>Ga0184631_10000276_pt1 | contig 11086 bp, 7 predicted proteins | sample PLM4_90_b1_FD_133160 | JGI IMG/M metagenome (GOLD analysis project Ga0184631, IMG submission 133160) | Groundwater sediment microbial communities from an aquifer in East River, Colorado, USA - PLM4_90_b1 | ecosystem: Environmental > Terrestrial > Soil > Riparian zone | place: USA: East River... | reverse complement strand
TTTATGAAGTTGATGCACACAATGTTGTCCCTTGTCTTGTTGTATCTAACAAAACAGAATTTGCTGCTTACACAATTCGTCTTAAGATTCACAAGTTACTACCCGAATTTTTAGATGAGTTTTCATCAATAAAAAAAATGTCGAAGGTTGCTTCATTAACTGCTGACAAAGTTGATTGGGACCATGTAATCAAATCATTAAAAGTTAATCGTGAAGTAAAAGAAGTAAATTGGATAAAACCTGGTGAATCTGATGCTGCTATATCTTTAAAAAATTTTCTTGAAAACAGGGTTGAACAATATGCGGAAGACAGAAATGATCCGAATAAAAATGCCTTATCAAATCTTTCACCCTACCTGCACTTCGGACAAATCTCTGCTCAAAGAGTAGCCTTAACTGTTCAACAGTTCTATCAAAAGAATCCTTCTTCGGAAGTATTTCTTGAAGAGCTGATTGTGCGAAGAGAACTATCGGACAATTTTTGTTACTTTAATACAAACTATGATTCATTCGAAGGATTTCACAATTGGGCAAAAGAAACTCTTAATAAGCACAGAAAAGACAAAAGGGAATTCGTTTATTCATTAGAAGCTTTTGAACGGGCTAATACCCACGAAGATCTTTGGAACGCTGCACAAAAAGAATTATTGGTTACCGGAAAAATGCATGGCTACATGAGAATGTATTGGGCAAAGAAAATTCTTGAATGGAGTAAGTCTCCCGAAGAAGCTTTGAGAATAGCTATCTATTTAAATGACAAGTATGAGCTGGATGGACGAGATCCCAATGGCTATGTTGGTTGTGCCTGGTCAATTGGCGGAGTGCACGATAGAGCCTGGGTAGAACGTCCGATTTATGGCAAAATTCGCTATATGAACAGAAATGGTGCTGCCCGAAAATTTGATATAAATTCTTACATTAAACAGTTCATTTAAGACGCCCCGAGAGTAAAACTGACTCAAAAATACTCACTTTTACTTTTTAAAACATTTTTATCCTCTCAAAATTTAGTTTTTTGCGCAAAACTTCGGCAAAGATGTTGACTAATTAAACCTACAAAAACAGGGAGAACATTAGTAAAAGAATGATACAAAAACCGCAAAAACTCCAACTGAGTCTTACAATTCAGTTTGCAGCCTTCTTTATTATAGTTGCTGGACTTATCTACTACTATTTTAGTCAGAAGTTTGAGGAAGAGGTGCTTGATAAGTTCAAGTTTAAAGCTGAAATGCTCACAAAATTTCTAGAGCAGAATCCACAGTTCTTCTGGGCTAACAAAATTGAAGATAAAACTCAGTTGATTCAGCTTATGTTTTTAAACGATGTTAGCTACCTCGTTCTCGAGAACAATAAAGGTGAGTTGGTTGATGCTGTAAACCTTGATATGGCAGAACATTACCTTTATGTAGCTGCAAATGATAATGACAATATATCTTTTGATGAAACTATTTATCGGGTAGTTTTGCCGGTTAATCAAGATAAAATTCAGCAAGGTAAAGCTTACCTTGGGTTTAACGCGGGAACAGTCGCCACCGAACTTAAAAGAAAAACACTCTTAACGGCACTTTTTAGTTTGTCGATTTTATTAGCCGGAATGGTTTTTACTTTTTTTCTTAGTTCAATTTCATTCAGACCTATTACCAAACTTATTTCTGCGTTAAGCAAGTCTGATATTAAGGAGCAAAAACTTCTCCTAAGTAAATTCAAAAACAACGAAGTAGGCATAATTGCTCATAAAATCTATGAAATTCTAAATGAGCTGGATAAATCCTCAAGTGAGGTTAATAACTTAAACGAAAAACTTAAAGATGTTTTCCGTGATAAAATAAATGAGCTAGATGTTGAAATTAACCAGCGAAAAAAAGCGGAAAGTTTTTTGAAGAAGAGCGAAGAGCAGTTTAAGCTTCTTTTTGATAACGCTCCTATCGGTATGTTTATTATTTCAATTGATGGTAAAGCTCTTAAAGCTAACAAAGCATTTTGTAATACTATTGGTTATGATTTTCACGAAATAATTGGGGCACAAATTAAATATATTTTCAGTGGAAATAAGTCAGGTGATGTGAAATCTACATTTCAGCTTATACTCGAAAACGAAAGTCTGGACACCGAATGTAATTTAATTAAGCGCGATGGCAGGAAGATTACTGTAATTTTAAAAGCACTCAAAATAAGCGATGATCATGGCGAACTCCGTAATACACTGATTCAGGTGCTGGATATTACCGCAATTAAAAAAGCACAAAATGAAATATTACTTGCGTTAGATAAGCAAAGGAATCTGACAGGCTGAAAAGTGCATTTCTTGCACAGATGTCCCACGAAATAAGAACTCCTTTGAATGTAATACTTCCGGCCATACCAATAATTGCCGATGAGCTGAATAATAAAGATGAAGAGATTTTAAGTATACTTACTTCGGTGGAAAATGCAGGCAAAAGGCTTCAGAGAACAATAGATATGATTCTTTCAATGTCAGCTGTACAAAGCGGTAATTATAAACCGAAGTTTGAAAATTTTAACCTTGCCGACGATATAAAAAATCTTTCTAAGGAATTTATTTCTATTACAAAAGAAAAAGGACTGCAATTGTTCTTCAGCAATAGCTGTTCAGATTCAGAAATTGCAGCAGACCGGTATACAGTGAACCAAATATTCCAGAATTTAATAGGTAACGCAGTTAAGTATACACATAAAGGGCATATCAGTATATCTGTTGAAGATCATCAAAAAGGTAAAGTGATTGTTAAAGTTGAAGACACAGGTATAGGAATAAGCTCAAAGTATATCAAAAACTTATTCGCACCTTTCTCACAAGAAGATGCCGGACAAACCAGAAAGTATGAAGGTAACGGTCTTGGTTTAGCGCTTGTGAAAGAATATGTAAGAGTGAACAATGGTGAAATAGCCGTACAGAGTGAGAAGAATAAGGGTACGGTATTTTCGGTTGTGTTTGAAAAGAAAATTCAAAATCCTCTTTTTGAGCAAAAAAAATATTTGGTCAACGAAGTAAAAACATTACTTAATTAATATTCATCTGATGGAGTGATACTTTCTGCTTCGAAGATTAAAATAATTCTAAGCAAAGAATTTCACTGCTTTCTGAAAAAATACATTCCTCCCAGAAAAGAGATTAAATTCAACTTTTTTTAGCCTCTTTCAAATTCTATATTTCGCACCAATTAAATAATTTTAAGCTAAATGAGCAATTATAAAGTTCTGCTTTTCTACAAATACGTTGAGCTAAAAAACCCCGGACTAATTGTTAGCGAACACCTTGAGTGGTGCTTGCAAAACGATATCAAGGGCCGAGTCTTTCTTGCAAGCGAAGGTGTGAACGGAACCGTTTCCGGTTTAACTGGAAATATTGTAAAATATAAAACTCATCTTACCAGCTATCCTGAATTTAGGAACTTATGGTTTAAAGAGGATGATGAAGATGAGCACGTGTTTAAGAAAATGCACATCAGGTTAAAAAATGAGATTGTTCATGGAGATTTAGAAAATGTTTCCATTGAACATAGTGGGAAGAGACTTTCTCCTGAAGAGTTACTACGATTATATGAAGAGGGAAAAGAATTTGTGATTGTTGATGTACGTAACTGGTATGAAAGTAAAATCGGAAAATTTAAAAATGCGATCACCCCTCAAATGAAAAATTTCCGCGATTGGGAAAAAGTTGTTGATAATGATTTAAGCGAATATAAAAATAAAACTATCATAACCTATTGCACCGGAGGAATAAGATGCGAAAAAGCTTCAGCCTATATGGTTGAAAGAGGCTTTAAAGATGTTTATCAGCTAGATGGTGGTATTGTTAACTTCATTAAGAAATTTCCAGATACATATTGGGAAGGCGGTATGTTTGTTTTTGACGAAAGAAGAGTTGTAAATCCAAATTCAAAAGAAGAATTAATGCACATTGCACAATGTCATTTCTGTGGAAAACCAACTTCATATTACATTAATTGCCATAATGTTGATTGTGATAAAATTATAGTCTCCTGCCACGAGTGCAAAGTTATAAATGAATATTGCTGCTCAGATGAGTGCAGGGAAAGTAAGAATAAAAGGAAGGTTTTTCACGGTTAACCTGGCGTCATTGCGCCTCTGCGGTTAAAGTTAAACCGCAGAGACGATGAGAACGCAATGGTTCTACTTCTTCCAATCTTCAAGCATTTTTTTCATATTATCATAGTCGAATGGTGCCTCTTCCATTTTGCTTCCCAGTGCGATTGCTCTTTCCATTGTTGTAATTGATTCGCTCTTCATACCAAGCTTATTTTGAATTTGAGCTTTAACTCTTGTGTTCCAGTAAACTTCACTGATTAAACAAGAAGCTTCAATCCATTTTAATGCTTCTTCAAGATTTGTATTCTTATTTAAACAATACTGGGCAGCTTGAAATGTTGGCGACCAGCTTAACTTTTCCCTTGCTTTGGTAAGAAACAATTCCTGCGTATTTGTTTCTATATTGAAAGATACTTTTAATTTATCCCACAAGAGATTTACCGCCACAGAATTATCTATTACGTCTGTAAAAAGGAAGGTCATCCTTTCCATAAAATGATGTTCTTCAGGCTTAGCTTTGACACGCAACACCTCTTTATCTTTGTCGAATGTTGAACTGCCATCAACTTCTGTATCCTTGCTGAAAATAAACTCCCATTCATTCTCACCGGGAATAGTATGGATGCCATAAGTGCCTGCTGATAATTCGTTTCCGTTCACTTTCACCACATCGCTGAAACTGATTGTAGTTACTTCATTGGCTCCAGTGCGCCATATTTCTCCAAAAGGAACAAGCTCGCCCCAAATCTTTCTTCCTTTAACTCCGGGTGAACTATAATCAATTTTAACTTCAGTAACTCCAACAAATTGAATTACTGTTGCATCCGGACTTGGACGAGGTGTTTTCAATTCCTGTCCGAATGCGTTCAACGATAAAATAAAGATAAGCACCAGAGAGAATCGAAATGTCTTCAACATATTTTCCTCCTTTGAATTGTTTGATACGGATTAGTTTAATTATAAATTTGGTTATGAAGTTAAAGAGTGATTTTCATATAAACAATGCACACTGAAGCAGAAAAAGACACGGAATCGGAACAAAGCTTAAAAAAAGTAAAACCAATTACAGGCTGGGACAACTTTAAAAGATGGATCCCATCAATTATAATATTTCCACTTGCTTTCTACTGGGTAATTAATCGGGGAGAATTCGGATTGCTGGATAATATTGATCTTGTAATTCATGAAGCAGGACATTTTTTCTTCAGCTTGTTTGGTAAGTTTATTTATACTTTCGGTGGAACTTTAATGCAGATTATTCTTCCATCAATTATAGCCGGTTACTTCTTGAGAAATAACTATAGAACCGGAGTGCAGTTTGGTCTTCTCTGGCTGGGGCAAAATTTTATTAACATCAGTGTTTATGCTGCTGATGCACAGGCACGAAAACTTCCTTTGCTTGGAGGGAAAAAAGTCTATCACGACTGGTATTATCTTCTGGGAGAAGCTGGAATCCTGAAATATGATTTCATCGCTGGATATACTTTCCTTGGAATTGCGATAATCATTTTTATTATATCCATCTTAATGCCTCTTTTAACTCACGATTAAATTATATCTTTTTTTAACGAAAAAATTATAAAGAGATAATGTTCAGGATAATTCTTATATCAATTTTAATGCTTACAATTGAGGTGGCAGCACAGCTGGATTCTCTTGTTTCCTATCACAACAATGGAAAAATCGAATCAATCGTTCACCTCAGGGATAAAGTACGTGATGGTGACGCAATTTTTTATTGGGAGAACGGCAATCTAAAGGAGGAACTTACCTATGTTAATGGTCGGGTTGAAGGCCTGGTAAAAAGATACAATCAAGATGGTGTTTTGAGTGAAATGTTTACGATTGAAAGCGGAAAGAGGGAAGGCCCAACATCTTTATTCGATAGTACGGGTAAGTATGTAAATGATATTTATTATGAAGAAGGAATTCTGGTTGTTGATAAAATTGTGCTTGATGCCGGTGATAAGGAAAAGGAAAAAAAAACAGGCGAAATTGCTTTAACCCAGACCCAAGCAACTCAAAAAAAGAAAAAGCAAAACAATGATGACTTTGTGCCTCCAACTATTGAAGAGGAAAAAAATTATGAAAACGACTCAGCATTTTATAAAACGGTAGAAGTAATGCCCGAACCATATGGTGGGATGAATGCCATCTATAAAAAAATTGGTTACCCCGAGGAAGCAAAGAAAAATGAAATTGAAGGGACTGTTACGATATCAGCTTTTATCGATAGAGATGGTGAAGTCCTTGATGCTCAGGTTGTTGAAGGAATCGGTTTTGGTTGTGATGAAGCAGCAAGACTTGCAATATTATATCATCGCTTTAAACCAGGACTCATTAAGGGACAAAAAGTAAAAGTGCAGATGGAAATTCCAATTGAATTCAAATTGGATGGGAAGGATTAAACTATCTTCACTTTGAAACGGAAGCTTTCAAGAATGGGTTTTAAATGTTTATCCTTTTCTGATAGATGAACTGTATAATTGCTGAACTCTCTTCTAATAGAATAATTTTTTCTCAACATATCAAAATAATCTGCCTGTTCATTAGACTTGTAGTTTGATATTTCTCTTAGTCTCGAGTCATCCTTTTCGATATCATAAATTAAAGAAAAAAGTTTGTAGAGTTTTTCTTCGTCTGATTTGCTTTCAGAAAACGTTAAATCTTTTCTCCGGATCGGTGAAAGCTCGGGCTTCCACGTAGGTTCGATCTTGCAAAATTTACACAACGCATCATAAATCATTTTTGTGCCGTTTGCTTTACCTTCAAATGAGTAACCGGCGATGTGAGGAGTTGCTATATTAGTTTTTTCAAGAAGTCTAATATTTATCGATGGCTCATCTTCCCAGACATCAAGAACAAGTTGAAATTCTTTTTTATCTGACTCCTTAAGCAGTGAAGTGGTGTCAATTACTGCACCGCGTGACGTATTTATTAGAATAACACCCTTTTTGATTTTCTTTAAATTATGTTCGTTCAAAAGATGAAAGGTCTTATCAGCTCCTTCAAATGAAAGGGGGACGTGCAGAGTGATGATATCTGCCATCAATACTTCATCAAGTAATGCGTAATTTTGTCCAACACAGCTTCTTTCAAGAGGCGGATCGTTCTTCAAAACTTTCATACCCAATAACTCAGCAAGCATTACTACTCTGCTTCCAATATTTCCGATTCCAACAACTCCAATTGTTTTGCCATTTAGAGAAAGTTTCTTTCCTGACGCGATTTTTAATAAAGCTGTAAAAACATATTCTGCTACTGAATCGGCATTACAGCCTTTTGCATCAGCGAAAGCAATATTTTTGCTTTGAAGATAATCCAGATCGATGTGGTCTGTTCCTATTGTAGCAGTCCCGACGAATCGAACGCTAGTGTTCCTCAGTAACTTTTCATCAACTCTGGTAATTGAACGAATGATTAATATATCAGCATCTCCAACGTCTTTATTTGTTAAAGAGCGCCCGTCCACCAATTTAGCGTTTCCAAAACGTGAAAAAGCTTCTCGTGCAAATGTGATATTTTCATCAATTAATAGATTCATTTCTTATTCAATAATTCTTTGCAAATTTAAGTAATAACTTTTCAAGAATTTTAATGTTTGAATAATTGATCGGATTGTTTTTACCTGATTAACAGGCTATTTTTGTTCCGAATCAAATCTATTTTTTTGATAGAATGTAATAAATATTAAACAACAATCGGGAGGAATTTCCAATGCTCAGCAAATTGCTTATGCCCGAAATAGAATCTCTTATTGCTGAGAGAAAACTAAGTATACTGAAGGAAATCCTCATCGATTGGCCGCCAGCCGATATAGCCGACCTTATTGTTGATCTCCCTGAGCAGGATAAAGTAATTGTCTTCCGTGTTTTACCTGCTGATCTGGCAACGGATACGTTTGAACATCTGGAATTTGATACTCAGGAAGAACTTCTTAAAGCAATGGGCAACGAAGAAGTTGCAGCAATTCTTAATGAAATGTCTCCCGATGACCGAACAGCACTTTTAGAGGAATTGCCTGGAACATATGCAAAAAGGTTAATTCAGTTATTATCTTCCGAAGAAAGAAAAGTAGCACAAACGTTACTCGGTTATCCCGAGAACAGTGTCGGGCGCTTAATGACCCCGGATTATATAGCAGTAAAACAGGATTGGACTGTTTCTGAATCTCTCGATTATATTCGTAAAAATGGTGCAGATAGTGAAACACTTAATATTATTTATGTGGTTGATGATAAGGGGCAATTAATTGATGATATTAGAATTAGAGAAGTTATCCTTTCACCTCTTGAAAAAATGATCAGCGATTTGATGGATGAAAACTTTACAGCGTTAAACGTTCATGATGATCAGGAGAAAGCTGTAGAATTATTTAAAAAATATGATCGTGTTGCACTACCCGTTATTGATAATTATGGAATTTTAATTGGCATAGTAACAATTGATGACATATTTGATGTTGCAGAAGAAGAAGCAACAGAGGATATACAAAAAATTGCAGGTGTTTCAGCCTTGGAAGAACCATTTCCGACCATTCCAATTTTTTCAATGGTTAGAAAGCGGGCAATCTGGCTTACAATTTTGTTTGTTGCACAAATACTTACTGCCGTTGCTATGGGCTTTTTTGGCGATGAAATAAGCAAAGCAGTTGTTCTTTCCATATTTATTCCTCTGGTAATATCAAGTGGTGGAAATTCTGGTTCACAGGCCGCTACTCTTGTAATCAGAGCAATGGCAGTTGGTGAAATAGCACTGACTGACTGGTGGTTGATTATGCGCCGCGAAATTATTTCAGGCCTAATGTTAGGCGGTATTTTGGGTACAATAGGATTTCTGCAGGTAGCGATTTTGACCAATGTTTTTCATATCATTTCTTCGCATTGGGTTCTAATCGGGATAACTGTTTTCTTTTCATTGATTGGAATAGTACTCTGGGGAACTATTTCGGGTTCAATGCTACCTTTTATTCTTAAAAGACTTGGTGCAGACCCAGCTACTTCTTCTGCCCCATTGATAGCAACGTTATGCGACGTTACTGGTCTGGTAATATATTTTTCAGTAGCAGTATTAGTTTTAAGCGGGACTCTGCTTTAGATAGAAAGTTGTGAGGTAGGTCTGTAAATCTATTAAAAGTTTGTGTTATCTGATTGAGAAACTGCCCGAAAATAAATTCTAATATTACACAATTCTTGCCCCGAACTTGTCGCTAAAGAAAAAGGTCGGAGTTTATTACCCGACCTTTTTCAACAAAGTAGAAAATTACTTGAGAAGTATCATCTTCTTCGTATTAACAAAATCCTTTGTTTTGAGTTGGTAGAAGTAAATTCCACTTGAAAGATATGATGCATCGAACGTAACTGAATATATACCAGCACTTTTTTCTTCATTGACAAGGGTTGATACTTCCTTGCCTAATACATCAAATATTTTCAATGTTACTACGCCATCTTTGACTAATGAGAAGTCAATCTGGGTAATTGGATTGAATGGATTAGGATAGTTCTGATAAAGAATAAATTTTTCGGGAGGCAAATCGTTATTAATTTGCTCAATAAAGGTTACACCTCCATTCGTAGTATGTAAAACACTCCCAATTGTTCCTGACATCCATCCATTATATTGATCAACAAAGAAAATATCTTCTATGGGACCAGTGTTTGGACTTAATTGTGATTGCCAGTTTTCTCCTCCATTAGTAGTATAATAAATATCACCATTTGAACTACCTGCCCATCCAGTATCTGAATTAATGAAGAACAGTGAATTAAAGTGTAATGGAGTTACAAAACGAAGCCAGCTTCTGCCACTATCAGTAGTACGAAACAATGTGAAAGATGGAAAAGTTGAAATCCATCCAATTTCATTAGAAATAAAATACATAGATAAATATGTTGTATCTGAATTATTAGCAAGGACTGTTTCCCAATTGTCCCCGCCATCAGTGGTTTTGTATAATCGTTGCTGCCCACCTGAAGTAGCATTACCAACCATAATCCATCCAGTAGTTACGCTACTAAATTGTAATTCATAATGACCTGGTAGTAACGATATTGAAGACATTAATTCCCAATCAACACCAGCATCGGTAGTTTTATAAATCGAACCTTGAGATGATATACTTCCAGCTACAATCCATCCTAGTGGATAATTAATAAATTCAATATCCTGTATAGGTAATAATGTGGGCGAGGTTTCTAATATCCAGCTATTACCTCCGTTGATAGTTTTAAGTATAGTACCCATATCGCCAACTGCCCAACCAAGTAAACTGTCAAGGAAATATACATCACTTAGTCCGTTTATCGTGTTTGAATTCTGTACTATCCAAAGGTTACCACCATTTATTGTATTTAAGATTAAACCACTGTCGCCAACAATCCAACCTTTATCTTTGTTAATAAAATGAATTTCAGATAACCAAGAAGATGTAATTCTTTGTGTTAAGGTATTCCAGCTTATCCCTCCATTATCAGTTGTGATTATCGTACCCCATTCCCCTGCAGCAATACCGCTTAAGCTATCTTTAAACGTAAGACACCACAAATCATATTCGGCTGGATTGTTATGTATTGTCCAATCAATACCTCCATTGGTAGTAATCGCTATGACCGTTTCAAATGATGTAATGGCATATCCATAATTTTTACTAATCATAATAATATCTGTCCATTCTAAAGGGAATATATCAAGTTGGACTTCCCAATTGTTTCCTCCGTCAGTCGTTCTGGCAATTTTATCTCTCCCGCAAACCCAGCCGTTAAGCGTATCTAAAAAACTCGTATCATAAGCCCAGATAATGCTTGAATCGGCAATCCAATTACTTCCTCCATTTGTTGTATATATTAATGGTTCGCCTATTCCACTCCCACTTGCAGCCCAGATATGTAAGCTATCTACTAACTCCAGAGAAAGAATATCTCCACTAAGGTTAGCTTGTAATTCCCAAGTGCTTCCCCCATCGGTTGTATGGTATATCCTTGCTGCAGTTCCTGAAGTCCACCCTTCATTTTCA
>Ga0184631_10000275_pt1 | contig 11098 bp, 8 predicted proteins | sample PLM4_90_b1_FD_133160 | JGI IMG/M metagenome (GOLD analysis project Ga0184631, IMG submission 133160) | Groundwater sediment microbial communities from an aquifer in East River, Colorado, USA - PLM4_90_b1 | ecosystem: Environmental > Terrestrial > Soil > Riparian zone | place: USA: East River... | reverse complement strand
GTCAGCTTTAGTTCACCAATCAAAATTAATGATGATCCCGGTACTGCAGCATATCAATGGTTCGGTACTATGTCAGTTGCTCCAAACGGACGTATTGATGTAATATGGTTGGATACTCGAGATAATCCTGGAACATACTTGTCAGCCTTATATTACTCCAATTCGATAGATGGTGGGATAACCTGGTCGCCAAATGAAAGACTTTCGGGTTATTTCAATCCTCATGTTGGCTGGCCGCAGCAGAATAAAATGGGTGATTACTTCAATATGGTTTCCGATATTAATGGTGCATCGCTGGCATGGGCAGCTACGTTCAATAGTGAACAGGATGTTTATTACAGCTATATCGCAGATATTGTTCCCGTAGAACTGGTGTCATTCACAGCTTCTGTTGCAGCGAATGTTGTTACACTTTCCTGGTCAACAGCAACAGAATTAAATAACAGCGGCTTTGAAATTGAAAGAAGTTCCGATAAAACTGATTGGAGAATGATTGGTTTTGAAGAGGGAAAAGGAACAACTTCCGAACCACAGCAATACTCTTATTCAGATTTATTATTAGATAATGCACCATCCAGACTTTATTACAGATTAAAGCAATTAGATTTTAATGGCAGTTTTGAATACTTCCCGAATGCCTTCGGGATAGAAGTTGAAATTGCTCCATCAGTATTTTCGCTTTCACAAAACTACCCTAATCCATTTAATCCAAGTACAGCTATTAGTTTTCAGTTACCAGTGAATAGTTATGTAATATTAAAAGTTTATGATGTTTTAGGTAATGAAGTCGCAGCTCTCATCAACGAAGAAAAACCTGCCGGAGAATATGAAATTGAATTCAACGCCACCGAATTGGGAAGTGGAGTTTATTTTTACACACTGAAAGCAGGTGAGTTTATGAGTACAAAGAAGATGATTTTGATGAAGTAAGATTATGTCATTCTGAACTTGTTTCAGAACCTTGATGATATAAAAGGAGATCCCGAAATAAATTCGGGATGATTTGGAAAGTTTGGGCGTGATGCATCACGCTCTTTCATTTTTTTTCTATATAAAATGTTTGCCCACGTTTTGCTCCCACTGAAATAATATCGATCTTAATTCCGGAATGTTTTGTGATGAAGTTGAGGTAATCTTTTGTTTTTGCAGGAAGCTGATCGTAGGATAAACAATTGCTTATTTCTTTATTCCAACCGTCGAGAACTTCGTAAACAGGTTTGACTGCTGAGAGTTGTTCAACAGAAGTAGGAAAATACTTTATTCGCTTACCATTCAATTCATAACTAATGCATACTTTTATTTTCTCAAAGCTGCTCAGCACATCGAGCTTTGTAATTGCAACAGAAGTAATTCCGTTTACCATTTGAGAGTAAGCTACAAGAAATGCGTCATACCAGCCGCATCTCCTCGGTCTTCCCGTTGTTGCACCAAACTCAGCACCGATATTCCTAAGCTTTTCACCTTCTGCATCCAGAAGTTCAGTAGGAAATGGACCGTTACCAACACGAGTAGTATAAGCCTTTACAATTCCAACAACTGAATCAATCTTTGTTGGTGGAACTCCTGTTCCAGTGCAGGCTCCGCCCGAAGTCGGGCTGCTTGAAGTTACGAATGGATAAGTTCCGTGATCTACATCGAGCAACGTTCCCTGTGCACCTTCAAGCAAAACAGATTTTCCTTCTGCTATTGCGTTGTTAAGAAATGATGGAACGTCTTTAATGTACTTGTCAATTGTTCTATCGAACTCAAGATATTCTTTTACAATTGCATCAACATCAAGTCCTTCGTGCTCATAAACTTTTTTAAGAAGTTCATTCTTTTCTTTAAGATTAATTCTAATTTTCTTTTCAAGCTCAACTCTGTCGAGAAGATCAACTATTCTTATTCCTTTGCGTGCAAACTTATCAATGTAACAGGGACCAATTCCTCTTCCGGTTGTTCCAATTTTTGAGTCACCACTTTCGCTTATCAAATCCAGCAGTTTATGGTAAGGCATAATCAGATGAGCATTATGACTGATATACAATCTGCCTTCCACTTTAATTCCGTTTTTTTCAAGAAGGTCTATTTCTTCAAGCAAAGCAGTCGGGTCAATAACAACACCGTTGCCGATTACACAAATAACATCGTCTCTTAAAATTCCGGATGGTATTAAATGAAGAACATATTTTGTATCACCAATGATAACGGTATGACCGGCATTAGCACCGCCTTGGTACCTCGCAACTATTTTGTACTTTTCGCTAAGTATATCAACAATTTTTCCTTTGCCTTCATCGCCCCACTGGCTTCCAACAAGAACGGTAACACTCATAGACTAATTATTTCTTTAGGATTGATTTTAGTTTAAGCAAACAAAAACTCCGAATTTTTCAATCCGGAGTTTCTGTTCAGAAAATAATATTATTTAATTTATTTTGGTAAAGATTCGATTGCCTTATCAACAGATTCGTAGTGTTCGAAAATCGTTATCAGTTTAGTTATTACAAGTAAGCTTTCAATTTTATCAGTAACGTTTGCAAGTTTGTAATAACCATTTGCTTTTTTCATTGTAGTTAAGCCGCCAATTAACATGCCAAGGCCTGAACTATTCATAAACTTAACGTCGCTAAGATCGATAATAACTCTTATCTTTTTTTCATCAATTAACTTGTGCAGCAGATCGTTGAATTCTTTGGTGTCGTCACCGCCCATCACATTTCCTTTTAATTCAACTATTACTGCTCCATATTTTTCGGTGGTTTTGATTTTCATTAATGTCTCCTTTAAATTTTCAGCGAAATTTAATCAGATAAGCATACTTTTGCAAACAGTTTAGAGAAATTAAATACTTAGCTTTCCGATTAGATATTTATTTAATAATTTGGAACAACACCGTAAATATTACGTCTAAAAAAATGATTTCAAACGAAAAAGAAAAGGACTTGCAGCAGCCTCAAATACTATCAATAGACGATGATTATTCAATAATCAGGCACTTTATTGATGGCGATAAGTCTGCTTTTCAGGTTCTTGTTAAAAGACATAAAGAAAAAGTACGGAATATAATTTATATAACTATGAACAATAGTGCCCTCGTTGATGATATTGCCCAAGACGTTTTTATAACGGTGTACAGAAACCTTAAGCATTTCAGGTTTGAATCTCAGTTTACCACCTGGCTTTACAGGATCACCGTCAACAGGTGCAAAGATTATTTAAGAAAGATGAACGTTAGAAAAATATTTTCGCCGATTGAAGATGGTTATGAAGTTTCCGAATATTCAACTCCTGTTGAAAATAATGATGTTTCCAGAATTGTTATGGATGCAATTTCAAAACTACCAACAAAACTTAGAATGCCCTTAATACTAAAAGACATAGAAGGATTCAGCTACCAGGAAATTTCAGAAACCCTGAATTGTGAAATGGGAACAGTTAAATCAAGAATATTCAGAGGAAGAGAAAAGCTGAAGGAAATTTTACAGCCATTGGAGAAGGAGTTGATGAATTGAAAAAAGATTTACAAAATTTAGAACTACTATCTGCTTATCTTGATAATGAACTTACTCAGTCAGAAAAAGCTGAAGTTGAAAAGCTTCTCGTATCTTCACTTGAAATGCAGAAGAAGCTCGAAGACCTGAAAAAAGTTAAACAGCTTGGTAACAATGTCAAACGAATACCGGAATCTCCATACTTTGAAACTCGCCTAATGGCATCAATTGAAGGACAAAAAAATGAATCATCAAGAATAAAAAGATGGATGCCTGCTGCTGCTCTGGCAATTGTTACGATTGTTATCATGGTTGTGATGAAGTTTAATCCCGGCTTAATAGATAAAATGTGGGAAGATCAGAAAGTAGCTGTTGCAGGTTTCTACAAAGAAAATCTTCAGCCGGTTTTATTAGCGGCAAATCTTACCAATGAAGATGTCTTCAATTTTGCTTTTAACAATGAGCTGCCTCTTGATAACACCCGCAAGAAATATCTGCTTTTAGGATATGATGATTCAGGGAAAGAATTTTTTGAGATTCGTTCGAGTGATCATAAGGTTAAGAGAGAAAGTTATAATGAATTTATTTCTGCAATGAATTTAGATCCTGGCCAGAAAAAAACAGTTGATTCAATCATAGGTAGTTACAGCAAAGCACTTGAAGGGCAGTTGCTTGTAAACGACAAAAATACTATAGCTATAAACCCAAACCTGTGGAATTATAGAAAAGCGATTTTTGCTGATCTGCTTGTTGCCTCTGAGAAATTAAACAAAATAAAATTTGACAGGATAGTTCCTGCAGGAATTACCAACGCTGAAAAAGTGGTGGTTGTCAACACATTGGAGAAGTTAAAAAATACTTCAGGCGATCAATACATTTTTGTAACTCCGGATTCAATTTTTGCGGGCACATATGAATTTAACTCTGAACTTTTTGAAAAAGAGATGAAGGAATTAGATAAGCAGATAAAATTCAACGAAGAAAAAATTAAACAGTTTACAATTAATATCAGGTATGATTCAAGCTTTATGAACTTTGCCGATGATGATACCAAACATTCCTTCAGAATTATAGTTGACTCGAATATTTGCAGGGTTGATATACCAGAACATCAGATTCCGGAAATCCCCATTCCGGAAATGGCAACAATTGAGCCACTAATCGAGCAGGCTACAAATAACATTCACTTTTACGCTTATAAAATTCCCAAGATAGAAAAATCAGAGAGCGGAATTAAAATTGAATACTATAATGATGATTCGGTTTATAGTTATGTGGTTGATTATGATATGCTCAATATGGATTCCATTGCTTCAGCAAATTCAGGAACCGATCTTTATAACCTTAGTAAATTTAAACCTGTAAAACCTTTTGATGATACTATGCTCATCAAATATCAATTTGACCGCGATTACTACCACAGATATTATTCCGATGATGAATTTAAAAAACAGATGGAGGAACTGCAGAAAGAACTCCAGCAGCTTAGTGAAGAGATGAAAAATCAAAGTATCAAGGTTCACACTGAGGTTACGAAGAGCCGTAAGAAATAAGCTTTTTATTCCTCTGAATTTTAGCTAATCTTGCTAATTTTTCAACTATCCTAGAAAACGTCCGTTCATACCTCAAATATTTAATTATTAAGTGATTTCGTTTAATTTTAAGCAGTGTAATTTAAAGCGGTCAATTTACAGTACTATTTATTTAAGATGATTAAAATTTCGCGAAATATAATAAGCACGCAGCTGCAGCTATCTTTTGTCGCAGTATTCCTCCTTTTCATTTTCAAATTATTTTTTGGAAGCACTGATGCTATTTACTTAAAAATAATACTGGATATATTAATTGCCGCTGTAACATTCTTTCTCCTTTTAGCTTTGATTAGATTTGAAAACAACCGTGCAACCGCTCCATTGTCTCTTATCATGAATGTTGGAATTCTTTTAGCAATAATGTTCTTCATCATTACTTTTTCCGATTACCTGATGCCGAGCATTTTTGACAATATAAATCTCAAGCTTAAAAATCCCGGTCTTGTTTATAACATTGTTTCGGTTTTTTACATACTCGTGTTTGTAGGTCTCGCCTCCTACTTTCTGCAAACACTCAGACATTTTTTCTATTTGAACCAGGGGAGGAGTGTCCATATTTACTTCAATACTATGCTAGTCTTTTTCATGCTCGCAAGTTTATCAGGTAATTTTTTTGAAGCTGAGAATGTATCTTTCTTAAGCACCACTTTTTTTGTAGTGTCGGTTCTTCTGATGGTTTTTAATTCTATCCGGATTTCCTGGATTGCCTTTTTATCAAAGAAAGAAAAAATCTATTTATTAATTCTGTCCTTTGTCATCACGATTTTATTTATTGTGAATATAACAAACAGTTCTGGTGACAATATTCACAGCCAGATATTAAATGCATTTTCTCCATCGCTTAAGCAGTTCAATTTGATCATTATGGTTTATGGATCGATTTATTTTTTCATTCTTTTCTTTACGACACTCTTCCATTTACCAACTGCAGAAGCTTATGACCGAAAAGCCCAGGAGGTAAATTCACTTCAATATTTCAGTAAGCTTATTACCGAGGTGCTTGATTTTACCGACCTGGCTGAAACCGTAACAGATATTGCACAAAAGCTGAGCGGCTCAAAAGCAGCATGGATAATATGGAAGAATGGTACTGAGCAAAATTCTTTGGCTGCAACGAACATTGGGTTTGTTGAATCGGGTAAATTAACAAAGCAAATTCTTGAAAGAATTAATTTCGAAAAGTTAACGTCCACAAAAACTTTTAACCTTAAAGAAAAAATTGTTGAAGGTGAATCTGAAAATTTATTTTCGGTGGTTTCTGTATCGCCGATTAAAACCCGCGGGGAAACTCAGGGTATTCTTGTAGCTGCCAAAGGTGCAGGTGAGATATTTACAAAAGATGATTTGAATGCAATTGAAACATTTTCTGATTATGCGTCTGTTGCAATAGAAAATTCCTGGCTGCTTGAACAATCAATTGAAAAAGAAAGACTTGAGAAGGAACTTGACGTAGCGAGAGAAATTCAAAGAAAAATCCTTCCGCTAAAAGTTCCTGAATTTCCGAGCTTGCAAATCTCCTCTGTCTTCATCCCTGCTTTTGAGGTAGGTGGTGACTATTATGATTTCTTCAGGATAAGTGAAAGCAAACTTGGTTTTGTAATTGCTGATGTATCTGGCAAAGGAATTTCCGCTGCTTTTATTATGGCTGAAGTCAAGGGAATATTTGAATCACTTTCGAAAACAATTGAAAGACCGAAAGAAATCCTTATCAAGGCAAATGAAATCCTGAAGGATACTTTGGATAGCAAATCTTTTGTGAGTGCAGCATACGGTTATTTCGATTTGATAGAAAAGAAGCTCATCTTTGCCCGTGCGGGGCATTGCCCTTTATTTTTACTTAGAGATAGTGATTCAAAACAAATAAAGCCTTCGGGTTTGGGCTTGGGACTTAGCGTTACGGATTATTTTGAACAGACACTTGAGGAATATTCAATCGATTTGATAGAGAATGATACAATCGTGCTTTATACTGATGGTGTAACAGAAGCTAAAAACGAGCTGCTCGAAGATTTCGGCGATAAGCATTTTCTTAATGTGCTTCAGTCAAATATAAATCTTAGTGCAGAAGAACTATCAAACAAAATAATAAGAGAAATAACGCTCTTTTCCAGCAATCACGAGCAATATGATGATATAACTTTAATTATTTTTAAGTGGCAACAATAATTTAAATTCGATGGAGTTTAAGAATGGCAGAATTCAGTACATCAATTAAAGAAAAAGGTGAAGTTAGCATTATTAATCTCAAGGGCTTCCTTGATGCGCACACAGCTCCGACACTTGAGAATAATTTTATGCAATTGATAAATAGTAACAAGTTTAAGATTGTAGTTAATTTTGAAGACCTTTCCTATATAAGCAGCGCCGGTTTGGGTGTTTTTATGGCATATATTGAAAGCATCCGGGACAATAAAGGTGATATTAAGTTCACTAATATGAGCGATAAGGTATTTAACATTTTTGATCTGCTTGGATTTCCGCTTCTTTACGAAATCTATAAATATGAAGAAGAAGCAATTAAGAAGTTTTTCGGGAGCTGAAAGTGGGCATCCGGAATAAAAATAAAACCGGTGAATTAAAAGTAAAAAGCAAAACAGAAAACCTTTCTGAAATAAGGGATTTTGTCAGCACTTATGCTCTTCAGGCTGGTATACCGATGACTACGGTTGAAAATATCATACTTGCAGTTGACGAGGCGTGCACCAATATAATAAAGCACGCTTACAAGTTATCAGCTGAAGGAGAGATAATCATTAAAATAGAATACGATGATGAAAAATTTATGGTTACAATTATCGATTACGGAAAATCATTTGAACCAGACAGAGTTCCGCTTCCTGATCTTCAGAAATATTACCGTGAGCACAGAGTCGGTGGTTTGGGAATGTATTTAATGAAATCTTTAATGGATGATGTAACATATACTTCTATCCCCGGCAAGTATAATCAGGTGCTTCTTTTAAAAAATATAAGGAGCGGCTGAAAAAATGCTGGAGGCTAAAAATTTAAAAGTAAAAAGAAATCTTACAGCTCTCGTAGATTTCAGCCGGATAATTAATTCAAGCATTGATCTTGATTTCATTCTTAACAACGTTTTATTAACCTGCCTCGGAAAATTTTTAGCTACTCGCGGACTTATCGCTTTAAAGGAAAACAATAAGATTATTCTCAGAAGTTCTAAAGGACTTGCAGCAGATTTACTTAATGAATTTCCTGAATTGGAAGCTGCCCCAAATTGTATAGATGATCCTAAGTTAAGCTCGTTTATGCACATCGCTAACCTGAAGGTTACTGAAAAAATCAGCTCTTCTGACGATTGTATAGGTTTAGTTTGTCTTGGAGAAAAATTGAATAAGTCAGAATACACCGAAGACGATGTTGAATTCCTCGGTACAATTCTTAATATCTCCGCAACTGCCGTTCAGAACTCAATGGTGATAAATGAATTGAGAAACGTTAACCGTCAGCTTGATTCAAGAGTTCAGCGGTTAAGTTCACTTTTTGAACTGAGTAAGGAATTTGGATCGTTTGCCGAATCGTTTAGAGTGGTTAAACTTTTGGTGTTTTCGTTACTTGGTCAGTTCCTTGTTCAGAAATATGCTGTTGCTCTTTTTGATAATGATGAATGCGATGTTCTTGATTCAAAATTTGATAATGAAAAATTAATCTCGTTAATAAAAAAATATGAGCTAGATAAAATTCCCGACTCGATTAAAAAAGACTTCTTGAAAATCAACCACACTGAGCTATTCGAACTTGGAATTGAATTAGTTGTTCCAATGCAGCTTCAGGGAAAGACCCGCGGATTAATTTTGCTTGGCAGCAGGGCAGGAAACCGGGAATTCCACAACAGCGATATTGAATACATCTACTCTGTCGGCAATCTTGCAATAATTTCACTTGAAAATAATCGCCTCTTTCTCGAGGCTCTCGAAAAACAAAAGATGGAAGAAGATCTTTTAATTGCACGAGACATTCAGCGAAATCTTCTCCCTCAAAATCTACCTGAATATGACAAGTATGATATTGCCGCATTGAATGTTTCTTCCAAGCAGGTGGGCGGTGATTATTATGATGTTATCCAAATTGATGACGAAAAATTCTATATAGCTATCGCTGATGTAGCAGGCAAAGGAGTTTCTGCTTCACTAATGATGGCAAACATACAGGCATTCTTGCAGGTAATTTGCCGGCAGGGGATGAAAATTGATGAAGCTACTGCTATGATTAACGATCTCGTTACTGCTAACTCCTCCGAAGGCAGATTTATAACTTTTTTCTGGGGATACATAAATACAAGAACCAATACGCTTACCTATGTTAATGCAGGACATAATCCTCCTTATATACTCAGAGGTGATAAAATCATTAGGCTTAGCAAGGGAGGGATAATTTTGGGTGTGATGAAAACATTTCTTCCATATATTTTTGAAGAAGTAGACTTAAAAAAAGATGATGTAATTCTGCTTTATACTGATGGCGTTTCGGAGGCTTTAAATCTTGAATTTGAAGAATACTCGGAAGTAAGATTAGAGAAAGTGGCAAAGAGTCTTATGGGCAAATCAGCTAACGAAATATTGAACGGAATTAAAGAAGACGTACAGATATTCACCCAGGGTAACCTGCAGTCAGATGATATAACCATGATAGTAATTAAGGTAAGGTAGATTTATGAGACCATTAAAATCATTATTACTAAAATACCGCACAAATATTATTACCATCATTTCGATAATTCTAATCGGTGTTGCTGTATTAAATATTTATTATTCTGTTGAGGTAAGAGTAACAAGTAATGATGAATGTCTCTGGGATCCTAAAAAAGTTAATAAAGACAGCTCGGCAATCTTCTTCGATTTCGTTAAAGTTGGCGGTGTTGCTTGGAATGCAGGAATAAGAGACGGTGATCAGCTCTTGGAGATTGATGGTAAAACCATATTAAATACTGTTCAGGCCACAATTATTTTTGATAGTTTCAAATCCGGAGAATACGCTGAGTATAAATATTTAAGAGATGGTGAAGTTTTTACTACAAAGGTTTATGTTAAAAAGCTTGTAGAATTTCGCTACCTCGCTGCTTCTTTAAGTGCTCTATTCTGGATATTGATTGGCTTTATTGTTCTTATTGCTAAACCTGATGGAAAAATTCAGACGATTTTTTATTCACTCTCCGTTCTTATAGTATTTAGCTCTCTAGCAGTACTGATTCCATTCCGAACCAACTTTATTGGATTTTTCAGAGATAATACATTCCTGGCAACCACTATTGGTACAGCCGTGATAATTGGTATTTGTTTTACACCGTTTATAATAGTTTACTTTTTCTGGAATTTCCCAAAGCCTTTCAACTTTCTTGAAAAGAAGTGGATTAAGAGAACCTTATTCATAATTCCGAGCGTATTTTCAGTAGCCTTATTTATTGTTGCAGTATTGACACTTCGCTATTTCCTGTTTCCTGTAATGACCTTTTTCTCAATATTAGAAGCATCCGGATTTGTTACCATGGCTGGAAACGTAACAGCTTTTGTGTTTTTAATAATTCAGTATCGGAGACTTAAAACCAAAGCAGAAAAAAAACCATTAATTCTTTTTATAGTTGCATTTACTTTTGCGATAGTTATCTCAATCTATATAGGACAAATTGCTCCTGCAATAGCTGACACTATATTTAATTCTCCTGAATATTATACGCCAATAATATTGATAGTTTTTGTACCTCTCATTTTTGCATACTCTATTTTCAAGTACCAGCTGATGGACGTAAGTGTTGTAGTCAAGAACACAATTGTTTACGGGACGGCAACAGTTACGGTGGCTGCTATTTACTTTTTTATTATTTATGTCGCCGGACAAAGCATTAGTTCTTTTTTTGGAGTTGAAAATCAGGGAATTGTTGCGGGAATTTTCTTTATAATTTTTGCACTTGTATTCCAATCAACAAAAAACAGGTTTCAGGATTTTCTTACAAAAAGATTTTATCCTGAACAATTTGTATCTCAAAAGGTGTTGATTGATTTAAGCAATGAACTTTCT
>Ga0184631_10000274_pt1 | contig 11100 bp, 9 predicted proteins | sample PLM4_90_b1_FD_133160 | JGI IMG/M metagenome (GOLD analysis project Ga0184631, IMG submission 133160) | Groundwater sediment microbial communities from an aquifer in East River, Colorado, USA - PLM4_90_b1 | ecosystem: Environmental > Terrestrial > Soil > Riparian zone | place: USA: East River... | reverse complement strand
TTGACATGTAACATATTGATAATGCATCGTTTTTTAGATATAAAAGAATTCAAAGGGGGGAAAATATATTTCTCTCCCCTCCTGATATTAAAAGATGGGCAACTAATTCTTATGAAAGGCTTTATTATTAATGATGAGGTGCAGCAGAAATCCCTTCTTCATTAGTCACCATTGCGGCTGCAATACCTACTGCCACGACTGCCGCCGCTATCCCTACTATAGCCGCTGTGCTCAAGCCGGCAGCACCCCCTGCACCGGCGGTGCCTGCTGCCGCCGGCTGCCCTTGTGCCATAGATAAAGATGAGGTTAGCGGTATTAGGATCATGGACAATGACAATATCCCAATAACAATTTTCCATGAAAGACTTCTCTTTTTCATATTCAACCCTCCTGGCAAGAAAATACTCTTCCCTCTATAATTTTAATGATTAGCCATTTAATAATATTAAGATAGGCTCGTCAAGTGTTATTTTAAGTTTTTTTTATTTATTCTCTTATTTCCTTCAGTCCTTTTTACTCATTAACAATATAAATCTAATAATAAAATGGTTTAGTCAAGTATTTTTTTTAAGTTTTTTTATTCCTTTATTTCATCTAGATTGGCTTTAAATCTGGCCGGCATAATGTCCTTTGCAAAACCGAATAGGTCTTGCCAATGAGTCACTGTAGCTGCAACGTCCCTTGTCCACGGAGATATTCCGTAATTGAGCATCTGATTTGAATCATTGGTAAGGAACATCCTTAAAGGTAGCGTTAGATAAACACCCTTATTATGGTAGCCCCTATTATATATATCTGTAAATATATCTGTATCTGTAAAACTGAAATAGATCCCAAGGACTGCCCCTGTATCATACTGTCTGTTGACATCAAGCATCCACCCGACATCTCCTGCCAGGAATCTACCATATTGGGCATGGAAGGTCATATCAAGACCCTGGTAATAGTAGTAGGCGTTAACTAATACGCTGTATCTTTTAAAATCCATCAACTCAAATTCTTTTTTAGGCACCCTTTTCTTGAGCCAGTCCCCCTCAATCCCAAAGGCCATTTTACCGTCCCATGGGTAATAAAGGGTTTCCGCACCAACACCTGCGTACATATTGTCAAAATAACCAAGACTTAAAAGCCCAAAGGTCTTTTCAGATATGCGAAAAACCTGGCTTATCTGTAATCTGTCAAAGGAGTAATATTTACCCAAATATTTTGATATATCGCTTCTTACGACATCCGGGGGCAGAGAAGCAGCAGAAGGGGAATATATATTTGAATAAACCGGTATACTATAACGAGCATAGGCTGATGCCCCTTTCCATAAATCCGCCGTGACATAAGGTTTTATTGCAGCGGTGTTTTTAAAGAAGCCGGACGGGTCGTTCCAGTAGATATCAAAATCCGGTTTAATGCTGAAGTTGAATTTAAATGTACTGTCTTTTTTGCTTTGGATATATTCTCCATCCTCTGCTTCAACGATGTGCTCCGTGATCTGGACCTTCATCAGCTTTTCAAAAAAGATATCATCGGATATCTCCTCCAAAAGGTATTTCTCCAGTTGATCGGGTATAACCGAGATTTTCAATACAGGGATATCAAGTTTCTTGACAACTGCCGTCAATTGCTTAGTGTCACTGGGAGAGTAAAACAGAAGAATACGAAGGACCCTCCCAACTGCTTTCTGATTTGAGAGATATCTGGCGTTTTCAAATTCAGCGATAAGATCGCTCCCATTGGTGTAGACAGCGACATCAGAGAAGCCGGCGTCGTGGATGGCCTCATGGATTTTTTCAACCATCTCCTTTTGATCTCTTTTATTAAAAGGCCTTCGGTCCACGGAGAGTAGTGGCGGAGGATCAGCGCGATAAGGAAGAATCTGTTGACCGAGCTCCGCCTGGACATGCAGCATTACGCCTAAGGTATTGCCGCGCTGGTATGAGAGACCGAGATAAATGCCGCTGAAAAGTTTGGCCCTGAGCCCTACATTTACCGGGTACCTTGCCCCTTGGGGAACTCCTCTGGCAGAGGGTATATCTTTTTCATATTCAATAGGATTATATTCCGCGATAAAGTTAAACCGGTCATTTAACTCTATCTCAACTCCGCCGAACAGGCCGTATTTATCCAGAAAAGGCAGATTGATAGGACCTTTTAGGCGTTTGTTTCCGATACCTAGTGTGAAATCAAGAGGATAATACTGGCGGCTTATAACCAGATATTCACTTGCAAAAAGGCGTGTTCCATGAAAATCATTTATGCCTATGGCAATGGCCGGCAGCTCTTTGGACTCGGGGAGAATCTGGTATTTCAGGTCAAAGGCCTTATCTTTATTTGCTCCGTATCCGGGCATAGAAGGGACCGGTATATTGGTAATTTCGGTAAGTCTGAGTGAAAATTCCAACTGCGGCAGGACACCCATAGCACCTGTGTACCACCTGTACGGGTGTGTCTGGGCAGCGCCAAATCTTATGACCCCGTCTTCAAGGACTCTGGCGTTGGGTATCTCCATCAGGCCGGTACCGCCCCAGTTGGCGGAATTATTAAATGGCCGATCCAGCGCGAAAGTGACCGGTACTGCTATTGATTGGATCAGAAATAGGGATGATAGTAAGACAAAAAGAAGGGTGGCATAATTTTTAATTGATAAGAAGATAATCCTTCCTGATACAAAGAGATCTGATCTGAGGTCGTCCGCCAAAAAAGATATCCTTCCTGAGAATTTACAATAGATAATAGTCTATTGATAGTGACTTTCAGCATTGACAAAAGGTAGAACAGGGTTTAACAGAGGTTGTGATATAAATCAATATAATTGATGTGGGGATGAATAATGAGGGAGGGGCTTATGGCAAGGGGAAGGATGGCAGCTATTGCATTAATGATCATTATCTTTTTCTTCATTTCAGGCTGCGCTTTTAACAGGGTAGGCGGCGGGATCATTACCGGAAGCGCTGCCAAGGACCTGGTAAATTATACAAATCAAGGCCTGTTGAGAATCGCGGAGCTGGAGAAGAGGTCACTGGAACGCTATGCCTCTGTTATCGGGGAAAACTACACAACAGATCAGAGGGTATACGAGGAGTTGAGAGATTTTGTTATCCCTGTATATAAGAGGTTCCTTGATGGTTTAAGAGATATAAGGCCTGAGAATGAAGAGATAAAAAGGGTGCATGCGATATATATCCAGGCCGCGGAACTGGTCTATGACGGGTTTAAGACCAAGATGCTCGGTATTGAAAATGGCAATGAAGATATTATCATCCAGGGGAATGAAAAGATCGAGAAGGGGCGTGGAGAGGTCGAAAGGTGGCGGCTGGAACTGACAGAGTTATACAAAAAACACGGCGTGGCGGAGATTAAAGAGTAATATAGGGCAGGTGATCGTTTAAGGTACATGGACCACATTCTCAGATTAAGATTTTGCATCAAATGATATAAAGTCCCCTTGGGACATATCCACATTACAATTTTTATGCAAAATCCTAATCAGACACCACTTATTACGTGTCATATAATATTATGACGAAACAGAGCAAAGATATCTTTGTCTGCCAGAGTTGCGGTCAACAGTCCCCAAAGTGGATGGGGAGATGCCCTGAATGCGGTCAATGGAACAGTTTTACTGAAGAGATCCCTGAGCCGGAAAATAGAGCAGGACTATCTTCCAGGATGGGTCGACCGCAGGTGATTAATGCCATATCCATTGATCCTAAGCACAGGTTGAAGACAGGGATCATCGAATTTGACCGCGCCCTTGGAGGGGGGCTGATACGGGGGTCTATTATTTTATTAGGCGGTGAACCCGGGATAGGAAAATCCACACTTATACTCCAGGTAGCCGGAGGGATTTCTGATCAGGGATTGAAATCTCTATACCTCTCCGGAGAAGAATCTCCCCAGCAGATAAAACTGAGGGCCAAGCGTCTTTCGATCAATTCGGAAAACCTTTTTGTCGTAACAGGTAACTGCATTGAAGATCTATTTGAAGAGATGGAGGAACTGAAGCCTGATCTTTTAGTAGTCGATTCTATTCAGACGATCTATACAAACGCGCTACCTTCCACTCCAGGGAGTGTGGGACAACTGCGTGAGGTCTCAGCGAGGTTTCTCAGGTTTGCCAAGGAGACCAACACCCCTGTCTTTCTTGTCGGCCACGTAACCAAAGACGGCGCCATTGCCGGGCCGAAACTACTTGAACATCTGGTGGATACCGTTCTCTATTTTGAAGGTGACAGCAGCCATGTGTTCAGGATAATTCGGGCCGTAAAGAACCGCTATGGGTCTACCAACGAGATAGGTGTCTTCGAGATGAAGGAGGCAGGATTAAAGGAAGTTGGGAACCCATCCAGGTTATTTCTGGAGGAGAGACCGGAAGGGGCGGTCGGTTCAGTAGTGATACCATGTCTTGAAGGAACAAGGCCTGTCCTTGTAGAAATACAGGCACTTGTGGGGACAAGCCCATTTGGGATGCCAAGAAGGACAGCGATAGGCGTTGATCATAACCGGATATCCCTTCTTGTGGCGGTTCTGGGGAAAAGGATAGGCATAGAGATGGGAGATCAGGACATATTTGTGAATGTAGCAGGAGGCCTCAAGGTGGATGAGCCTGCTGCTGATCTTGGGATCGTTTCGGCCATGATTTCAAGTTTTTTAGACAAGCCTGTAAGCCCTAATCTGGTCATCTTCGGCGAGGTCGGCCTTGCCGGTGAGGTCCGAGGGGTAAGCCAGCCGGAGTTGAGGATAAAGGAGGCAGAAAAGCTGGGATTCACCAGATGTCTCCTCTCTAAAAGCAACATGGAAAGCTGTCAGTCTGCAGCTACTATGAAGTTGGTAGGGATAGACTCGGTCAGAGGATTGATAGATGAACTGTTTTAAAAAAAATGCTTTGCCTATTCAAGCCATCTCACCACATCAGCAAGCGGCACCCTCTCAGACCTGACCTGGTTGATTTTGGCATCAGGGTCTCTATATCCCACAGCGACAGCTATAACTACTTTTTTCCCATCCGGGAGATTCAATAGCTCTCTTATATCATCACCAAAGGCCGTTATCAGGCCTATAGGACATGATCCCAGTCCAAGGGTATGGGCTGCGAGGACGAAATATCCGACAACAATCCCGATGTCCGTCAGATGCAAGCTTGAAAACACATGATCAATATTAATAATTATAGCCGTAGGCGCGCCGTAAAAATTACAGCTTCCCTCGTTGAAAAATTCCTGAAAATGGAGACCCTCCGGGATACCGGGCAACATAGAGTCCAGCAGGCCCTTCTGCCGCGCGATAAAACGCTCGGGTAAGGGGTCGCTGGCATCGGGCCCGCACGAGATGTTCCTTTCTCTCATCCTTTTTACCAGAAATCTACTTAACCTTTTTCTCTCTTCGCCTGAGACCACCACAAATTCCCAGGGTTGGAGATTTATCGCGGACGGCGCCCTGGTTGCCAGTGACAATAATCTCTCAAGTGTTTTTCTTTCTACGGGCTTGTCCAAAAACCCCCGAGTACTTTTTCTGTCGCTAATAACTTTTAAAATATCCATTATTTATCCCTTTAATCTCGCTCGATTACAAAAATTGAAACAATTTAGAACTTTGGAAAAGGAGTGTTTATATACATAGGAGATCCGGGATCTCTTGTAATCCCGCTAAAAGCGGGGTGGAAATAGATTGCTGAGTCCCCAATTATTTTCAAAGAACTGAACTATTATTAAAATTTAATCGAAAAGAGCTATTATTAACAAGTCAAAACTTGCAAAGATTGAAAAAATTATTTACTAAGACTGGAGAATACACCTGCCAGGTGTACATCCGGAAATAATCCATAGCTGGATGAAGCTTTCAGCAGTCATGAGACAGTCAATACTTATTAAATTCAGGAGATATTATTATTGATTAACGAGGCAGAAACAGAACAACCAGCGGAGTTATGGGAACAGATCCTTTCAGGCAGCGTAATCACACCGGAACAATTGTCTTCTCTATTCACTGAGATAGAGGAGTCCAATATACGGAAAGTCATATCGACATATCCGATGCTGATAAATCCATATTATCTGGGGCTTATAAGGGAAAAAGGTGATGCCATATACAGACAGGCCGTCCCTGACATCCGCGAAATAACCGGATTGAAAGGGTTTGTGGACCCCTTAAATGAAGAAGGTCTATCACCTGTTCCGGGGATTACCCATAAATACCCGGATAGGGTCCTTTTTCTGGTCTCCGGCCGTTGCGCCATGTACTGCAGATTCTGCAACAGGAAGAGAAAAGTGGGACGAACTTCAATGGTCACCAAAGAGACAATACTAGAGGGGATCTCCTATATTAAAGCTACTAAAGAAATCAGGGATGTCCTTTTATCGGGCGGCGACCCATTACTTCTTTCCGACGATGTACTCTTTAAAATTCTTAGCAAACTCAGGTCAATATCACATGTGGAAATCATACGCATCGGGACAAGGGTTCCATGCAGTCTCCCCCATCGTGTTACAAAACGGCTTGCAGACATGCTTAAAGGGTTCCATCCACTCTATATCAATACGCACTTTAACCATCCATCCGAGATCACTCCACAGGCAGCCTTTGCATGTTCCCTTCTGGCAGATTCCGGGATTCCAATAGGTTGTCAGACCGTTCTTTTAAAAGGTGTTAATGATGATGGAATGGTAATGAAGGAATTGATGCTGAAACTTCTTTGCATACGCGTTAGACCTTATTATCTGTTTCAGGCGGACCTTGCAAAGGGTACCTCCCATTTCTGGACGAGTATTAAAAAGGGATTGGAGATAATCTCAGAATTACAAGGAAATATTTCAGGTCTCGGTATACCGAGATTTGTGATAGATCTTCCCGAAGGGGGTGGAAAGATCCCCATAACCCCCGAATATATCCGTGGGATCAAAGGAAACGAATTTGTAATTAAAAACTATCTCGGGGATGAATACAGGTATCCGATCGTTGACTGTGATGGGTAGAACGGAGATTCAGGGTATAAAGCGGGATATAAATAATGTTTTTTTATAATGTCTACACCTACTGTTGGATTTTGTAAAAAATAGAAGAAAGGGAGGGACACATGATAAAAGTGACGTGTTTAGGCGGCACAGGATCTGTAACCGGGTCCTGTTATTTGATTGAAAGCCCTATTGGCAAAAAAGTCCTGGTCGATTGCGGGCTTTTCCAAGGGGGAAAGCAGATGGAAAATCGCAACTGGGCGGACTGGGGTTTTATCCCAAAGGAGATAAATACACTTTTCCTGACCCATGCGCACATCGACCATAGCGGGAGGATCCCCAAACTGGTCAAGGATGGCTTTAGAGGGAGGATAATCACATCACCACCTACGGCGGAACTTTGCGAGATCATGCTTCTTGATTCGGCCAATATCCAGGAAATGGATGCCAGTTGGCAGACACGAAAAAACAGGAGACAGTCAAAAGGTGAAATATTTCCCCTTTATACCACTGCAGATGCTGAGGAAAGCCTGAAGTTGTTTTTCCCAATAGAGAGAGACAGAATAATGGATGTGGAGCCTGGAATCAGGGCGAGGCTCAGAAATTCGGGTCATATCCTGGGGGCATCCATCCTGGAATTATGGGTAGAGGTTGCGGATGGAGAAGTGAAGGTCGTATTTTCAGGAGATATAGGCAGACGAAATCAACTGATTGTGAAAGACCCCCATGAGATATTTGCCGCAAACTATCTTTTTATTGAATCCACATATGGAAACCGGTTGCATCGTTCTTTTGAAGACAGCAAAAAAGAGCTTTTGGACGCTATCAACTACGCGGTCTCAAATGGGGAAAAGATCATTATCCCGGCCTTTGCGGTGGAAAGGACCCAGGAGATCCTATATGTTTTGGGCGAATTTTATAGAAACGGTTACCTGCCTGAGATCCCTATCTATCTTGACAGCCCGCTGGCTATTAAGGCGACCCAGATATTCAGAAAAAACAAGAAATACTATGATCAAGAGGCCATGGCCATAGTGAATCAGGGATTTGATCCCTTTGATATGCCTAACCTCCGTTTTACTCCCAACACAAATGAATCCATAGCCATAAACGAGAAGGTAGGCTCATCTATTATTATAGCCGGGAACGGGATGTGTACCGCAGGCCGCATTAAACATCATCTTAAACACAATCTCTGGCGACCTGGAGCCAGCATCGTAATGGTTGGATTTCAGGCTGAGGGGACTACAGGGAGAAAGATTATTGAAGGAGCTAAGTCAGTAAAGATCTTTAGAGAAGATGTCGCAGTAAAGGCAAAAGTATATACCATAGGCCAATTCTCCGCACATGCGGACCAGAAGGATCTTCTATTGTGGGTGAGCCATTTCAGGGAGTCGAATCCAAGAGTCTTTGTAGTTCATGGGGAGGCCGATTCAAGCGATACCTTGGCCGATAAAATCCGGAAAGAGTTCAATCTGGAAGTTCATGTCCCAACCTGGAAGGAGAAACTCATGCTTAAACCCAAGGAGATAATGAGGGAGGCCGCACCTATCGAGGAGGAACCGGCAAATATTTTGCAGATCTCATCAAATATTATTATTGATCTTGAAAGGGAGTTGAAAAGACTAAGGAAACGGCTAAAGGCAAATGAAGAAAGGGTCAGCGAAGATGATATTGATAGGCTTAAATATATTAAGGAGGAACTGCAGGCCATAGAAAGTGAATAATCAAGGGCGGCTTTCTCGCAGCTTGACTTCTGAAATGAAAATCATTTATATAAAGCCATTAGGGGAAAAAATGGGTAGATGGCAATATTTTGTGCGATTGGGAATATGGTTATTTTTTATGGAATAAGGAAGATCTATTGGAATCTAAAAAAAGAGTTAAATCCACGTTGGAGTATCTAAGAAAGCTGTTTATCATGCCGGACTCACCGGATAAGTTTGTCGAGTTCGGACATGAGCTCCTCGAGTTAATTCACGTTTTTTTTCAGGAAAAAGGGGGTATACACAGCAGCGCCACTCTTCTAGAACTCAGTGAGATCTTTAACCAGACTTCTATCCCTGAGAACCCTCTCCTGATAAAGGATGTCCTGTCCGAGATCAAGTCAAAGATTATAAAACATTCCGTCAAAGTAGAGAGCCCATACTATATAGGTCATATGACCAGTGCCATCCCCTATTTTATGATCCTGATAGAGATGATTATTGCGGCCCTGAACCAGAACCAGGTTAAGATTGAAACAGCAAAGGCATCCAGCTTTGTTGAAAGGGAGTTGGTAGCCTGGCTTCACAATCTGATTTTTGAAAGAAAGAGCAGTTTCTATGAGAAAAATATCCACAATCCCCGCATCGCTCTGGGCAATGTCACTTCCGGAGGGACTATTTCCAATATTACGGCACTTATGGTAGCCAGGGAAAAGGCTTTCCCTCAAGATGGAGACTTTCCAGGACTCCGTATGGCCGGCAGCGACAAAGCTCTTCGCCACTATGGCTATAAGAGAGGAGTGATCATAGTTTCCACCAGAGGTCATTATTCCATTAACAAGGCCGCCAATCTGCTCGGAATCGGGGAATCCAATGTTATTAATATACCTGTTGATGGAAACAATCATATCGACATTAAAAAACTCCGCCGTAAGATAAAAAGCCTCCAAGAAAATTCCATCGATGGAAAGACCAAGATTATTGCCATTGTCGGTATAGCCGGCACGACTGAAACAGGCAATATAGATGATCTTACGGCCCTTGGTGAGATAGCCGTGGAAACGGGGTCCCATTTTCACGTGGATGCCTGCTGGGGCGGTCCGGCCCTGCTTGTGGATGAATATCGACCCATGTTCAAAGGCATCGAGATGGCCGATTCAGTTTCCATTGATACCCATAAATTGCTTTTTTGCCCCATTGGCATGGGCATGGTTATCTTTAAGAGCGAAAAGGATCTTAATCTTATTAAACATTCATCCCATTATATTATCCGAAGGGATTCTGTTGATACGGGGCGATTCACCCTTGAGGGCTCCCGGCCTTTCGCATGTCTTAAACCTTGGGCGGCCTTGAAGATTATAGGAAGGAAGGGGTATGGGCTTTTATTCCAGCATGCCAGGGAATCCACCAATTATTTAAGAAGCATCCTTGACCACTGTGGAAATTTTGAGGTCTTGAACATACCGGAGTTATTTATTCTCACCTATCGGTTCATACCGGAAGCGGCAAGGGAACAGATATCGATATGGGAAGGGATTTCATCGTACTCAAATAGGGGAAAGGCCAGAGAGGCCGAGAAGAAAATCAGGAATATAAACCGTCTTATCAATGGATTAAACGTCAAGGTACATCGGGAATTAAGAAGGGATGATACCACCTTTGTTTCCAGAACCACTCTTGAATCCACGCGCTATCGACCCCAGAATATAGTGGTTTTAAGGGCGATACTGATCAATCCGCTGACAGACAAAAAGGTGCTCGATGATATTGTAGAGACTCAAAACCGCATAGGACTCAGGATATGGCGGGAATTTGAATCCGCATATAAACGAATTAGAGACGAATCTCATTAGGGGATCAATATATTATCTATAGTGAACGAAATAAATAATTGCGAGTTAGGCAGAATACCGGGCACCGTACGATTTCGCCTTCGAAAAGAGACCCCTACCGGACATCTGTATGCCTGCTTTCACAAATATGGCTACCTATTTATGGCGTCGTTCACTATAAGTAATGAGTCGATCACCTGGCGGATCTCCTTGGCTTCGCTGTCGAGGTCGTCCTGCTCCTCATAACCGTTGCCGATACGGTCATACTTGCAGCCGAAGTTGAAGTAAGGCATATATCCTTTCGAGTTCCGGCGCTGGCCCATTTCAAGATAACTCCGAGGTATCTCAGTCTCAACAGCGGCTGTCAGAAGATCGTCATTCGTGTCGATTTCATAGTGATGGGCTTCGATAAGACCCTTCTCAACGTATTCCTTGACCGTGCTGTCAAAGGTGCCCCCAATCCATTTGCAATGCGAGCAGTTAACCCGACTTTCTCTATTCGGCGTGGTAAACAGGGAAATTTGGGGCAATTCGAGGTGTAACTATTTGAAATCGTGAGGGCCGATTTTGAAAATCGGTTGTGGTGAAGACCTACCCTCTTGCGAAGGAAAAAATATG
>Ga0184631_10000273_pt1 | contig 11128 bp, 13 predicted proteins | sample PLM4_90_b1_FD_133160 | JGI IMG/M metagenome (GOLD analysis project Ga0184631, IMG submission 133160) | Groundwater sediment microbial communities from an aquifer in East River, Colorado, USA - PLM4_90_b1 | ecosystem: Environmental > Terrestrial > Soil > Riparian zone | place: USA: East River... | reverse complement strand
TACCTGATAATTCATTTTCTTTTCGAAAAGCCTGTTTTTACCTATGTCATCGGCCACGAACTTACCCATGCGCTGTTCGCCCTCCTGTTCGGCGGTTCCGTGAAATCCATCCACGCAAGCGGCCGCGGCGGCCGTGTTACCATTACCAAATCGAATTTCATCATTACTCTTGCTCCCTACTTCTTCCCTCTCTATGCCGTTCTCGCCCTTCTGCTCTACTGGACAGCGCGCGCCTTCGATGCGCGGGGCGCGCTTACCGATATCCTGATTTTTCTGTCCGGCTCGGCATTTGCGCTCCATCTTGTGCTGACCGTTATTTTTTTGCAGACCGACCAGAACGACATCAGAGAGGAAGGCGCGCTTTTTTCCTATCCTCTGATCCTGCTGTTTAATATCGCCTTCGCGGCATTTCTTATAAAGGTGCTCCTTGCTGAAAACATGAACTACATGGATTTTCTTGCTGATGGTATAATAAAAACAGGACTTCTTGCATTGCCCTTTTTGAAAAAGGCATATGCCCTGATGAATTGAAGTTCAACATCAGCACCAGCGAAGGAAGAAAGGCGCTCCGATGCTCATCATGGGACTTACCGGCGGTATCGCAAGCGGAAAGAGCCTTGTCGCCCGCGTGTTCAAGGACCTGGGCGCATACCTCATCGATGCGGACCGCGTAGTACACGAACTTCTGGAGCCGGGCCAGCAGGCATGGCGGGAAGTGGCCGGCTATTTCGGCGGCGCGGTGCTGCTCCAAAACAGCTGCATTGACCGCCGCAAACTGGGCGAGATCGTGTTCCAGGACGCCGCCAAACGGGAATGGCTCAACCACTGCCTGCACCCCAGGGTATTCGAGGTTTACACTGCCCAGGTAAAGAATATCCGCTCCCGCCAGCCCCGGGCCGTCATCGTGCTTGACGCGGCTCTCCTCATCGAAACCGGATATTACCGGAAAATGGACAAACTCGTTGTGGTGAATGCCACGTTGGAACAGCAGATCGAACGTCTGACCTTGCGCGATAAATTTACACGGGAACAAGCCCAAAGCAGAATACAAAGCCAGATGCCTCTCAACGAAAAACTCGCCTTCGCCGACTATATTGCCGATAATACGGGTACCCGGGAAGAAACCGAGCGTCAGGCCCGCGATATTTTCACCAAACTCACACAAGAAGCGGAAAGGGCGTAATTGGAAAAAACAAACCTTTTCAAAATCGTCCCGATGACGGGCTCTCACAGAAAAGCCTGCGAATCCATTGCCGCTGCTTCAGATCCCTGGAAAACGCTGAACGAAGGGATCACCTTCCAGCCCTTTATCGACTTAAAGCAGGCTTACGTCTGCGTTGCCGGCGGCCATGCGGTGGGCTTTATCATTTTTATGCCCGCACCGGTATTCGCCCGCGGGGGCTATCTCCGCGCGATAGGAGTGCTGCCTTCGATGCAACGGCAGGGCATCGGCGAAAAACTTCTGCTCTTTGCCGAAGAATTAGCGGCCCGAAGAGCTCAGTTTTTTTATCTCTGCGTTTCTGATTTCAACCCGAAAGCCCGGGCGTTCTATAAAAAACAGGGGTATGCAAAGGCTGGTAAGCTCGATGATCTTATCATCCCCGGATCATCGGAATATATCTATTGGAAACGGCTCAAACCTTTATCTCGGAAAACCAGGAGAGCGCATGGCGATTAAGAATCTGCAGAAAATGGACCTTTTCAAGAACCTTTCCGGCGAGGATTTCAAGGAGCTTGAACCCTATCTCACCACGACAGTGTATAAGAAGAAAGATGATATATTTACGGAGGGTGACGCGCCTGAATGGTTTTACATCGTATCCACGGGCAAGATAAAGATAACCAAGATTTCTCACGACGGCAAGGAGATCATTCTCGAGATCATCTCCCCTAATGACATCTTCGGCGGCGTGGCTGTATTGCGGAATTTCCCTTACCCGGCGAATGCCGTTGCCATGGAAGACTCTGAAGTCGTGAAAATATCGAGAAAAAACCTCATGCGCCTTGTTGACCGCTTTCCGAACCTCATGTACATAATAGCACTCCAGCTCGGAGACCGGATGAAGAGTTCCTATGACTCGCTTAAAAACATAGCACTTGATCGCGTGGAGGCAAGGATTGCGGCGCTGCTGCTCAAGCTGTCGAATAAGGTCGGGTTGGAGACGGACGAGGGTTTAGTGATCGATATGCGGCTGACCAAGCAGGACGTGGCCGACATGGTCGGAACCACGGTCGAGACCTCGATCCGGACCTTCAGCAAGTTCAAAAAACAGGGTCTGGTGGCCGATTCAGACGGCAAGATCGTCATTAAGGACAAAAAAGGGCTGTCTGAGCTTTCGTCGTAAGTTCTTACTTCGGCTGCTCAACCGTGGTAAGCAGCGTCATGAGCATATTGTAAAAGAACAGAAAAACGCTCAAGGCCTGGACCGCCCCCGATACTACAGTAAGCGTTCTGTAAGCGGTACTCGGATCATAGACGTTCAGCGTATAGAACAGCAGCATTGATACAAGCGAGATATTCGCTAAGACGAACTGCGCCTCTCCGATCCTGGTACTGTAGAGCGCTCTTCCCATGAACCGGGGCAGGATATGATACCCCACTCCGTAGATCATCATTGACACCCATCCCAGCATATTCAGGTGTGAATGCACGAACTTGAGCCCCATGACGTTCTGGTTCCAGAGCATAAAGATCCCCAGGATTGCCGCTGCGCCGAGATATACGATGCTCATGATGATAAATCCCTTTACAAATTTGTCCATTGAATATTTCCTCCTCGCATGGTAGTTGATTCTGCCGCGTAGTATAATGGAATTGTATCCTGATGGCTATGACATGGCTCATAGTATAGCATAGACAGGTCATATGATACAGGTCATAGCGGCAAAGGGGTGGATCAGGTAATGTACGATCATTCAAATGACAAAGGAGGCCATTATGATTGCGGAAAAGAAAGTGACAAAGGATTCGCTCATTGGAGACGTGATTCGCATGAGCCCCGGGGCCAAAGAAGTAGTCCAGAAATACTTCGGCAACGGCTGCTTTACCTGTGCGGGGATCAACGTGGAGTCGATCTCTTTCGGCGCGATGATGCACAATCTCGACCCGAACAAGATCGTCGATGAAATCAACTCATTGGAGGGTTAACTATGTCGAGCAAAGAAATTAAATGTTTTGTCTGCGGCGCGGAAGACGTAACCAGGGTCTATCTCCCCTGCTATCACGAAGGACAAGAAAAAATAGTCTGTACCCGCTGCCTCCCCATGCTTATCCACGGTGCGCACTGAAATCGCTATGGACGACGGACGAGTCGTCTGTCGTCCTCTTCTTCCCAGGATGCATGAAAAATCTGGAATTTCCGCTCCGACACTGGTAAACTGTGGCCATGAAGAATGAACTGGCAATCATCCTCGTCAGCGGAGGAATGGACAGTTGCGTCACCGCTGCGATCGCGAACGAACACTATCGCTGCGCCTTCCTCCATGTGAACTACGGCCAGCGTACCGAGGCGCGGGAACTTCGGGCATTCAATGAAATCGCGGATCACTACCGAGCGGAAAAGCGACTCACAATCAGCATCGAGCATTTGAAAATCATCGGCGGCTCCGCGCTCACAGATTCTAACATCCCGGTGCCTGAATCAAATTCACTCGGTACTCCGAACTCCGAACTCCGAACTTCAAGCATTCCCAGCACCTACGTCCCCTTCCGGAACGCCCACCTTCTCTCCATCGCCGTATCCTGGGCAGAGGTCATCGGCGCCACGAAGATCTATATTGGCGCGGTGGAAGAAGACAGTTCCGGTTATCCTGACTGCCGGGAAGTTTTTTACCAGGCCTTCAACAAAGTCATAGAAATGGGGACAAAACCGGAAACTCGGATTGAGATCGTTACTCCGCTGATCCATATGAAAAAGTCGGAAATCGTGACAAAAGGCGTGGCATTTAATGCTCCGCTCCACCTCACCTGGAGCTGCTATCAAAACAGCGAAAAAGCTTGCGGTCGCTGCGAGAGTTGCGCCTTGCGTTTAAAAGGATTTAAGCTGGCGGGAATTCATGATCCTATACCCTACGAAATTTAGTGGCGTTCTCAACCTCGAAAAATACCCGCCAAAAGAGTAATCAATTGTAATTCACCATGTTTTCTATGTTCTTTATCTGGGACTCCGCGCTTTCCCAGATTACCTTTATTGAATCCCTATCAATACTTCTCCAAGATACCCCCGTCGGCTTATACAGATGGTTTTCCGTTGATAAACCATACTTCTGAACGAGAGGGTCGAGTTCCTGGAACACATAGATGCGTCCCTTGGGGACGAATTGATATTGAGGTACTCGGGTCAAGAATTGACAAAACAGCAATCCGTCGTCGTAGGTAGTCAAAAGGTGAGCGTAGGCTTTGATCAGGTCACTCTCCGCCTTTGAGGTCGTTTTGTCTTTTAAGGCCTCCGTCCCGGAAGCAAGCCTTTTTAGCAATGCATCCGACCCATCACAGGGCTTGCCCGCTGCAATAGACGATTTCAGGTCAGCCAGTGCCCGGTTCAATTCCGAGAACTTTCCCTTATCGATGCCCGGTTCCGGTTGACAACCCGATACGAAAATCAGTATTGCCGATAGTAATGGAATGACTATGACGTTTGGCTTCATGATCCCCCTTGAGAACAAAAATCCGAGTCAAAATTCTTGTTTGAGAATAACAAAAAAACGCCGGCTGTTTTCCGCAGCCGGCGTTCTGATTCAATTCAAATTAGGGTGAGCAACGAATCTTCTCTAGTTCAATCCACCATAGGAATGGAGACCGGAGAGCACAAGATTGACCCCAAGATACGTGAAGATAACAGCGAGGAATCCCACGGCCGAGATGACCGCCATCTGCGTCCCCTTCCAGCCGCGGACATAGCGCGCATGAAGGTAGATGGCATACACGAACCAGGTGATGAGCGACCAAGTCTCTTTCGGGTCCCAGCTCCAGTAGGTGCCCCAGGCGCTGTTCGCCCAGACCGCGCCGGTAACGATTCCACCGGTCAGGAGCGGCCAACCGATGGCGATCATGCGATAGGTCACATCGTCGAGCAGATCCATGGCGGGCATGTACTGTTTGAGCAGCTTTTTCAGACCCATCCCCTTGGTCCAAATGAGCCAGAACAGAACGAGAACGACCACCCAGCTCATGGCCGCAATGGCAAGGGTGTGACTGAGGAACGTTGCTTCGAAGAGGTGGTCCTTGAATGACTCGCCCTGGGCAAGGGGGTGAAGAACAAGGGATACGGAATCGATCCCCATGCCCGCGAGCAGGGTGACCGTCATGGTCACGCAAAGGGACCAGAACAGAAATACCTGGCTCTTGTGCTTCGCGCCTGACGAGACCAGGTAGATGAACCAGGCGAGGACCAGCGCGCCGAGCCCCATCCAAAAGATGGTTTTCATGTCTTTTCCCATGCTTGCCATGTAATTCCCGAGCACTGCAAGAACAACGATCGCCACGATTCCTGTATACAGGTTGCTCGCCGGCCCCCGTTCCTCCGTATCCATGAGCAGATAGATCATGCTGATGGCAAAGGCTATCCCGAAGGCCGCATACCCCAGGAAGCTGATGAGCACATGATAGAACAGCCAGTTGCTCTTGAGCGCGGGGACCAGAGGAGTAATATCGTTGCTGATGCCCGCCACATTGATGAACGCCAGGGCAAGAAAAACGACAGGCATCACGAATGCGCCAAAAGCCCTGACTTTATATTTGTACTCGACAATGAGATAGATCAGGACCGTGCTCCAGGTGAAGAAGACCAGAGACTCATACAGATTGGACAAGGGCACCCGGCCGATATCCATCTGGTAGGACTCCCGCCACCGGAGGAACAGGGCGATCGTCTGCACGACAAATCCCGCTGAAGTGACGATCGTCGCTATCTTGCCGATCACATCTTTTCTGAAAGCAAGGTAGCTGATATAGAGCACCATCGCCACCAGATACGCCAGTGTTGCCAAAGTGAAAAGCAGGGAACTCTCCATCTACGCCTCCTGAATGATACGCTCTTACCTGGAAATCTCGTCCACGATCAGATTAAATTCACGCTCGAATCCGAGCCGGTTCCTGTTGGCGTATCCCGCCACCATCACCACTGCCTGGCCCTTCCGGTCCTGGATCCGTATCCACAGCTTTTTGTGGGAACCGAAGAAAGCAATCAACGGTCCGATACAGAGCAGAATGAATCCGGTATATACCACCCACACACCCGGGTCCTTGGTGACCTGAAGTCCCGTGAAGCGCATGCCGAAGTAACCGCCATACGCGATGTGGTAACCCTCAGGCAAATAGGGTTGTCCGGGATCCGTCTTCATGACATAGGTCTTATAAATCGGCTTCTTGCCCTGGTATATTTCAAGTTCCACCGTCGGGTTGATAAACTCCTCATTCCGGGACTGATAGAACATCACTTGTCCTGATGAAGGGTTTCTTACACCGTAGGGAGCGAATCCAAGTACTTTGATCGTTCTGTCGATCGAGGCGACGTACACCGAGTTACCGGGTTCAACAGCCACAGACTCTACCGCCGATTCAGTACTGTTCCTGGGACGTATGTGCAGAACGACTTTCCCCCGTCCTTCCGGCATCGTCCCGTAGCTTGACTGATAAAAGGTGATGCCGTGGTGGGTCAGGGGGTCGTTCACCCGGATTCGCTTGTTCAGGACCTTCTGTCCCTCCAGGTTGAAGACGGTCAACATGCTGTGAAATTCAGAAGGCATGCCAGTCGGCTCGCCCGAGGGACTGATGTAATAGTCCACATCGAAGCTGTCGCACCGGACAAAATAACCAAGCGGCATAGCCGGCACACCTCCCTCGGGATTGGGGATCACCGGGCTTTCGGCAATGCCCAGAGCAGCCATGATCCTGTCCCACATGGGCTCATTTCTGAGATAAACGACTTTCGAAGCCTGCCCTTCGGGGAGGTTCAGGAACGCCTTGAACCCGAAAAAAGATCCGATCAGCGCTCCGACGAAGATGAGTATGATGCTGGTATGGGTGATGTATACGCCCAGCCGGCTATAAACGCCTTTCTGGGTCATGAGCTGGGTCATTCCGCCGTCTTTTGAAGAAATCACGCTGTATCGGCGAGATTTCAGGACCTGGCCGGCGCACTCCTCAGCCTTGTCCGCCCCGCCTTTGAGGGTCAATTCTTTTTTAAACGACACAGCCTTTAAACCGTCTTCGTCTATGGGTTTGAGCGGAGCGGTCATGATGCGTAAAGCACTGGGGAACCGGTCGAGGGTGCATACCGTCAGATTCGCCGTAAGAAGGAAGAGGAGGAGCACAAACCACCAGGTATGATACATATCGAAGAGGCCTATCGTCTCAAAGAGATTGACGACGGACTGGCTGTACTCTTGAAGGTATTTTTCCGGCGCCTCATTCTGCTGGATCACCGTGCCGATAACCGAGATGATCGCCAGGATGATCAGCAGCACAACCGCAAGTTTGACCGATGAAAATAGTTTCCAGACTTTATCCGTAGCGATTTCAACGATCCCTTTTTGATTTTCCAATACGACCTCCCGCTTAAATACAGTAGCGACAAATTACCATATCGTCTGTCTCAGTGTCAAGAAGTTTGCTGTTTTCCCTGCAGTAAACTTCCGGTGAACAAACTTCTTCTCGATACTATGCGGGCATAAGAAATTATTATACCGTCGCAAAAATTGCCGCTGCGCTTAAACGATGATTTCCAGAGAGTCCGGGCGTTCACCTGCAGATTTCGCTCTCTTTGCAGATCCCGTCAGCAGAAGAGGGCTCTCCGTTCCGGCGAAGGAGATCCGGCTGGCTGAAGATGTCGAGCATCAGGCCGGGCACGTTCGTCTGGAGAGGAGCGGCCGAATTTTCCTTTTTCTTTTTTAGAGCGGGATTCTCCGCAGGCTTCGTTGTCGCTGTGCAGGCAAGGAGATAACGCCGTATCGCCTCCGTGCCTGTAAGAAACAGCTTCTGGTTCGGATCATTCACATAGAGCGTCGGAACACTCTCTATGGCCATGGTTTTCAAAAAATCGGCGTACTCGGCAGCCTGGAGATGCGTTACCGGTATCTTCTTCTCCTCAAGCTCCTTCATGATCTCAGTGCAGTGCCTGCACTCTTTGCTGTAAAAAAGAACAAGCCGGTTCTCCGTGGGCATCGGTACGGCACTTCCGGCCGGAAGAATAAGATAGAGCATGCAAAAGACCGCTGCCAGGGCCGCAAATCCCGCCAACATCTCACGCTCACCCGACAGAAACCTGAGGATGCCGAGGATAACTATCAGGCCGAATATGATAAGGCAGAAAAAGCAGGCTCGCTGAATGCTGAACACCTGATAACCGGCGAAAAAACCCTCAGAGGCCAGCGATGCTACCAGGAGTATATTGCTATACCGCTCAAAATCTTTCCGTCCGCGGTAGAGGCTTTGGGCCGAAAAATACGTTAGCAGGGAAAAGGTAAATAACCCTATCAGCAGTATTGAAATATCGCCGAACCGCACCTGCTGCGAAACAAGCTTGCAGCCCTCGGTATAGCAGAGGCTTTTCCCGTACGACTGCATGACGATCTCCGTGATCACGAAGAGCGCAGCCAGCGAACTCACGGCAAGGTAAGCTTTTCCGTACATCTGTTTTCTATCCGGCATGTCTTTGTCGGTAATCCTCTATCCAGATTTCTGATGATGGCGAATAGCATACTTCATTCGTTCACCGCGCGTCTAACATCATGTTGCTCAGCGGCGGATGGAATGACGAATTATGCTGAATAGTACGCTTCTTTTGCAATGCCCATCCGTAAAGAAGCTTTGCCGGTAGTGCGATCAATGCGTACTACTATTATTGCACGGGCAATCCGGCGGCTTGCCCGTGACTTCAGACGACACGCCGGGCCGAACCGATCCCCCCGCTGCGCTATTTCTTCGCTTTAACCGGGACCACCAGGACCTTGCAGGGCGCGTGGCCGATGACCCTTGAAACAACACTGCCCATCATGAGCCGTGTGAGTCCAGTACGGCCGTGGCTGCCCATGATGATCGCGTTAACCTTCCGCTTTGCCGCTTCGGCGACAATGTCCTTGTACGGTTCGTTGCCCAGGTGCAGGATGACTTCGCACTTGACACCGTTCTTTATGGCTCTGGCCTTTATCCCGTCAAGATATTTTCGCATCTCCTTTTCAAGCTTGTCTGCGGCACTGGCGTCCCAGAGGTCGATCTCTGCGTTTACCTCGATAACCAGAAGAACGTACAGGGTGCTTGAGCAGGCGCCTGCTAACTTGATTGCTTCCTGCACAGCCGCATTGCTGAAAAGGGAACCGTCTGTAGCAACCAGCAATTTCTCGAATCCCGGTGAACATACCTGTTTGGCCATTTGTCGCTCCTTTTTATTTGATTGATCGCTTTTATTAAATGTGGTTTTCAGATTACAGCAGCGTTGCCGCAAGCTCGGCGAGTTCGGACCGCTCGCCCTTCACCAGGGTGATATGGCCCGCAATGGGTTCTTCCTTGAACCTGTCGACCACAAAGGTAAGTCCGTTGCTTGATGAATCGATATAGGGGTTGTCGATCTGGTAAGGGTCTCCGGTCAGCACGACCTTGGTCCCCTCTCCCGCCCGCGTAATAATGGTTTTTATCTCATGAGGCGTGAGGTTCTGCGCCTCATCAACAATAAGGTACTGGTTCGGCATGCTTCGTCCGCGAATGTAGGTGAGCGGCTCCACTTCGATCATGCCCAGGTCGAAGAGGCTCTGCAGGTCTTTTTTACCCTTGACCCGGCCGGGGCCGCCAGAGGAGCCCACGAGAAAGTCAAGGTTATCTCGGATCGGCTGCATCCAGGGTTTAAGTTTCTCCTCGATATCTCCCGGCAGAAACCCGATGTCTTTGCCCATGGGAAACACGGGGCGGGATACAACGAGCCGCTGAAAAGACCGGGATTCGATGGTCTTCTCCAGTCCCGCGGCGAGCGCCAGGAGCGTTTTACCGGTACCGGCCTTTCCCACGAGCGTAATAAGACGGATATCGTCGTTCAAGAGGAGATCAAGGGCGAATTGCTGCTGCTTGTTCTTGGCATTGATCCCCCATACTCCATGCTTGGCGCCCGCTAACGGGACCAGGACTTGTTTTTGCTGATGATAGCGTGCGAGCGCAGACTGGGAAAGATTGGCGCTGTTCTTGATGAGCACGAACTGGTTCGGATGCGGTTTGGGATCAGCGATCTGAAGCTCGCCTTTCGCGTAAAAATCCTCGATCACCCCTGGATCGACCAGCATTTCCATTTCCCCCGAGTACAGTTCATCGAGCGTGATCGTGTCCGATTCATAGTCTTCGGCCCGCATACCGAGCGCGTCGGCCTTGATGCGAAGGTTCGTGTCTTTCGTCACGAGGATCACGGGCAGACCATCGTGCTTCAGGTTCAGCGCCGTGGCGAGGATCCGGTTGTCCGCCTTGGTCGCGATCAATTCGGTCGGCAGGTGCTCCGGCGACTGGTGGTTCAACTCCACGCGCAGGTTTCCTCCGCCCTCGAGCGGCACGCCCTGGGACAGTTTCCCCTTCTGGCGGTATTCGTCGAGGATCCGAGAGACCTGACGTGCGTTTCTGCCGACCTCGTCAACGCCCTTCTTGAATTTATCCAGCTCCTCGATCACCACGATCGGGATTACCACATCGTTGTCTTCGAATGAGAAGATCGACCGCGGATCATGGAGCAGCACGTTGGTGTCCAGCACAAATATTTTTTTCATTCAAAATCCTTTAAAAGAATTTAACACCCGATGTTGATACGGCAGTGAAGCGTATTTACCATGAACCCATCAGCTTGCTTGACGATATCGCTCCCTCGCGGATCAGCTTCGGCGCGCCCGAACTCACATCCACGATCGTCGATGGCTTGCCGCCGGCTGTCATGCCTCCATCGAACACACAGTCGACCAGCGAGCCGATGGCGTCCATGGCCTGTTCCGCTGTTTGAGGACTGTGTCCGCCCGAGAGATTCGCGCTCGTGCCGGTCAGCGCAGTGCCGAGAGAGGCAAGCAATTGACGGGTCAGCTCATTTCCCGGCACCCTGATACCGATCGTGCCGGTTCCTGCCGTAAGTTCCGGCAGCACACCGGGCTTTGCCTTGAACACCAG
>Ga0184631_10000271_pt1 | contig 11159 bp, 11 predicted proteins | sample PLM4_90_b1_FD_133160 | JGI IMG/M metagenome (GOLD analysis project Ga0184631, IMG submission 133160) | Groundwater sediment microbial communities from an aquifer in East River, Colorado, USA - PLM4_90_b1 | ecosystem: Environmental > Terrestrial > Soil > Riparian zone | place: USA: East River... | reverse complement strand
GGTATCCAATCGCTGTACCGCAAACTGCATTTACTGCCCCAAAGACAGAGGGGAAAGCGCGACAAATACACTCATGGGCCTTGACACGTTTAATATCATTGTGCGGAGAATGATCGATGAGGATATAATTGCCAGATATGGTCTTCGTACGATCAGGCTGGGTGAAAATGGGGACCTTTTCCTGAATGCAAATTCGATTACCATGCTCAGGACGATAAGGGCGCGCTTTCCCCGGATACACATTGAATTGTTCAACCATTTTCTGATGGCGAGGCGCGATATCGCCGATGTAGTGTTGAGGGAGCGGCTGGTCGATGCAATCTATATGAATATTGACGGCGTATTTGAAATGTACCATTTGATAAAAAAGGTGAATTTCGACGCGGTGATCTCCAACCTCGCCTATTTTATAAAGGCACGGGATTCTCTCGGCCTCTCTATCCCGGTGCATGTGCGGGCGTTGACGTTGAAGAATTATGTCGAGACCTTAAGCAACAATTTCAATTCATATCCGTCTCAACTATCGGATAGAACGCTGAAACCGCGCGACGACTTCCATGAGATAAAAACATACGTGAATAAAATCCTGAATCCCGGACTTGATTCTTTCAAGAAGACGTATCCAGCCCTGTGGTCCGAGCGTGAAGCCCTTAAGAATAAGCTCACAAATATAAAAGCGTATGCATGCCCGCATTTATTCAGAATTCAAACCGAAATATACATATCCCCTGACGGGAAGTGGTACCTGTGCTGTTTGGATTCGAAACAGGAATTGATTATCGGGGACCTGACAAAAGAATCCTTTGCTGATTTGATAAACAGCGAAACGCGAAAGAACTATATTTCCAACCTCATACACAGAGACTATCTGAAAAATGGCGGCCCCTGCGGGACGGTTCATTGTTGCCAGCTGTATCATAAGAACAATTTTATTTCTCAATGCATAAAAAGCATGACCGGGTACTCGCACGTCATAAACCGTATTTACCACCTGTGGAGGAAATGAGCCTTAAGAGAATGCCGTTCCGCTGTTAGGAGAAATATCGTATGAACATCCCCGTACTGATTCCCGCGTACAATCCCGACAAGGCGTTGATATCGCTTGTAGAGGACCTTCAAACTATCGGATTTGAGAATATTATTGTTGTAAACGACGGGAGCAACCTGGAAGCCAGGCCCGTCTTTGACGCGCTTGAAAAAAAAGGCGTGTGTCACGTCTTGCATCATGCGATCAACCTCGGCAAGGGCAGGGCGCTTAAGACCGGATTCAATTATTTTTACACCATGTTTCCCAATGCCGTCGGTGTAGTCACGGCCGATGCTGATTGCCAGCATACACCTCGGGATATTTTACTGGTTGCGCGACGTCTGGAGCGGGCTTCCGATACGCTCGTTCTCGGCTCAAGGGTTTTCAAAAAAAACGTACCGCAAAAAAGCCGCCTTGGCAACAAATTGACGAGTGTCATCTTTTATTATCTGGTCGGCAAAAAACTATCCGATACTCAGACCGGTTTGAGGGGGGTCCCGACAAGATTTGTGCCGTTATTCCTGACCCTGGAAGGCGAACGCTATGAGTATGAGATGAACATGCTTATCGCGACAAAAACTCACGGGATCGGGATCGCTGAAGAGGCAATCAGCACGATATACATTGACAACAATAAAGCATCGCATTTTAATCCTGTTGCCGACTCAATGAAAATATATTTTCTGCTGCTGCGATTCTTGTTCTCGTCTGTATTCGCATCCACCATCGATTTGGCTGTATTTACCCTGTCCTATTTTTATACCGCCAATATTTCGGCCAGCGTGGCCTTGGCAAGGTCTTTTGCGGGCTGTATTAATTTTATTGTTAACAAAAAATGTGTCTTTCATGATCGAAGCGAAATGCGCCCCGCGCTTTTCAAATATGCCGTTTTGCTGGTTTTGTCGGGACTCATAGCTACCCTGATAATAGAAACCATTTCCACCCGGTTGTCCACAAACGTGATTATCACCAAGATATTCGTCGAAACCTTGCTGTTTGCCTTTAATTTTGTCGTGCAGCGGGACCTTGTTTTTATAGATACATCCGATGCTCGAACAACGGATTGGGCGGAGTATTACAACAAACCGTACAAGACCGCAAGCATAACCAGATTATTTACGAAAAGACGCCTTGTGAATTACATAAATAAATGCGCGGAGGGAAAAAAGAACCTCGCCATAATCGAGTTGGGCGGCGCCAATAGTTGTTTCTTTGAAGTAATCGACAGGTCGGTTTCACCGGGAAGTTATACTATTGTCGACAATAATCAAAGGGGCCTCGATATCATGGCTGAGCGTTTTGGACAAAAGAGCAATTTAACGTTGTCTAACGAAAACGTGCTTAATTTAACGGAGCAACATCCGGCTGATGTTGTTTTCAGCATCGGCTTGATAGAGCATTTTCCCGTGGAAGACACACAGAAAGCCATCGTAGCTCATTTTAAGGCTGCGGCCGAAAATGGCATTATCATAATGAGTTTTCCAACTCCGACTTTTTTATACAGAACAATCCGCAATTTGTCTGAACTGCTGGGGTTGTGGATATTCCATGATGAAAGACCATTAACGATTACAGAAGTAATCAATACCGTTAATCAGCATGGAGAAATAGTGGATTACAGGATAGCCTGGGAGTTAATTCTTACTCAGGCCTTTGTAGTTGCCCGCAAAAGGACAGGACTCCCTTCCCTGAATAATGAGCGGCCAATTCCTCAGGTTTCGGATTTCCGGATCAGTACTCTTTCATGAACAACTCTCTTCTCGACAATATCAGCATCGTGCTCGTGGACACGAAAACGCCGGCCAATATCGGCGCAACGGCCCGTGCCATGATGAACATGGGGCTCAGCCGCCTCATCCTCGAAACTTGATAGGGTCAGGTCTATACTGTTTACCTTCCTGTTTGACCCGTAAAATCCAGCTCACATACGTGAAGTGCACTCCCAGATGGTCGGCAATCGATCGTTGTGTGTACCCATACTTTTCAATAGCCTCGGCAATTTTTCTGTCGCGTTTACGTTTGTCGTTCAGTATACTCCTTGTGAATCATCTTTGAATACAACTTTTTTATCGTTACCCCGATTGGTGATGTGATATACGGCACCGGGGTATTCAATGCGTAGTGGACGGGTCATGAGGGGAGTTTATCAGAAGTTTAAGCAAAAGTCCAACAGTATAGACCTGACCCTAAGAAGTTCCCCAATCAGTAAAGACTTGAAAATAGTTATTTTACCTGCTGTTTGACACGCCCGTCTGCACAACGATTTAATTTTCAATTAGCCCTCCCATTATCTTTTACCCATCAATAAGATTGAAGCGAGCGAACATATAGGGTCACGAACATATAGTATAGGGTCAAGTCTTTTTCATTATAGTATAGGGTCAAGTCTTTTTCATTGCTTTTCAGCCTTCCGCATCTTAAATCTTTGAGTATTTCAAGGAGAAAGACCCTATAGATGCGCTCGCGCGTGAGGAGCATGTTTATGCGACTCACTCGGCGCGCTCGTTAGTATCATTTCGCAGTCAGTTTGGTCAGCCGCGTAGAAAGTTCTTTGCTCAACACTGTAAGTGCATCCGTCTTTGCCGCTTTGATAAGTTGGCTTTCTTCGATGAAAACGGCAGGTCGCGTCTGGCTGGAGCTCCCTTCGGCTTCCGCAGATAGATATAAATACTGATTTTGCACATCCCACATCGATGCCGTCACCATAAATAATCCATCTGCAACTGTTCCAGGAATAAACAGAGGGGTAAGTATCAATGCATAGGTATATCCCAAGGCATTATTATAACGGTCAATGTCACTTGTTCCTCGAACAATCAACACTGCATCGGCACCAACTCTGGCGGCAGCCATACGAATTGCACGATTATCATTTCCCTCAACAATATCGTCGCCAATGACAATAGTTTCGGTAATAATTCCACTGGTCTTTAAGGCATCAGTAGCTGTGCTTATGATATCCTTGTCTTCACTCCGCCAGTTCCATAGGCTTCCATAATATCGCTTTGAGGTGGGTTGAGTGAAACAGATGGCAAGCTTGAAAGGTGAGGGTAGTTGGGGTTTGAGGTTCAGGGTCTTCTGGATATCTTCCTCGGTAATTACTTTCTGATCGGCGATCTGACTTCTCAGTGTGCCACGATCAAAACCGCAACTCGATGCACACGCTGCAAGTGAAAGCAGTAGCATGACAGTGACTATATTTTTCATAATACACTCCTTCTGGACGTTATCTGGCGAGACTAAAACGCGCGGGTGTGGGGCGCGGTTCTTCGCCTTTCGCCAGGCTACACAAACTCAGTCCTCTTGATACGAATATGCGCCTTGCCCCTTATACCGAGTCCCACAACATCAGCAGCGATCACAATTCTCCATATTGTACATAAGTCAATCCCGCCCTTCTCTTTGAAGTCTGCGAGAGGAATGTCGCAGTAACCACCCGTGTCTGGCACAAGGGGCAGCAGAGCAGACCAAGCATTGTTCTTGGAATGGAGCTTGAACTCAAATTTAGGCTCCACAGTAGTCGGCTCTGCAAATACGAGTTCATAATGTACGCGAAGAGCTTTCCCCGTATTCAATTCGTCCTGTAGCGAGACTTCATGTTCAACAGTGTCAATATTGATTCCCGCGTGGTTGTTGCCGGGAAGGGAATCCTGGCCCATTTCAAATTCCAGCAGTATCCCGCTTGTCGGTTCATCCGTCTTGGGAGTGATCGTCGCGCCATTTCCAAACTCGCTCATATCGTTCGGTCGAAACCAACCGGCAACCGTGACTGCAGCCGATACGCGTTTTGCCTGAGATAGGTTCAAGCCCCGATGACAACCGAGTTGGACGGCGAAGTCATCCGCGCTTTCAGTCTTCACAAAAGTCAGCAGGTCTGGCGGCGGGCTTCCCAACCTTTCACGAATCGCGTCTTCTTCTTCCTGGTCTGTCATCGGTACCTGCGGCATCCAGCGGTCCAGCCATTTATCCAGTAGGCCCGGTTTCTTCTTCGTATCAAGTCCGTCGCCCCTTCGTACGGGTGGCTCTGAGGGTCGGTACAAGCACCACCAAATGTGACGACGTCTTTTGATACACCTTTCGAGCCAGGATTGCGCGATGTTGTCTTCTAAGCCGGAGTATCCTACTACGATCACATCGTTGTCTACCCAAGCACTGTCTGATAAACCATTGACCCATTCGTCTCTATAGTTATTAAACTGTTGCGGATCGTTATAGACTAGATGGTTCTGCCAATAACCGTGTAAATACAGCAAGCAGGGGAACGCCTCCCTTGCGGCGGTCGCCTTCATGGTGTCCAATTCGGAATGATGACGGATTAGTACCGGTTCCGTGTCCCAGTTTTGGATGAAGGCGTAGTACAGAAGTGGGTCAAAGTTGGTTGTAAGAATGACGCGTGCGAATTTACGCGTCTCGGTCGCGATATTCGCCAAGACGTTATAGCAATTGTTGATGATCCAGCGGCGGTCGGGCGCCGGACGTCTTGCATGATCCAGAATCAAGGAGCGAATGTATTTTGCGATCCAGTCTTCTGTCCTTAAACTTGCCGTAGCGCACATGATTGCTTGGTATCCGGTCATCCCCGAACTCTTGTGCCTGTCAGCTTCCGCCTGGAACTCGTCAGCGTTTTCATCGAATTCAGTACCGTTTCCGAATCTATTGTGGAGATACTTAATAACATCGGCGAGTATGCTTGTGGCCATTGTTCTTCCATCAGGTATGTGAGACGCAATGGATGCTCCAGCACCGACGAGGAAGACGTATTCAGTCTCCCTCCAGAAAATTCTCCTTAGACAATTATCGAGTTCCTCCGCCATCTGATTTACCTCTCTAATACAGCAATGATAGGGGCCGCAGAACCTATCATTGCGATCAGCAGCAAGGTGGCGGCAGCGGGTGTGAACGGAGCAGCGTCGAATACGATGGGCGCGAGTGAGAGGCATGCGGCCAATACTGCAAATACAAACTCGAACGATGCGTGGTTTACGCTGGGATTTCCGCAACTCTTCTTTTTATCCGTGATTTCGAAGGGCCGCGTCTTTTGGAAAAGGACGGCCCAAGTGGACAAAGAATTATTGAGGCTCAGGGACCACCAGGCGATATAGTTCTTCAGTGTGCCGAGTAGGCCTGCTCGTTCACTCCAACCCAGAGCGGCGAACATGAGGGCCTCGCCGCAAAGTTCAATCGAAAGTAGACACAACATCGTCCCACATAGCCAGTCGCAAAGCGGTTCGGTTTGTCCGAATGCCTCGCCCAGACGGATCAGTATCACGAGAGCTGAAAAGGGCAGAAAGTAGAGATTGATGTAGATGCCGGGGCAAGTGAAATAGAACAGACGCTTGAGCCAGCCGCCGCGGCCTCCCCATTTTTTCGTGACCAATGTTGGCAGACGATCACGAAAGATCTGGGCGTTGCCGAAATTCCAGCGGAAGTGCTGTTTCATAAACCCGCTGAAGTCACCCGGCGGCATACTTTTCCCGTAGAAGACATCTATAAAATGGGACAAGTATCCCTCCGAAAACAAGCGGTACGAAAGATCCATATCCTCCGTGAGATACATTCCGTCCCAACCGCCCACCGTCTCCAAAGCCGAGCGGCGGACGATGCCCATACCGCCTATAAAGGGAGCACTCCGGATGCGAGAGCAGGCGGGCATGTAAATGGACAGGTAGTAGCGATAGATCAGGAAAATCCAGGCGGGAAAACCGGCTCCCCGCAGGGGGTCTCGGAAACCGAGCGGCGTTTGCACGACGGCCACGCGAGGATCCGCGAAGAATGGCACAGTGTGACGGAGGAAATCAACTTCAACTATGTTGTCGGCATCCACGATGGCGATCAACTCGACGTCGGATGGCGTTTTCTGGAGGGCGTAGTCGAGCGCCCCTGCTTTGTAGCCCGAAAGCCGTTCGACGTGATAGAAGCTAAATCGGACCTGATTATTCTGACAAAAAGCCTCGACCGGCCTCCACAACTGATCGTCCAGTGTATTATTGTCAATGACTTGCACCAGCAGTCTTGGATAATCAAGTCGAGCCAGCGACTCGAGCGTTGTCAGTACAACCTCCGGTGGCTCGTTACTAATGGGGACCTGGATGGAAACACGGGGCTTGTATCCCGGGTTGCTGTCCGGCTTGCGGTCCAACGGTCGGAGCCCTTTGGCCAAGATAAGAAACACGGTCTTTAAGAATCGGTTCAACAGGGTTGGTACGGCAACAACCGACACGATCACGAGCATTCCAATTTCATGGAATGGCATGGCTAAGCTCCTTCCGATAAATCTTGTACAGTCGGGAGACACATTCGAAATGGGTGGTTCTTCTGACGATTCCGGGCATCTGGATCTATATTGCATTCTCTTTTTTTAGTATTCCCTCTATTTCATCTTTCACCGCAAGGCGGTTTATCCAGCGTGCCTGAAAAAGCTTGACTAGTAGATAGATAAATAGGCCACTGTGTAGTGAAATGTATCCGAATGCCAGCCAAATCGGGAGATACGAACCGGCGATGCAAGCCGTTATCAGCATCAATAATGCCAGCCATGGTATTGGCTCGCGTACAAGTAATCGCCATGGAGGTTCATTTGTCATGTGAGAGAACATTGCGGCGCATGTACGCTCCCATGCAAAATGATTTTGAAATTCCGGGTTCCGTTCGATTCTAAGCTCAACGTACACTGAAACAAGTGTGATTAGCCTACGGCCACTGCTCATTCTTTCCGCAGCTGTCTTGCATAGGACAAAAAGTATGAAAGGGATTATTCTCCCGACACTGCCTTCGAGGCCTTGTTTCGTTGCACCAGCAAATGCCAAGGAGCACTGCCGAGGCAGAAATTACAGCCATTCGTAGTTGGGACATGTCAGGAAGTACTTGCAGTACTTCCTGACGAAGTCCCTCGTATTCGTTTAGTCTTGCTTCAAACTTCATTTTGCAGGTCTCCTTATGAGACGACTAAGCTAACGAGTTTGTAGGAAAAGTACCTTTTCAAACACCAACGCACCACGTTTCGTTCAAGCTGTAGAACGGCTGTGAAGTCATCTAATTTTGACCAGATGAGGAAAAGCCCGCCATTCGGGTTTTGACGCGTTATTGTCACGCATTCTATTTCGATCCACGACTTTGATGCCATCACCCGAACCATTAAAATTATGCTCTTTCAGGGGTTTTCCTACAGGTTCAACAACGACGTGAGGAACGTGGTTCTCAGCGTTTCTCTCGACGGAGTTGTTGGTTCTCGTTGTTCAACGTTTATTGTTACCTACGCGTCTATGCGGCCACTGTCCGTCGCTTTTTCTCCGTCCCGCCAAAAGTGCGATGCCAAAGCGACACCCGACAGGATGAACACGAATAAGAACAGGATGGTAATTTCAATCAGAGTGGGGAACGCTTTTAAACCCTGAATCGGTGAGAGTAAAATCGATCGTATACCCCACAGCCCCGCAAAATATGTAAGGAGGGAGAGATTCTTTGCTTTTTCTGATTCTCGTATTATGAGCGCGATAGAAGATGCGAAAGCAACTGCAAAAATGATGATGGTCAATGTCCGGAGGAACAATGAGCGGTGAAGCACGAAGTGGGGGCGCGACGCATCTTTATTCTCCTGCGCATTTTTCGGTTGTCTCAAAAGCGATAAAGAGTAGTCTGGAACTTCGTTATTAACCGACAAGTGATAAAATGTGGTTGAGTCGATTGACACAGCCGGAGTCCAGCATTGTTCGGACATTGAGAAATCCCACCACACTTTATCGAAGGGGAACATATGTAAATCAGTTTCGACATAGAAGTCTCCGCTGCCTCGATATTTCGTCAAACCTTGACCCGGCCGCTCATCCGGCTGTAACGAATCTCGGGGGATCTCTTTTAAGTTGACGAGTACTGCTGACAGAGATCCTGAATATCCACCCACACGCCATGCCTCGGTTCCAAGATGTAGGCACTTCGTAATCGTTCCTTGTCCCTCAGGCTTATTTACTTCAAGGTCGAAGTTGATCCGTTGTGCCTCATGATCTATTGATTTGAGCGTCATTGAATAGAAGCCACCATCTTCCCTCGCTGGATTCGTTACCCCTGCTCCCTCCTGAGAACTGCCTGCAAGGAACGCGAGAAGAGAGATAGCATAAGTACCGATGCCGATAATTGTCAGAAATAACACTCTCCTGGTGTTGCGACGATTCGGCGCAAGAAAGTCTCTATACTTAGAGGCCCACGCACACATAATGAACACCTCGCAAAAATAAAATATTTGTATAACGAGTCTGTAAAATAAGTCCTTTTATAAACCCCGGCGCACCAGAAGCAACTCAGTGCGATTACATTCTAGCCGAATCATTTGCTCCCAATGAAATCAGGGAAGGCCTGTCATTGTGGCCCTGGCGCGTTTACATCGCACATTCTATTTCGATCCGAGACTTTGCTACCACCACCAGAACCATCAAAAACAGGCACTTTCAAGGGTTTTCCTACAGGTTCAACGCCGCCGTGAGGGGCGGACCATACGTCTAAAAAAATGTCTTCTCCGCACGCGTCGTATTTGATGCGGGCTTTCGAAGCATGGAAGAATGACAGAAAACACATGACGGAGTCGATAGCTATAACTGACTCCGATAGTTCCATTTAAGAATCAATGGTTATTGGCGTATCTAATGCCACACGAATGCCAAATACGTAAATTCTACGAATACCAACCTGCCAACTCAGCAAACCCATCTCTAGGTGAAGAAAGAACTGGCAATTTCTCAACGAGAAGACCCTTCAAACGTGCAGGGTCAATTGCTGGGAAAAGAGTTTCCGGCATAATTAAGCCGCATAAATCGCTCTCAAACAGCGCAATGCCCTTCGGTGGACTGGGGTATAAATAACTTTTCCCCATTGCAAAATACACATTTCTGCCGCACTGGTCACAACTGCGATGTTGAGCGTTCTTGCTGCCCCGCACAATTAGTTTTTCTTTGCCCCGAAAGGTCACCCAGTCATTGACAATCTCATTGTTGGGGCCAAAAACTTTTCCAATATAAAGATATTTTTGTATATTGTTCTCGCCGAGCATCGCCAAGAAATCTTTCCTCGCAATGGGAACGCCCCACTCACTATTAAGCGCAGGCCCTTCGATCGGATTTTCCTGAACACGGATATCAATTGCCTGAAAGGCGGGTTTCGGATGACCGCAGCCAGTGCAAAACCATGTAGACTCGGCTTCTTTACGGTACTCACGAGCAATATCAGGCCCGCCCGTCGCACCGGAGTATATGTGATAATATATCATCTCGTTGTTCATGGATGTATCATAAAGTTCCCTTCTAAAAGATTGTCCCAAACATCATGAGTAATTTTGATGCCGTATTTGAAGTCAATCGCCCTCGATGTATCCAGCGTCACGTCAAGTGCCGTACGTTGAGCACCAGGATTCGCATTCATATAACGAGCCCAAGCTGCTTTGCTTCCGTAAATACCTCTATCATTCAGCGGAAATCCAGCCTTTTTAAGGTTTTGTCCGAGAAGGGAATGAAATTCAGTATGTATACTTCTTTCAATCTTACTACATTCTTGCACCTTATTCCCACCAAGGAACCTCGCTATAGGATGGTGCAAATTGGTGGCGCCTTCTTTAAAAGCTGTTTTTGCGAAGACTGACTCGCCCATGGTGAGGAAAGCCAATCCAACTTCCAAGCCCGCAGAACCTAAATAAAGAGAAGCATCTCCCCAATTTCCTTGACCTGCTGCGTTCCATGCACTATTGGCGAAACTCGCCCCCGGTAAAATTGAATTTATCGCCGAATTGATCCCGTACAACAAACTAAGTCCAGACAGATTGCTCGTATTGCCCTTTTGGAATGAACCGGAAGAAACATTATTCACAGCAGCTGAGCCGCTTGCGGCTTTACGCACATTACCTTCGTTGGCTCCAACTAAGTTAAATTCAAACAAGCCAAAGAAATTGACTGAAGAGATTGCTGTCCCCATGGTATCCACGTTGTCAAAACTTGCAACGAAATCAATCGAAGCTTCGGACTCAACGTGACCAGTCGGGTCACTGTAATTTAAAGGATTATTTAAAACATAACTATACCTGTTAAAAGCCTGTGGATTGGAGAAGTCCGATACGATGGTATCCGGGCTTATAAATCGTCCCAGCGAAGCG
>Ga0184631_10000270_pt1 | contig 11171 bp, 10 predicted proteins | sample PLM4_90_b1_FD_133160 | JGI IMG/M metagenome (GOLD analysis project Ga0184631, IMG submission 133160) | Groundwater sediment microbial communities from an aquifer in East River, Colorado, USA - PLM4_90_b1 | ecosystem: Environmental > Terrestrial > Soil > Riparian zone | place: USA: East River... | reverse complement strand
TATCATCGACCTTGATGTCCCCCCGTTCGCTCAATACGTGCTTTATTTGCGGTACGAGATCTTTTGCAGTGGCGTAATTGATAGGAATCAGTTCGGTGACCATATCCTCCAATTTTTCTTTGGCCCTCTTTGCCTCCAATTCTGCCTGAATCTCTTTTTTCAGTGTATCGACGGGGGCGATCCGTACCACATTTCCTACTCGGTTCATTCCAAGAGAGGAGGTTTGTAAAATAAGATCCAGGGCTTGATCCCAAGGGACATCCACCAATCTCATGGTGATCTTCCCTTTAACATCATCCCCTGCGATAATATTCAAATTGCTTACCTCTGCAATCAGCCGGAGGATATTCTTAACATCTGCATCTTTAAAATCGAGAGACAATTTTCTTCCCGTATAAATCTTCTCCGAGGATACGGGTTCCGCCATTTTTTTCTCTTCTTCAACTTTCTTGATCACAAGGGGTTGAGGAACTGCCTTTTCTTCAACCGGAGGCAAGGGTTTCTCCGCTTTTTTTATTTCAGGGAGTGGCTTCTCCTCTTCTTTCTTGATCTCTTCCTTTTTACCCTCTACCGGAACTTCCTCTTTTTTGGGTATTGGAGCAGCCTCTATTTTGGCCTCAACCTTTTTGGGTTTCTCGATGTCAATGAAAAGAACCTTCCCTTCCCGGGTTGTTTCAAAGGGAACCTCCTCCTTTAATTTAATCAATATCCTCACATCGTTCATTTTCCCTGTTTTAACATTCTGTATATTGACAGAATCGACAGCACTCTCAAATTGACCCGTATCCAAACCTCTTTGGAGATGTTTGGGAACGAATGCGTTTTTGATATCCACAGCAATCATATTTTTAGAAATGGTGGAAGATTCAAACTTAGGCTCCCCTGTTAAGGTAACAACAATCCTCGATTTGTTATCCATCTGTTTAAAATCTATAGGGGTTTTCACCTGAACTTTCGATGGCGCTGCGGAACTCTCTCTGCTCTTGGAAGGCAAAATACCTTCTCCAGCCTTTTCCGGTAGGAGGATTTGAGGTTCAGAAGGTTGAGGGACATTCCCAATGGAGACAATTAATTTATTGTCGATCCGATTGATCTGATACGGAGGCAATTGTGGTTTGAGAGAATCAAAAACGAGCCTCAGTTTATCAGGATGGTGTCCAATGCGGACAACTTTGATAAAGGGATTCTTCGTTTTCATCGATTTTTGCGGGAATCGAGTATCGACCTCCCAAATATCCAGAACTAATCGAGCAGGAGAATCCAATTTAAAAGCGTTATAATTCTCGAGTATCCCATCACCGACAATGTTGAAAATAATAAAATCCTTTTTCTGTTCAAATAAGAAATTGGTAATCTCTTTTGCTTTGTTCACTGCCTTTGAACCAGGTGGAGGGGTGATGGGCTTGACGGCAAGTCTTTCCTCTTTCTTTGGCTCCGCAGGGGATGGTTCAATCCCCCTCTCTTTGATGGCTTCTTCCTTGACCTCAGCCGACTTCTTTAGCTTTTCGATGTCAATGATGAGGTTCTTATCTTCCTTGGAGATGTTATAATTCGTCATCTGAGCAAGGCCAATTTCAATTCTCCCTTTGTCATCATATTGGGTGGCTGCAATCTCACCGATTGTCCCATTATCCACTTTGACGGGCCCCTTGATTTGCTTTAAATCGATATTTGGAACATCAATCGCAATCCTCAAAGGGTCGGTCAATAATTTATAAAAGGGCGGTGCAATCGTTTCAGACCCTTCAATATGAATTCGGGTGTAATTCTCTTCTTCAACGAAGGATATCTTCTGAATGATAGAAGTCTTAATAACCTTTGCGTGGGTTTCTGGGGGTGGAGCTTGTATGGAAGGCTTTTTGGAGGCACAACTAATGGCAAAGAATAAAATCACGACTAATGAAATCATTTTAAGTAAATGAGAAGATTTCATGATTCTCCTCCCTCTTCAGGTCGGTGAAGAAATAAATAAACCTCATTCACCTTTGTCTGGCCTAAAACATCCTGATAGACTTCTTCAATAATCACCCTATCCTTAAGGATTTTCTTAACCTTTCCATCATTTCTACCAATCACTGTTCCATTTCTTAAGAAATACCCTTTCCCCAGCGAGTCCTCGACCAGGGCGACATTCCCTTCGGGTATGGTGATAATAGCAACCAATCTCAGCTGGTTAATGTCATATTTTTGTAATGGAGTGACTCCAAGTCCCTTAGGTTCTTTAGAAGGGGTTAATTGGATAAAGGGTTTAAAAGGATCAGGTTTTCCCGTAGGATTATAAGCATATTCTATTTCTTCTTTCTTACCCGACTCTTTCTTCTCCCCTTTCTCTGCCACCTGAACCGGCCCTTCTTTCTTCTTCTCCGCCAAAGGAACCTTCCCCTTTACTGGGGGAGAGGCCGGGGGAGTTCCTCCCCCACAACCCCAGAAAAGAAAAAGAAATAGGATCAATAGGAAAATGAATCTACTTCTTTTTAGCTTTTGGAAACCCTTCGCTCTCTTCCTCTGGAATCGCTTTCTTTTCACCTTTCTTTTCCTCACTTTTCTTTTCTTCGCCCTTCTTTTCTACAAATCGATAGGTATTGACCAAACAGGATGTCTTTACAAAAATATCCGTTTCTGCTTTCCCCTTAACATCCTTTGCCTGAGTCATATTAAAATTGACGACATTAATGATTCGAGGGAGTTTTCCCACCTTATCAAAGAACATTCCTGTATTGTGGTAACTCCCCAAAACGATGAGCTCAATAGGGACTCTTGCATAAAATTCCTGAGGTTCTTCCGGTTTAGGTTTAAAGAGAGTGAACTCAAGGTTCGACTCTTTCCCAAGACTGGAGATGTTTCTTAATATTTCAGGGATCTCCTTCTCATTGGGGAGTTGAGTAAGCGCATTGGCAAGTTCTACATTCAGTTTCTCAACCTGTCCTTTAAATTTTTCGAGATCCCTTGCAATGGTTTTACTCTCATTCAATTCCCTCGCCAGTTTATTCAATTCGTCTTTTAACGCTTTCATTTCATTCTGCTGGGGGATGAAAAAAGAATAGGCATATGAACCGATCACAGCACAGATAACTAGAACCAATATCAAAACTTTCTTGGATGTCGGTAGCTTATAGATGGAATCCAATGAGAGTGCCATTTTGATCCCCCTTGCATTACATTAAAATGATTTCACAGGAAAGGATAAACTTCTTGAGCTTGATCTTGCTCTGCTCGGTCGATTCACTCACAATCAAATCAACATTCTTAAAAAGCTTCGACTTTCGGAGGTTGGTCATAAAATTTGCCACTGTTTCGTCATCCAAAGCAATTCCCTCAATGCCCAGCCTCGACCCATCTTTCTTCACGGATTCAAAGTAAACTTTCTCTGGTTTATCGATGCTTAATTCGTCCAAAACTTTTGCTGGGCCTGATTTCTGCTTTCTTAATGTATTGATGACATTCAACTTATCTTGCAAAGTTCTTTGTGCCTCTTTGGCTTTATCGACCTCCGTGGTGAGAGACTTGTAATAGATGATCTCCTTTTTCGTGTTGGATATTTGCGCTAAGGTCTCCTCCTTATCCTTATTGGACTTCCATTGGACGAGAAAGAGGCCTACGAATAAAAGGACCAAGGATAAGATCAAAACCATCATTTCCTTCCTTACCCCTATTTTTTTCTTTTCTTTCCTGACCTGAAGTAAATTAATCTTGATCATTTGTCCCCTACCCTCCTTGAGGCCAGGCCAACTCCAACGGCCAAAATGGGTCCGATCTCCCTTAAATATTCGATGTCAAAATTCTTTCCGCTATATTCTACTCTCTTAAACGGGTTAACCACTTCAACAGGTATGCCGATCTGCTGCTGTAAAATCATGTCAAAATCCTTAATCTTCGACCCCCCTCCACTCAGATATAATTTGCCGATTTTTTCATAGGTGGTTGTGGATTGAAAGAAATCTAATGAGTTCCCTATCTCGACGGCTAATGATTCCGAAGCTGTTTTGAGGACTGTTTGAATGGCGGGTTGAGAAGAAGCTTCGACTTTACTACCTACTTTAATCCTTTCCGCCTCTTCATAGTCAATGTGGAGTTGTCTTTGAATCTCTTCTGTAATCTGATTCCCTCCTTTAAAAATGTCCCTGGTAAAACCGGAGATATTATTTTTAAGAATATTAATATTGGTGATGCTCGCCCCTACATTGGCCACGGCAACCGTTTCATCCTTATCGATTTCATAATTAATGGCCAGCATGTTTTCTAATGCAAAAGAATCAATGTCGATGATCACTGGATTTAATCCCGATTCCATAATGACAGAGACATAATCATTGATGATATCTTTTTTGGCCGCCACCAAAACAACATCCATCAAATCCTGGTTTTCAGGATTTGAACCGAATATCTGAAAATCGATATTGACATCATTGATATCGAATGGGATATATCTCTCCGCTTCCCATTGGATCGATTCTTCCAATTCGGCTACGGTCATAAAAGGTAAAGTAATTTTCTTAACAATGACTGAATGACCTGAAACAGATGTAACAGCATCCTTCCTCTTTGACTTTGTATTCGAAAGGAGATCCCGTATGGTATCGATAATAGTAACGGAATCCATCAAGGCTCCATCGACGATAGCCTCAGGAGGCAGGGGAGAAATTCCCAAATTCTGCAATTTATACCCATCTTTCCCCTTATTTAGTTCGACAAGCTTTATGGAACTGGACCCGATATCAAGACCGATCACATCCTTTTTCTTTCCCAAAATCATTTTTTTACCTCACCTCTCTCAATTTAAGTTTGAGTTAAATTATGACCAAATTTATTAAAAAGTCAAGAAAAAAATTTTAGTAACTTATAACATTCTAATGAGTATTCGCTGAAACCTGATAATTCATTTTAATAATTACCAATAACCCATTAATATTGCAAATTAATTATTTGATAGGTTATATCTTTTAATCTTTGCTCTCAATGTAGCTCGGGAAATACCTAAAACTTTCGAGGCTTTTGACTTATTCCATTCCAAACTCTCCAAAACCTTTGCAAGATGCATTTTCTCCATATAGTCCAAGGACATTTCGTCTGTGATTTCAAATGCCTCAGGGACTGCATTCCCCCGATCATATCCTCCAATTTGTTGTAATTCAAAAGGAAGTTGTTTGGGGGTTAAATACTCCTTTTCCGTTAGAATCATTGCCCTTTCAATAACGTTTCTTAATTCCCTCGCATTTCCTGGCCAATGATACTGAGTCATCAATTTCTTGGCTTCCTCCGAAAAACCCTTAATGATTTTATTATGTTCTCTGTTGTTTTCTTCTATAAACAAATTTGAGAGCAGTAGAATGTCCTCTGCTCTTTCACGGAGGGGAGGCATTTCAATGACCATCACTTTAAGTCTGTAATATAAATCTTTTCGAAATAATCCTTCTTTTACTAAGGAATCCAAGTTCTTATTCGTAGCGGCAATAATACGAATATCAACCTTTATCTCTCTCTCTCCCCCTACCCTCATGAAGGTCTGGTTTTCAAGTACTCTCAAGATCTTCGATTGTAAAAATGGTTTCATATCCCCAATTTCGTCCAAAAAAACAGTTCCACCATCGGCCAGTTCAAAAAGTCCCTTTTTTGTGTTCTTGGCATCCGTAAAAGCTCCTTTTTCATATCCAAAAAGCTCTGATTCCAATAGAGAATCTGGGATTGCACTACAATTTATTTTCATTAGAGGTTTACTGGTTCGCTTACTATTATAATGGATCGCATTAGCCGCCAACTCTTTCCCCGTCCCACTTTCTCCCTGGATCAATACTGATGTTTTATGAGTTTTGCTTATCATTCCAATTAATTCTTTCACATATTGAATTTGGGGGCTAATTCCATCGATATGGCTATTTTGATACTCTTCCTTTTGTTGCCTATGTAGCCTTCTCACTTCATTGATTAAGCTTTTGGTCTCAAGCCCCTTCTCAATTAGCAATCTCAATTCTTCCAATTCGAATGGCTTGTTGATATAATGGTAAGCCCCTGATTTCATTGCTGAAACTGCAGTTTGAACGTCCGAATAAGCTGTCATCATAATAACCAGAATTTCAGTGTCTAACTCCTTAATTTTCTTCAAAACTTCCAAACCATCCACATCGGGCAGTCTCATATCCAAGAGTACAAGATCAATAATATTCTTTTTAATAACGGAAAGGGCCCCGTTGCCTGAACCCACAGAAAAGATTTCGTATCCTCTCTTCTTCAGTACATCAGAGAGTGTTTGTTGCATCACTTCATCATCATCAACAATAAGGATAGATGGTTTCATGTGCTCTCCGGAATCACTGGTAAAGTGATCACAAATGAAGTCCCCGTTTCCCATTTACTCTCGACCTTGATCGTCCCCCCGTGCTTCTTAATGATCTGGTAAGTGATCGAAAGACCCAACCCTATCCCCTTCGGTTTTGTCGTAAAGAAAGGGTCAAAAATTTTAGGAATGACTTGGGGAAGGATCCCCTTGCCTGTATCAGAAACAACGATCTTAATAAGGTTCTGCTTAGATCCATCCTGAGAAAATGAGACCGTGGGACCCACCTCAATCTTGAGTTCTCCTCCATTTGGCATCGCTTGAATCGCGTTCAAGAACAAATTTAGAAAAACTTGGTACATTTGGTTCTTATCGACCTTGATTCCGGGAAGTTGGGGATGGTAGGTCTCAACAAAATGGATCCCCTGATCTGCAATCTCCTTGAAAAGAAACGGAATGATTTCGTTGATGACGTCCTTTATCTGGCAATAGACCAAATTCAATTTTTGAGGTTTGGCAAATGAAAAGAATGTTTTAAGGAGTTCATTGAGTCGATCAATTTCTTTTGTAATCCGGTTCAGGTATTCCCTTCTTGAATCGTCTTTGGACATCTCCTCACCAAGTGCCTGCGCGGTGGTCTTGATCCCAGCGAGCGGATTGCGAAGTTCATGGGCAATGCCAGACGCAAGTTTCCCCAGTGAGACGAGTCTGTCCATTCTCAATATCTCCTCTTGAATTTTGAAAACAGTTGTCATATCGCGAAATATCACAATCTTGCCTATCGTCTCTCCTCTGATGCTTAAATGGTTATTGATGGTCAACCCCACTGGAAATTCAATTTTATCTTTCTTTCTCATCCATCCTTCTTTCCTCGTATCGAGGTCATCGGGGTTGTCGAGTAGAGAATGGACGACACTCTGTTTCTCTCTCAGACCGAAAATAATGAAGGGCTTGCCGATCACTTCTTCTTTCGAATAGCCTAAGATCCTCTCCCCTGCCTTATTGATATAGGTCACTATATCATTTATCCCAGTGATGATGATTCCACTCCCAATACTCTGAATAATACTCTCCATAAAATTCTTAACATCTTCCAATTCTTGATTGAGCCGATAGATGATCTCCTCTTTTTTGACTAACTCTCCAATCATTTCTTTTTTGGAAATATTTTGGTCCGAAATATTTTGATCCATAGAAAATCAAATCCTCAAAACTTTTTCAAATCTAGGACAGGAACTTCCACCGGGCGCTCTTGATAGGTCCAATGCATTGTCCCCAAAAAGTATTCACCGGGTGCTCCTACGATATCCGAGGGAGTGGACAATCTTTCAAGCACCTGGTCAATCATCAGCCCCTTATATTCTCCGTTATCTTTTACGGTCAGTATTTTTAGTTCCTCTTTCACATCTCCTTTCTGGATGGAGAAGATCTTTTTGAGATCGACCAATCTCACTTCAAAATCTTTTAATCGAATTTTTTGCTGATTTGAATACTTATCATGGAACGCACTGGGGACTTTAAATAATTTCACCACCTTGTCACTCTCTACTCCAAATAATTTCCCCTCCACCTTAAGAACGGTTATGTTCATTGCTACAGGCTTTGGCTTCACAAACGGCTCTGAAGGTCTTTGGATATCCTGCTCAAGCCTAGACACGCGCTGGTCGACTTTGTTTAACATGGCTCCCGTTTTTTCAAAAAAGAGATTCATTTTGCCTAATATCTCTTCAATCTGCTTCTCCATCTTTGCTGGTATTCCAATTCTCCTAATTTCTTCAATGACATTGACCGAGGGTTGTTCCAGTTTTGTCTCTCGTAATTCTTCTAAGCAAGAGTATCTCGCCTGGATCCCAGCATAGACCAGCTGTTTGTAAATGTTAATTTCACTGTCTGTCTCTTTTCTCGTGAGGAGTTTGATGGTTTCTTTTGAATCCAATAAGAATTTGATAAGGGGTGGGCGAATCTTCTCTTCATTCCTCATCATGAAGTCCAGGACTTTTTCCATGAGATTTAGTACAGAGGTAATATCAGGTTTCTCCTTAAATGTTCCCCGCATGGCAAGGACTTCTTCTCTCGTCTTTCCAAGATTCTCTTTTGTAATCTCCCACTCCAGTGAAAGGAGTTGGCTTTCCATCTTCTCGATCGATTTTAAAAATGGAGGAGGTGCAGAGGGAGGAGGAACGGCGCTTTCAATGTCAAAGTCTTTCTCCATTGTGTAAGAAGGTTCTTTGACAGGAGATTTCTTTACTAAAGTTTCTGGGGTGCTTCCTTTTTTCTCAACGAATAAACGATCGACGGCAGAGTCAATCTCTTCTTCTAATCCCAGGATATCATTCTCTCCTAATCCCTTTTCCATTGCCAGCTTCCCTTTCTTGGTCATTTCGCTTGTTTATCAAGTAGCATAATCTTCCTGCTAACATCCTTCACCACTAACTTGCTAATTTCCCGTAAGGTTTCAAAAATGCCCGCACCTTTCAAAGCACTGGCGGGAAAAGAGGGCACCTTCAACATGGAATTAAGATCTTTTTCTAATATCTCGATCGGGAGAATTTCAGAATCTGTTCCATCCAAGTCCCGCTTATTATATTGAAGGACGAGAGGAATGGTCCTAATGCTGATTCCCCTCTCTGCTAAATTTTTCGCTAAATTAATAAGGCTTTCGATATTCTTTTTCCTCTGCACTTTCAATGAATCCCCAACAAAAACCACCCCGTCTACACCTTTCAAAACCAATTTCCTTGTTGCGTCATAATGGACTTGTCCAGGAACCGTATAAAGTTGAACTCGAATATCAAACCCTCTAATTTTACCCAAATTCAAAGATAAGAAGTCGAAAAACAGTGTGCGATCCCCCTTCGTATCGATTGAAACCAATTTCCCCTTGATATCCTGCAGCGTTGTACCAAAGATGTACTGAAGATTAGTCGTCTTCCCACAAAACCCTGCCCCATAATAAATAATTTTACATTGAATCTCGTCTTTGCTGAAATTGATAAAAGGCATTAACGTCTTTCCATCTTTTAAAGAAAGCTAAACAATATTAATGTCTCAGAACTCTCTTTTTTTCAAAAATAGTCGATAGGATTTTAGATAGCTCATCGATAATTTTACCAATTTGTAATCGAATCACCCCTAAAGATGTCCGATCATCAAAAAGGGTGACTAAAATCACGTGCTCCCCGACGGCTGAAAAATACACATTTTCATTTCTTCCTTTATGAAACAAGAGCGTAAATTCTTCTTCACCCAAGATCTTGGCGATTTCAGCAGTGGCTCCGAAATTGGCAGCCGTAAGCGCTGAAAGGGACGGCATATCAATCCCAGGTGCATTCCCATGGTGGGCGATGAGCTGTCCTGACCGGTCAATCAATAGTACAGATTGAGCAAGGGATGAGGAGACCATTTTATTCAAACAGAAGTTTATTTGTTCAAGATCTTTTTGGGTGATGATAATATTCATTTTAGGTGATAGGCGTATGTCCGGAGAAGATTCTCTCCAAGCCATTTATATTTCATCATCGTTCCTACGCATCGCTTCCACAAGTAGGTGTTCCCAACTTTGATGGATCGTGTGAACCGGGGGGAGAATACCAAAATCTGAAACAAATTCTCCCTCTTGCCAACTCAGAATCCTATAAAAAGCATCCGTCCCCTTCTCCTCTCCACATTCTGCATGGACGATCTCTCCTTCATTCAAGTAGATGACCCCCTTTTCACCATCTTTGGTGATGGTTAACGCAGTGGTTACTCGGCTGAGGCAATTCATTTGTATGATATCCGTCAGTTGTAGCCCAAAGACGCTTCCCTGAAACCCTTTCTTCTTACCGATTAAATCGACAATAATTTTTCTTATATCCGAAATCTCAAACGGTTTTTCTACATAAAAAAGGGATCCCCTCCGATTCGCTTCTTTCTGAATGTCGGTAGATCCATAAGCGGTCATGATAATGACCTTTGTCTCAGGATATTCTTTCTTAATTCTTACAAGAAGGTCTAAACCATTAATATCTGGCATGCGAATATCAGAGATCACGAGATCGATTTTATTCGCTTTTAATTGATTTAATGCTTCCTTCCCATTATTGGCAACGATCACTTCATATTTATCTTTGTCTTTGGATAGACTCTTAGACATGCTCCATGTCAAAGTTTCTTCATCGTCAACAATTAAAACTTTCTTTAAGTCCTTCAACATATCGAAAGTCTCAAAAGATGGTAAGTCTACAATCATTATAACCAGGATTACAAGGAAATTTAGCAAAATAAGTGCCAATTTTTTCAAAAAATTTGAATACTTAATTAGCTTAAGGGTTCGCATAGTTCTGCAACTAAATCCTTTTGCCTCATTATACCCAACACGAGGGAAATGGTCAATATTTAACCATTGGTAAAAAAATATCTACCAGTCCTTTCAGAGGACATACGTAGCCGCCGCCAGATCACTAAGATATTGTAAATTTGGGCCTTCATCGACCAAGGCCAAATAGAAAGGCCTGACAACCTTGTGGCATTGAGAAAGGGGAAGCTTACCCTCTCCCTAACGCTACTAACCGGTTCAATGAAAGACTGAAGGAATAGCAAATTTCTTTAATTAGACATCGGTTCAAAGTGGCATTGAACCAGTTAAAATATCCTTCTGAAGCGATTCTGGAAAGAAGATAGGGTGCCCGGTGAAAACAGCGCTTTTGGTGAAACACTCTATTGAAAAAGGAAAAAAAATTACTTAAAGTAAAGAAAGTTGCCCCGTGAGACCTATCCCCACCTACAAGGCGGTGCTTTACGGCCTCACGGAAAACCGGCAACTTTCAAATTCTAATCCACACCCGCCATTCATCCCCGTCCACAGAACGTGCCATTCTGGCTGTGTTAATAACATTTAAAATGCTGCCAGGCAAATCTG
>Ga0184631_10000268_pt1 | contig 11183 bp, 11 predicted proteins | sample PLM4_90_b1_FD_133160 | JGI IMG/M metagenome (GOLD analysis project Ga0184631, IMG submission 133160) | Groundwater sediment microbial communities from an aquifer in East River, Colorado, USA - PLM4_90_b1 | ecosystem: Environmental > Terrestrial > Soil > Riparian zone | place: USA: East River... | reverse complement strand
TCCGAGCACGGCTTCGTCGCGTGTCTTGGCGAACTTGAGCATGACATATTGGATATTCGCGGGCACGGCCGTGGCCGCCATCTCCGCTCCCCAAGCCGTCCCGTCCCACCGCCGGTAATAGGGTGTGCCGTCTCCGTTCGTTTTGGCATAGACCATCATGGCGCCTGAACTGATATTTTGCATACTGCTGCGTGTCACGGCGCGTTGTGCGTTGCCGACAGTACCGGTGGATGTGATGGTATATTGAAAAACATTGCTTCCAAGCAGATGAGCGGCTGCCGGAGATCCCTTGTAACCTCGTATGCAACTTGTGAATTGCGCCGTTCCACTGACGCCTGCGCAAAAAATATACTCCGTATCTATGACGATCACTCCGGGGATGCTGAACCCGACGTTCGATGTGACGTTGATCGTCGTGTTACCGATTGGAAGGGGGTTGTTAGTGACCGTTGTAACGGGGTAGACCGCATTGCCGACAGCGTGGGCGCTCGCAGTCGTGCCTCCCGCGCCACGCGTAACGCCGACATTAAATTGGGTGGCATTCTTTCCAGTGTAAGTAATCAGCTCAGAATCAATAATGATGCGGCCCGCGTTCGGGAAGGTCGCGGTAGATTGAACATTAATTGTCAGCCCGGCAGCTCCCGGATCAGCCGTCAGATACGTGGGTGTGGAAACCGTGAAGCTGCCCGTGCCAAGGCTTACCATCGTCCCAGCCGTAGAGTAATTCGGGAACGCCCGATTTTCCAGTATGTATTCCATCCCGCCGTCCGCCACGTACAAAGCCTGCGCGGACTGTATATCATTAACGGCCGTGAAGCTGCCGGTATTGATCATCGACAGAAACATCACGCCCATGAACCCAAGAACCACGATGATGAATATTGCCGCGATGATGGTGACGCCATTTTGATGTTTTTTGTTCATCATATTCGTTATACCGATTAACCGATCTGCAGATTCACCCATTCACCGATTTACCCATTCACGGAGGCTCAGAAATTCCTCGGATGCACCCTGGTTCGCATCTGCAGGGATTCCGAACCCTGTGTATCGGTCAGGTTGATGTCAACAAACCACAGGTTTGCTGCCGTTGCCCCGCCGGCTCCGGCCGAATCGAGATACGTGAATGTCAGTGGGTTAATACCGCTCGAGGATAGGGCGTTCCACCCACCCCACGCGAATGGGCTGCACGTTGCGCTCTCACGCCGGTTCAAGGCCGTTCCTGAAAGCTGAAATTCTACTGCTTTTCCGGTCACATCGCAAAAAATCAAGTCTGTGGCGGCCATCGTTGGGATATCGCCAGCGGTCTGGCTCCTGATCAACCTGATCTCCCTGGCCATACGCTCCAAGGCAATCCTGGCCTGGTAGTGCGCTTCGCTGAGGTTCTGCTCTTTTGAGCTTGCCTTCATCCCCTCAAGGATGATCAGGGCCGCAATGCTGGAAATGATCCCGACGATCACGATCGTAATGATGGCCTCAATAAGGGTAAAGCCTTTTAAGTTCGGAGTGTGGAGTGTGGAGTTCGGCACTGAACTTTCGCAATCCGTGTCCCGCATCTTGCCCCGTTTTTTTTCCCTCACTCCGTAATCCGCAATTCGCATCCGAAGCCCCTTCTAATAATTCGTTATGAGCGATTCCACACTCACACTCCCGATTACCGGCTGAGCGATCGTCACGGTCACGTGTTTGTAGTCAGTCGCCACTGCGCAATTCGACTGATCATTCAGGTTTCCCGCAGGAACAAAACAGACCGTACGAGTGCAAAAGAACCCCGCCAATATCGTCGAATTACAGGGCGGGCTGCCTGTCACTAATGTGCCGGCACTAAATCCGTTCGTCGCCTTTTCACCGAAAACCTGGTCCATCTCCCCCTGCGCAAGCTGTGTTGCCTGACTGAGGATGAGCGGGTTTGCGCTTCCTTTCATTCCGCTGGTAAAGACCGAAAGCACGCCCACCGCCGCGATCGAGAGGACCACGAGGGTAATGATGGTCTCGATCAGGGTAAAGCCGCCCTCTCCTAACTCCTGACTCCTGACTCCTGACTTTATCTTTTGCATCTCAATTCACCGCCCCGGTCTGGACATAAACCGACACCCTCATGGTCGCAACTCCATTTACGTCTGCAGTCATTGTCGCAGCCAAGGGGACCGTGCCGCACGCACCAGCGCCGCACGTATAGGGCCGTCCGAGGGAATCATATTCAAGACAGGTTATTGATGGGGCAGGAATACTGATTCCTGTATAAATTCCGGCATTCAAGGCAATGAGCATATTCCCCCCGCCGGCTGGATCAGATGCCAACAGGAAGACGCTGCAATTACCGGCACCGCTGTTGTCAATTCCTACGGTGTAACCTTGCGCTGGAGCCGTCACCGGGGCCGGACCTGTTCCGTTGAAATACACCCTCGTACGCTTCCCTCGCGTCATGGCCAGGTTTTGCGCATATCGGATGTCGGTGCGCAGTTTGTCGGAAAAAGCCGCGGCGTTCGTGGTCGTCATGGTGCCCAGCCTCGGGATAACGACCGCTGCCAGGATGCCGATAAGCACCATGACCATGATGAGTTCTATAAGTGTAAAACCTTTTCTGTCCATGGATTGCTCACAGTATATCAACATCAGGATGATAGTTCAAGGCGCTTGAAACATCTATCCCCGGCTCCTGTCCAGAAGGTCCTGCACGGCTTTCCGGTCCGGAGAATCTTGCGGCAGGAGTTCCAACGCCTTCCGGAAATACTTTCCCGCCTCCTGACGGCTGCCAGTTCCAAGCAGGACCTGTCCCATGCCTTTATAGGCCGGCGCGTATCCGGGGGACATTTTCGACATTATTAAAAAATGCTTGAATGCCTCGTTATAGTTCTTCTTTTCAAGGTATGTCGTTGCGATAATATTTCTTATATATATGTTCATCGGATCGGCAAGCAGGGCCTTGTTCATGGTTTCCCTGCCTTTTTCCGGCTCGCCCAACTCAAAATAACTTTGTGCGACCATCAGGTAATCTTCCGACTTTTGCGGGATACCCTTTGCTGCCGCTGAGTAATATTCCGCTGCATTCTTCTTATTGCCGAGCTGTTTGTAACATTCGGCTATTGATCCTAAAACTGCGGGCGAATAGTTTTTTCCCTCTGACGCCTTTGTGAACGTTTCAATGGCCTTTCGGTATTCCTTTTTTTGTTTATAAATGGAACCGAGATTGTAATAGTATATTTCCGCCGAGATCGACCCGTTCAGAGTAAGCATTATCTCCTCAGCCTTTTTCAGGTCATCCTTCATAAAATAGGCAATCGCCAGGTTCAGGTACGTTGCGACCGCGCGGTTGCCTTGTTTCAGCGAAAGCTCCATGATGCCGATGGCCTTGTCAATATTTCCACGTTCCAGATAGGCCGCGCTTAAATTGACATAGGCCTTGCTTTTTTCGGGCGCTTTTTTAAGGGCATCGGCCCAGAGCGTGATGGGGTCTCTATACACGTCATTCCGCATACTGGTCAAGACGCCGAAGAAAAGGACAATGCCGACGATTGCGGCAATGCCGGTTCTTGTATACCGCTGCGAGGCGTCAACGAACAGCTTGCTGAGGGCAAGGCAGAAGCCGAGCCCCGCGGCGTAGACCCATCGCTCCGCCATGTAATCGCTCATCCGCATTGCCAGGAACGGCGTCAGGTTGATGAAGAACCAGAAGATTGAAAAAGACAACACCCGGCTCTTATTCCTGAAGAGATATGCCGCCAGAAGAAGCCCCGCGACGACCGCCACGGAAAGCCCAGCGCGGAGATCCAATGAGATGGACTCCGTTACAGAATGATCGATCGTCAGGCCGACAGGAATGATCATCAGCCGGAGATAGTCGACAAAGACCGTGATCTCCGTCAAAAGGTGCGTCGGCCAGGGCCGGTCATACATTTCCGGGTGGGTGATGCTTCCTGCATAAAATGCAAAGCCCGCAGCCATCAGCACCCAGAAGGGCAGATGATATTTAATTCTCGACAGAAAGTTACCGTCTTTTCCGGCAACAAAATAATAATCGAACAGGATGAGGAGCGCCGGCAAGACAATGGCGGACTCCTTCGATGCCAGTCCGAGAACAAAAAGAACGACGCTGAATCCATAGGGGAGAAAAGAAAATTCTTTTCCCGTGGCTCGAAAAAACAGAAGCATCGTTCCCAGCATTAAGAGCGTGGACAACTCCGAAGACCGACTCGATATATAGGTTACGCTTTCAGTATTGATCGGATGCACCACAAAGAACAGCGCCGCAAGTAGCGCTATCGTGTGATACCGGTCATCGTCTTTATTATCGACATAGCAGGCGATCAGCAGATAGAACGTAAAAGCAACAGCAATGTGGATGCTCAGATTGACAAGATGGTATCCGAACGTATCCAGACCACCCACCATATAATTGAGGTAAAAGGTAAAAAGAAGAAAAGCCCTGCTGGTTATCACCGCAGCGAAGTGCCCGGTTATCCAGTCGAGATAAAGAGGGAGAGACTTGATGATGAGTTGTTCTTTCAGAAAATGAAAATCATCGTAATGAAAAGGTACGCTGAAGGAATTGAGATAGGCGAGCAAGCCTGTCAACGTGAGGAAGAGCAAAACCGTTCTTTTGCGGATCACGTAGGAATGCATTCAACCCTTTTTAAAAAAATTGGCTATAGGGACTTCTCCCCATAGCCAATCATGGTTTCCATTACGTAACTGTTACTGCACGACTGCCGTCAAATCGCATGCACGAGTAGACCCCTGATAGGAAATTGTTGCTACCTTTCCTGCTACAGTCGTCGTTGCGCCGCCTAGATCAGTATTCGCAAGAACGTCAGCAATCGGCTTTAGCGATCCCCGAGGATACCCGGTGTATGAAGACGCGATCAAAACCCCGCCGCTTGACTTCAACCCTCCGCACATGCCATCAAAGCTTGCACTCAGCGCGTCTGTCCGCATATCAATATACTTCGGGATCGCCACTGCCGCCAGGATCCCCAGGATCACGATGACCATGACCAACTCAATTAATGTAAAGCCTTTCTGTGTTCTTACCATTTTTGTTCCCTCCTTAGAATTAGTATTATTAAACTCCCATTGTATTCAGCAAATCGATCACTTGCATTACACACGGTCAATATAATGAAAGCCCCCGGCGCGCCTTCCGCGCCACTTGCCCTTCATTGCAACCGCGATCAGCAGCCGGTTAATGAGGTACTAACGGAACCCGTAGCGCCGCTATACAGGGCACCGCATGTCGCACTTCCACCATTGGTGGGCTGAAACGTAACTGCATTTGGATTCGTCATGTCGATGTTAAATCCTGAAGTATCGGTAAGAGCTGAAATGATGCCAGCTTGATCACCGCTGGGAATACCATTGGGAGCGTTCACAAGGACACCGTCCATATCAATACTTGTGCCGCTCGCATATCCCGACACCATGTACTTTGCCTTTGAAACAATTGTCGCGGCTCTCAGGCCGCCGGCCATCCCGTTTACCGCTGCTTTCCGGGCATCAGTTACGATATTAATATACCGAGGTATGGCCACTGCTGCTAGAATTCCCAAGATCACGATGACGATTACCAGTTCGATGAGGGTGAAACCTTTTTGTTCTCTTGCCATTTTCATCTCCTTCCTCCTGATTTTACATACAGTATCTTTTCCCTAAAAACAAAAACAGTCATGCTGCGCCCATGCATGAGACCTTTTTGTATGTTACCAGTTTTCATACCCTCTTGTCGACGCCTTGACCGCTCCGAGAACAGGATCATACGCGTAGTAACTGCCGAAGGGATCCACAAGACGCCCCTGTGCATCCAGCGCCTGTGCTACAAGATATTTCTCGTCTAAAAATATCGAACCCGAAGAAGGATCAGGCCCCATTCTCGAAGGAAGCATGACACTTTCTTCAATAAGTTCATTGAGGCTCTTGGGGTTTCGTGCATTCAACGCACGAAAAAGCCGGATGCTCGAACGAATATTCGCCAACCCCATTTTAAGGGCCGCTTCCTGGGCCTCGCGGGCCACTCGCTGATATTTCGGAATCACAACGCCGATCAGAATGCCGATAAGGCAGAGAGTAATGACAGCATCAATGATCGTGAGCCCTTTTGCATTCTTGTACCAGGTCCCCACGCTGCCTCCGAAACGGCTTGCGGTTAAAATATACGCTTTTTGCAATGCAGAGTCAACGTATACTTTTGTTCAAAACCATTAAAGATAGCCCAACAGTAACAGGCAAAGAGATGTTCTGCTGTTTGATCACCTCTTGAACAGACTCATCATATTCCACATGGGGAGGAAGATCCCCAGGGCCAGGAACAGGACCATGCCGCCGACAAAGAGAAGCAGGATCGGCTCGATCATGGTCGAGAGGTTGCGGAGGGTATACTCCACGTCCATGTCGTAGTAATCGGAGACCTTGTTCAGCATGGTATCGAGTTGCCCCGTTTCCTCGCCCACCGCCATCATTTGAATGACCAGCGGCGGAAACAGCCCCGAGGATTCCATCGGCGCTGTCAGCCCCGTGCCGTCCCGGAGGCTTGCGCTCATTGACTCTACTGCCCGGGCGATCACTACATTGCCGACCGTCTCGCCGGCTATCTCGAGCGTCAGCATCATGGAGATGCCGCTCTTTTGCATGGCGCTGAATATGCGCGCGAACCGCGAGAGTGCTACTTTTTGAAAAAGAGTGCCGAACACCGGTATCTTGAGCTTCAGCAGGTCCCATTGCCATCTGCCCGCTTGCGTTCCCAGATACCATATCACTCCCCACACAGCCAGGATGATGCTGATGATAATAAGATACCAGTAGTGCTGGACCACGTAGTTGATGTTGATCAAAATGCGGGTAGGCAGCGGCAGCTCCGTTTTAAACTGGGCAAAGATCGCCGCGAACTTCGGGATCACGAACGTGACAAGAAATGCAAATGCCGCAGAGATGGCGATCACAACGATCAGCGGATATCGGACAGCTGCTTTCACGCGCGCACGGGTTTCGGCCTCATGCTCGGAAAGAAGCGCCAGCCGGCTCAGGATCTCGTCGAGGATACCGGCCGTCTCACCGGCCCGGACCATGCTCACGTACAGTTTGTTGAATAACTTGGGCTGCCTGGCAAGGGCATCGGAGAATGAGCTGCCGGCCTCAATGTCACGCCTGATCTGAGAAATCGCGGACTTCAATCGGGGATTTTCCGACTGCCGTTCGAGTGTTACGAGGCCCTGGATAAAGGGGATGCCCGCGCTCATGAGCGTGGAAAGCTGCCTGCTGAAGATGATGAGGTCCTGCGTCGTGACCTTGGAAAACAATGCACCGAGGTCGGTCCCCGACAGCCGCGCCGGCTCCTGCTCCTCGATCAGCACCGGGATGTGTCCCATGCCGGAGAGCTGGTCCGCTACGCCCTCTTTGCGCGCAGCCTCCATCGTACCGGTGTGCAGCGCGCCGTCTTTATCCCTGGCCCTATAGCGGTAAAGCGGCATGAATACCCCCCGGACAAAAAACAAGTGAGAGCCGGAAACTAGCGTTCAGGCCATCAGAACGCGGACGAGATAAGGGATCAAGAGTTCAGGCTATCGGATTGCAGACTGAAAAAACCGTAAACTGTCCTCTGTCATTTGTTCGTTACATTATCACAAAAAAACGCATTCTGCAATACTACAAAATAAAATCATTGACAAGCCCGGCCTACTGGGGTATATTTTCTCCAGTCATCGAATAAACCTGACCAAAAACCCCGTGTTATTGCAAAACCCAGCATAATAATAACCAGGTAAAAACACTGCATACCGTTTACACAGAGAGGTCTTTTATCACGTAAGCAACCCGCTGACAGACTACGTTGTTGCTGATCATTCACAACAATCAGCCTGACGGAACCAACCTCCTTATAAAAACCAACATCACACTTTACACAACGCTTATACCTATAACCACAGGAGCAGCGTAGCCCCGTCAGAGATCGAAAACGGTGCTGACCAACAATCTCGGAACAATTTAACGGACATCTCCGCATCGCTCGCGAGGGCGCGCCGGACGATCTCTTCACGGAGTAGACCATCAACCCACCTCTCACCAGGTACATACCGCACGTGCCCCAGCAAACCACGGGCCAAGGAGTAAAACCATGAATTTAGTAGAACTCAAAGGAAAGAACATCGCCGAATTGACCGAGATGGCGAACGACCTCAAGGTCGAAGGCGTCAGCGGCCTCAGAAAACAGGAGCTGATCTTCGCCATCCTGCAGGCGCAAACGGAAAAGAACGGCATGATATTCGGGGAAGGCGTTCTCGAGATCCTGCCTGACGGTTTCGGCTTCCTTCGAGCTCCCGATTACAACTATCTCCCCGGCCCCGACGATATCTACGTGTCCCCCTCCCAGATAAGAAGGTTCAACATACGCACCGGAGACACCGTCTCCGGCCAGATCCGGCCGCCGAAAGAGGGCGAGCGTTACTTCGCGCTCCTCAAGGTAGATGCCATCAACTATGAAGACCCCGAAATATCCCGGAGCAAGATCCTGTTCGACAACCTCACGCCTTACTATCCTGAAAAGAAGATAAAGCTCGAAACGACACCCACGGACTATACCACGCGCGCCATGGACCTGGTGACGCCCATCGGCATGGGCCAGCGCGGAATGATCGTGGCCCCTCCCCGGACCGGCAAGACCATGCTGCTCCAGGCCCTGGCCAAGGCGATCATCAAGAACCACCCGGACATCAAGCTCATCGTGCTGCTCATTGACGAGCGGCCCGAGGAGGTCACGGACTGGCAGCGACAGGTCAAAGCCGAGATCATCAGTTCCACCTTCGATGAGCCGCCCCAGAGGCATGTGCAGGTCGCGGACATGGTCATCGAGCGGGCAAAGCGGCTCGTTGAGCACAAGAAGGACGTCGTGATCCTGCTCGACAGCGTCACCCGCCTCGCACGGGCGCACAACGCGATCATCCCGGCATCGGGCAAGGTGCTTTCCGGCGGTCTGGACGCCAACGCGCTCCAGCGTCCGAAGCGGTTCTTCGGCGCGGCCCGGAGCATCGAAGGGGGCGGCGGCAGCCTCACCATCCTGGCAACGGCGCTCGTGGACACGGGAAGCCGCATGGACGACGTGATCTTCGAGGAGTTCAAGGGCACCGGCAACATGGAGCTCCATCTCGACCGGAAGCTGGTCGAAAAACGCGTATTCCCGGCCATTGACATCAACGCGTCCGGCACCCGCAAGGAAGAACTGCTCGTGGACAAGGACGACCTGAACCGCATGTGGGTGCTCAGAAAGGTCCTGAACCCGCTCTCCACCGTGGAAAGCATGGAGTTCCTGCTCGAAAAGCTCAAACAATCAAAAACGAACAGGGACTTCCTGGACTCGATGAACAAGTAGCCGGTCAAATATTTCGCTTGTAATTTTAGATGTTTTGTTATATTATTCCGGCCTTACGGTAACCAGTGATGGACCCCGTCAGAAAAGGGATTCTCACAAAGGTGACCATGCTAAGGCATGAGATGCAGCGATACATGCATCCAGTGCGTATTATGGCTTCAACAATAATCAGGAGGAGTAGAACCATGAAACAGGGAATTCACCCGGACTACAAGCTGTCGGAGGTCCACTGCGCCTGCGGCGAAGCATATCAGACACGGTCCACCAAAGAGAGCATCAGGCTCGACATCTGCTCGGTCTGCCACCCCTTCTTCACCGGCAAACAGAAGCTCATCGATACCGAAGGCCGCATCGATAAGTTCCGCAAAAAATACACGAAGGCGTGATTCAGAGAAGAGAAGACAGGGGTCAGATATCAGACTGAACCGGTTCGTACTCGTCTGCCCGCTATTTTCTGAACTTCTGTCCACTGCCTACTGCTCATACACGAGGTCCCTGACTTGTCAGATAGAGTGAACATAGGCGGCCAGGCGGTGCTCGAGGGCGTGATGATGCGCTCACCGCGCGCTTTTACCGTGGCCGTACGCAAAGGCGGAAAACCCGACGCCGAGATCGTGGTCTTCACGCAGGAGCTCAAACCCCTCGGCGAACGGTTCCCGATCTTGAAAAAGAAGATCATCCGGGGTTCGGCAGCGCTGTTTGAAGCCATGTGGCTCGGCATCCGGGCGCTCAATTTCTCAGCGAATGAATCGCTCGAAGAAGGTAAGGACGGAAAGAAAGAGGAGATCGGATCCCTCGCCATGGCCGGTACCATGGTCGTGGCACTTGCCTTTTCCCTCGGCATCTTCCTGGCGCTCCCCCTCCTGCTGACCAACCTGCTCGGCTCATACTACGATACGGTCAATAAGAACAGCCTCTTGTTCAACCTCACGGACGGCGTGCTCCGGGTAGGGCTGTTTCTGGGATATGTCTCCGGCATCTCGTTCATGAAGGACATCCGGCGGGTCTTCGAGTACCACGGCGCGGAGCACAAGGCCATCGCCGCTTACGAGTCCGGGGGAGAGCTCACGGTCCAGAACGCGCGGCAGTACTCCTGCATCCACCCTCGCTGCGGCACAAGCTTCCTGATCGCGGTCATGGTGCTTTCCATTCTGCTGTTCTCGCTCATTCCGGGCAGCTGGCCCCTCTGGGCAAAAGGTCTTTCGCGGATCGTCCTGCTGCCGTTGATCGCGGGACTGGGATATGAATTCATCAAGTACAGCGCGAAGCAGTGCGGGAACCCTCTGATCAAAACCCTGATGCTGCCGGGACTCTGGCTACAGCGGCTCACGACGAGTGAACCGTCGGACGACCAGATAGAGGTCGCCATCAGGGCGCTGAACGAGGCCCTCGCGATGGAACCCCGCTGAAGCGGGGTTTTTTTGTTGGAGAAGATTGAAAACCCGTTAACCACACCCTGCACACGTTTATGGCCGCGTTTTCGCAAGAGCAGGCTACGGTTCCACTCGTAAACGCTGGGCGCAGGCAGAGAGCACAGAAAAAAACCTTGCGTTGATACGTCCTGTTCTCCGTGACCTCTGTGGTTAGGCTATTCTTTTATGTTTAAAAAATTAGAAGCAGTCGCGGAAAAATATGACGAGCTGACAAGGCTCTTGTCCGATCCTGTCGTCGCAGCCGACCACCTGCAGTACCAGAAGTACTCCAAGGAGCGGTCGGACATCGAAGACGTGGTGAACCATTACCGCGCGTACCGGGACCTGCAGAAGCAGCTCCAGGAGGCCGCGGAGATCACCAACGACAAACAGGCGGACCCCGAGCTGCGCTCAAT
>Ga0184631_10000267_pt1 | contig 11219 bp, 14 predicted proteins | sample PLM4_90_b1_FD_133160 | JGI IMG/M metagenome (GOLD analysis project Ga0184631, IMG submission 133160) | Groundwater sediment microbial communities from an aquifer in East River, Colorado, USA - PLM4_90_b1 | ecosystem: Environmental > Terrestrial > Soil > Riparian zone | place: USA: East River... | reverse complement strand
GTTTGGCAAGTTCTTCAAGCGCTTTTGAAGCGCCCATTATGGATTTCATTTCTATCCAGTGACCAAGAAGCATAATATCAATCAGTGTTGCGAGTTCCCAGAAGAAAACTTCACCTTTAACTCCGAACACAACAGCACTGCTGTAGAAATAGGCAACCGAAATTGCAAGTGCTATTAAAGTCATCATTCCAGGCTGCTTGTTTTTCAATTCATCAAACAGACCTTTTAAGAATGGATAGCCGCCATAGAAAAAGACAAAAGATGAAAGCACAAACAAAGCATAGATATCACCATTGAAACGCAAAGATTCTTTAAGTCCGAGAAAATGCTGAATCATAGGTGAGAGAATAAGAATCGGGATTGTAAAAACAATTGAAATCCAGAATCGCTTCTTGAAGCCTTCAATCGTATGTCCCTCATGTTCAGAACGGCTATGTCCGCCGTGCTCATCCTTTTTGTGATTCATCTTTTCATGAGAACTTTTATCAAAATGTTTTGAATGATCCATTGTCGAATGGTTAGTATGCATTTTATTTGAAACATCATTATGATGTTGATGTTCGTTATTCATATTACACTATAAATTATTTACTAAATTTTTCATAACTAAAATAATTTTTAGAATTCACGCATTTATTACATTTAATTGGAATTCTTTTGCAGAATTTTTAATTATTCAAAAATTCTATCAGATCAACTCATATTCTTGATGAGGCGGCTGATAGTTTTGTTTATTCCTATTGATCTGATTAACTACCAGCCAAATGATTACTACAATAAAAACAATCCAAAAAATCCACCCAAACCACATTCCACCCATAAAACTGTTATGAAACATTCTATCCTCCTTTAATTATAATGATAATCTACTACAACACCATCAGTTTCGGTTAATACTTTACAACATATCCTCTTAACTTGTCATATACAGAAATCTGATCAGAAGTTAAAATCTCTTTCTGTTGAATATGAGCGTTAAGATGTGTGAACCTTAATTCGCCTTGATGTTGGGCAATTTCCGTTACTATGTTTCTTACAGATTCTTCATCTGCATTGCCGCTGTTGAATAACTGATCCAACTGCTTCTCTTTTTCAATTATAATTTTTCCCAAATAAACAGCTTTCCCTTTCATCATACCGAAAATCTTTTCAGTAGAATCAATCTGAGATTGACTTAGATTTAATTCCTTTGCTAAATCCAACACATGTTTTGGTCCAGGGAAATGATTCAATTCCGCAGTCTTAGCTAAACCCATTCCTTCTCCATTCAGATGGCTGTTTATTTGTTCTGAAGTTAACGCTTTTATTTCATTCCCGGTTTCAGAAGAATGGTGGGATTGCGTCTGCGCATTAATCATCGTTATCGAAAAAATAAAAACTAAAATAAAACAAAAATAATTCATGGATAATTTCTTTCGTTTTTTAATATGCAATCAACACAAATCCATCAACCATCAAAATTATTAAGATGGTGTTAATTAAAACTTTCTTCAGGATAAAGAGATTTTATAGAATCTAACAACTTATTTAATTCTTCAATAGCCGCCATGGTATTCCTCATATCTCCGGCATCTCCATATTCATCCAATAGTACTGCTGATTCTTCTACTTGCTTCGCCAACTTTTTCAAATTGTCCATCTTGTCAGTAGCCAGACCTGTTGACTGACCGGGTAATGAATTTACTAAGTCACTTATAGAGAAAGCGAATTTATGAACTTCTTCTAATTTATTTGCCTCCATGGTTTTCTTTAGATCATTGTTTCCTTTCTGTATAGCATCCCAGGTTTTTCCAATCTTTAGAATTTCTGAATTGGTATCAGTTTGTGCCTGTGTCTGAATCTTCGATTCATTTTGCGGATTGGTTTTTTCATTTTTATTATCTCCGCATCCAAAAAATATAAAATTCAATGTAAGAAAAGAGATTAAAGCGATTGTTCTGAATGGTTTCATTTTTTGGTCCTTTATATTTTGGTTAGACGAGCCATATATTTGGCTCGCAAATCAGTTATTTAAATTTTGCAATTTTTATAGGTTACTAATTACTTTTTTCAATTTACTTTGGATTACTTCTGCTACTTCACCAAGCTTATCATTCTTTACTGCTTGCATATACGCAATTGGATTTATAGCTGCTACAACTGTCTCACTACTATCATTTACATAAACAATTACATTGCAAGGAAGCATTAATCCAATTTGTTCTTCAGCTTGCAGAGATTTATAAGCAAACGGCGGATTGCAAGCGCCAAGAATTTTGTATGGCTTGAATTCAACGTCCAATTTTTTCTTCAGTGTTTCTTTAACGTCAATTTCAGTTAGAACGCCGAATCCTTCTTTCTTTAGTTCTTCTGTTACTTTTTCGATTGCTTCTTCGTAGCCGAGATTTACAACTTTTGAGAATCCATAATTTGTTTGTTCCATTTGTATTACTCCTTTTTATTTTAATTTATAATCGTAAGATGACTTTTTGTCATCAAATTTGTTAAGATCTTATAATTGAACTTTTAATAATTCAAAGTTATTCCTACTCCTAAACCCATATCACTATCGTAATGCGTGGAAAACGAAAAATATTTTGTGGTAACATATCTGAATCCTGCCATGTATTCTTTATCTGTATTTATCATTATATTGAAACGTAATCGGCTTGTTATAGGCACATCTTCCCTGCTTAACTGAAAACGGAATTTTCCATTACCATCAACTCTTGCATCAGCTATAAACAACATAGGCAATGTGTATGCAATACCTGCTACAACTGTTTTGCGGTTGTTTTTATTACTCTTTTGACCAAACCAGTTTTTTTCTTCGTTACCAAAAATATTTTTAGGACCGCCTTCTTTTTTGTAATGATAATCGAATCCGACATAAGGCAACAACCACTGCATCCGATCAAGATAGAGTCCAACATTAGTTTCACCTTCGTAGCCGTGTCTGTCGTGATAACCCAAATGCCATAAGGTTTGCAGTTTCCAACGTGTATTGGTATACATGGCTTCACCATCACTTCCATTGCTTTCCAAACCTATGCGCACCATGGGGTGAAACTCACGGTCGTCAGCAAATAATTTTTGAAGTGCACTTTCGGGATCTGGTAAATCAGGATTTGGTGGAGAATTTTCGTAACTGAAAACCCTGCCCATTCCTGACATCATGTGATAAAGAATATGGCAATGAAAAAACCAATCTCCGCTTGGCTCCGAAGCAGCAAATTCTATTGTATCCCTCTCCATTGGCATGATGTCTATTATATTTTTCATAGGGGCATTTTCGCCTTGTCCGTTCAACAACCTAAAATCGTGTCCGTGTAGGTGCATCGGGTGCCGCATCATGCTGTTGTTAAAAAGAATAATTCTAAGGTTTTCCCCTTTTTTAATAAGAATCTTATCGCTTTCTGAAAGCGTCTTATTGTCCATCGACCAAACATAGCGATTCATATTTCCCGTCAAATCAAATTTTAATTCTCTCCAAGGACCCTTTGACAAAGTTGTTTTTTCCGGTGAACGCAACATACCATAATTGAGCGTTACAATATCTGCATTATCATTTTCCATACCTGCCATGCTATAGGTGTTATGGTCCATCTGCATTTCCTTGCCATTCTCCTTCATATTATCGTCGTTCTTCATTTCCGGCATGTTCTCCGTTTTCTTAGTATCTTCAGGATTTTCGGGTCCTGTTATTTCAGGGTACATAACAGTGTTCATGTCCATCTCCTGGTTCTGCATTTTCATTCCCTCCATTTCAATTAGATTGCCGTTCATATCCATCATGTCGTTCATCATTTCCATTCCAGCAAAATATTTCAGCTTTGGTAACTTTGTTGCCGACACTTTTTCTCCGCTTCCCAGCCATAACGAAGCTGATCCGGTACGGTCTTCCGGAGTTACAAGAAATTCATAACTTTTGTTGTCGGGAATTGTTACAACAACATCATAGGTTTCCGAGACAGCTATAATTAGTCTATCAACTTCTATCGGTTCAACATCATTGCCATCGGTGGCTACTACAGTTATTTTACCGCCCGAATACGTAAGCCAAAAATAATCGGATGCGCCGCCGTTTGCTATACGCAGCCTTACTTTGTCTCCCGCCTTAAATTGAGGCTGCTCATTTTGGTTTTTACCGTTTACTAAAAAATTATCGTAATATACATCGCTTACATCCATTGCATTCATCCGTTTCCATTCATTGGTGAGTTTTGTTCCCAAATTGCCGCTGAACAATGCTTCACTGTAACTTTGGGTAGTGCCCTTTTGAATTGCAAACCAATCGGTAGCGCTTTTGAGACTGCGATGCACTTCTTCGGGGTTCATGTCAGTCCATTCACTTAATACAAGAGGCAGTGTTGGGATGTCCCATTCTTCTCTTTTATTCATTATGAAAGCACCATACATTCCTATTTGTTCCTGGAACCGGGAATGACTATGGTACCAATGTGTGCCATGTTGAATAATGGGGAATTTATACAAATGTGTTGTATGTGGTTTAATTGGATTCTGCGTCAGATTAGGAACACCATCGTACCGGTTAGGCAGAAATAGACCATGCCAATGCAGGGAAGTCTCTTCGTCGAGATTATTGTGCACATATATTTCAGCAGTGTCGCCTTCTGTAAAAGTCAATGTAGGCATAGGAATCATTCCATTTACGGCAATAGCGCGTGTTGGTTCGTTTCCTAATGTTACGGTGGTATCGGCGATGTATAAATCATAGCGCACAGTTTTTTGCGCGAAGATATTGGCTGAAGCAAGAAGAAAAATTAAATAGATTAAATTATTTTTTTTCATATAGTATTTTTTTTATTACCTCCAATTTGCGTAGGGAGTTTGATTAAAGATATTTACTTATTTGGTTGCCTTTAGCGTTTCTTTTGTTGAACCGCATGTCATCATTTTTTTACCCATATACGGATTACTGATCTTGGACTTTTCGCTTATCCAGTAAGCATCAGCCATAGGACAATACTGATAATATAAATCAGTAGTGTTTATTTCCATTGCCTTTACCATTTTGTAAAAGGTTGAAGACAGATCGGTGAAATGTTCGCGCTGGTGTTTTAAATCAGTATTGCTTCCAATCTCCTTTGCATCATCTATTAAAGATTTGTAATACTGGTCCCAAATATTATGCTTATCAGGAGAAAGTTTTTCCATCGGCATGCTTTGAAGATCACTGGAGAAAATCTTTGCATAAACACTTACGCTGTCGGCGTTATCTTTTGTTAGCGCATTTTTAAGATTAAGGTAATCTGTAATGACCATTTGCGACGATTGTTTTGTTGTATCTTGTGCAAAAGTTGTTTGCATTAAGCCAGTTGCTATCAAGGCAACTATAAGAATTATTGATTTCATATTTTTATCTCGAATTGTTTGTTAATTGTTTATTATCTGTTTAAATATTTTAATCTGCTTTAGTCTCAATTAGACATAACATTTTACTTTTCTTCTTAAAGAGATTCTACTTTAATCATCTTAATACTAATGCTTCCCGTTCCTGAAAACTTCATCCCCACACTTCCGGGATTCGGCTCACTTCCATGTCCGTGAACGATCATTTTATTATTTACGTAACCTCTGAAGTGAGATCCACCGCTGACGACTCTTATTTCAAGCCAACCATTACCTTGGAATTTATTTTTTTCAAAAGTCTCTATATCTCCGTTACTTTTTCTTGATAGAGATATTACTCCGTTTTTTATGCCAAGAAAGTCATAGTTATTTTTATCTATAAAGTTATGAATCAATTCGACTCCACCATTAAAATCATCAATATTAATTTTTGCTGTAACCTGAACGTCTTTGAGTTTATTATTATAAACAAATACTACTTCTTTCTCCGGATGAAGCATTAAAGCAGATTCGTCCTGATCATACATTGGGCTAAGTTCTTTGATCGAAACCTCTATCCATTTAAATTTTTCCGATAAAATTGATTCAATATCCGGGTTAGCATTTAATTGCCATGAACCATTATCATTCAAGATAAATGTTGAACTTGTATTCTGTTCTCTCTTATCTTCTGATTTAACGGAGCCATCTTTTTCTATGATGATGTTGCCTGTTCCTAATCCATATCCAAAAACTAATTTTGCACCGTGGTCACCAGTTTGATATAAAAAATAAATTCCTAAAAGTCCAATAAGAATTATTGGTATGACAATTACTTTTTTCAACGATTTAGAAAAGTATCCAGTTGTTAATCTTATAATTGTGTAAATGCTAAAGAACCATAAAGTAATCTCAGCCCAATCAGCGTGATCGTTTACTGCGTTGATAACATTAGTGGGAATATTTAAACCATCTGATGCTGCTCTCCCGGTAAGGAAGGCAACTGCTGCGGCTATTGTTCCTAAGAAAAATAATACTATTGCAGACTTTTTTAGCCAATCAAATTTTGGCAAGAATAATCCGATAACATCGAACAGTACTGCGAACATTAAAAGAACCACAGGGAAGTGAACAATCATTGGATGAATGTTCGGCGCCCAATCGGGTAATAATTGCATAACTACTCCTTTTTAATTATTGAAATAAAATATTAAAGTCAAAAAAAAATTACTTGCAGCAATCTTTTCCTTTGCTTGCTTTTTTAAATTTTCTATAAGCAAAAAAAGCTAGTACAGCTATAAAACCTAAGCCGACAAGTATTTCCATAACTCATTCTCCTATATTCACAAATTGAAATTAAATCCTGCAGAAATGATATAATCTGAAGTTGAACTGTTCAATCCGGCTGATCCAATCGTTGTAAAGCTCAGTTCAGGATTGATGAAATATGTGTAACCAAGTGATAATTGTTTAGGGGAAGCAAATCCGGTTACAATCGTTGAGTACGAATCATATTCAAGCAGAAACAAATGTTTTCTGCTACCAAAATTATTACCAATACCGGCACTAAATGTTATTGGATTTTCAATGTTTGACTCACCTGAATTACCTAAGAATAAATATCCACCCTGCACAAAGAACAAAAATGTACCGATAAACTTTCTTACACTTACTGCAAGATTGAAATCAAATTTGCCGGTTCCGATATTTAAAGCGGAGGAGGCCGTTGGAAATTTTACAAATCCGTCAGTTGAAAAAGCCGGTAATGAATTTGTTTCATTTATTAACGTATAACTACCATAAACATACATATCTCCAATGCCTGCATTTAAAGACGACATTCCCTCACTCCCGTTCATCATTGAGCCTTGACCGCCAGAGCCATGCATACTCCCGCCAGTGTCATTTCCATTTCCATTTGGGATGTACATTCCTCCAAGTTGGGTAAATGAACCCGATGAATTGAATACCAGTGGTAGACTTAGGCTCAAGTAATAATCCTGAGCCTGATATCGAAGACCTCCGTACAGGTAATATGCCATGTTATGCGAACTATCGGAAAAATTACCTCCGACTGCAGCAAGAGAAGTATTGATAGAAAACCTACCCTGTGCTGTAGTATTTGTAACTGCACCGACAGCAATAAAAAATATAATTGCAAAGAATATTCTGACGGATTGCATTGTGCAATGTTTTACTTTGATTGCAAAACTCACTTTAAATTCTCTTGCTGTAATTGTTTCATCATTTCATCATAGTTATTCATCATCCCGTCCATATTATCCATCATCTCTTTCATCTGACTTTGCATCTTGTCGCTTTTCATCATCTCCTGGTTATTCATCATATCATTCATCTGATTCAACATGTTTTTCATTTCAAGAGACATCTCAATCATATTTCCCATAAAATTCATCATGTTTTCCGAATGCTGCATTTGTTCCATATTCTTCATTTGGTTCGTCATACCATTCATTTGCGCTGACATTTGATTCATATGGTCCATCATTTGTTGCATCTGCATCATATTGTTTTGCATCATATTATTCTGCATCATACCCTGCATATGGTTATGCTGTTGAGCGTTTGAAGTGAAGCTCAGAATGCATGCCATCACGGCGAACATTGCTATGCTACGTACAGGTTTTTTTGAATTTAGTATCGACATTTTATTTTTCCTTTCAAATTAGTTGATAAGATTTGTTAAGTTATTTTGAGATACTATTTATTAAACTCTTTCGTTTCAATATCATTTCGTCTGATGAGTCAACACTTTTATTGTTCAATAATATTTCTGCTTTTGCGAAAGCATTTTGTGATTTTATATCTTCACCGTTTAGCCTGTATAACGTACTCAGGAAATAATATGCATCAGCTTGATTTGGCTCTTCCTGAATCTCTTTCAACGTATATGTTATTGCAGAATCTGTTTCGCCTTCTAAAAATTTCTGATTTGCTATTAAAAGATTTAACTGAGGACAATCTGGAGATGACCGTAAAATGTCATTAATATACTTTATAGATTCTTCCAATCGTGCCTGATTCTGATAAAGAATTATTAATCCTTTCTTCGCATCACATAAATCATTATCAATTGAAATTGCTTTTAGCAGATACTTCTCTGCTTCATAATAATGTTGAGACTGCAAATTAAACAATCCAAGCGTCTGGTATACCTCACTGTTAAGCGGATTAATTAGTGCTGCTTTATTCAGTGCTATTTCCGCGTTGCGAAATTCTCCTTTTGTGCCATATAGTACACCAAGATTGTACAGTGCCAATTCATTATTAGGTGCTAAGTTAATTGCATTTATAAAAAGAATTTCTGCTTTGCTATAGATACGTTCATTAAAATAAATCACTCCTAAAATAATCAATGCATCTACATTATCAGGATCTAAGTTGAGGATTTTTTCATTATATAATTTTAAGGCCGGCAAATCTTGTTGTGTAATAGCAATCTGAACTAAATACTCTAACGATTGTAAATCGTCAGGGACAAATATCAAATAGCCAATGAACATTTTCTCAGCTTGTTCAAGGTTATTTTCTAAAAAGTTTAGCTCTCCGATGTTAAATAATGAGTCGGTATAATTTTTAAACTGCTCCTCAAGATGATTATCCTGTGAAAGAATATTCGAATTTAAGAGAACTGCAAGTTCAACAATATAATATCTGATTTTCATTTTTCTATCCTTCGATTTCTTAATTTAAAAGAATCAGAAAAACCATTAATCACTTTATATAAATGGGAATATACTTTTAGCACTTCCTTCTATCTCATTGATAAAGAATAAATGATCAGCAGATTTCCCAGAAGTACCAATTTTGTGTATTAAATTCCGTGCTTCTTCTACCAATTTTTCTTCGCAGAAAAATTCAACCTTTGATATTTGACAATTCGGCCTAAAAAACTCTGAGACCATTATTTCATTTATTCCTACTTGTTGCAGCTTTTCGACCAGCCAATTAATTCTCATTGTATTTACCTAAGCCGTTATTCGTTTCATAAATACTCCTGTTTTTTAGGATTGCTTATTTGGTTCGTATGAACCACTTGACCCATCCGTTAAAAATTTCCCTGGTTCTTCCAAGAAGGTTATTTTGCAGCCCGGAGCGCAAAAATAAAATATTTTATTATTGTAAAGTGTTTCATCTGCGGCATCTTCCGGTTCAATCCACATTCCGCAAACCGGATCGCGCACCAATTGTTTGTTGTTTTTATTCTCTTTTATAAATATTGAACTCCAATAAAGTTTTCATTTCTTTAACCTTTGATAAATCTGGTTCCATCATCATTTAAGTTTTTAGAATATGTTTGCGGATCTAACAGGAATTCAGAATCACATCCAGTACAGCAAAAACCATAAGTTTTACCATCAAACACAACAGTTTTAACCGCCGGATCAATCTTCTCACCTTTAATAGGACATACTGTATTCCACGGTATTGATTCCGAATTTGAAACTATATTCGTAGCATCATTTGGAATTAAATCCTTCGAAATTAATTTAACACTCGGACTCCAAATTCTTGAAGAATCTATTTTAAAGTTCGAAGCAAACTCGGCTTTTATCCATCCAAATTTATTCGCAACAGCAATGACAATATCATCAGTCTTTTGGTTTTGTTCTAAATAGTCTCTGATAAATTGTCTTTCCTCAATCGCTCTTTCACATTTACAGATTTCGAGCGATTCTTCATTGCAGGAGCCACAAGAGCAAACAAACTTTGATGCTATATCATAAACTTTTGTCTCTACGACTGGATTACTGCTCTTAACTTCATTCATGATTGTTCCATCTTTGATATCTTTTTCAAAGACGGATGTAAGTGTTGTTGGAATAAAAATAGCAAACAACACTATTGCTGTTGTAATCCAGAATATTTTCACGCCATTAAAGTTTTGTTTACCAATGTTTCGATTTTTATGTTTTTCTTTTTTCTTCTGCCCTTTGATTAACGGTTTTTGGGTGTTTCTCTTTTGGTTTTGTGGGACTATTTGTGATTTAGTCTGTAGTCTATTTCCACACGAAGTGCAGTATTTATTTTCTTTTTCATTACTCGAGCCGCAAGAATGACATTTAATCTGCGATGTGCTCTCTATATCCAATAAATCTTCTCCGCAATTTGTGCAGAAGTTGTTACCGGTAGTATTTTTTATACCACAAGATTTACAAATCATTTTTTCACCTTTATAATTTTGGGAACCGGAATTCATTTCGGCTCCTTTATCAGAAATTAATTTTACTTTGTTTTGTTTTCTACTTTAAAACCGTGATTTATAAGATTCTCTTTTGCTTTTTCTATACTAACTTCTTTAAGCATCATTCCACATAACGGACATTTTCCCGGTTCGTCAGAAATTACATTCCAATCCATCGGATCCTGGTAAACCATACCATCCTTATTTTCATCAATCGCCTGCAAATCGATTACTCCAATACGGATAATTGTAGAATCTATTTGTTTCTTATCCATATTCATGGATTGCTGATCAGTATTTTTGTGATTCTGACCGCAAGAGACAAAAATTGTTAACATAGTTAGACTTCCTGCAAGAATTCCAATCTGAAAAATTTTTTTTGATGTTGTTTTCATTTTATGATCCTTTCTGTTTTTAGATTTTGTATTAATAATAAATTATTTTCATTTCACACTTCCTATTTTGGCATATCCATTCCCTCCATATTATCTGATGGGGTTTTTTTCTGATCAGTTGAGTTTAGTTCAGTTCCATGCTGATGACCTGTCGGCATACCGGTTTTTAACTGGCTTTCAGAATCAATTAAAAATCCTCCGCTGGCTGCAACTTCCTCACCTTCGTTTAATCCGGAAAGTACTTGATACTTATCCCCAAATTTTTGACCTAACTTAACATTGCGGGC
>Ga0184631_10000264_pt1 | contig 11262 bp, 9 predicted proteins | sample PLM4_90_b1_FD_133160 | JGI IMG/M metagenome (GOLD analysis project Ga0184631, IMG submission 133160) | Groundwater sediment microbial communities from an aquifer in East River, Colorado, USA - PLM4_90_b1 | ecosystem: Environmental > Terrestrial > Soil > Riparian zone | place: USA: East River... | reverse complement strand
TTTTCATGAAGCGTGTGCTAGAGGCCATGATCAAGGCCCATGAGATCCAGGGCGTCATGGCCCTTGAGAACGCCTTTAACCGCGTGGGTCTGGACCACGTGGTGCTGGTGAAGGTCGCCTCGGCGGCTGTCTGTGCCTGGCTGATGGGCGGCACCCGGGACGAGATCGTCAACGCCCTGTCCCAGGCCTTTGTCGACGGACAGTCTTTGCGCACCTATCGCCATGCGCCGAACACGGGCTCGCGCAAGTCCTGGGCAGCGGGCGACGCTACGAGCCGCGCCGTGCGTCTGGCGCTTTTCTCGATCAAGGGAGAGATGGGCATACCGGGCGTTCTTACGGCAAAGGGGTGGGGTTTTTACGACTCCCTCTTCAAGGGAAAAGCATTTGTCTTTCAGCGGCCCTACGGCTCCTATGTCATGGAGCAGATCCTGTTCAAAATTTCGTTCCCCGCGGAGTTCCATTCCCAGACCGCCGTGGAATGCGCCATGACGCTCCATGGCAAACTGAAGGCCATGGGAAAAAGCGCGGAGGACATCAAGCACATATCGGTCCGCACCCACGAGGCGGCCGTCCGCATCATCGACAAGAAGGGGCCGCTCAGCAATCCCGCGGACCGCGACCATTGCATCCAGTACATGGTCGCCGTGCCGCTCCTCTTCGGCCGGCTCACGGCGGCGGACTATGAGGACAGCGTTGCTTCGGACCCCCGCATCGATGCGCTGCGTGACAAGATCGAATGCAGGGAGGACAAACAATTCACCACGGACTACCATGACCCGGAGAAGCGGTCGATTGCCAACGGCCTTACGGTCGAGCTGAAGGACGGGACCAGGCTTCCCGAGGTCCTGGTGGAGTATCCGATCGGCCACCGCCGGCGCCGCGGCGAAGGAATGCCCGTACTGGTCGAGAAGTTCAAGACCAACCTCGCCAGGCGTTTCCCGGCGAAGCAGCGGAAGAGGATACTCGATTGCAGCCTGGACCGGTCCAGGCTGGAAGGGCTTGCGGTCCATGAGTATGTCGATCTGTTCGTGATATAACGTTTTTGATGAACGTCACACCACTTCCCTGGCGTCTCCCTGATGGGAGAGGTCACGCGCGCATTGACTGATCCCTGTTTTTTTCCGCACCATGCGTATCCGGCCTCGAACCGCGGAACAGGCGTTACCATTGATAATTCCAGCTTTAGGCCACGTAAAATTCCTTGACTTCGATATGCATAGCTCATTATAGTGTTGCATTATCGTGTTGCGAGGAAGTTGTAACGGCATTTGCACTACGCTGAAGAAAAAATCCACGGGGCATATGGTCCTGTGGTTATTTTACGGCAGCTGTCATGCGGGAGGGGCGCAATGGGGAGATATGAGGACCAGTTTCAAAAGAGCATCAAGGACCCCGAGGGGTTCTGGGGCAAGGCCGCCGAGGCCATCACCTGGCACCGGAAATGGGACAAGGTGCTCGATGATTCCAACAAGCCTTTTTATCGCTGGTTCTCCGGCGGAGAGATGAACACCTGCTTTAACGCCGTTGACCGCCACGCCTTATACGGCAGGGCCGACCAGGCGGCGATCATCTACGACAGCCCGGTGACGAATACGCTCCAGAAGATCACCTATGCGCAGCTCCTCGACCAGGTCTCCCGTTTCGCCGGCGTTTTACAGGGCCAGGGCGTGGGAAAAGGCACGACAGTCATCATCTACATGCCGATGATTCCCCAGGCGGCGATCGCCATGCTCGCCTGCGCGCGCTTGGGGGCTGTTCATTCCGTGGTGTTCGGAGGGTTTGCGCCCCATGAGCTCGCGATCAGGATCGACGACGCGAAGCCCCGGGTCATCGTCACGGCTTCGGGCGCCATCGAAGGGAAGAAGGTCCTCGAATACAAACCCATGCTCGACAAAGCGATCCAGCTGGCGGCGCACAAACCCGAGAAAACCATTGTCTTCCAGCGCCAGTTCGTGAAGGCCGCGCTGGAACATACCCGCGACCTGGACTGGGACGAGCTCATGGAAACGGCAATGCCCGTTGACTGCACGCCGGTCAAGGCTACGGACCCTCTCTACATCCTGTACACCTCGGGCACCACGGGCAAGCCGAAGGGCGTGGTGCGCGACAACGGCGGCCATGCCGTGGCGCTCCGCTGGAGCATGCGGCATATCTACGGCGTGCAGCCCGGCGACGTGTACTGGGCGGCCTCGGACGTGGGCTGGGTCGTGGGCCACTCCTACATTGTCTACGCCCCGCTCCTCCACGGCTGCACCACGGTCCTGTACGAGGGAAAGCCCGTGGGCACGCCCGACGCGGGCGCGTTCTGGCGGGTCATCTCCGAGCACCAGGTGAGCGTGATGTTCACGGCGCCGACGGCCTTCCGCGCCATCAAGAAGGAAGACCCCACGGGCGAGTTCATCGGCAAGTACGATCTTTCGAAATTCAAGTGCCTGTTCCTCGCCGGGGAGCGGCTCGATCCCGATACCTACCACTGGGCACATAATCTTCTCAAGAAACCGGTCGTCGACCACTGGTGGCAGACCGAGACGGGCTGGCCCATCACGGCGAACTGCATGGGCATCGAGGAATTCCCGATCAAGCCCGGTTCTTCAACCAAGCCGGTGCCGGGCTTCGCCGTCACGATCCTGAACGCCGACGGCAAACCGGCTGGTCCGAACGTGACGGGCCTCGTAACGATCAAGCTGCCCCTGCCCCCGGGAACGCTCCCCACCCTCTGGCAGGCCGATGACCGGTTCAAGGAATCTTATCTGAATATCTATCCCGGCTATTATTTCACCAGCGACGGCGGGTATATCGACGAAGACGGTTATGTTTTCATCATGGGCCGCGTGGACGACGTGATCAACGTTGCCGGCCACCGGCTTTCGACGGGCGAGATGGAAGAGGTCGTGTCAACGCACCAGGACATTGCGGAATGCGCGGTCATCGGCGTGCATGACGAACTGAAGGGACAGGTGCCGGTCGGGCTCTGCGTGCTGAAGTCCGGTTCGAGCCGGACGGAAGCGGACATCAGGACCGATCTTTCGCGGATGATCCGGGAAACCATCGGCCCGATCGCGTCGTACAAGGAGACCTGCGTGGTGAAGCGGCTGCCGAAGACGCGCTCCGGCAAGATCCTGCGCGGCACCATGCGGAAGATCGCCGACGGCGAACCCTACGTCATGCCCTCGACGATCGACGATCCCGCGACCCTGGCCGAGATCGAAGAGGCGCTGAAAAAAGCGGGCTTTGCCCATGCGAAGTAGCGGGCCAAGAAGAAGGTACCGAGAAACTATTCAGGTCAGCCGCTCCGCGACAGGCCTGAATAGTTAATGCAACGTTGATGATGGAACAGTATTCTATACCTGTTATCGTTAAGAGGGAAGAACCTTGCGCATCAAAACCGTGGGCCTGATCGCCCTGCTGCTTTTCACCGTCGCTATCCTTTTCCATTTTTCGGCAAAGAAACAGCCTACTGCCGAAGAGACGTCGGGTTTTGACTTCCTTCGCCAGCCGCTCGCATGGCAGGGAAGGCCGGCCCCGGAGGTGTCACTCGGCCTTTTAAACGGCGAGAAGTTCGTTCTTTCGGAGCAGGTGGGCAAAAAAGTGATTATTCTGAACTTTTTTACCACGTGGTGCGAGCCCTGCAAGGCCGAGATGCCGGAACTCGTCAGGTATGCCGACAAACACAGGGACGAACCCCTGCTCATGATCGGCATCGATGATGGCGAGCGCGAAGAAGCGGTGCGCGATTTTGTGAAGAACTACGGCGTGTCCTACCCTGTTGCCATCGATAAAGACAATGAAGTGCAGAAGCAATTCAATGTCCGCTCCTTTCCCACCACGGTCCTGATCGGCGCTGACGGGACCGTCCATCTCTACGAAGTGGGGCCGATCCAGAACGCCGACATCGCTTTCGACGCCCTGGTTACCTCGTCGCTTGACGCGATCAGGAAGGGGACCGGTGTCACGAAAGAGGCGTTCCTGCAGCAGCTGGCCGCGGCGCCGCAAATAGCCACTGCTCCAACAGTGACCGGGGAAAAGAAGCGTGACCCCGAGGACGATCTGCCTCCAGGCAGGCCGCTCGATATCGCGAAGAAAATGAACTGCCCCTGCGGATGCTCGCATACGCTCATGGAATGCACCTGCAAGACCTCGAAGGAGATCAAAACGCGGCTCAGGACCATGGACCTTGCGGGGAAAGCGGACGAAGACGTGATGAAGACAATCAATAAGGAGTTTTGCATGAAATGATGGTCTCTGCTGAAAACGTATCGGTCAATTTCCGGAAGGGCCTGTTCCAGGGCAGGATCAAGGCCCTCGATTCTTTCTCCTTAAACGTGGAGGAAGGGGACATCTTCGCCCTCCTCGGGCCGAATGGAGCGGGAAAATCCACGGCCATGTACTGTTTTCTCGGCCTGATCCAGCCCGACCAGGGGGCGGTCTCTCTGTTCGGTCAAAAGCCTGAACCGGGCGTTGACCTCTTCCGCGAGATCGCCTATCTTCCCGAGGAACCGCACTACCACCAGTACCTCACCGTGGAGGAAGCGGTGCGCTATTACGCCCGCTTGCAGGGCATTGACAGCGGCGTCACGGTGACGCGCGCCATCGACCGCGTGGGCCTCGGCGAATTCCGGGGGCTCAGGCTCTCGAAGTGCTCCAAGGGCATGAAGCAGAAGGTCGGCATTGCCCAGTGCCTGATCAGCGATCCGAAGCTCGTGTTTCTCGACGAACCCACGCGCGGCCTGGACCCCATCGCGGTCAAGGAGTTTCGCGACGTGCTGGTCGAGATGAACAGAAAAGGCGCCACGATCGTGCTGAACTCCCATGTATTGTCGGAGATCGAGATGATCTGCAACCGAGCGGCAATCATGAACAAGGGGAGGGTCGTGGTGCAGGACGAAATGTCCCGGCTGCGCGGCACAAGCCTTGAGACCTATCACGTGGAATGCCTGCCCTTTGACCTGCTCCCGGACTATATGACCGTTCTGGTGCGGACGCCCACAAGCGTCAAGGGCGAGATCCCCCTGGAACGGCTGGCGGAATTCATGGGCCAGATGGCCCTGCCCGGGCGCAAGCTCATAGAATGCACGCTCAAGCGCGCCTCGCTGGAAGATTCCTTCTTCTCCATCCTGAAAGGAGAGGCCTGATATGTATCCGCTCCTTTGGGCAAACATCCAGACGAATTTCATCTTTTATCGCAGGAACCGGCTGCTCGTTGCGGCAGCGGTCTTTATTGTCCTGATGATGGGGCTTACGTCGATTCCGGGATTCCTGTTCACCTCCAAGACACAGCACCTGGAACTGCTGAAGTCGGTGCTCCAGCTCGTGTCAGGTTTTGGAACGGTCGTGACTGTCGGGCTCGGCCTCACGCTTGTGTCTGAGCACATCCGCGACCGCTCGGTAAAGATGGTCTTCACCAAGCCCTGTCCGCCCGAGGTATGGCTCCTCTCGAGTTTCCTCTCCGCGGGTCTCGTGGCCGCAGTGATCTTCGCGGGAGCTTTTTCGATCTCAATGCCGCTGTTTTTAATCTGGGGCATCCCGTTCCAATCCGGCGTCGTGTATATCCTTGTCAACGACTTCTTCCAGGCGATCAGCCTCATGGCCTTCGCCACATTCCTCTCTGTCGTGCTTCACCCCGTCCTGGCCCTGTTCTTCCTCCTCGTGTTCCGGGAAGGACTCTTCTACTGGTTCAAGATCATTCTGGCGGGGGGGATCAAGGCAACGGGCGACGGAGCATACGCGCCGCTGCTCAAGGTCGTTAAAATGGCCGTGGACACCCTGTATATGATCTGGCCGACCTTCAGCCCCTATGAATCGCAGATGACGCAGCTGTCTTCAACGTTGCGCGGCTCTGATGCTGATTGGACCTATCTCGGCCTGGCCATCGTTTACGCTTCCGTTCTCACGGCTTTGTTTTATTTCCTGACGGATTTTGTGCTGAAGCGGAAAAGATACGTGTAAGTGGCTGCATATAAGCAGCGGGTGGAAGGTGGAAGCCGGCGAACCGCTTTGGTTTGTGAAATTCAGCAAAATCGCCGGGACGTCTCTGGAAAATTATATGCATATAGATGAATCATAGAAACTGACTAACCTGAAAAGATATATACCTGTATATAAAAGCCTTTTATATACAGGTAGATGGTTTTATATACCAGTAGATGTTTCTATATATATGTAGATGACCGTTTCCGTCCCATCAAGTACTGGTTAAATCGAGCGCGCGATCAAGCTCTTCTTTTCTTCTTTATCTATGATCCGAATTCAGCTATACTTTTTTGCACAAACCCCTCTTGATGCTGTCTTTTCGCGACACGTCTCGCCAACTATATGAGGTGATAAATGCTAAGCCAAGCAAAGAAAAAAACGGTTTCAAGAAAAAAGGCCAAAGCCAAGGCTGTAGTCTACCTGCGCGAAGTAGAGCTCCGCTACCGGAAACGCAAGGTAACAGACGCAGCCGCAATCGGCAAACCAATCAAGGCTGCCAAGCAGGTGGTTGATCTGTTTGCCGATCTGCAAAACGAGGCCAAGGAGAAGCTGCTGACCATACACCTTGACACAAAGAACCGCATTTTGTGTTTCGAGGCCATTGCTATGGGATCGCTAAACGCGATTTACATGAGACCCATGGAGGTATTTCGTACATCATTCCCAGTCAACGCGCATGGAGCTATTGTTGTTCATAACCATCCTTCAGGAGACCCGAGACCGAGCGCTAACGATAAGGCATTGACCAAGACACTGGCCAGGATGGCTGACGACATGGGGCTGTCCTTCGATGACCACATCATCATTGGAGCAGGCCGGTACTATAGCTTTGCTGAGCATGGCTTACTTTAGCCGGTACATAATGGGAGCAACCAGACAATTTTCAATCGTGCCAATGCGTCGTGTCACAAAGCGCGACCCGACCTACCACTACACGACGAGAATGAAAAATGAATCTTTATGAAATTGATTGGCGATATTCACCAATAAAGAAAGTTCCGTAGGTTGGGCTGAACGCTCTTTGTAAAGCCCAACTTTTGGCCGAAAATCTGTTAGGCAAGGTGATCTTTTTGCCCAACCTACGTGACTGGTTGACTGCATAAAATCAAAAACTTGAGATTTCTATTATGAAATATGGGAAATACCCAAAGCTATACAGTTTCAAGAGGATGAATTCAAAGTCCATGAGTGAGGGAATTCTCAAAAACTCACTGTTGTTTTTACTCGAGGGTATACAGCAAATTGACACGAATCCCAGACAAAGCATTGTAAGCTTCTGGACCGGGGTGGAGTTATTCATAAAGTCACTTTTAGTCGAGGAGCATTGGTCTCTAATTGTCAAAGACACAAAAATTATTAATCATGATAAATTTGAAAATGGCGATTTCGTATCCATTGATTTCCCACATTCAATAGCGCTGCTCGAAAACGTTTTCAACATAACCTTGGAAAAGAAAACTAGAGCCGCATTCGATACAATCAGAAAACATCGAAATAAGATAATACATTTCAATAATCCTCACCTGGAAAACAAAACCGTACTCGAACTCTGCGACATATTTATAGAAATGGGTAATGTCTGGGATGAGCTAAAAGGGTTATGGCTCCCTGTTATTGATCTGGGTGATAAAAATGACCTCGCAAAGCTATACTACAATATAACAGCCGCAATTGATAACCACAAAGTGATCCTCGAAGGAAAATATCAACACGTTTATGAAATAAATCTGAGACACATAAACAATGAGGACATACTCCTATGCGCTTCCTGCAACTACAAAGCTGTCGTATTGTCTTCTGTTAATAAGATATTGTATGAAGCGAAGTGCCTTGTCTGCAATGACGAAACTGACGTAATAATAGTTAAATGTGTGTATTGTAAAAAAATAAACATATTAAATAAATCGTCGATTGTTTGTGCACATTGCCATGAACAATTAGATCTAATGTCCTGTATTCTTGGCGATGACGCTGAGAGGTGTAGACCGTCAGTCGCGACATGTCATAGGTGCGGATCTAAATCTGTGGCCAATATCGAGTCCATTTGGTTCTGTTTGAATTGCTTTTCTTACCATTCTACTGTAGCCACTTGTGATTCTTGTGGATCATCAGTTACCCATAGTACGAAAAAGTCTCATTCTGAGGGTTGCATTTGCTGTGAAAGTTCAATGCCATGATTTGTCAACTGTTACAGAACCATCCTAATCTGATTTTTTCAGAGGGAATCATTAGCTCGCGTCTTAAAAGTTGAGGATAGAGGTGATTCCAACCTGCGCCTCCACTGCGACGCGCTAAAAAGCGGCGCGTGAGGCGCGTGTTGAACCTGTAGGAAAACGCCTAAAAGGGCTCATTTTAACCCCTTGAGGGCAACGACGTAATTTCACTGATGCTAATAAGAATAGCAATTGCGACGATTCTGTGCCCGAATGACGGGCTTCTCCGCACCTGGCCATCATTGAGCGACATCGCGGAAGTTTAATTGCGTTAAGCGAAACGTGGTGCGTCGGGGCTTGAAAAGGTACTTATTCTACAGACTCGTTAATCTGGAAGAATGTCTGTGAGAATCCGTGAGGATATTCGATGGAAGTAAAATGTCGTTATACCGAAATCTACTCAATAAATGGAATAAATCTTCCATACAACGAATCGGAAAAGGAACTGATAGTCGATTCGATTAAAGGTTTACGAGCGGTGCTCACAACGCATCCAAATTCGTATGCCTTCGAGGGCGATCGAAGTCTTGCTGTAGCGGGTATGATGAAAAGAGGTTTTTTGAATTTAGAACCTCGAAGTGATGAATTTAAACAGCATATTGCGAATGAGGTTGATGAGATTCAAACACGACGTGCAAATAAGTTTGGAGCCGGGACCTTCCTAGTTGTAATTGGAGAAGAAATAATTCCATCGTTCAGCCCGTTTTCCTTCGAGGGGAAAGCCGAAGACATAGAGGATTTTAGGGATTTCCTCGTTTGTTTTGATGGTTCTGATGGTGCTGATAAAGAAGAGATTAGATCAAGATTTCATTCGAAAACCACTGCACTTTTAAACTCTATCGCTGTCATAATGGGGTCTGTAGTCGGGATCAAGAAAGTAAAAAACTTCGTTATCTTTCTCAGAGAGGATGATAAGCCCATTTATTCGTACACGGTTTCTGGTTCAGCTCAAGTTTACACCTCGAAACCAGTATCTGATGATACCCTACCGTTAATTGAAAGTTTGTATCTACAGCTCGCGGAAGATAAAACGCTGCAACGTGTACAGCGATTGCTCCGATCCTCATTTGAAACTGGGGACGATCGCCTTCGTTCCTTTCTTGATGTTTGGATGGCATTCGAGATTTTCATAAACAAGATATTTGTTTTCTACCAAAACCGATTTCTGAATAGCTTGTTTAAAGAGGGACACACTGAACTGCAAAAAAAGTGCATTGAGCGAATCAAAGAAGTTATGAAAGGCAAATATCAACTGATAGATAAATTTGCAGAAATCAGCTTTCTACTGACGCCCGATACAACTGGTGAGGACCTGGAAATTATTCAGAAGGCCAATAAGATATTTGTTTCTTACGAAAACAGCTTTTTAATAAGTTTGTTTGAAGAACGACGCACTGAGGTGCAAAAGAAGTACCTTGATCGAATCAAAGAAGTTATGAATGGTAAGTATCGACTGGTAGATAATTTTGCAGCAGTCAGTTTTGAATTGTCGCCCGACACCGCTGACGAGGACTTGAAGTTCGTACACAAGGCCAAAAAGATCCGAGATTTAATATCTCGCGGCCAATCGGTGGAGGAGGACACCCTTCCAGTAAATGAGATTCAAAGCCTAGTCGGCAAATATCTACATCTCCACATCAACAGTAATCTTCGCGTGAAGAATTGTTAACTAATCGTTCGAGCCGCCAACGGCGGCTCAACTCATTGTTATTTTTGTAACGGAAAGAAATTAAAATGGGTCTATTTATTCCGAAGAAATATTTATTAACTCAACTTTCGGGAATAGTTGTCGGATGTGCAGGCTTCTTGCTATCGGTTGTCCGCGGTGTCATCGTGCTTTTTTCTATACATGGTGGTTCCATAATCCATTTGCTCGTCGCTGCGTTCATTGCGGTCTTCCTAAGTGGAGTGACCAGCATATTGTAAAATGAACATATGGGTTCCTCATCCCTCAATTAGTCACACCCTCACACAATACTCCTTGACAAAAAGAGTGATACCGCATATAGTATCACTATCATGCCTGGCAAAAAACTGCGGATAATCTTGGACACCAACGTGCTGTACGCAGGTCTTTATTCATCTAAGGGCGCATCTTTCAAGGTTTTGCGTGCCATAGATGAAGGTAAACTGCGAATTGTATTATCTACTGCGCTGCTGTTCGAGTATGAAGATATTTTAAAAAGAAATCAGGAGATCTTGAATCTGTCGAGTCAGGGCATCGAAAAATTATTGGACAACCTGTGTTTGCTGAGCGAGCACCAAAAGATATATTATCTATGGCGACCACGCCTCTCAGACGCCAAAGACGACCTTGTATTGGAATTGGCAGTTGCTTCGGGAGCAAGATATGTGGTGACTTTCAATACTGCAGATTTTAAGGGTGCGGAAAAATTCGGAGTTATGCCAATAACGCCAAAAGAACTATTGGAGGAGAAATTATGAGTACCTTAAGTCTACGTTTGCCGGGATCTATTCACCGGCATATCAGAGAAATTGCGAAGAAAGAAGGGGTGTCCATAAACCAGCTGATTTCATCCGCCGTTGCTGAAAAAATATCCGCGTTGATGACAGAAGATTATTTGGAGGGGCGCGCGAAAAAAGCAAAACGTGAAGACTTTAAAAAGATATTGGCAAAGGTCTCTAGCCGGAAACCTCTGCATGGTGATGAACTGTAATATTCTTAACATGCGGGCCGGTTGGGACGCTGAAAAGCGCCCCACACCCGTCGTTGTACCTGTAGGAAAACCCATGAATGAGCACGATTTTGAGGGTCCTGGTAGAGGCAGTACAGTCGCAAAGCTAAATAGAATGCGCGATATAAACACGTCAGAACCCGAATGACCGGCTTTTCCTCGCTGGCGCGCAGAGGTCTGAAAAGGCACTTATTCCGCATACTCGTTATAGGGACGTCTCGCGATGTAATTGCTATCGGCGACTTGTCTGGAATTGCATCGCGTCATCCTCTCATGCTCTTCGACAATCCGGATGAACACCCTTCGTTTGCGCTATCGCGTCCCCTGGCGGGGGCCCCTGGGGCACCGCATTGACATCGTCGTTGTTTCTTGCTATCGTGCTG
>Ga0184631_10000263_pt1 | contig 11280 bp, 9 predicted proteins | sample PLM4_90_b1_FD_133160 | JGI IMG/M metagenome (GOLD analysis project Ga0184631, IMG submission 133160) | Groundwater sediment microbial communities from an aquifer in East River, Colorado, USA - PLM4_90_b1 | ecosystem: Environmental > Terrestrial > Soil > Riparian zone | place: USA: East River... | reverse complement strand
TGCTTCATGCGCTCCACGATCTCGTCGGTCAGACCGCCTGGTTTGAAAAAAGCGGTCCAGGGGATGTTGACCTTGCGCCGGACCATTTCATCGACCACCTCAAGATAAGCGCCTTCGTCATCGTTGAACACGGAGTCGACAAAAAAGATATACTTGGTCTTGAACTTGTCGCGCAGCAGTTCGATGTCATCGACAACGGCCCGCGCCTCGCGCCTCCGGATCTGGGCGCCTTCCAGCAGCGGATAGGTGCAGTACACACATTTATAGGTGCATCCCCGTTTGGTCTGAATGGATGCGATGTTGCCGCTGTGAAGGTAGAATTCGAGCAGCCGTTCATCATACAAGGCAGCGTCGATCTGGTCGCCCGGAAGTTTTGTCGGCGAACTGATGAGGGCTTCCGTTGGATAGACCCCTTTTGCCGCGTTGTTCGCGAACTCAACAGCCAGGACCTCTCCTTCGCCGATGATGCCGTAATCAGCACCGGTCTCCTTCAGGATCAGTTCAGGGATGAGGGAGAACCCCGCTCCTCCCAGGAGCACTTTCGCCTTCGATACTTCCCGCACCGCGCTCACGATGTTCTTGACGTTCTGGATGTAATACTGTTCGTGCAGAAGGTTCACGTTGTCGATATTGCGCACTGAAATGCCGACAAGGTCAGGCCCGAACTCGCGCGCTTCCCGGCCGATCGCCTCAAGGGAGCTATTCTGCTGCAGAAAATCCGCCTGCCGCACTTCGTGGCCCGCCCTGGTGAGCGCCGCCGCAATGATGCTGACTCCCAGAGGATAGAGCGGGTAGGGAGACAGGGTAACATTCGCCGAGATCAAAAGCACTTTCATCGGACCGTCTCCGTGGATTCTTCCTTCTGCCATTTTCTGCGTCTGAGGTTGCCCCCCCGGTACGTTCCGTCCGCCTTTTCCTTTTCAATGACCTTCAAAAACAGCTTGGCCATCCTGAGGTTCTGGCTGGTTTCCTTGTAGAATGTGTCCCAGGCATAGTAATAGAGATCCTGCAGCTTTGTCGGCGTCATCTGTGCCGGCCTATACACGACTTGCCCGCCGGTATACTGGTTCCAGTCGTTCGACAGGATCCTGCCCTCTTTCTGGAGCGCATCGCGGGCCGGCGTATGAGGGAACGGCGTCAGAATGGTGAACTCCGCCAGGTCCAGTTTTATCTCAAGGAGGAAATCAACAAGACGCTTGATGTAGTCCTCATCCTGTTCGTCCATCCCGAGGATGATCGTACCCTCGACGCCGATACCGCGGTCCTGCAGACGCTTCACACGGTTCCGGATATAATCGGACGTATCGAAGATGGCCTGGTACACGTACCAGCAGCCTGCTTCGGCCGCCAGGTCCAGGATCTCGTCATCGTCCTTGATGGGATGAGAGACCCATTTTTTCTTCAGGGGGATCAACGCGCGAAAAAGGTCCTTTTCCCATTGATCGTTCTGGGCCAGGGAGTTGTCCACGAAGAAGAGGCGGTTGTTGTCAATGGCCGCCACTTCACGGATGACGTCGTCGATAGGGCGGGGCCTGAACTCACGCCCGCCGAGGAACGGCGTACAGCAGCAGAAGCAGTTGAACCGGCAACCACGCGAGGCGTGTATAAGATCGACCATCTGAACGCCGCGATAGTTGTAAAGCTCACGGTTCAGAATGCTCCGCCGCGCCGGACCCACTACGTTCATGTTCGGAAAATTCCACTGAAAATCGTACACCTTCTTGAGGCTCTTATTCTTGAGGTCCTGCAGGACCTGACCGAAACGGCCTTCGGCCTCGCCAAGGAACACGGAATCGGCATGCTGCCTGGTTTCCTCCGCATGGATCATGGTGCCGATGCCGCCGAAGATGACCGGGATCCCCCGCGCACGAAACTGGTCGGCGATCTCCCACCCTCTCTTGATCTGGCAGGTCAGCATGCACGAGATCGCAATGAGATCCACCTTCTCGTCGAAGTTAATGTCCTCCACGTGTTCGTCCGTGAAAGAAAGCTCATCGTCGCCAGGCACGGTGGCCGCAAAACAGATCGGACCGTGCGGAGGAAGATGAAATTCCGTCTGTCGTTCAAGTTTAGGCCATTTTGGATAAATGAGTCTGATCTTCACACTATGCCTTTCTTTCTGCCATGTGGAGAAATTTCTGTATCAACCCCGATAGATCAGGGCCTGTTTCCACAAGAGCTCGTGCCTCTTCAAGATCGCAAAGGACCTGCCGCTCCCCGCCGTGGTCCCGCGCCAGGACGAAGAAGATCCCCTCTTCCGCTTCTGCTGTGCCGGCGAGCATGGCCGGCGCCTCGTTGGCAAGGATCATCTCTTCTGCCACACCGAATACGGCCGTCAGGGCGTGGTTTTCGCTCGCGACATACGCAACAGGGCCCAGGAGGCCGAAATGAATCGCCGCTTCACCAAGGGGGCTGGATGGAAGCGTATAGATGAACAGGTTTCCCCGTGACAGTGTGCGCCCTCCAGCGAGGTAATCCCTGAAGTACTCGATATCCGACTGGAGCGAGCCCTCGGAATTCGTACCCACGATCCCGATGTCCTGTTTATCTGTCGGCGAGTATTCGATGCCCGCGTCCTGCAGAGCGAGACTTATGGCAAACGCGGTCATCTTTGAAATGGCGTCGAGCCGTCCGAAGTTTTTAAAGGGATGTGAAAAAATGTCCCTCTTCGGCAAGGTGTGGGCGCCTTCGCCGATCTCGTACGCGTGCTGGAGCCCGCTCCTGATACAGCCGTATCCTTCTTTCGTGAGCCATCCTATACCGTCGACGGAAACTGACATTGCATTCCAATTCTTCCAGGCGGAAACGAAACTTCTTTGACTTAGTACTCTAAATCACGCCAGCACCAATGCCGTGTTCACCCCGCTGAAACCCGCGTTCGTCACCAGGGCCAACGTCTGTTCGCGGACCGGCTGATGATGGTCCGAGACCCATCCCCGAGCATCGTCGTCAGGATCCTTCAGATTCACAGTCGGAGGCGCCTTCCGCTCCCGGAGCGCGCGGAGTGCAATGATCATCTCCACAAGTCCGGCCGCACCCATAGTATGTCCGATGCCGCCCTTTATGGAATACACCGGACGTTCGCGATGTTGAAAGACCGCATGAAATGCCCGCATCTCCATCTGGTCGTTAAAAATGGTGCCGGTGCCGTGCGCGGAGATAAAGCCCACCTCATCGGGACCGATGCCTGCGGAGATCAGCGCTTTCGAGACGGCCAGGATCAGGCCCTCGCTCTCGCGCGACGGGCCGGTCATGTGGTTAGCATCATCGCTCAGTCCCCATCCTTCTATCACCCCGAGAACGGGACGGTCTTCGCGTGCTGCACGTTCTTCGCTCATAATAAGAGCATAGGCTGCTGCCTCGCCCACGTTCAGGCCTGCCCTGTTCTTGTCAAAAGGTCTTGCCGGCTGTTTGTCCAGCGCCATGAGTGATGAGAAACCGGAGAAGATAAACTCCGTAATGCCGTCACAGGCGACCACGAGCACGCAATCGGCATGGCCGGTCCGGATCATTGCCGCAGCCTGAGCAGCTGCCGCGGCTGACGATGTACAGGCTGCCGATATCACCAGCCCCTTGCCCTTTGTCCTGGTCAGGCCGGCAACCTTGCTGATAAGACGGCTCACAACAGCATCTGCGCCATCGCCCCTCTGCTCAAGCATGCTCTGTTCGAGCAGGTCGATCTCACCTTTGGTCGTTGCGAGCAGCAGCTTTGCGTCCTCTGGAAAAACGACCCCTTCGAACAGCATCTCCATCATCTGCATGACCAGGGAAGCGCCTTCGTGATACCTCAGGCCATTGACGATCCCGGCGAAGTCAGAATGGAAAGCCGCGGTCTTGAAGCGGTTGACGCGTGAAATGGCGCTCTCACCACGCAGCAAACCCTGCCAGCATGCTTCAGTTCCCCTGCCATAGGGGGTTACCATATCTACCATGACGACGACCGGCTTCATGGCTTTTTATGAAACTCCCCTGCCGCCCATTTTCTGCGAACCCGAACGAGCAGTTCCGGTGAGACCATGAAGGGTTCTCCCGTCTTTTCATCGGTGAACAACTGAACCATGTACGCGCTTGAGGCAACGCTCGTGTCCTGCTTGATCAGCTGATATTCCGTGTTAAGACGAGAGCCTTCATTCCAGATGAGCGATGCCCTGATCGTAAATTCCTCGTCAAGAAAAAGAGGTTTAATGTAATCGATGTGAAGTTCGATAACAGGCGCACGCAATCCCGCTTCGAAATACTCCGGATAGGACAGGCCGCATTTTCTGCCAAGCTCCTCGGACGCTTCCTCGAAATAGAGGGGATACCGTCCGTGCCACACGATCGCCATGGCGTCGGCTTCGTTGAAACGAACGCGTCTTTTGACCTCCACCACAATGGGCGCCGGAGCGCCCGACATCCGCTCAAAATAGGTTTTATTGCCCCGCGTCCGCATACTACCCCTTCTTTGCTCCGCTGTCATAGGAGACTCGCAGTTTCATTTCCGATATTTTGTCGGTCTTCTTTGAGATCACCGCTTTCACGACGGCCTCACCGCTCGTATCCCCCATATCGTTCACCACACAGGTCACTTCATCATCGGGCAACACTGGTGAAAAATACTTGACGAGCACAACCTCTTTCAGGACCACTGCCTTTCCACTCCCCTTTTCGAGCGTGGAGAGCGCGCACTGGATCTGGCATACGCCCGGCAGGATCTTTTTCTCCGGGAAGTGCCCCTGAAAACCAATGAACACGGGCGGGAACGCAAAACGCGACGTAAGCCTCGTGCCTTCCTTTGCCGGGCCGGTCATGTATCGTTCAACCTCTGCTTTAATTGTGCTCAATACGGAACTCCTTCTGCCTCACAATCAACCGGTACCTGTTTGTGTAGTGAATGAAGACAATCCCCTGCGGCCAGCGCTTTCCATCCTGGTCCCGGTATTCGTAATACGAAGCTTTCCAGACGATCCCGTCCTCTTCGTAATAGCGCTTCTCGATCAGGTCTCCGTCCCGTCCAGCGAAGACATACTCCAGATAGCCGGAGTCGGAAGGCTGGCGGAAGATCTGTGTATATTTTCTCTTCCAGCTCCTTGCTTCAGGACCGGGGACCAGATCAAAATAGATGCGCCTGATATCATTGCCCACCGCGCTGGCGAGATCGCCGTATTTTGAGAAATCGGAGATCGAATAATTGCTGGTCACGCTATTCTGATCCCCAGAGAGTTCGAACAGCTTTATTCCCATGGGGTTCATGCCTGCGACCTTGAAAACGCGGTCGGCCCTGTTGATCCGGATCGTACCGATGGCGGCAAATTTGCGTCCATTATACTCAAAAACAACGGTGTTCAGCAATTCAAAACTGTCCGGGATGCCTGCCCGGAAGCGCTCCACAACGTCCCGCGGATCCCCTGAACCCAGCGGGACAAGCGCCGTTTCGTGAAAGGGAACCGAACCGCATCCGATGGTGAACAGGAGCAGGAAGATCCCCGCCCATGAGTTCCTCATCATGGTTTCGCCTCACGCCTGCGTGTCTTCACAAACATATCGCACAAAGACGGAACAACGAAAATGGACGTCAGGTATCCGATGAACACGCTGACCGTCATGCCGACCCCGATAGAGAACATCACGGGGTGCTTGGCAAACAATAGCACGCCTGACCCCAGGATCGTGGTGACCGCCGAGAGCGAAACAGCCATGATCGTGCCGATCTTCAAATTATATTGATACTCATAAGTCACCCCGATGCCGTAATCCACGATCACACCGGTAACGATAACGATGCCGATGATATTGACCACGTCAAGAGGGATATGCAGAAGCACCATAAACCCGGCAAGCCATATGATGCCCGTAAAGAGGGGGACCAGTGCGATAATCGTTTCTCTGATGTTCCGGAAGAAGAACCACGTCAACACTACGTTCAGCAAAAGCGCCACAGGCACAAGGAACTTCACCTCGCCGAAGGTAAATGCCGAGACCTTGCTGGATACGGCCTTTCGTGAGACGATAAAGGAATCGGCATAACGCTCGCTGATCGGCATGAGAGCATCGACGAAATTCCGGTCATCGGGGAAAAAGGACATAACCCGGTACTGATTCTGGGTCTTGACGACGAACCGTTCCTGGATTTTTTCCAGCAAGAAGTCCGGCCGTCCCTTCTCAAGCGTGTTTTTGTACAGGTCGTCAAAAAAAGGGGTAAAGGCCTGCTCCCGCATGCCATACTGCGGCGACTTTTCCTTGAGAGAACGCCTGAGACGTTCCGCTCTCCCGTCGCGCCAGAAGCGGTTCCATTGCACGATGTGCTCTTTCCTCGTCTTTTCCGAGGGCCACAGCATGGAGAGGCTGGTAAAGTTCTTCTCCCCGATCGCTTTCACCGCGTCCACGCAGATGGCGTCGTTCGCCTCCAGCGCCGCCTCCAGCGTCTTGCCGGTCGCCACAAAGATGGCCTGGTTGCTCTCGCCGCCCCAGGTTTGATAGAAACGCTGCTCCGCCTCGCGGACAGAGGGCTCACTGCCATCGAGACGCATGACGTCGCTTTCAAACTGGATTTTTGTCGCGAAAATAAGCATCGCAACGGTCAGCACGGCCCAGACAACGACATAGGCCCGCTTGGGCAGAAGCGCATTAATGGTCTTTTCTCCCCAGTTCGCTCCGCGCATAACGGGGGGGGACTTCCAGGACAGGAGCAGGGGCAGGATAAAAACAGCCAGCAGCAGCGAGAATACGACGCACAGGATCGCAAAGAATGCCAGCTGATGGTATCCCTGCACCTTCGACAGGAACAACGCGCCGAAGCCGAAGATGGTAGTTATGGAATCGATGGCGATGAGCCGGGAAACGCTTGCGATCTGAGCAGTCGTCGATTCCTTCCTGAGGGCAATGTACATGTGGAGCCCGTGATCAACGGTAATGCCCGCAACCGCCGTGCCGATGCCGATGACAAGGAAGGAAAGGTCCCCCATGAAAAAAGAAACCGTGTTTATCGACACGGCAAGTCCGATCACGGGGATGAAGAAGACGAAGGCGATCCGCGGATCAGGGAAAAGCAACACAAACAACACAAGGAACGAAACCGTTGCAAGGGTGGACGCAATCGTAATGTCCCGCTTGACCACTTTCTCGTTGCTCACGGAATGGACATGACCGCTGATGATGTCGGCGTTCACGAAGCCGGGCAGGCTCCCGATATGTTCGCGCAGCGCGGTGACGAGCTTTGCGCTTTCCTTGCCATGCGTCATCTTGACCGGCGTCTCAATGATGATCATCGCGTGGCGGCCGTCTCGACTGATAAAATGCCCGTTCTCGACCGAGACCTCGTAGCCCATGGATGCCGGCAGAGCCCGTAATTTTTCGAAAATGATCTGACGCACGTTGATCGGATCTGACCGGACCAGTGAGTTGGTGAAGATGCTTTCCAGCTTCATCGAACTGCGATAGATCCCCCGCAGCTGTTCTGAAACACCCTGTGCGGTCAAGCGGTCGTCAATACGCTGAAGGTCCCGCTCACCCAGTATCTGGGGCGCGTACTTCAGAATTGACAGGTCGTTGCCGGTGTTCTCGGTGGAAATTCCCGTGGTGACCTTCGTAAAGAGCGGCGGTGTGAGGAGAGAAGCCAGCTGGTCGACAGCCTGGAACAGATCGCCCTTGCCTTTTGCGGGATCGACCAGTGCCAGAGAAACAACGACCTTATCGGACAGTTTTGCATCCCTGAGAAAATCGATGCTGCGACGAATGTCCCGATCATCGGGAAACATAAGATCGATACTGCTCTCATACCGGACAAAAAAAACGCCGACCGAAGCAATGACGCTTACGAAGACAATGAACCAGAGGACCGCTTTTTTTTGTCTGGTGACGGCCTCATGGACACGGGAAAAGTATCGGTCAAACATGCCCTTTTACCCCGTTAGAGAATCCGAGGTCTCCAAAGGAATGATCAACATTCATGAGCGATAGTTGCATTCCGTTGCTATCCATGATCGTTCGAGAACTATGTTCTCTAACGGGGTGAACCTCAAAGCTGCTGCCGTCGAGAGGGGCATTCAAGAGCGTGTTCGAAAAATAAATGGTCGTGACGTCTCCGCTCAGTTCCTGGATCCGTATCTGCTTCAAGTAGGTCTGATCATCACGGAAGGTAATCGTGATGCTCTTGATGACTTTCCTGGACATATTCGTATCCCGGGGAGTGAACTCGATCACCAGCGGATCGCGCTTCACCAGCCGCACCTTGTTCTCCTCGAGAAGTGAACCGTATTCGCCGGAGAACCATACGGTCAGCTGCTTAAGCACATTCTGAAAGATCGGGTTTTTTGCCAGGGATATCTCCTGGACCTGGTCCGTGTCTTCGTCCCATTGGCGGATAATTTTGTCGGTTATCAGAACAGAATACCGGAGAGGACTGTCGACATGCCACGCGATCTTGTTCGGTTTTTGGATATAGATCCGGCCCTTGAGAATGAGCTTCTCCTTGAACACGGCCATCTCTTTTTCCTGGGTAAAATCAGTCTTGAGGGTATTGAAATTGGAGACCTTCTTGCCGATACTGTTCAGCAACAGCGACAGGTCCGCTGGTTCCTGTGGACCTTCCTTCTTCATATCTCCCGCAAAAACCGCTCCAGCCTGCACCAGCATGCACAGGGCCAGCACAAGAACGGCGCTCACGCTGTATTTCCTGCTCATCATGCAGCCGCCCTGCCGTTGCCCTGCCAGACCTTTACTTCTCCGCTGGCGATCAGGGTATCGCCATTCCTGACCTCTCCCTGGATAATTCCGAAGTCTCCGTACTTCGCGACCTTGAGCACTGATATGCGAAGGGTGTCGCCGACGCGTGCGCTGCCGGCGATCACGAGGTTCTTGATCCCCAGCAGGAACCCTTCCTGCTGGGGATCACGGCTCCCGAGCTTTCGAAACCCCTCCTGTGCGGCGATAGCCTGGGATATGATCTCGGGATACGAAGCATCATCGAGCTTCCCGTCTTTCCCCACAAATATCATGTCCGCACGCACGATCATCTCGGACAGTGACGCCCGTTCCTGGATCTCGAGGAGCCGGTCGATAAGAAGCATGGGCTGTTTGTGCGGAACGAGCTGGCCGGCATCCACCGGCAGGAACATGATATCATCCCGTTTATCCAGGTTCTTCCAGCACAGGGGGTCGGAAGCGAGGTAGTCGCCGGTCATCTGGTATGCCGCCCCCCGGCAGCCGTAACATTCGCTCAACCGTTCGCATTCGCTGCACGGTCCCTTGATGGTCTCGGTATAGTTCTTGAGGTCCTGGACCACCTCACTATCCTTCAGAATGTCCTTGAGCCGTTGTTTGCGCACATTACCGATCGGGATCGTAACACCGACGCACGGCTGCACAAATCCTTCGGAGTTGACCGCGCAGGAGAACTGGTGACGAAGACACTCCCCGCCCACCAGCGGGGGCTTGGGGTCCCAGGTGTGTCCGTATTTTTTCCGGTCTATCCTGGAGATCCGGTGAAAAAGCTCTTCGATCTGTCGGGAATCGACTTCAAGCATATTATGTTCTTTAGCTCCACCCTGCGGGGTGATCATCTCGAAATAGGGAGCGATATTCTGGTCCCGCAGCCATTCCCACATCTTCGGGAGCTCATCGATGTTCTGCTGACAAACAACCGTACTGATTCCCATGAAACGGTCCGCCGATGGATAGCCGGCCAGTTTCAGGTTATTGAACGCTTCATGGATCTGGGTATACGCGCCTTTCCGTCCCGAAAGCATGTCCTGGATCTTTTCCTCGAACGTGTTCATTTTGAGGACCACGCGCACACCGAGGTCATACAGCGTCTGAGCCATCTCCCGCGTGATGTTCGTCCCGTTCGTGAAAAGCTCGACGTCCATGCCTATGCCCCTGATGTATTGGATCATCTCTATGATGGGGGGATAGAGCATGGGCTCGCCGCCGAGGACGATGATTTTTTTCGCGCCCAGTTCCCTGGCCTGATTGATGAGGTCAAGGAACTCATGTTTGCTCATTTCGTTCCGGATGATGGTGTTGTCCGAAGCATAACAATAGAGGCACCGGAAATTGCAGCTCTTGTTGAACTCCATCTCCATGGAAAGCAGCCGGCCGACACGGACGGCCTCGGCGATCTCCTGTTGGGAGAATTCGGCGCCATAAATACGGCTCTGACAGGATTTCATATTATCTTTCTCTTATCCACAAAGCGGATTAGTTTCCGGGAATTCCCGGTGTACACTTGTTTTCTGACGCTCTCCTCGCTCGCGATGGTCACCTCTGGCCTCACTCTCACGTGCGCCTGGAGCTTGTCCATGATCATGTCGGCCGAGCAGGATGTATCGTTCACGGCAACAGTGACCTTGATAACATCGGAAAGGTCGTAGTCGCTTGTAGCGGTCACGTAGTATTCGCTGATCCCGGGGAACGAATCGAGGACCGTGTAGAGCGAGTTTGGATACAACGTGGTCCCGCGGAACTTGATCATCTGCTTCTTTCTCCCGAGGATGGGACCCAGGCGGGGCGAATTCCGTCCGCAGGCGCAGGGTCCATCAATGACAAAACTGATGTCGCCGGTCTTAAACCGGAGCAAGGGCATACCTTCGATCGACAAAGGCGTCATCACCACTTCACCCGGTTCGCCGGGCGGGAGCACCTCACCCTGCTCATTCACGATCTCCACCACGGCAAGGTCGGGATGGAGGTGTCCGACTTGCTGGGTGGTGCACTCGCAGAACGAGGTGATGGTTTCCGAGGACGCGTAGGTCGAGTAGATCTTCGCGCGCCAGACCTCTTCCAGGCTTTCCCCTATCCGCAGGAACGCGAGGTTGCGGTCCCTGATCGGTTCTCCGATGCAGATCAGCTTTTTGATGCCGGAATCGCGCGGATCGATGTCCCGGGATTTCATGTAGTGGCCCAGTTTGAGAAGGAACGTCGGCACACCGACTATGGCCGTCGGCTTCAACCGCTGGATGATCTCGAGATGGCTATCGACGCTGCTCAGGCCGTTCCTGACGGCCGCGGCACCCAGACTCCTGAGCCCGGAAAAGTACGCCAGACCGGCGATGAAACAGCGGTCCATGGTACAGGTCAACAGTACGATATCGTCCCGTGTCAATCCGCAGCTCGTAAAGGAAAGTTCCTCGTTGTAAGCCAGCCGCTTGAGATCGTTCTCGGTATACATCATCTTCGTCGGTTTGCCTGTGGTCCCCGATGACAGGACGATGTCCACGATCTGCGACAGGGGAACCGCAAGAAAATCGTCATTTGCAAGGTTGAGCGCGGTTTTGTCCGTAAGCGGAAGAGTATGCAGCGTAT
>Ga0184631_10000262_pt1 | contig 11281 bp, 8 predicted proteins | sample PLM4_90_b1_FD_133160 | JGI IMG/M metagenome (GOLD analysis project Ga0184631, IMG submission 133160) | Groundwater sediment microbial communities from an aquifer in East River, Colorado, USA - PLM4_90_b1 | ecosystem: Environmental > Terrestrial > Soil > Riparian zone | place: USA: East River... | reverse complement strand
TGTATTCAGTCATAAAAAATAAGGCCAAGAAATTAAATAAATCCGAAGATGTCCTTATTAATGAATGGTTATCTGAGAAAGCTCGAAGTCAGACAAATCCTTTATAAAATTCGTTATAAAATCTCTGCCTAAACGGATAGATGTAACTTCCTATTAACCCTTTTGGTCTTGTTTCCCTTATCCCTCTTAACAAGCAACCGTTCCTGTTAAGACTCTTTTAAAGGACCATTGCCCATCCGACTTCTTTACGAGAAAGTTGCAAGACACTTTGAATGCTGGGTCTCTTCAAGTTCTTTGCACTGATACCAGACTTAGCTTCGGATCGAAGTGAAGAATGAGCATCCTACCTGATCGTTGTTCTTGGGCGAATAAAAATAAATATTCCCAGCTATCTTATAAATGTGTATAATAAAGACAATTGATACACACAGGAGGAAGGAAATGAGAACGAATGTAGTTATTGATAATGATCTGATGGAATCCGCCCTCAAAGTGTCCGGGCTAAGAACAAAAAAGGATGCTATTGAGGAGGGCCTGAAATTGCTGGTACAGGTAAAAGGCCAAAAAAGAGTAAAGGATTTTCGAGGAAAACTCAAATGGTCCGGGAGTCTCGACGAGATGAGGTTAGATAAATGATTCTCGTTGATTCATCCGTCTGGATCGACTACTTCAACGGCAACAAAACGGATAAGACTGACTGGCTGGATTCTTCGTTAGGGAATATCCCCATCATCATAGGCGATCTTATCCTGACTGAAGTACTTCAGGGCTTTCAAAGCGATAAGGACTTCAAGATTGCGAGGGATCTTCTGTTACGCATCCCCTTTATGCCCATGGACGGCCAGGAATTGGCCTTAAAAAGCGCAATGAACTACAGGCTTCTGAGGAGGAAAGGCGTGACGGTGAGGAAGACGATAGACGTCATGATTGCCACTTTCTGTATCCACTACCATCTCCCATTGCTCCATGACGACAGGGATTTCGATCCGATGTCGAAGTTTTTGGGTCTAGAGATAATAGTCGCATAGCCAACTACTACACAGTTAGACCTTTGCAAAACCGCATAAAACCAGCAATTTTGTCATTCCGGCGAAAGCCGGAATCCAGTATTATCAAATATTCTCTAGATTCCGGGTCAAGCCCGGAATGACGAATAAAGGAGTTATGCAAAGGTCTCACAGTATAGCCCAAACTATTGGCTCCAAGGGAACTTTATACGGACGCATATCCCGGTTGCCTCATAACTAAATGTTACAGAAAGAGGTATGTGGAGAGGATGGAGTTTGCATATTGACTTCCGGGGAATGAAGAATTAATAAAAAAGGCGGCGTTGGAATTAGTCTATATGGTGTGAAAACAAGGGAATGATAATCCTATGAATAAGATGTTTAACAAATATCTCCTCAAATTTGACAGAGGGCATATATGGCATCCCTATACATCCATGAAGGATCCATTACCGGTCTACCCTGTCGTGTCCGCAAAGGGGGTTCGTATAATCCTGGAAGACGGGCGTGAACTAATAGACGGGATGTCATCATGGTGGGCGGCCATCCACGGATATAATAATCCGGAACTGAACGAGGCTATCTATACCCAGACAAAAGACATGGCACATGTCATGTTCGGCGGTCTGACACATAGACCGGCCATTGAACTTTCAGCCCTCTTGATCGATATTACCCCTGAACCTCTGGAAAAGATTTTTTTCAGCGATTCAGGTTCTGTTTCGGTCGAGGTGGCCATCAAGATGGCGGTTCAATACTGGTCCGCTCGGGGCTATGGAAAAAAGCAGAAGCTTCTTTCCATCAGGTCCGGTTATCATGGGGACACATTAGGGGCTATGTCCGTATCTGACACTGTAATCGGCATGCATCATTTATTCGGAGATATCCTAGCCAGACAATATTTTGCCGATTCACCCAGATGCGGGTACTATGATAAGTGGAACGAAGAGGATATTCACAGCCTAAAGACTATCTTGAGGGAGCACCATGAAGAGATAGCAGCCATTATCATGGAACCCATAGTTCAGGGGGCCGGCGGCATGCGTTTCTATTCGCCCCAATACTTGAGACGCGCAAGGGAGCTGTCTTATGAGTATAATGTCCTATTGATTCTTGATGAGATCGCAACGGGTTTTGGTCGCACTGGTTCCATGTTCGCGTGCGAAAAGGCCGGTATTTCTCCGGATATTATGTGCGTAGGCAAGGCCCTCACCGGCGGTTATATGAGCCTGGCGGCCACACTTACAACCAATGAGATAAGTGACGGAATTTCATCGGGCGAGGTGGCTTATTTTATGCACGGCCCCACCTTCATGGCAAATCCCCTTGCATGTTCAGTAGCGATTGCCAGTATCAAGCTCTTGTTATCTTCACCCTGGAAAGAGAGGATAGACACTATAGAAAGTCATCTGACAAGAGAACTAGATGTATGCAGGAACTTTCCACAGGTCTATGATGTCAGGGTACTGGGAGCTATCGGCGTGGTGGAGATGAGGCGTCCTGTTGACATGGCAAGCATTCAGGAAGAGTTTGTAAATAGGGGGGTCTGGCTCAGACCATTTGGGAAGCTTGTCTATACGATGCCGCCTTATATCATTAATGAGGAAGACTTGACACGACTCACAACCGCAATGATTGAAGTTGTTAAGGGAGCAGGGAAGGAATAAGGACGGTGAATAAATATATATTCATAGACGACAAGCTGGGAAACAGGTTGTCGCAGAATCTGTATCGCAGGTTAAAGACAGTAAGGCCTCTTTCAGGAGTGGAGATGGAAGTTGACGGTAGAAGGATGCTGAATTTTTGTTCAAACGACTACCTGGGTCTCTCAAGGCACCCGTTGCTTGAAGAGAGGGCAATAGAATACCTGCAAAAATACGGCTCAGGGTCGACCGCCTCAAGGCTGGTGTGCGGCAATTACGATTGTTTTGAAATGGTGGAAAAGAGGATTGCGGAACTTACTGAAAGTGAAAGGGCACTGATCTTAAACTCGGGTTTTCAGGCAAATGTCTCTTTATTGCCGGCCTTGGCTGACCGGGACACACTGATATTATCCGACCGACTGAATCATAACAGTATTATACAGGGGTCTTTGCTTTCCCGTTGTCGTATTAAGCGATTTCGTCATAACGACATGAATCACCTGGAGGAACTCTTAAGGGAAAACAGGGATAGCGGGGTTTCGCGTATACTAGTAGTCACAGAATCAGTATTTAGCATGGATGGTGATCTGAGTGATATTGATACACTCGTTAGATTAAACGAAAAATACGATTCATTGTTAATTGTCGACGAGGCCCACGGGACCGGGGTACTCGGCAAGAAAGGAATGGGCCTGACATGTGGTAAAAATGTCGATATGGTTATGGGTACCATGGGCAAGGCATGCGGTTCCTTCGGTGCTTATATTGCCTGTTCGGCAAACATGAGGGAATATTTAATAAATTTCTGCTATGGGCTAATCTATTCCACGGCCCTGCCACCTTCAGTAATAGGCTCTATGGATGCAGCGCTGGAATTAATTGCGACCATGGATAAAGAGCGCCATGACCTGTTCCGCAAAGCCGCCTTCTTTCGATCGTCCCTTAACGAACTGGGCTATGATACCGGCAAGTCGACCACGCAGATAATCCCTGTAATTATTGGGGATGAGAGAAATGCCTTAGGTCTTTCAAAATGGCTTGAAGACAATGATATCCTCACAATGACATTCCGATATCCTACTGTAGCGCCAGGGGAATCGAGAATTCGTTTGTCCCTTTCTGCATTACACACACAAGAACATCTGGAACGGGTGGTCGACCTTTTTAAAAGATGGCGGGAAAAGGGATGCAATGAAAAATAGGCAGATCAAATTTCCACCTCGTCTGTTTGTCACCGGCACGGATACCGGGATAGGCAAAACGGTAATATCCGCGATCCTCATGGCCGGCCTACGAGGTATATACTGGAAGCCGATTCAGAGTGGTCTTGATGAGATGACCGACACGGAATGGGTCCGTGATAAAACAGGTTTAACCGATAATCATTTTTATCCTGAAACATATCGGTTCATGCTCCCGCTTTCTCCTCACGCATCTGCGGCACATGATGGCGTGAAGATCGATCTGGAACTTTTTACAGTGCCCGAAATAGTGGAATCGGAACATCTTATAATTGAAGGCGCCGGGGGAGTTATGGTCCCCCTGAATGAAGATCATCTAATGACAGATCTGATTAAAAAGTTGGATTCGCCGGTACTGCTTGTTTCCCCCAACTCCTTGGGCACTATCAACCATACCCTGCTTTCCCTGGAGCAGTTGAAGAGAGAAGGGCTGGAGGTGGTGGGAGTAGTAATGAACGGGCCGAAAAATTCAATAAATCGCAAAGCGGTTGAACATTACAGTGGAATAGATGTTCTAGCTGAAATAGAGCATCTGCCTTTGATTGATCCGAAGAGTCTGTCGCGATGTTTTAAAGAACATTTTATTGTCCCATTCGGGGGTTGGGAGAAAAATCCTCGCCTTCAGACGAAGACTTGAGCAAACCATCCCGCTTATGGGAAGATTGTCAGTTTACGAGTATATTATGAATAGAAATGATTTTGTTGCGCTTGCGGAAGATATTATAGACGGAAAAATTCATGATAATAATGTCTATAAAGATATTTTATTAATCCCTGATCATGATGTATTCAGCGTGCTCCATGGGGCTGGGATCATAAGGGATTTTTATTTCGGGAGAGAGATCCATCTCTGTACCATTTGTAACGGCAAGTCAGGCAGATGCTCTGAGGATTGCAAGTTTTGCTCCCAGTCGGCATTTTACACGACAGAAGCGCCTACCTACCCCCTGATGGATAAAAAGGGGCTTCAAAAGGGCGGGTTCTATGCCTGTGAAACTCCCATAAATAGGTACTCTATCGTTACAACAGGCAAAAGGCTCCCTGCCGGAGAAGTTCAGACGGTGGCAGAGGCTATGGCCGGGTTTGATCGAGGAAAGATCGGCAAATGTGCATCATTGGGAATTCTTGAGAGGGGTGACCTTCAATTACTTAAAAGCGCCGGGGTAGACAGATACCACCATAATCTGGAGACATGCGAAAGTTATTTCTCTCAAGTCTGCACTACCCATACATACCAGGAACGAGTGAAAACTATCCTTTCAGCGCAAGACCTTGGATTAGAGATATGCTCAGGGGGGATATTCGGCATAGGGGAAACCAATGAACATATACTTGAACTGGCCATTGCGTTAAGGGCCCTAAATGTTGACTCTGTTGCGATTAATTTTCTGATACCGGTAAAGGGAACGGCGTTTGAATCCATGTATAATCTCACACCCCTCAGGTGCTTAAAGATCATCGCTTTTTTAAGATATTTTCTGCCCGCCAAAGAGATTATTATCTGTGGGGGTAGGGAGTACAATCTCGGTGAACTCCACCCAATGATATTTTACGCTGGGGCAAGCGGCATAATGACCGGTAATTATCTGACAACAGAAGGCAGGTTGCTTGAGGATGACCTTGAGATGATGGATACATTAGGTTTTGTCGTAAGAAATAACTGAGATTCATGCCTGAACGGGTTCGGAATTAGCTTCCCTCAATTCGGGAATTGAGATCACAATGGCGGTCATGAACCAGAAGGGCTCCATGATTCGCACAATTATAAATGTGTTCGCCCCAACGCCATGAAATATAAGACCCGTAAAACCGGCCAGAAAACCTATGGCGATTCCTTCTTCAAGGGGATCAGTTGTTGATTTAAATATGCCATATGTCCGCCTGAACATCGTCGTTATCAAAAAGAGGAATGAGACCAGACCAAGGAACCCGGTCTCTGTAATTACCCTCATATATTGTGCATCCACGAATCCGTATCCAGTTACTCCATAGCCTAATATGGGGTGATTTATCCAATCCTTGGATGCAGCCTTCCAGCTTATTACGCGCGCTGATGTAGATGTGTCCAGCTTGACACCTCCGATCTCTACAACGTCCGTGCGATTTCGACCTTGGGTAAATGTGTAAGATATTCTATCCTTTGCTATCCTCGGCGTTATAAAGGGAAGACTCAGGCATATCAAGGCGATAGCCGCCAGCACCCATTTCCTTTTTTTGGATAGATAGAGAAATATAAACAGGGAGGGAATAGCTGCCAGATAGGAAGTCCTGGATTGGGTGTAGAATAATGGGATAGTAAAAAGGATTATTAGAAAGCCGTAAATCAGCTGATTTCTAAAAGAAGGGCTGGTAAGGAATAGGCCGAAGGTTATGGAAATCATAAAGACCAGGTAACCACCGAACGTATTGGGTTCTCCGGAAGCGCCCTCAAAAGGGGCGGTAACCCTGCCCCCCAGAGGGATCTGGGATATCCCTATAACGGAAACGATCGCGCAGGTAATCAGCATGGCCCAAAGATATTTTTTCATCTGTCTTTTGTTATCGAGAAGGTTAACAACCATAAAATAGATAATCATATACTCAAAATATTTCATAACATAAAAAAATCCTGTCTTTAGCTCAACCCTCCCGAATAATGAGCCGAACAGGGTGGAGCTAAGGCATATTATTATATAATAGGCTATAGGCTTATTGAGTGGTGTTTTTAAAAATAGCCCCAACTCCTTATTGATAGACATCTTGGCCAGCCAGCTAAAGCCGATTATTAACAATATGAAATCATCAAGCCTTAGGGTAACACCGCGTCCCAGCGTAGCCCCCTCTGTTGTTCCGACAATAAACTCGGGGCTCAAAAGCATTGAAAATATAAGTATGTAAAGGGCAATATTCGTACTGGCAAAACTGGCAACGAAGATGATCAAACCGATGATAAGGGCGATGGTTGAGGAGGTTGGAACCTCCGGCATCAAAATGGCGATGGAAAGGAGGACTAGCAGTATGATTATAAGCGGGACAATTAGTTGAAGCGTGCTTTGACCGGAGTTGTTCAAATGTGTCGTCTCCCTGATATATTTCAAACTGCCTTGCATAATAAGATGCCATAAAGCAATGAAAAAAGGTTCTTCTCCCATTAGTCCACCCTCCGTAGCAGGCTACTGCGGAGGGTGGACTAATTTGGAGATGATTCCGAATATATTATTTTATCCGATTCCGCCGGGGCAGGATTTGCGTCGTGATTTTGCTATCGTTTGACCACTCGGCTATCAATACCGCGGGATTGCAGTTCCTTATTCAGTTCCTCAGCTCCCTCCTTGATTATAAATGCGCCGACGAATAGAACGGACCTGTTATTTTGATCTATTACGATATAAGGTGAATATCCAAGATCCTTAATCGTCCGAATCATATTTTCGAGAGCATCCGCAGTATCATAGATCCCAATGAGATTTGCATAGGCCGTATTCTTTATCTCGGCTTCCGTGAGGTTGTGCTCATTTATAAAACTCTGTGCCTCCTCTTGATCCTTGAAATATCCAGCATATATCCGGTACCAGGTCCCTTTATCTTTAAAATTGATCCTGACCCAAAAAGGAGAAAGATCTTTCCGGCTATATAGATCGATTGTTTCTTCCACCCTTTCTTTAGAAATAGAAGATCCGAAGTATAGGGAAAATGGGAATAACTCAGAAGGATAACCCGCCTCCTTGATTGATTTGACGTCGTCATGAGGTGTCATGTTTACGGTTGGAAGAACGGTCATTGCCGCCCCCGCAGGCCCTCCTCCCACTTCCGGCGTATTATTTTCAACAGATGAGACGGCTGCAGGACCGGTTTCAGATCCTATTCCGGCAGTGTTGTTCAGTGTTTTTTTACCTCCAGGAGGCCCAACATCAGCACCTATATCCTGCTTGGCGGGGTTTGATATTCCCGTTTGCCTGAGAATGCCCACTGCAAGGAAAAGCAATGCCACGATGATGAGTAACCATACTAAAAGAGATGTCTTTCTCTTTTTATCCTCTTGATCTGTCCTTCCCATATCAGAGGGCAAGGGAGTGATAACGGATGATTCGCGATCTTCTCCTTTCCTTCGGAAAGGCCAAAAGGACTTTTTGCTTACCAGATGCCTTTCTATTTTCCCCTCATCACCATAATACGAATAGTATTTATAATATTTGTAATCCGGAAAATCAGGACTGATATCGGGTTTCATGCCATTCAGGACTATCCCGATGATGTTACACTTGACCTGTTGCAATTGAGTTGACGTCCTCTTCAACAGACCTCTGGATACGGCACCCACACGGTAGACGATAAGCACCCCGTCCACCTTTTGCCCGAGTATGGCGGCATCGGCAGCTGAAAGGACCGGCGCTGAGTCAAAGATTATTATGTCATACTGCTTTTTCACCTCTTCCATAAAGTCCATCAAACGCTCTGATTCAATCAGTTCAGCAGGGTTGGGAGGTATTGTTCCGCTGGTGATGATGTTAAGGTTGTCCAACCCGGGTGTCATCATGACATCATCCATGGATATTTTCCCCATTATGATATCGGTAATAGTCTTGACCGTATCGGTCCATGGGTAGTTACCCAGTATGATGTCCGTCAGCCCGGGAAATTCTTCTAATCCGAATACCTGTGCCAGCATTGGTTTTCGAAGGTCTGAACCCACCAGAAGCGTCTTAAGCCCCGCCTGAGCGAGACTTATCGCCAGGTTTGCCGAAACCATTGTTTTTCCCTCCTGGGGGGAGGTACTTGTGATGGCGATTGTCCTGACATTTTTATCACCCTCTCTGAACTGGATGTTGGTCCTCAGGGCTCTGAAGCTTTCGGCAATCATGGTTTTGGGTGCAAAATGTGAGACGAGATTAATCATCTTTTTCAGGGTGGATTCGTCCACATCTTTAGGGATTTTATCCTTCAAACTCACTATGATATCTTTATAATCCACGTGGGGGATAACACCCAGGACTTTGGCTCCCAAGGTCTCCTCAACATCCTCGATAGCCCCTAGAGACGTATCAAAGGTCTCAACAATAAAGGCGAAAACCAGACCGAGCACAATACCGATAACGATGCCCATAGCCCCGGTTGCCACGGTTTTGGGAGGATTGATCGGAGTGGTCGACAAGAGAGCCGGTCTGACGATAACAACCTCTTCCGGCTTTTCAGCCTTTGTGATCAGGGCTTCCTGGTTTTTTTGCTCAAGAAGTGCAGTCATATTTCTGAAAGAGTCAACCTCTCTTTTAAGACGGTCGTATTCCAGCTTTTTTTCCATCAGCAGATTGGTTTTGGCGTCAAGTTCCCGCATCTCTTCTCCAAGATCGGCAATCTTCTTCTCCGTTGTACCAATCTGCTGTTTAAGCAGCATGAGAATTTTTCGGGCATTTTCGGTTATTTTCTGTCCGATCGCGATAACTTCCGGATGCTGAGAAGTATAATTTTCCAGTAATGAGTCTCTTTTTAACATAAGTTCTATAAGGCTGTCATTTGAGGCTTGGTACTGGGGGGTTGCGTTTGATGAATAGAAATTTGCCTCAGAAGAAGACGGTTCTTGAATAAACTTCTCTACCCTGGAGGAAAGGGCCTTGAAATCACTTTTATTCTCATTCTGTTTACGGATCTCATCATTGATCTCTTTTTTCCTTATCAGGAGATTTTCGCTTTGCATATCTATGGAGATAAGCTGGTTGGCCTGACTGAATTTGTTGAACTCTTCCTCAGATACCTTGAGTTTCTGACGCACGGTCGCCAATTGATTATCAATATACTTTAAGGCGTCAGTGGTTCGTTTACCCTGTTGCTCGGCGTGCAGTCTTTTATAGGTAGAAGCCAGCTCGTTGGCCATTTTCTGGGCGAAGGCGGGTTCCGAATCGGTAATATTGATACGAAGGATGTTTGTATAGTTTTGTCTTTCAACAGTCACCTTTCCTTTAAGTTGCTCAACGGCATTGATTGTGGCGGGTTCCTCCCCGGTCGATTTACTAGGAATAAGCCCCATATTCTTAGCCACATCCAGCAGAACGGCAAACCCGTTGATCATAGAGATCTGGGTCTCAATGTCATCGCTTTCGGAAAATGAAAGTGTCCTGGCGTACAGGCCCTCAAGGGTTGTCTCCTTTTCAAACTTGATCTCGCAGTAGGAGGTGTAAAGGGGGGTAGGGGCCTGAAAGACCGCGAAAACCGTGCTGAACAGCCCTAAAAGAATAGCGGTAATTATAACTATCAATTTCCTTTTTTTGAGAATCCGCCAATATTCTCTGAGATTTATATCATATTGCGCCAAGATACCCTCTTGTTATTTCCATCATTCGCTATTTAAGTGGAGGTAATCTCTCGTAAAATAGTCATCTACTAATTGTTGTGGATAAAGGAGAAATTGAATCATAGGCGTCGTGTTGGCGATCCACTCGTTTATATCCCCTATCAGCATCCTCGGCACATACACAAGATCACCATCTTGAAGGTCTATATTTTGGGCTAAATCAGCTTCTCTCAGCATGGCCTTGACATTGGACATCATAACCAAAGGGCCGTTTTCCAGTGTGCCATATCCCCTCACAATAAGGGTATTCTCCTCTTTTGCCAGAGAGGTAACACTACCGGCGAGAGAAATAGCCCCAAGGAGATCCCTTGCATCTCTGAGGGAGTATATCCCTTGGGACTTCACCTCGCCCATTACATAGACCCTTTCACCAAATACTGGCAGTTTAGGAACATCTAAAGCATCTCCATCATCAAGTATGACATTGCGACTCTCATCGCCTTTTTCCAAAATATCGTAAAGATTGATCGCATATTTCCTTCCCTGTCTGACAAGGGTGACATTTTTTATATCAGCATCAACCGTATATCCTCCTGCCTTCGCGATAAGGTCCATTATGGTGGTTTTACCCTTTAGGAATATCCTTCCGCTGCCCGCATTACCAGTACCGGTCGTCCTAAGAGACGCGACCTCGCCCAACACGGTGATACTCTTGCTGTTAAATTCCTTAACAAGGATATCGATCCTCGGATTTTTAATAAAGGCGGACATTTTTTCTGTGAGAAGTTCATCCAGTTGACTGGGCGCCATTCCATTCACATCGAGGTCATCTATAAAAGAATAGGACATTTTGCCCCTACTGTTTACGGTAACCGTGCTTGATGTCACGTTGTCCCCAATATGGGAATTGATTTCCAAGATATCCAGTGGTCCGATCAAATATTCTGGAATACCGGATATCTCGGTAAATGTCTTATTGCCATGGGACTGGCTCATCAAGGTAATTAAGTCCCCGTCTTCCCCGGGGGTTGTCGTCTTTACGATCCTTTGATCTTTGGCCATGGCGAGTTCCTTGACAGGGAGGCCCTTGACAGCCGTTGAAGAGTAGCACGCTTGTAGCAGAGC
>Ga0184631_10000261_pt1 | contig 11317 bp, 7 predicted proteins | sample PLM4_90_b1_FD_133160 | JGI IMG/M metagenome (GOLD analysis project Ga0184631, IMG submission 133160) | Groundwater sediment microbial communities from an aquifer in East River, Colorado, USA - PLM4_90_b1 | ecosystem: Environmental > Terrestrial > Soil > Riparian zone | place: USA: East River... | reverse complement strand
TAAAGTATATCCCGGAACAGAATTTAAATTAGCAGTTGAAGTAGAAGTTGCCGAAAGCTGGCATATCAATTCAGACAAACCTTATGATGAATATCTTATCCCAACATCATTGATGGTACTTGAGAATTCATATTTTAAGTTAACTAAAGTTGCCTATCCAAAACCCCACGATTTCAAATTCTCTTTTTCCGAATCTCCTTTATCTGTATGGGAAGGACAGGTTTACTTTGGAGCATTAGTTGAAGTTGATTCAAATGCAGCACCTGGAGTTTACTCATTGGTTGTTGAGTTGAAATATCAGGCTTGTAATGATATGAGTTGTCAGGCACCAACTTCAATTCTTGATACAATCAACATTGAAATTGCCGATAAAACCGCTCCGGTAAACACAATAAATGATGAAATATTTAAAAGGATTGATCTCAGCTTAACTCAAACTTCAGCAACAACAGAAGAGGAATCTGACCCTATTTCAAATGCACTCGAGAGTCAAGGGTTAATCATCGGATTGTTACTGGTTTTTCTTGGCGGATTAGCATTAAATCTAACACCCTGTGTTTATCCGCTGATTCCAATTACTGTCGGGTACTTTGGCGGACAAAGTGAAGGCAGCACTACCAAACTTTTTTTTATGGGAATCTTATTCATACTTGGTCTTTCAGTAACATATTCGGCAATTGGTGTTATTACTTCTTTGACAGGAGCTATCTTCGGTGCATTACTTCAAAATCCAATTGTCATTTTAATTATTGTTGCTATAATGTTAGCACTTTCATTAAGTATGTTCGGTCTTTATGAATTTAAACTTCCCGATAGTCTTGTAAACAAAGCAGGTGGTGCAAAGGCAGGTTTATATGGCGCATTCTTCATGGGCTTGACGATGGGTATTGTTGCTGCACCTTGCATAGGCCCATTTGTTCTGGGACTTGTAACTTATGTTGCAACAAAACAGGATCCTTTTTTCGGATTTATACTTTTCTTTGTGCTCGCCGTTGGACTTGGAACACCATATCTCTTTCTTGCCATCTTCTCTGGAAAAATTAAAAAGCTGCCAAGAGCTGGAGAGTGGATGGATGCAGTTAAGCATATTTTTGGTTTTATTCTTGTTGGAATGGCGCTTTACTTTTTACTTCCATTGCTACCGGATTCTATTTCAGGATATGTGCTGCCTGTATTTATGATTGGCGCTGCAATTTATCTTTTATTCTTTGAAAAACTTGCAAACTCTGTTAAAGGATTTAAAATCTTCAAAATTGTTTTTTCAATTCTGATTTTGGCCATGGGCGTTTATGCTTTAATTCCTTCAGATACAAATTCAGTTGAGTGGAAACCTTTTACTGAAGAAGCGTTGACCGAAATTTCCGGCAGCGGAGTGATAATTGATTTTTATGCTGATTGGTGTATTCCATGTAAAGAGTTGGATGCTCTCACATTCTCAGATCCTGATGTGATTGCATTATCTAAAGAGTTTGAAACATATAAAGCTGATTTGACTAAATCACTTTCCCCTGAAGTTCAATCATTAAGGGAGCGATTTAAAATTGTCGGAGTTCCAACTGTGCTTATTTTGAATTCAAAGGGTGAAGAAGTAGAAAGGATTACAGGCTTTGTAAACGCAAAAGAATTCTACAATATCATATCTGATGTAAATTAGCATTTATTCTTTATTACATTGCTAAATCAGATGCCTCTTAGTAAATTTACTATTGTATAAAAATTATTTGGGAAATATATAAGATGTCAGAAATTAAAGTGAAAGATTTTAGGGTTTTGACCAGCGTCACTGTTCGATTTGCAGGTGATTCAGGGGATGGAATGCAATTAACCGGTAGCCAGTTTAGCGATACAACCGCCTTTATTGGAAATGATTTAAACACTTTACCTGATTATCCTGCTGAAATCAGAGCACCCGCCGGAACTATTTATGGTGTAAGCGGTTTTCAGCTGAATTTTGGGAGTGACAATGTTAATACACCAGGGGATCTTCCGGATGTTCTTGTTGCAATGAATCCTGCTGCATTGAAAAAAAATATGAAAGAACTTAAACATGGTGGAGTACTTATTGTAAATTCTGATGCATTTGATCAGAGAAATCTCAAACTTGCTCATTATGATTTAAACCCTCTGGAGGATGATTCCCTAAGCGGTTATGAGTTACATCAAGTTCCAATTTCATCACTTACTGCAAATGCACTTGAAGGATTGCCGTTAAGTCCTAAAGAAGTTGCAAGATGTAAAAACTTTTTTGCACTTGGCTTGATGTACTGGTTGTATGACAGACCACTTAAAAACACAGAGGATTGGATAAAGGATAAGTTTAGTAAAAAGCCGGAATACGTTGATGCTAATACTAAAGCCTTGCAGGCAGGTTACAATTTTGGTGAAATAACTGAAGTTTTCACAACACGGTATAAAGTTGAAGCTGCTAAACTTCCTAAAGGTATTTACCGGAATATTTCTGGTAATGAAGCAACCGCACTCGGTTTCCTTGCTGCATCTGTTAAGAGCGGGCTTCCACTATTTCTTGGGTCTTATCCTATAACACCTGCTTCAGAAATTTTACAATACTTAAGTACATATAAAAATTTTGGTGTCAAAACTGTTCAGGCAGAAGATGAGATTGCAGGAATTACTGCTGCAATTGGTGCTTCTTTTGCGGGACATCTTGCGTTAACAACTACAAGTGGACCTGGACTTTCATTAAAATTAGAAGCCATAGGATTGGCTGTGATGACCGAACTACCTATTGTTATCGTTAATGTTCAAAGAGGAGGACCAAGCACAGGGTTGCCTACCAAAACAGAGCAGGCAGATCTTTTGCAGGCTATGTATGGAAGAAACGGAGAAGCTTCTGTTTGTATAATCGCTGCCAGAACTCCGCGTGATTGTTTCTATATGGCAATAGAGGCCTCAAGAATTGCATTAAAATTTATGACTCCTGTAATCCTTCTTACCGATGGTTATCTGGCAAATGGTTCAGAACCGTGGCGAGTTCCTCACGTAAATGAACTTCCTAATATTTCAGTGAAATTCCGTACTGATCCCGAAAAATATTATCCATATTTAAGAGATGGCAATCTTGCAAGACCCTGGGCTATTCCAGGCACACCTGGTCTGGAACACAGAATCGGTGGACTTGAAAAAGCAGAGGTTTATGGTACAGTCAATTATGATCCCGATAATCACGATAGAATGGTTAAATTAAGAACTGAAAAAGTTAAAGGAATAGTCAACGATATACCCGATCTCGAAGTCGATGGAGATGACCACGGAGATCTATTGGTGCTTGGCTGGGGTAGTACTTACGGATCTATCAAAGATGCCGTCAATAAAGCAAGAAAATCAGGTTTAAGATTATCTCACGCGCATTTAAGATATTTGAATCCTATGCCCAAAAATACAGGACAGGTACTCAAGAATTTTAAGACGATATTAATTCCTGAAATAAACCTCGGTCAGCTCGCTCATCTAATTAGAAGTGAGTTTTTAATTCCCGTTGAACAATTAAATTTGGTTAGGGGATTGCCGCTTAAAGTCAATGATATTTTAGAAAAGATAAATGCTCTACTCGGAGGTGGAAATGGCAAATAGTCCGGAAGTAATTACACAGAAATATACAGCAAAAGATTTCACAAGCGATCAGGATGTTCGGTGGTGTCCCGGATGCGGAGACTACTCCATACTTGCGCAAGTTCAAAGAACGTTTCCTGACTTGATTCAAACAAACAAAGAAAAAATTGTTTGGGTTTCAGGAATCGGATGTTCAAGCCGTTTTCCTTACTATATGAATACTTACGGTTTTCATGGTATTCACGGTCGCGCAGCTATTATTGCAACTGGTGTAAAAGTTGCAAATCCAGATTTATCAGTTTGGGTTGCAACTGGTGATGGAGATCTTCTAAGTATTGGTGGAAATCATTTCATCCATGCCTGTAGAAAAAATATTGATATAAAAGTTCTTCTTTTCAACAATAGGATTTATGGATTGACTAAAGGCCAGTATTCTCCTACATCTGAAAAAGGAAAAGTTACCAAAACAACTCCGTTCGGAAGTGTTGATTACCCATTCAATCCGTTATCACTTGCTCTTGGTTCAGATGCTACATTTGTTGCCCGTTCAATTGATCGTAATCCAAAGCACATGCAAGAAATGATAAAGAGGGTAGGTCAGCATAAAGGTTTTGCTTTACTTGAGATATTTCAGAACTGTAATATCTTCAACGACGGTGCATTTGAAATTCTAACAGACAAAGATACCAAAGATGATCACGTACTTGTTCTTGAACATGGCAAGCCAATGGTATTTGGAAAAAATCAGGATAAAGGAATTAAGCTGGATGGTGCTCATCCAATGGTTGTTGATATTTCAAATGGTAAATATTCCAAAGATGATCTATGGGTCCACGACGAATTTTCAGATGCCCCGGTTCATGCAATGATACTTGCACATTTAGATGACAGAGTGGATCTTCCAAGTCCTATTGGAGTATTCAGACAATACTTTAAAGAAACTTATGATGAAGGAATCAGAACACAGATCAATAAAATAATTGAGAAAAAAGGAAAAGGTGATCTGGAAAAAGTATTGTTTGGTGCGAACACCTGGGAAGTTAGCTAAATAGTTAGCAATTAAATTTTTTCACAAGACGGGGCTTGAGAGAGCCCCTTTTATTATTAATGATAGATTTTAAAAAACTTACTGATATAATATTCGCAAACCAATCCTTTCTTATCACCACTCATGTTAATCCTGATGCTGATGCTATTGGTTCCGAGATTGCTTTTCATAAGTTGTTAAGTGTACTTGGAAAGAAATCTAAAATTGTTAACCATAGTGAAACTCCATATAATTTAAAATTTCTTGACTCCGATAATATAATTGAGAAATATGATGAAGCTGTGCACAAGTCTTTGTTAGATTCCTCCGATGTTCTTGTTGCATTGGATTTCAACAGGGCTGACAGGACGGTAAGTATGCAAAGGGCTTTTTCAGAATCAAAACAGCTTAAAATCTGCATAGATCACCATCAGGATCCGGAAGATTTTGTAGACTTTAAATTTCTTGATATAGATTATGCTGCAACCGGACACATTCTATTTGATTTTATTAGAAAAACTAAAATCATAAACCTTAATAAAGATATTGCTGCTCCTCTTTATGCTGCTATTATGACCGACACCGGATCATTTCGTTTTGAACGAACAACTGCCGACCTTCACAGATTAATTGCTGAACTTTTAGACACAGGAATTGACCCGACCGATATCTATGATCAGCTCTATGACGAGAGTAAACTCAGCAAGATTAAGCTGCTTGGAAGGTGTCTAAGTTCTTTGAAGTTAATTTCAAATGATTTAATAGGTTATATGATTTTAACTCAAAAAGATTTCGGTGAGTTGAGCGCTATGGAAAGCGATACTGAGAACTTTGTTAATTTTATTATATCTATCGAAAGTGTTAAAGTCGGATTGCTTTTTATAGAACTGAAAAATGGATTCAAAGTTAGCTTCAGGTCAAAAGGTAAGATACCTGCGAATAAATTGGCTGGAGTATTTGGCGGCGGAGGTCACTTAAATGCAGCTGGAGCAAGATTTAGAGATGTCAGGATGTTTGATATGATTCCAAAGATATTAAAAGAAGCAGAAAATTTTTTCAACAATTATTCAGAAGGATAAAATGTTCAGATTGAGTTACAAACCAGGTGGAAAATTAGGATTCAAATCATTTTCAATTGCCATTGATTACATTGCCGATGATAAAAACATTAAGAATAATCTATCTATATTTGAAAAGAAATTCAGAACAAAATTATCTGAGCTTCAACAAAAGAATATTCTTGCCAAAAAGAACAAGCAGATAATTATATCAAATGTTAAGGGAAGACCTGAACAGATAGTTTTGAATAAATTCAAGACTGATGAGAAGTTCACAGTTGACTACTTTAGAAATCATCTTGCCGGACTCATCAAAGATTTTAAGAATGATGAAGTTCAATCGTTACACCTTTTCATCCCTGAATTCGAACTCGTTAAAAAGTTCTTTGATAATGAAGAATATTTCTATCGATCATTTCTTGAAGGACTCTCCCTTGGAAACTATTCCTTCGATAAGTATAAAAAGGAAAAGGATAAAACACGGAATCTTTCAGTATTCATTTATGCTGAAGATCAAAAGCTGTTGAAGTCTGCTATCACAAAAACTAATTTTCTGATTGAAGGAATATTTTTTACGAAAGATCTTCAAAATGAACCTCCATCATCTTTAAGGCCATTTGAATTAGCTGATAGAATAAAGGAGACTTTAACAAAAGCAGGACTAAAAGTTACAGTATTTGATGAAAAAGAAATTAAGAAAAGAAACATGGGTGGATTGCTTGCCGTTGGTCAGGGAAGTAATGCTAAGCCAAGGTTTATTGTCATTGAATATAAACCAAAAGGAAAAGTAAATTCTGCAAAAAAAGTTGCATTAGTTGGGAAGGGAGTTACTTTTGATACAGGTGGTTACTGCATAAAACCATGGCAGGGAATGCTGGAGATGAAAGCTGATATGTCTGGTGCTGCAGTCGTTGCTGGCACTTTGCTGGCAGCATCTAAAGCAAAATTTCCATTTGAAATATTGGGAGTTATACCTGCTGCTGAGAACATGATCAATGGAGAAGCAATGAGACCAAGTGACATAGTAAAAACCGCTTCGGGAAAGACAATTGAAGTTGGTCATACAGATGCTGAAGGTAGAATGATACTTGCTGATGCTTTGGATTATGCATCAAAACAAAAGCCTGACAAGATAATTGATTTTGCTACATTAACAGGTGCATGTGTGGTTGCACTTGGTTTAAATGTAGCCGGATTATTTACTAAAAATGATCGTCTCGCTGATGAATTATATCAAACCGGAATGAAAACTTATGACAGAGTCTGGCGTTTGCCGATGTGGGATGAATACCATAAAGATAATGAAAGCAAAATTGCGGACTTGAACAATGATGGTGGAAAATGGGGCGGAGCTATTACTGCTGCGAAATTCTTAGAGAACTTTGTTGATAAAAAAATTCCGTGGGCACATATAGATATTGCCGGTCCTGCAATTGCTAATGATTTGACGAATTACAATAAAACTTTTATGACTGGATTCGGAGTGAGATTGATGTTTGAATATTTATCACAAGTAGTGTTGGATAAGAAAACGGATTAAAAAGCTTTATTGCTTTAATACAATCTTTCCATCCTTTATCTCATAAATCTGATCAGCTAAATTGACCAGGTTTTGATTATGAGTAACTATCACAAATGTAACTCCGAGATTTCTTTTCAAATCAAGAATCAGTTTATGGATTTCCTCGCTGTTGACTGAATCTAAATTACCAGTTGGTTCATCCGCAAAAATTATTTTAGGATTGTTTGCCAATGCACGAGCTACTGCAACACGTTGCTGCTCACCGCCTGATAATTCTGCAGGTTTATGGTCTAATCTTTCAGTCAGTCCCACAGTTTTAAGCAGCTCTTCACTTTTTAGTTTTGCTTTTGACAGACTTGCTCCATTAATCATCTGCGGAATCATTACATTTTCAAGTGCAGTAAATTCAGGTAACAGGTGATGGAATTGAAATATAAATCCCACATTTTTATTCCTGAACTTAGCAAGCCTATCTTCTGACAATTTGAAAATATTGTCATTATCGTAAAATACTTCACCAGAATCTGGTCTGTCCAGTCCACCCAGTAAATGGAGAAGAGTACTTTTACCCGCACCTGAAGCTCCAACTATTATTGTAATCTTCTCCTTTTCAATTTCGAGTGATATACCTTTCAGCACATCCAGCTTTACTTTCTTAGTAGTCTGAAAAGATTTAAAGATATTTTTTGCCCTTAATATGGTTTCATTACTCATAATATTTTATTCAACACTATATTTTATTACCAACTGCATACTGCAAATTGCATACTGTTTTTTACTCCCATTTAATAGCACTTATCGGATTTATTTTTGCGGCTCTTTTTGCCGGATATAGCGAGGCTAAAAAAGATAGAAGCATGGAAGCCCCGCTAATAAAAAAGAAATCTGATAATCTTACTTCTATCGGTAGTGAATCAATTTTATATTGTGAAGGATCGAGAGGATAAATGTTATACTTTATTTGTGCATAACAGATAGCATAACCAATAATTACTCCAAACAGTGTTCCGATGATACCGATTAGTAATCCTTCAAACATAAAAATTTTAAGAACTGAATTTTCTGTTACTCCCATTGACCGTAAAATGCCGACGTCTCGTTTCTTTTCTATTACTGACATCGATAATGAACCAAGAATATTGAAAGTTGCTACTGCGATGATAAGAGAAAGAATAATATAAGCAGTCCATCTTTCAACCTGCATTACGGAATAAAGTTCCTGATGAAAATCATACCATGTGTTGATGCTAAAGTTGTTTTGATCAAGCTGAGCTTGCAATTCCTTCTTGAATATATCTGAGTTGCCAATATTCTTTAATCTTATATCGTATCCTTGAAAATTATTTTTATAACCAAATAAATATTGGGCATCTTTGAGCGAGCAGAAAATGTATCCGGCATCATACTCATTGTTCTTGGAACTAAATATTCCTGTAACTATTACTTTCCTTGAAAGAGGTAAGGATAGCTGAGTTATTGCTTGTTCAATATTTGCCGGCGAAATTATGAGTACAGTATCCCCTGTTAGCGCCTGTATTTTATCTGCTAATTGCAATCCAACTACAACCTTAGATAAACCTTGATTGAAGAATTTATCATCTCCATCAATAACATTTTCACTAAGACGATAAACACTATTGACAGACTTTTCTGTTATTCCTTTTAGATTTAATACTTGTGTGGTTTTCTTGTTATATGTTAAAACTTTTCCTTCTATAAAAGAAGAATAGGCTTCGATTTCTTTTTGATTGCTTAGTAGCTCCTCTAACTTTGCTATATCTTTTTCTCCTTCATTCGAGATTGCGGTTATTCTGATATGTGGGTCGAGACTCATTAAATATTCAGTAACTAAAGTTCCAAAACCATTAAACACCGATAAAACTACAATCAATGCGGCGACACCAACTGTAATACCTGCAATTGAAATGAATGATATAATTGTGATGAAATTAATTTTATGCTTTGAAACCAGGTAACGTTTTGCTATAAATGTTTCAAAATTCATCAGCTGAACCTCAATGCATTAACAGGTTTAATTTTCGAAGCGATGAAGCTCGGAATAAGGGATGCTATAATGCAAAGTAAAAAAGTAATTATGGCGATGCCAACGAATGTCTCTGCCGTAATTAGAAAGGGTACTTTCGACATGAAATAGACTGAAGACGGCAGAGTTATGATATCAAATTTCTCCTGAATGAACATTAGCATATAGCCAAGTACACTTCCTAATACAATTCCAGCTAAACCTAATATTGCACCATGAATTAAAAAAATGGAAATTATCTGTTTTCGTTTTGAGCCCAATGATTTCAAAATACCAACTGCATTTGTTTTTTCTAGAACAATCATCAGCAAAGTTCCAACAATATTAAAAACAGCAACAAGTATTATTAAAGCTAATACTATGGGAATTGGTTTTTTTTGCAATTCAATCCATGTAAAAATATTCCTGTGCAATTGATAAACAGAACGGACAGAGTGAGGGTATCGAAGGTTTTTACCAAGAAAAATTGTTAAGCTGTCAATTTTAGAAATTTCACCAAGCTTGATATTATAACCCGTTATGTTATCTCCAATATCAAATAACTTTTGAGCTGATGCCAGAGAGGTGTAAGCGTATGTATCATCGTACTCTGTCATTCCGCTTTCAAAAATTCCTGTCACTATAAATTTTTCTATATTCGGAAAATTGTTGGACGACGGAATTTCATCCTTCCTTAAAGCGAAAACAGTAATTTTATCTCCAACTTTAATAAAAAGTTTTTCAGCAAGTTTTTTACCAATTAAAACTCCATCATCATCTAATTGATATTCTCCCTCTACAATATTCTTAACTAAAAAAGGTTTTTCATTTTTAGGTTCGATGCCGATCAGATTTATTCCATCCTTTTTCTTTTTATGACTGATTATTACAAGTTTGGAGGCAAACGGAGTTATATCAGGATTAAATGATTCAAGCCGAGATTCAAGCCAGGGAAGTGATTTGTGATAATCAGGTAAAGTGCTTCGGTAAGATGTTATTTTAATATGAGAATCAAAATCAATTATTTTATTAGTGATAGATTGTTCAAATCCTTTCAAGACACTGATTGCAATTATCAGCGTTGCAACACCCAATGCAATTCCGATTATTGAAATAGTCGAAATTAAACTCACGAAACGGGAATCTTTTTTGGAAAGAATAAAATTCTTAGCGATATACCAGGATATATTCATATTTGAATTAACAGAGTTGAAATTTCAAACTAAATTTAGCTAAGATTGAAAATATGTGAAAGCTATATTTTTTAGTTGATTTTAACTCCATACATCATCCTAAGCTGGTATATGAAATATTACTTTTTTTTTCAAGATTCGAATGATATATTTAAGCCTCAATTTTTAAGATACTTATTATCGAAAGGTAATAAGTATATTTTTTGTTCTTTCTATAATGAAAGTTGTCATATCGGGGCGTAGCGTAGTCCGGTTATCGCGCCTGCTTTGGGAGCAGGAGGTCGCAGGTTCGAATCCTGCCGCCCCGACACTTGTGCATCGGTCAATTAACTTTTTTAATTCTAATTTGTTCATCGTTAATTGCTTAGAGCGCCCGTAGCTCAATCGGATAGAGCATCAGCCTTCTAAGCTGGAGGTTAGTGGTTCGAGTCCACTCGGGCGTACACAATGATGGTGAGCGTAGCTCAGTTGGTTAGAGCACCAGGTTGTGGCCCTGGGGGTCGTGGGTTCAAATCCCATCGCTCACCCCAAATTATAATTGTTCATTTTTAATTCTTAATTTGTAATTGACCTGGCCCCATCGTCTAATGGTTAGGACCTCGCCCTTTCACGGCGGTAATAGGGGTTCGAATCCCCTTGGGGTCACAAAGCCTCGGTAGAAAATATCGAGGTTTTTTTATTGTCTAAAGAGTAATCAAACTTTCCTTATGAATTTTCAGCTGCAGCAGATGTTAATCTCTGGATTATTACTGGCACTGCTGAGGTTACTTACATTAATTATACTCAAATGAAATTCTCCGGCGATCTGGAAGTTTCGGAACAATCTGCATTAAATAAAAAGATTATTGATACATACACACAAACTGTTAATTTAAAGATTGGCGCAGAATTCAGATTGCCATTTACAGGATTGAGTGCAAGAGC
>Ga0184631_10000260_pt1 | contig 11334 bp, 9 predicted proteins | sample PLM4_90_b1_FD_133160 | JGI IMG/M metagenome (GOLD analysis project Ga0184631, IMG submission 133160) | Groundwater sediment microbial communities from an aquifer in East River, Colorado, USA - PLM4_90_b1 | ecosystem: Environmental > Terrestrial > Soil > Riparian zone | place: USA: East River... | reverse complement strand
GTTGAACCTCCACCTTTCACTTTAACATAGACATCATATTTACCTTTCGTCTCTGTTACGTTAAAAGGTTTTGTAATATCTTCACGGCTAACCAGTAACGGAAAAACTTTTTCAAATTCTTTATCGTTGATGGTAATTTTCCCGCTGCCGCTTTTTAGAATTACTCTTGCTACTGATGTTTTTCTTCTGCCAATAAAAATCCTATCAATCATTACTTCTCCGATGTACTTAATATTTCAGGTTTCTGTGCTTTATGAGGATGCTCTTCTCCGGCATAGACTTTTAGCTTTGTAATTAATTTTTTGCCCAATCTGTTTTTAGGTAACATACCTCTTACAGCTTCCTGAATGGCAAACTCAGGTTTTTTACTTTTCATTTCTTCATACGAACGAATTTTTTGTCCGCCGGGATACATACTATGCCAGATGTATTTTTTTAGCTGTTCACGCTTGCCTGTCATTTTAACTTTATCAGCATTTATAACGATAACGAAATCTCCGGTATCCATATTCGGTGTAAAAATTGGTTTGGTCTTTCCTCTTATAACTGATGCAACTCTGGACGCAAGTCTGCCTAAAACCTGATCCTTAGCATCCACGAGATACCATTTCCTTGCCGCATCCTCGGTCTTAATGAATCTCGTCATTCTTTCCTTTTTCAAAATAAACTCCTTGGTTAAACAAATTCTTTTTTTGAAGCTTGAAAAAATAAGCCCATACCCTTAAAAAGTCAAGAAATTTTAATGATATTATAATCCCCCTCATATAGCTTAGACTCGCCTAGATGTTTATGTGCCTTTTATTGCTGAATTCAAACAATTCGGAAGTCAGCATTTGGGGATATACTGTTTTAAAACGTGTGTCTGACATAAAACTATTCATCTACTTTTATATTGAAATTTAAATACAATATTATTTCGCTTTAGTTGCGCAATTAAATTTTCCCAGATTGCTTTTATTTGAAGCCCTCACCAAAATTCGTAATTTTGTCCCCTCAAACACGAATTATTGAAAAAACTGAAGATAAGATGAAATATCTCGTTACCGGTGGCTCGGGATTCCTAGGGATAAACCTGATTCGCTATCTACATTCCAGAGGACACCAACTAAAATCTCTTGATCTTGTTGATTTTGATTATCCTGATCTGAATAATAAAATCGTTGAGATAAAAGGAGATATAAGAGATAAAGTTGTAGCTGAAAAAGCTGTTGAGGGAGTTGATATAGTTGTTCATTGTGCGGCTGCACTTCCTCTTTACACTCCCGAAGAAATTTTTTCAACAGATATTAATGGGACAAAAAACATGCTCGAAGCTGCTGAAAAATTTAAAGTCCAACGCTTCGTTCATATTTCGTCAACTGCAGTTTATGGAATTCCTGATCATCATCCATTGTTTGAAACAGATAAGCTAGATGGTGTTGGCCCGTATGGAAAAGCAAAAATTCAAGCTGAAGATGAATGTCTTAAACTCCGGAAGAAAGGAATGTGTGTTCCCATTATTCGTCCAAAATCATTTATTGGACCGGAAAGATTGGGAGTATTTGATTTACTTTTTGATTGGGCAAAAGATGGTCATGGATTTCCAATGATAGGAAATGGAAAGAATCGCTACCAGTTATTAGATGTTGAGGACCTTTGTGAATCAATCTACCTTTGCTGCACTCTTGATAAAAACAAAGTCAACGATACTTTCAACATTGGCGCAAAAGAATTTACAACTATGGGAGAAGATTACCAGGCTGTCCTGGATTTTGCAGGGCACGGTAAAAAAATTAAAAGTCTGCCTGAGAAACCAATCATCCTTACACTCAGAGTTCTTGAGGCAATGAAACTTTCTCCTCTTTACAAATGGGTTTATGAAACGGCTTCAAAAGATTCTTTTGTTTCAATTGAGAAGGCAGAAAAAGTTCTTGGATACAAACCAAAGTATTCAAACAAAGATGCTTTGATTAGAAATTATAAATGGTACGTTGCACATCACGAAGAATTCAAGAATAAATCCGGTATTTCGCACAGAGTCCCGTGGAAGCAAGGTATTTTGAAAGCAGCAAAGTATTTCTTCTAAAATTGATTTTTAAAATTTATTTATAAACAAGGAGGGAAAAATAATGGCTCAGAAAAAAGATTTTCTAAAAGAAGTAATTGAGCACTTTGATATTAAAAGGCACAATGTTGTTCAGCTGGTTGATGCGATGGAGAATATGGCATTCACAGCACGTGATTTAAACCGTGCAGCAAGAATTTATGATATGATGCTGAAGGATATAAACTGCGGAATAATTCTAACTCTTGCCGGAAGTTTGTTCAGCGCAGGTTTGAAGAAAGTAGTTTATGATATGATTATGAACAATATGGTCGATGCAATTGTTTCAACAGGTGCAATTATAGTTGACCAGGATTTCTTTGAAGCGCTTGGATTCAAACATTACAAAGGAACAAAATTCGTTAATGATAATGAGTTGAGAGATTTACACATAGACAGAATTTACGATACTTTCATTGATGAAGATGAATTGAGAATTTGTGACGATACCTGTGCAAAAATATTTAATGGCATGGAACCCAAACCATATTCATCCAGAGAATTCCTTTGGGAGTTTGGAAGATATCTTGAGAATAACGGCGGACCAAAAGCAGATGATTCAGTTGTTTGGGCAGCATACAAAAAGAATGTTCCGATTTTTGTTCCTGCTTTCTCTGATTGCTCGGCAGGATTTGGTTTTGTAGTTCACCAGACACAAAATCCTGATAATCATTGTTCAATTGATTCTGCTAAAGATTTTCTTGAGTTGACAAAAATAAAATTGGCAAGCAAAGAAACGGGAATATTTATGATCGGCGGAGGTGTTCCCAAAAACTTTACACAGGATATTGTTGTTGCGGCAGACATTCTTCAGGAAGATGCAGAAATGCACAAGTATGCAATTCAAGTTACGGTTGCAGATGAAAGAGACGGTGCACTATCCGGTTCAACACTTAAAGAAGCAAGCTCGTGGGGTAAGGTTGAAACAACTTACGAACAGATGGTTTACTCAGAAGCTACTATTGCTATGCCTTTGATCATTGGATACGCATATCATAAAGGAAGCTGGAAGGAAAGGAAAGGAAAAGAGTTTCAAAAGATATACTCAAAGGTAGAAACCGAAGCATAGTAATTAATGCATTAGAAAAATTTTCAGGCTGTCGCGGTCATACCGTTACAGCATTCAATACTGTTCATCACAATTTTTATTCTGAATTTTATTCAGCAGCAAGCAAAGTACATTAGTTCATCAATTTGCTTAGCTTTTCGTTTTATAATACTTCTATAGATCCATCCTAATCGGTAAGATCATATTTGGTATTCCATTCCAATGAAGTACACGTTGAACCGCAAATGCAGTTTCATTATGAAGTATTTTGTGATAGAATTTTTCATCCCTGAATGATAGTTTACCTGAAAACACCATGGATTTGGGAAATTCCCGGCTGATATTTTTACATGCATCAGAAGCGGATTTTACTACATCAATACCCACCTCCATTCTATAATCTGCTTTTAGACCCAATCTTCGCGCCAATTCTGCATATTTTTTTAATGATGCTTCAACTGAGTCTTTATGATCATGCAATCCTTCCTCTCCTTTGAATAATCCCTGATCAACAACAACAATCGAAACGAAAATAAAATTTTTATAGAAATCCGGGAATTGACGTATTATAGTCAGGAATGTATGCACTCCAAATCCGTTATATCCATTAACTAACAAGATTGCTGAGTTCTCTTTCGGATTAACAGGTTGATTATTGATTTCACCAACAGTTGGAATAGTTGTTAATAAATCATCAAACTTTTTCTTATCATTTTGGATGATTATATAATGTTTACGAATAAAATGGCATATTACAATTACAACCGAAGTAATAACTAGAGTTAACCACCCGCCCTCTAAAAATTTTTCAAAGACAGTAATAAAAAGAATTGTAGAACAAAGAATTAATCCGGTAAGATGTACGCTTAGATGCTTCTTCCAGTATTTTTCCTTTTTTCTGTGCTTGATAAAAAATCTTGACATACCAAACTCAGATAATGTAAAAGTCAGAAATACATTTATAGAGTACATTATAACTAATGCAATAATTGATCCTTGCGTATAAAATAAAAGCGCGAGAGCGGCCGTGCCAACCAATATAACCCCGTTACGCATTGTAAGCCTGTCAGAAAATGCAGCAAACCTGTGAGGAAGCCATGAATCAACAGCCATATTTGCCATAACGCGTGGTGCATCAATAAAACCTGCTTGAGCAGCCACCAATAAAAGTGCCCCTTCAGAAAATATTGTAATTACTGCCAGAGTATTGCCAAAAGTCCAACTTCCGTACAAAGTATCAGCGAGAACCGAATTAAGTGTTTTTCCTGCTGTAGGTTGCACTCCAACGAGTAAATAAATGACTGCAAGTCCTCCGGCAGTAACTGCAAGCGATGTTGCCATATATAGCATTGTTCGCTTACCCGTTTGAACTTTTGGGTCTCGCATAATTTGCAAACCGTTCGATACTGCTTCAATACCAGTATACGTTCCTCCTCCCAGTGAGTACGCTCGTAATAAAATTAATAATATACCCCATACTCCTATTGTTGATAAATCACTTTGCAGACCTGAATTGATTTTATTTGTTACGCTTCCAATTTCACCAACGTGCCTGAAGAATCCATAGCCAAGTAAAATTATGTGAGATACTATAAACGTCAGGAAAATAGGCATCAATCCCGTTATTGATTCCTTCACTCCCCGCAAATTTATGATTATCATAAAGAGAATAAGTAAAGCAGCAAAAAATATTTTGAACTTCTGAAACTCAAATGGTAGATAACTAAAAAGTGCATCAGAACAAGCTGCAATCGAAACCGTTATAGTTAAAATATAATCTACTATTAGTGCTGAACCGGAAACTACCCCGGCTTTTTCACCGATCATATGCGTGGCGACAATATAACCTCCTCCGCCATAAGGAAAATGTTCTATAATCCTGGAGTAAGCATAAGAAATAACAAACACTGTAATAATAGTTGCTAAAGCAATAAAGATTGCTAAATAAGTATGCTGTCCTAAAGTTTTAAATGCTTCCTCTGGACCATAAGCGGATGAGGATAATCCATCAGCACCGAGGCCAACCCAAGCGAGAAATGGAATCAAAGCGATTTTATGAAATATTTTAGGGTCATTTATATTGCGCGGTGAACCTAATATAAAATATTTCAACTTTTTTAAATAGGACGATATCTTATAATTATCAGACATTGACTATACTTTAGAAGAATTATAATATTTATAAGTTTTTAGCATCTTCAATATCCTGATAATATGAAACTCTTTATAGATTCTTTATTAATTCTTTACACATAGCACCTTATCTTTATAAATTTTTTATCCTTATTACTCTTCTTTATAAATATTTTATGCTGGCGAACATTTTATTTACAGCGTATTTATAATCTGTTTATTACTTTTAGGTTGTAATTAATAGATAAAAGTACAAGATGGTTTTTTAAGAATTTTGTTTTTGTGAAATGAAAGGTGAGTCAGTTCAAATGAAAAATGCTGAATCGTCAATAAATAATCAGGTTACCAGAACCTCAAGCCAGAAACCTCTTTCCTTTATTATTGTTCAAATCTGGAACTCCAATCCAACCAAATATTTTTTATCGGCTTTGATAATCTCTGTTGTTGGTTTAATATTTTATTATTTACAGATACACATAAGCTATCAGGCAGTTTCACTCGTCTTCTTATTTGTTATATCCCTTTTACCCCTTTTAAATTTCAAACCTGGACCAATTTTTCTTGCCGCAATTATGAGCGCATTTATATGGAACTATTTTTTCATACCTCCGGCTTTTACTCTGAGGATTGGAAAAATTGAAGATGTACTAATGTATGTTATGTATTTTGTTATTGCTACTGTATCAGGATTTTTGATCTCGCGGATTCGTATGCAGCAATTAATGATAAATCAAAAGGAGAAAAGAACAGCAGCTTTGTACAATCTTACAAGGGATCTTTCTGCTGCAAAGAGCCTTGATGATGTAACTGAATTTTCTATAAAACAGCTTAAAGATACTTTTCACACCGAAGTTTTAGTTATATACTCAGAGAGTGATAAATATCTTAGTAAAAATCCTCATCGCTTGAGCACAATTACAATTGATGATGGAGAGTGGAGTATAGCACAACTGGTTTTTTTGAACTCGGAAAAAGTAGGTCGATTCACCCAGGCAATTCCATCAATCTCTCAAATAACTTATCTTCCATTATATACTAAGGATCGAAAACTTGGTGTTGTAGGTCTTCTATTTCCGGAAAATTCATCCTTTGATCCTGAAACAGATTCTCAGCTTACCGCTTTTATAACTCAGATTGGCGTGGCTGTTGAAAGGGAATATCTTAAAGAACTTACCAAACACAGCCTATTAATTGCGGAATCAGAAAAGCTCTATAAAACTCTTTTCGATTCTGTTTCACATGAACTGAAAACCCCTATTACAACAATACTTGGTGCAGTAACTTCACTTAGGGATGATAAAATAATTAATAACAAGCCAATATTTTACCGTTTAATTGATGAGGCAACAATTGCTACCGAAAGACTGAAAAGATTGGTTGAAAACCTGCTTGATATCACACGCCTGGAAAGTGGTACACTCAGACTTAAAAAAGAGTGGCACTCTATTGCTGATCTAATTAACTCTGCCTTGTATAAAATAAAAGCCGAATCTGCTGAGCGCAGAATTAATTGTCGTATTGAAGAAAATGTTGGTCTATGCAATTTTGATTACCCGCTTCTGGAGCAGGCATTAATAAATATAATTCATAACTCTATAGAATACACATCGTCGAATAATACAACTGAGATAAATGCTGAAAGAAAAAAAGATCAGATAGTCATAACAATATCAGATAATGGTGCTGGATTTCCAGAAGGAGAAATAAAAAATATTTTTAAGAAATTTTATCGTATTCCCGGTACGAAAGCCGGTGGTACGGGCTTAGGTCTTTCAATTGCAAAGGGATTTGTTGAAGCTCACGGAGGATCAATAATCGCAAAGAACAATGAATCAGGTGGTGCCAAATTTATTATTTCACTTCCATCAGAATAAAAGTAATATGACTGTACAAAACACAATCGTTGTGATTGATGATGAATCACAAATAAGAAAAATCCTTTCGATCACTTTAGAAGCACAGGACTACAAAGTAATCGAAGCCGCAAAAGGCAAAGATGGAATAATTGCCGTTGCAAATTATCATCCGCAGTTAGTTATTCTTGATCTTGGTCTACCCGATAAAGATGGATTTTCTGTTCTTGCAGAAATCAGGACCTGGTCCTCTGTGCCAGTGATAATTTTATCTGTCAGAGATTCTGAGGATAGTATTGTTAAAGCACTCGATCTTGGAGCTGATGATTATGTCACAAAACCATTTAACACAAAAGAGCTTCTTGCAAGAATCAGAGCCAATATTCGCAGGGTTCAGCTCATTGATAATGAATCAATCTTTGAAAATGGAAATCTTAAAATAGATCTTGTAAAAAGGCTTGTTTATAAAAATAATGTCGAACTAAAATTAACTAACACTGAATATCTGCTTCTACAAATATTCTTTAGAAATATTGACCGGATTCTAACGCAAAATTATTTATTAAAAGAAGTCTGGGGCCCGACTCACACAGAGGATACGCAATATCTCCGGGTATTTATCGGTCAAATAAGAAAGAAAATCGAAGACGATGCAGCCAATCCTAAGTATCTTGTAACGGATTCCGGTGTAGGTTACAGGATGATTGCAATCAACAGTTAATTTATTGTAAGAAATAATTCTCTCACCCTCCTTCTGGAAGAAATAATTTTATCTATCAACGGTACTATTGCCGGAAGAGATAGTACCGCATAAGATCAGCATATCAATACTTCAGTGAATCTTTTGAAACATTCGAAGTTTTTCCAAACTATACCTCAAGTGCACGTTTTACTCTTTTCACTCTGCCTGCCTTCGACACAATAAATTCGGACGCTAAACTGGTAAACCCGACTTATATGCGGGAAGGCAAAATAATCGGTTTCTTTATCGGAGATTGTCTAATTATCTATTTGGCATACTGCTTGAAGCCGCTAGTTAAATTCTTTATTAAAAATAAGGCACAAAATGGACGCAATTGAAAGATCATTCAGAGATGGGATTGCAATCGAAAAAGTTAATTTACTCAGGGCAACGATGAATGAAGCATACGAGATTAAGGATAATCTGATTGATGATATTATAGATCATAAAAAAATTATAGTCGATTTAAGCCTCTGCGAATACATTGACAGCACTTTTTTGGGTGCATTAGTTTATGCTTACCGTAAAATAAGAGAACAGAACGGTGCCATTGTGTTAGTCCTCAGTAATTCCTTCCTTTCTAAATCATTTATTTACAAAGAGATTTCATCCATTTTTCAGGTTTATCATTCGCTTGAGGAAGCAATAGCTGAATTAACTGCAGATAATAAAGAAACTGTAACTGCTAAATATTGAGTAAAAGCTTAATCATTTGATGCGACAAAATTGTCCAATCAGAGTAACAGAGACTATTCGCGGATAAAATTTTAAGTAAAATTAACCTTGGATGTCAATTATTTACAGCGACAAAAAACGTAGTTGATATAATAGTATTTATATAAAAAAAGTAAATACTGGCATACCGGTTGAGAATGGTGGGCAACAATAAAATACCAAAGGGGAACAATGACAATATTCTTCATCCTGCTTGGAATAGTTCTTTGCAGTATTATCATAACTACTGTGCAAACGAGATTAGCACATAAGAAAGAATTAAATGAACTTATGGATTTGTTTGAGGATATACCAAGTAACTAAATAACCAGAATCATTAATACTCTGAGCCCTGCCGTTTTATTATTGGGGATAATACGGTAGGGTTTTTTATTTTAAAATGTTAATAAAAACTGGAACAGAGCTTTTCTCAAGAAACACTTCCTTCCACAATCTTTACTTCTTCTTCCGTTAATCCATAAAGTTTGTAAACAAGTTCGTCTATTTGCTTATCGAGTGTGGCGCATTTTCTTTTTTACCCGGCCTTGACGGGCGAGATAGGTTTTGTCGCTTTCTGTTTTGGTTTACTGTAATCAATTTTTGATTGTCAAAAACCAATAATCTCTAATCATCAAAGATAGTTGCTTCTATCAAGCAAATTTATGAAATTTCAAATGAGAATTGTTATTTACTCCGAATGAGTTAGATTCCCAGAGTATGGCAGCTATTAACTTCCTGACGAATACATCCCGACAACTCCTCCGAAGTAAATAGGATACAGCTAAAATTTTTTATGGAGGTTATTATGAAAACATTACAAATAAAAATTCATTTTGTGATGCTTATTATCTTTTCAATCACCATTTCATTCATTAATGGATGTAAAGAAGATACTCCAACACAACCGGAACCTACACCAACTGATAATTCGGATTTGCTACTAAGTTGTTTAAGTGTTGCATTAGTCGAGAGCGGAACACAAACAATTTGGGTGAGTGCTTGTGACAAAAACGGCAGTCCCGAAAGTTTTACTGTTGTTAGCGGAAATTCGGGAATCGCTGCCGTAACAAAAATAGATACTACTTTTACAGTGACTGGAGTTAGTCGTGGTTCAACATTAATTACAGTGACGAGTAATTCTGGCAAGAGCAAGGAAATACCGGTTATAATTTACGATCTGCAAGTATTAGAGACAGAAGAATTACTGATTACTTTTTCGCAGACGTTTCAGTATCGGTGGTGTGATGCGGGTAGTGGACAATCAATGGATGGTTCGTATTATCATCCAATAACATCAGATGGATTTAAACCACTCGGTTCATTAGGTTTTGCGGGTTACTCAAATCCCGATGGATTACATGGAGTTATGGTGTTGAAGTCAAAAAGCGGTTCCAATGCTTTAACACAACCAACTGATTATACATTAGCATGGAATGATCAGGGTACCGGCTCAAACGATGATGGTTCTTTCTGGATACCGGTTCCACCAGCCGGATATAAAGCTATTGGAATAGTTGTGAATTCAGGATACAACAAACCAAGCCTTGAAGATGTAGTTTGTGTGCGTGAAGATCTTACAATACCGGGCGAAGCAGGAGATTTAATATGGGGTTACAGTCATCCCTTGTTTAATAATTATTTTCACACATGGAAAATTGAACCACCTATAGCAGGTCCACACGAGAATGCTTATCTTTCAACAGGAACATTTGTAGGTGTGCAGTCAACAGTTGCACCAACAGTTCATTCAGTGATGAATGTCCTGAATGTAAAACTACCAATGCTGGCAGAAACACCATACCAGCAATATACACCAAGATTAACAGGTTACGATCCCCCACCGGATGAAACAGTTCCAATCTTAGCGCGTGAAATGCTTGTTCCCTGCACAGTTGTCAGCGATCCTCTTTACAACAACAACCAGATGTGGCGAGTAGCCAACTCTCCGTTTTATCGTCTTGAGAGACAGGTATTCTACAAGCTGTTATATCATAATTATAACCAAACCTCTATAACACAACATAATAGTTATACGAGAAGGTATGGTGTTACTACAGAAGAGAGTAATGAATTCTGGAGTGAAACCTCAATTTCAGTTACTGTAGAAGCTGGCATCAGTATAAAAATGTTTTCCGGAAAAGTTACTACCACTATCAGTAAGTCTTTTGGTTATGCGACTCAGACATCCATATCCGAGCTTGAGGAAAGCGAGTATGAATCAGGCGTTGATGTACTACCGGGAAAAGCTGTAGCGATATGGCAGAGATGGAACCGGTATGTTCTCAAACGTCATAACGGAACATCACTTGAACCAGTTAAAGCCTGGGAATTCGGTATTAATAGTTTTATTACTGATGAGTACCCGGATGAATAATTCGGTTCAGTAAATTAAAAGGGCGAGTACAATTTCGCTCTTACTAATTATTTCTTACTCTCAGTCAATCAATACGTTTGCGGATATTCATAGCAACGTAAATAATCGAAATCCGACGGTTTGGTAATTTTTGTAAACACTACTTAATATCTCCCTCCACAATCTTTATTTCCTCTTCCGTTAACCCATAAAGCTGGTAAACAAGTTCATCTATTTGCTTATCGAGAGTGGCGCATTTTCTTTCAAGGTAAGTTTTGTCACTTTCTGTTTTGGCTTGCTGGAGTTGTTTCTTTGCGGTGAAGATTTTTAGTTTCATTTAAGAACCTCAGATAACTGCTCAACAATTTCATCAATCGATTTATTCTTTGATTGTATTGCAAATTTGTC
>Ga0184631_10000259_pt1 | contig 11358 bp, 12 predicted proteins | sample PLM4_90_b1_FD_133160 | JGI IMG/M metagenome (GOLD analysis project Ga0184631, IMG submission 133160) | Groundwater sediment microbial communities from an aquifer in East River, Colorado, USA - PLM4_90_b1 | ecosystem: Environmental > Terrestrial > Soil > Riparian zone | place: USA: East River... | reverse complement strand
TCGGGAAGCATCATCGCCGCCCGGATGAAGGGTTCCTCGGATCTGATGATCGACATCGGTTCGGGATAGTGGGCTGGATTATCCATCAACAGGAGCGTTCCGTCCTTCAGCGTGAAACGGTAGCGGACGCTCGGGACGGAGAGGATGATCGAGAGGTCATACTCCCGCTCCAGGCGCTCCTGGACGATATCGAGATGCAGCAGTCCCAGGAAGCCGCAGCGGAAACCCTGACCGAGGGCGGCGGATGAGTCTTTTTCATAGATGAAAGAAGCGTCATTGAGCTTGAATTTATCCAGAGAGTCGGCGAGGTTCTCGTAGTCGTCCGAGGCGATGGGGTAGATCGAGGCGAAGACGACGGGCTTCACCTCCTTGAAGCCCGGCAGGGGCTTCGCGCAGGGGCGGTTCTCCAGCGTGATCGTGTCTCCGGTGCGGACATCCGATACGGTCTTCACACCGGCGATGATGTAGCCGACGTCCCCCGCGGAGAGGCTCTCCCGCTTCTGACGCTGGAGCAGGAAGCGGCCGACCTCCTCGACCCGGTACGTGGCGTTGTTGTACACCAGACGGATGATGTCTCCGGCCTTCACCGTACCGGCGAAGATCCGGCAGTGGATCACCGTTCCCCGGAAGGAGTCGTACTTGGCGTCGAAGATGAGGGCGGCGAGCGGCGCTGCCGGGTCCCCCTTCGGGGGCGGGATCCGCGCGACGATCGCCTCTAATATCTCCTCGATTCCGGTCCCCTCTTTGGCTGAACACTTTAGATGGGTATCCGGATCCAACCCCAGCTCCGAGTCGATCTGCTCGATAACCCGCTCGACGTCCGCTGACGGAAGATCGATCTTGTTGATTACGGGGATGACTGCGAGGTCGTGCTCCATTGCGAGGTAGAGGTTAGCAAGCGTTTGGGCCTGAACGCCCTGGGCGGCGTCGATCAGTAGGAGCACCCCCTCGCAGGAGGCGAGCGAGCGCGACACCTCGTAGGTGAAGTCGACATGCCCCGGCGTGTCGATCAGGTTAAGTGTGTAGGTGCTGCCGTCCTTCCCCCGGTAGGGGAGGGAGATAGCCTGACTCTTGATCGTGATCCCCCGTTCCCGCTCGATATCCATGTTGTCGAGGATCTGATCCTGGAAGTTGCGGTCGTCGACAACGCCGGTATACTGGATCAGACGGTCGGCCAAGGTCGACTTGCCGTGGTCGATATGCGCGATAATGCTGAAGTTTCTTATATTATCCATAACCTGTTAACCCTTCGCGCGGCTTCTTACCATTATTGTTTGCAAGAGTAAAGAAAGGGACGACCGATAAGTTTCTTTATCTGCCGTAGGTCTGATCATGTGGACCGAGATCAATGAACTTCAGGGTTTCATCAGGACAGTCCGTGCAATCATGACATCCGACGATTTCATCATCCTTCCCGACACTTTCTCAATGATATTGGATGGAAGCCCTTCCGGCTGACTGGAAGGGTATGTCGATGGCGCGGAAGTGATCCGTGGGCGCAGGCTGACCTAAATGGTCGTGCAAGTTCCGGCGCTGCCTGAGGCTATCCCAGCTTCGCGAGGAGGGCCTGGGAGACCTCCTTCACGCCGGGGGCGCCGTCCACCTCGAGGACCTTGACGCGCGCCTTGAAGTAGTTCACGGCTGCAAGGGTCCCCGACTTCTCGTCGTAGTAGATGCCGTGGCGCTTGTCGATCGCCGCTTCGTCCTGGTCGTCGGCCCGGGCGGTCAGTTTGTCGCAGCCGCAGACCTGGCAGACCAGTTTCCCGTCCTTTTCGGCGGGTTTGATCGCGTCGATGAAGATGTTGTTCGGGTGGTTGTTGTCCGTGGCGCAGAGCCGGCGGCCCATGATCCTTTTTTTGGCGATCTCCCGGTCGAGAACGATCTCGATGACGTAATCCAGCTTCATCCCGGCTTCCTGGAGGGCCTTCCAAAGGGCCTCCGCCTGGACTAAGTTCCGGGGAAAACCGTCGAGGAGCCAGCCGCTTTTGCAGTCCACCTGGCGGAGGCGATCGAGGATCATCGGTACGGTGATCCCATCGGGAACGAGTTCTCCTCTGTCTATAAATTCCTTCGCTTTATTGCCGAGTTCCGTTCCTTTGTTAATGTTTTCTCTGAAGATCACGCCGGTCTCGATGTGCGGGACGCCGCACCTCTTCTGAACCACCGCGCCCTGGGTTCCCTTGCCGCTTCCGTTCGGTCCGAAGATTAGAATATTCATATTAACGAACCCCTTTCTCAGGGTTAATAAAGTGGCAGACGGACGCCACCGCCGGTTGACGACAGGAAAAAGCCTTAAAATTTTGCATGGCCGACGGCCATGACCGGTCAGTGTCCTCAGGAGGGGGCGCAAGTGGTGGCGGCGCAGCTCCCGCAACCGGCGCCGCCGTCAGAGGTGTTCCCGATCTTCCCGGCAAAGGCGGACATCATCCGTTGCGTTCGGGTCGACTCGCACTCCGGACAGGTGACGGTCATCTTTTCGTCGCGGCTCCGGAAGAGGACCTCGAAGAGGTGTTTGCACTTCCGGCATCTATACTCGTATATCGGCATGGATTCATTCCTTGCAGCCGGGGCGGACGCCTCAGTCCATAGGGAAAAACGTCCGCCCCTAATCTTGACGGATTTGAGGCTTTAACGACTCTTTACGAGAGCACCAATCTTGATTCGAGGGGAGTTTAGTAAATACCTTCTTAAAAGTCAAGGACGATCAAGCGATCGGAGAGTGACCTGGTGAAAGAAGGTCGATCTCCCGGGCAGCGCGCAAGGGAGAATTTGGACCACATTTTCCTTGACAGGGGCGACGGGCCGTGAGAGTGAAAATTCGTTTTCGGGGCGGAACTCCTCCGTCCGGGGCATGGCCGACGGACATTTTTACCAAAGGGTGCTTTCTATGGCAATCGCGGAAAAGATCAACGGTTTTATCTCCCAGGCTTCTTTCATCCGGAAGATGTTTGAGGAGGGAGGCCGTCTGAAGGAGCGCTACGGGGCGGAAAACGTCTTCGATTTCAGCCTGGGCAATCCCAATGTCGAGCCTCCGCGGGAATTCGTGGAACGATTGCGCCAGCTTGCTTACGCCGAGATCCCCGGGATGCACATGTACATGCCGAACGCCGGATATCCGGAGACACGGGCAGCTGTTGCGGCGGCGGTTAGTTCTTCGCGGGGTGTGCCGCTCACGGCCGATCAGATAGTGATGACCTGCGGCGCCGGAGGGGCGCTCAATGTGATCTTGAAGACGCTGCTCGATCCCGGCGAAGAGGTGATCCTCCCGGCGCCCTTCTTCGTGGAGTACCGCTTCTACGTGGACAATGCCGGCGGTGCGGCGGTGATCGTCCCGACGCGGGAGGATTTTTCCCTTGATCTCGACGCGATCCGCGCGGCCATCACGAAGAGGACAAAGGCGGTCCTGATCAACTCTCCGAACAATCCCACCGGCAAGGTGTATGACGAAACAGGCATCAGGGGGTTGGCGGCGCTCCTCGCGGAGCAGGGGAGTGCTTTGAATCGGGAGATCTACCTCATCTCCGACGAACCTTACAGCGAGATCGTCTATGACGGGGTGACGGTGCCGAGCGTGCTTGCCGCCTATCCCCACAGCATCATCGCCTCTTCCTATTCCAAGAGTCTCTCCCTTCCCGGCGAGAGGATCGGCTATATCGCGGTGAATCCGGCCATCGCCGGCCTCGAGGAGGTCATGGTAGGTCTCACTCTCTGCAACCGGATCCTCGGTTTCGTGAACGCCCCCGCTCTGATGCAGCGGGCCATCACCGGCCTCCAGGGGGTGCGGGTGGATGTGGAGACCTACCGGAAAAAGCGGGACCTCCTCTGCGACGGCCTCACCTCTGTGGGTTACCGGGTGGAAAAGCCGGGGGGGGCCTTCTACCTCTTTCCCCGTACGCCCATTCCCGACGATGTCCGCTTCGCCCACGCCCTCCAGGAGCGGCGGATCCTCACCGTCCCCGGGAGCGGTTTCTACGGGCCGGGCCATATCCGGATCGCCTACTGCGTGGACGAGGCGACGATCCTCGGGGCCATCGATGGTTTCGGGGAGGTCATGAAGGAATTCCGCTAAAGAGGGGAAGGCAGAGACTCGCCGGCGCAGGCGTGCACGAAGGGGAGGGGCGCCCTTAACCGGGGGAAGAAAATCCGGTCTTTACGGGTAATTCAATAGGTGATCTCGAAGTCGGTGAACTCGGCGCCGGCCGCTTCTTCCTCTAATTCAAGATGGTCCACGCGGGCGGGTGGTGTTCCTGTCCGGCACCAGTCCAGCATCTTCTTGGCTGCATCCTTTTCCCCTTCGAAAACTGCCTCGACACGGCCGTCCGGGAGATTGCGGACCCAGCCGGTCAACCCCAGCGAGCGGGCGGTCTTCCAGGTGTTCGCCCGGAAGAAGACCCCCTGGACACGGCCGGAGATTTGGACGTGAAACCTTTTTTTCAATTCTCGTCTCCCCCGGTCAACGCGAAAAATCCCTCCTCATCGAGGATGGCGATACCGCTTCGTCTCGCCTTCTCCAGCTTGGATCCGGACGCTTCCCCTGCAACGACGTAATGGGTTGTTTTCGTGACGGAGTTGTCGACTTTTCCGCCGAGGGATTCCACAAGGGCCTTGGCTTCGCTCCGGCCCATCCGACCCAGCGTTCCCGTAAATACGAAGGATTTGCCGGCAAGGGGCGCGGCCTTCGGCCGGACTGTCTCCTCAGGGACCACCCCGGCGCGACAGAGCTTATCCAAAACGTGGAGATTGACGGGTTCCCGGAAGAAGCCGGCGATGCTTGCAGCGACCTCGGGGCCGATGTCCCGGATGGTTTGCAGCTCTTCAACCGTGGCGGCTGCCAGGGCATCGAGGGTAACGTAGGTGTCGGCGAGGCGTTTCGCCGTCTGTACTCCGACATGCCGGATGCCTAAGGCGAAGATCAGGCGGTCGAGAGGGGGTTTTTTTGCCCGGCCGATTGCGGCAAGGAGATTCGACGCCGACTTGTCTGCAGTCCGCTCCAGGCCGAGGAGTTTTTCCTTTGTGAGGAAGAAGATGTCGGCCGGATCGCCGATCAGACCGCCCGCAACGAGCTGAGCAACCATTTTTTCCCCCAGTCCCTCGATGTCCAGCGCCCCCCGGGAGACGAAGTGGGCGATATGCTCGCGGATCTGAGCCGGACAGGCCATTCCGATGCAGCGATGGGCCGCTTCGCCCTTGCTCCTCACCACGCGGGAGTTGCACTCCGGGCAGGTCTCCGGCATGACGAAGGGCCTCTCCGCCCCGGTTCTCAAGGTTTTGACGACCTCCACCACTTCGGGAATGACGTCTCCGGCCCGTTGGATCACCACAGTATCGCCGGTCCGGATATCCTTGCGGTCGATCTCGTCCTGATTATGAAGGGTCGCCCGGCCGACCATAACGCCGCCGATGCGGACAGGCCTCATGATCGCAACCGGCGTGAGAACGCCCGTCCTTCCCACCTGGACGATAATGTCTTCGATAACCGTTTGCCCCTGGATCGCCGCGAATTTGCAAGCCACCGCCCAGCGGGGGCTGCGGGACACGGCGCCCAGTCGTTCCTGGAGGGCGAGTTCATCCACTTTGATCACGATTCCGTCGATATCATACGGGAGCTGCTCCCGAAGCCCGCCGATGCGGTGGTAATATTGAATGCATTCTTCGATATCCGCCGCCGGCCGGATCAGGGGATTGACACGGAATCCCCAGGCTGCAAGAGTCCGGAGAACCTCAGCGTGCGTCCGGAAGAAAGCCCCTTCCGCCGTGCCGATTGCGTAGCAGAACATGGTGAGCGGTCGTCTCGCCGTGATCCGCGAGTCTAACTGGCGCAGTGATCCCGCCGCTGCGTTTCGGGGATTGGCGAAGGGGAGCGCCTCCTCTTCAGCTCGGCGGCGGTTCAGGTTGCGGAAGGCCTCCCGTTCCATGCAGACTTCACCCCGGACCTCGATCCGCTCCGGAACGGAGGTCGTCTTGGTTTCTGCCGTGGATGCGGCATTTTCCGGACGGGGTATGATGAGGGGGATCGTGGGGATCGTCCTGAGGTTCAGTGTGATGTCTTCCCCGATGTGCCCGTCACCCCGGGTCAAGCCTACCGTCAGAGCGCCCCTTTCGTAAAGAAGGTTCACGGCGAGGCCGTCTAATTTCGGTTCGACGATATAGCTGATCGTGTTTTCGTTTTCCAGAAGCCGCCGGCACCGCCGGTCGAATTCCCGGATCTCCTCATCGGAGAAGGCGTTGGCCAGGCTGAGCATGGGGGTGAGGTGGGCGACAGCGCCGAATTTTTCCAAGGGGGGCGCCCCGACGCGCTGCGTGGGGGAGTCCGGGGCGGCAAGATCCGGGTATTCTGTCTCCAGGTCGATCAGTTCCCGGAGAAGTTGGTCATAGTCGGCGTCCGTGATCTCGGGGGCGTCTAACTGGTAGTAACGCCGGTTGTGGTAGAGGATGGCTTCCTTGAGGGTCTCCATCCTGCTGAGCGCTTCTTCGCGATTCATTTGACCAGCCGCAGATCGGGCTTTCCCTTCGGTGTCTTTTCCGGTCCGTTCTCGCGCCGTCGTTTGAGCTGTTCGTTGAAGATGTGGTTTTTGGCCCGGACCGCATTGATGATGAAAAAGATGATTACCGCCTTTTCCCATTCCTTCGAGGGTTCGAAACGCTCCATCCGATTCTTATATTTCTCCCAGAGGGAAGAGAGGGATGCCTCGTCGAGACCAAGTATCCTTTCTGCAAGTCTGTCCAGCGCGGGTTCGAGCATCGTTGTCACTCCTGCCTGTGTTTTTTCTGATCACTCTAACTGCACCCGTGCGGAAAGTCAAATCGAAACCAGGTCCGGCAGCATGCGGTCCCCGAAATAATCCTTGTCTTTTTGAAACATATCGCTATAATCGGCCCGTAACTGCACAGAGGCAAACCGGTCTTATAAACTGGCTCTCGATATGAACGGTTTCCGGCTGGCGTTGATTCATGGTTGCGGGACGCCCACTCGGACTGAAGAGTAAATAATGAATGTATTCAGTTTATTGGACTGTCTAATCTTCTTACATTCCCACGGGCCGGTCAAAAGGGTGCAGGAGGGCGTTCTCCATTTCAACCCCGGTTAGGCCGCCTGCGACCGCTTTTCCCCGTTCAATTCGGTCGGCATCCTCGGGATCGGAAAGACGATCAGCGGAGAAATCATCGAATTGCGCGAAGACCGATTATATAAGGGCTTGAGGAATGGACATGATCTTTGCGCCTTGGCGCATGGCCTATATCCGGGGGGAGAAGCCCGCGGGCTGCGTCCTCTGCCGGGATTCCCTCCGGGGGAAAGAATTGGTCGTCTGCGAGGGGAAGAATTGTTTCGTCATAGTGAACCGCTATCCGTACACGAGCGGCCACCTCATGATCGTTCCCTTCCGTCATCTGAAGAGCCTTGCCGAACTCCTTCCCGAGGAGAGGCAGGAACTCTTTGCCTATATGGACCTCTCCGTACGGGTCTTAACGGAGGCCATGAAGCCGGAGGGGTTCAACATCGGCATGAACCTGGGCAAGGCGGCGGGAGCCGGGATCGACGATCATCTCCACGTCCACGTCGTTCCCCGGTGGGGCGGCGATACGAATTTCATGAGGGTCATCGGCAAGGTCAGCGTGATCCCCGAGGATGTGACCGGCACCTGTGAACAGCTCAGGCCCTTTTTTGAGAAACTTCATCGGGAGGTCTGTGGATGAAAGTTGTCTATACCGTTGTCTTGGCGATCGTCGTGATGTTCATCATTACATTTTCGCTGGAAAATACACTTCCTGTCCAGCTCCGATACTATGACTTCTTCGAAAGATCGCTCCCTACTTACATGTTGATCTTCATCGCCTTCCTGGCCGGGGTTATCTTTACGGGTTTCATGGGGATCGTAGAGCGGTTCCGCCTGACCCGGACAATTAACCGTCTGAACAAGACCATCCGGGATCTCCGCCGCGAGATGAAGGCGAACGATAATCCCCCCTATGTGGAAGAGGCCGGGAAGGTTTCTCCGCCGTTCGAAGAATAGTTGTAAAAAAGTTGGACAAAGGGTCTTGCATGTGTTAAAAAACCCGCGTTCATATTGGGAGTTTAAGATGAATTTCGGCGGGAGCGAACCGGCATCAGTATGCAGCCGCCCCTCGATGACGACCCGGGAGATAGCGGAGATCAAGGCTACCTTTCACTGGACCATTATAAAGCTTTTATAAAGCCTTTCCGCCTGCCGGGGCGTTAAGAAATCAGGAACCGGCCCGGAGTGTTACCGGTTGGAGGAGAAGAAGCCGTTGAATGCTTACGTTCCTAAACAGATATTTTTTACCAAGGGGGTGGGGATCCACAAGGAGGAGCTTCACTCGTTCGAACTGGCACTCCGTGACGCCGGAATTGAAAAATGCAATCTTGTACAGGTTTCGAGCATCCTGCCTCCCGGGTGTCAGGTGATCTCCCGCGCCCGAGGCCTCAAGGAGCTCAAGGCGGGCGCCATTACCTATTGCGTACTCAGCCGCTGTTGCAGCAATGAACCGAGACGGCTGCTGGCGGCCTCGGTCGGCTGCGCCATCCCCTCCGACAAGCGAACTTACGGCTATATCAGCGAGCACCACTCCTTCGGCCAGACCCAGCGTCAGGCGGGGGATTATGCGGAAGACCTGGCTGCAGCCATGCTGGCCTCTACTCTCGGCATCGACTTCGATATTGATGAGAGCTGGGATGAGAAAAAGGAGATCTTCAAGATCAGCGGAAAGATCGTCAGCACCAGGAACATCACGCAATCCAGCATCGTTCAGTCGCACGGTTACACGACCGTCATCGCTGCCGCCGTCTTCGTCTTCTGATTCCCGCCGCTGATCCGCGTTCGTGCAGAGACCCCCGGAAAGCCGAAGGCCCATTTCCGGGAGCGCCGCCCCTAAGAGTGGATTCTTTCCCTTTCCCCTATCCGGATGAGGGGCAGTGTACGTTTGAAGTATTCGGATTGAAAATGCATTATCAGCTTTTCCCTTGATCCTCTCCAGCCGGGAGAGGGGGCATCCGGCATTCTCCGGGGCATTTTTTAGGGGGAGGGATGGTCCCGAACGCTCTGCAAACGTCCTATGGATACATCATTTTACCTTTTCTTGGGTTTATCGTCCTTCTCGGCCTCGCCCTGATCTCGCTCCTCCTGGGCGGGAGGAAGCGGACGAACATCCTGTTTGCTACAATCTGCCTCCTCGGAGCCCTTGTCAACGCCGACATGGCCTTTTTATCCATTCTGCCCGACGAGCGGTTAGCCCTCCGCGTCGACAGGGCCATCCATCTCTTCTTCGTCTTCAGCATCCCTGTCTATATCCGGTTCGTGCATGCATTTTTAGGCATCCGGGGGAGGCGGTGGCTGGAAGTTACGGCCCTGCTCTTCAGCACCGCCTTACTGGCCGTCATCCCGACGGATCTCTACTTCAACGGTTTGCACCACTATACCTTCGGACGGATTGCCAGTGCCGGTCCACTCTTTCACCTCTTTTCAGCGGCAGGCGCCTTTACGGTCATCTACTGCCTCGCGCTTCTCTATCGCGTCATGAGGCAGACCACCGACAATATCCGGAAAAACCGGATCAAATATATCTTGGGGGGGCTGGGGGGCTCCGCCCTGCTCCTCGCCTTAACGATCCTCCCGATAAGCGGCGTTCCCGTCTACCCTCTGGGGAATTTCAGTTTCATTCCCGCCATTTTTCTTGCCTTCGGGGTCCTCAAGTATGACCTTCTGGACATCGGCATCCTCATCCGCAAAGGGACAGTCTATTTCCTCCTGACCGGCATCCTCACCGCTCTTTACATCCTCGTCATCTTTCTTTTCCAATCCTTATTCCTCGGCGGCGGCGGCGGAGCTTCCATCACCCTTTCCCTGGTCCTGGCGCTCATCATCGTCCTTCTGTTCAACCCCCTTCGGGAGTGGGTGCAAGGCCTCATCGAACGCCTTTTTTTCCGGGGAAGATACGATTACCGGCAGCTCCTTCGGGAGATAAGCGGGCGGATGGCCTCCCTCCTCAGTCTTCCGCAGATCAGGGGACTGCTCAGCGACGCGATTACGGAGGCGCTTCAGGTGGAAAGGGTGATCCTCGTCATGGCCGAAGCAGGTGGTTTCCGTCTCTATGAGCGGCGAAGTACAGGCACGTTGGGGGAGATGACAGAGGCGGGGTCGGAGGCAGAGGCAGGGGCAGAGGGGGCGCCTTCCGGGGAGATCGCTTTGCTGATCCGCACCCTGGAGAGAGAGAAGCGCCCCTTAAGCCGGGCGGTCGTGGAGAGGCGATGGGGGGATGAGGAAGGCGCGGAGGCGCTTACCAGGATTTTTAACAGGCTGGGCGCTGCCCTTGTCATCCCGCTCCCCGCGCGGGAGGGGCTGGCCGGACTGATCGCCCTCGGTCAGAAGAGATCTAGACAACTCTTCGTGGACGAGGACCTGGAGCTCCTGACCACGATCGCCAACCAGGCGGCCACCGCGATCGAGAATGCGCAAAGTTATGAGGCACTGGAGGCGCTCAACCGCGATCTCGAACAGAAGGTGGCCGGGAGAACCGCCGCTCTTCGCGAGGCGCTAACGGAGAAGGAGCGGACGCAGGAACAGCTCATCCGCTCGGAGAGCCTTGCCGCCATCGGCCAGCTCGTCGCGGGGACAGCCCATGAGCTGAACAATCCCATCGCCGGGGCGATGAGCCTCGTCGAAACCAGTGTCGAGACCATAGGGGGATGGGAGGTGCAAAAGGGAGACAGGGAGGAAGTCGTCGACGATCTTCGATTTTCACTTGGCGAGCTCAGGCGGGCCGGCGCGATCATCCGGAGCCTGCTCGATCTTTCGCGCCAGACCCAGACTTATACGGAGACGGTGGACATCAACCGCGCCCTGGATGACGCCCTGCGGGTCCTCTACAACCAGTATAAACATCTCCCCGTGGAGATCGCGAAGGACTACGACGATACTTCCCCGTCGGTGAGGGGAAACTTTGCAAATTTGGGACAGGTTCTGATCAACATCGTCCGGAACGCCCTCCAGTCGCTCCCGGAGGGGAGGGGGCGGATTACCCTGACGACGCGCCGCTGTTTGACGACAGACACTGTCCTCATCGAATGCCGCGACACGGGCAGGGGAATACCCGCTGTCTTGCTGAAGGACATCTTCAAGCCTTTTTTTACGACCAAAACGGTGGGTCGGGGAACCGGCCTCGGTCTTTATTTATCCCATGAGATCATCCGACGGCACGGAGGCCAGATCCGTGTCGCCAGCGAGGAGGGCAGGGGAACGACGGTGACCGTCGAGTTGCCCTGCGAAAGGAGAGAGCCGTGAACGGTCTGATGGTGGTCGATGATGAAGAGGGGGTCCGGCGCTCCCTGAAAAAGGTCCTTGA
>Ga0184631_10000258_pt1 | contig 11392 bp, 8 predicted proteins | sample PLM4_90_b1_FD_133160 | JGI IMG/M metagenome (GOLD analysis project Ga0184631, IMG submission 133160) | Groundwater sediment microbial communities from an aquifer in East River, Colorado, USA - PLM4_90_b1 | ecosystem: Environmental > Terrestrial > Soil > Riparian zone | place: USA: East River... | reverse complement strand
TCCTCGTTTCTTTGCAAAACAAACGTCCTTTATGCCTTTCCCCTTGGCTGACTTCAGATTTTCCTTTGAGGCAAATCCACCGTCAAGGGCAGCCTTAATAGGATAGTGCCCATATATTTCTTTGTATGTCTTGATCTAGAAGCAGTAAGAATTCAAATGGCGTATACGGTTCATAGATTTTTACAAAACTCAATCCAGAATATGAAGGGCCTGAATCACAGGATCTTTTCTCAATCTTTGCATACAGAAAAGAGCTTAGAATCCGCCTATGATGCAAAATTAGTAAACATATATGCTACGCTTATGAAAATGTCAAGATTTTAGGTGGAGAAGATATAGATAATATTTTTTTGAGGAAACACAGTAATGAATTGTAATCAACCCGGATTTGGTTGTTTGCTGGAGATAATTCAGGGATGTCTTTTCCCCTTACGCGCCTATCATGTTAGTATTAATAAATTATAAAATATTATAATAAATGATTGACATATATATATTATTATGCTATGAATTAACAATAAGTCAGGTGGTTTATTACTATTAACCCTTTTAATTTGCTCCCTAGTCTCGCATGTTCATTTATTTACAACCTCTACTAGGGAGCATTTTTTTATTGCATTTTTAAAAATCATTCTTAAAATGCCGAAAGCCATTTACCATAAGATGGTCAACCCCGCCTATGCAGTTACCCTGCATAATGAGCGGGGTTTTTTTATTACAGGTATGTCCTCGCCCCTATAAATCGATTTTTATAATAGTCTGTTGAAAGGGATTCCATCCGTATTTCCTTCCCCTCTCCAGGCGCGTGGATGAATTGGCCCATCCCTATATATATTCCAACATGTGATATCACACCTTTTTTTTTGGTAGAAAAGAAAACAAGATCGCCATCAGATAGTTGATTGAAGGTGACCGGATTGCCTGCAACCCATTGTTTTCCGGATGTCCTGGGAAGCTCAAACCCATTCAACTGATAAACCGCAATTGTCAGTCCGCTGCAGTCAAATCCCGTTTCATCAGAAACACCTCCCCATTGATAAGGTATCCCAAGAAAGCTTTTCGCAGAAAGGACAATGCTTTTTCTTATACTTTTTTTATCGGCCCGTTTATCCTTTAACCTTGGGTAATCTTCGGGCTTTACTATATAATACTCCTCTATGTTACCCATCGAGCGAAGCTGCTCAGCCGCCTCATTGGCTTCTTTAAATGATGCATAGTTTCCGAATCTGACTTTGAACAATCCGGAGTCATGGATAAAATAGTACGCGTCCAGCCCTTTTTCCTGAAGCCCCTTTGTAAACCGCGCCGCATTGTCAACATTGGAAAATGCCCCTACCTGGATGGTATAACCCATCTTCGGAAGTATATCCTTATCCTCTAATAATACGGGTTGTTCCTTTATGGAGATGGTACCACGGCATCCATAGGTAAAAAGAAGTGATGTAATTATTATGGTGCCAAGCAACCAATAAAATTTATGGGGCAAGTCATAAAATATCATGGGAATCTTTATCTCTTCTTCCATATTATTGGTGATAATATTACGACATAATTTTACTTTCAACATTTTACAACGTTGGCCGGTTAGGATTTTACATAACAAAGTCAATGCATATAAATGTCCCACGGGGATCTCTTTCCAGAGGCAAAAAGATTAAAAGCAAGGAATCAGCATAAGTATGCCGTTAGAAGGGCGGAGGATGTTTGGATTGTTCTTGATCGCTTATTTTTTCTTCGATATGATGATGAAAATCTGTTGTTATTAAACGATCAATTTCTCCATGAGCGGATTCTCTGGTCTTTAGATAGAATATCAATATCAACCTTTCAAGGAAAACAATCATGCCGGCATCCATGAAAATTCCCCTTTTTCTCATCCTGATTATTGCGATTTTATCATGCCCTTCCATTTCTTTTTCCCAGGGGAAAAGTCAATCCCAGCAACTTGAAACAGACTTTCTTTTGCCAAAGACATTAAGCATATGTGACGAGACAATGCCCCTTAGCGATCCATGGGCATGGGAAATGCTCGACCGCGAATTTACTATCGCGGTCTGGGACAAGGCACAGGTATTTATGTGGTTGAAACGTGCGGGCCGTTATTTCCCTTATCTTGAACAGAAACTGGCCCAGGAAAAAATTCCTCAGGATATTAAATATCTGTGTATCGCTGAAAGTTCTCTCCTACCCAATATCAAGTCAGACAAGGGAGCGGTTGGTCCTTGGCAGTTCTTGAACGAAACTGCCAGGCGAAATGGTCTCAGGTCGGATAAAAAGATAGACGAACGACGCGATTTCGAGCGGTCTACGGAAGCGGCCTTGAATTATTTGAAGAAACTTAAAGAGATGTTCGGCACATGGACACTCGCTATGGCCGCCTATAACTGCGGAGAAAATAGGATGGAAAAAGAGATCCGGGAACAACAGCAGAGTGATTATTACAGCCTTAAACTCCCCGATGAAACCGAGCGTTACATATACCGCATAGCGTCAATTAAGATAATCATGGAAAATCCCAAGGCCTTCGGATATAGTGTGCCTGAAGAAAAGATATATAAACCTCTCGAATGTGATAGAACCAGTGTTAATATAATAAAAACTATTCATTTGATGGATCTCGCAAATGGACTCGGAACATCCCTTAAGGTGATCAGGGATCTTAATCCTAAAATTATCGATGACTATTTGCCGACCGGCACCTATAACCTGAATACGCCGCTCGGTACCGGTTCAAAGGTCCAGGAGGTCTTAAAATCCTTATCTGCCAAGTCTTCGTCACTATCTGATAGTTTGTCATCCAAGCCCTATATTGTTCAGGAAGGCGATACCCTCAGCACCATATCCAGAGAGACAGGGATCTCTGTAGCTCAGCTTAAAAAGATAAATAACATAGAGGGATCAATAATTAAGCCAGGACAAATTTTGTATCTTGAGTGATATAAGCTGAATAGGTATTACAGGTCTTCAAGGCTCTAACTAATGAGCTTAGGCCTTTGCAAAACCGCGTAAAACCTGCAATCTTGTCATTCCGGCGAACCCCGGATCAGGTCCGGGGCAGGTGCCGGAATCCAGTATTATCAAATATTTTCTAGATTCCAGGGCAAGCCCGGAATGACGAATAAAGGAGCTATACAAAGGTCTCGATCTATGACAGATTTTGGGGTCGAATATCTGCTTTGTTATCAATTATGACTGACAGATACCTTTTTTCAAACTCCTTTATCTCGCCGAGTAATTCATCAATATATTCATCATGAAATGGCAGCGAATTGCGATTTCTCACCATCTCTTTGCCAAATCTCATAACCGATTCAAAACGGCCTTTTCTGCCTCTCTCTGTCTTTAATGTAAAGGCCTTTTGCATACCCTCTAAAACATCCTTCCATTCTTTTACGAACTGATCTACCCTCTCCCATTTTTCAAGATTCTTGGATCCTGAATATATCTGATGTCCAGTTCCAGATGCCAGTAGGTAGTCCATCCTCCTTGCATCCTTATGGCATGCATACATGAATTCACAGTAATCACATTCAAGGCCATCCGCGGAGTGATGAAAATACCCCTTTTCCAGATTATCCATCAATTGGTTGGCATAGTCATCAATCAGGCTGACCCCACTTATATCGAGGCCATTTTCTTCATCAACATGGTCGTTAATAGAAGGTTTAACAGGCTTTTCCTTTAAAAAAACCTCCTTTCTCAGTGAATAAAAGGCAGCTGATATTTTTTTGACTCCAAGGAGTGACCTTAAGGCCCTTACATAGACCGGCAACTGAAAGGACAGACCCTTTTTGACCATATTAGAGGAAGGGACAACCCCGCTCTTGTAATCATATATATAGACCCTCTCTCTGTCTCTCTTATCCATGTCAAAACGGTCTATATATCCCCTTAACCTGGCCTTTCCCAGAAGCACTTGATCCCTATTATAGCCGAATTCGTATTCAATGCCTTTAGGAACCCTGTCTCTAAAGGCGGTTTCCTCAAAACGGAGAAGCCTCGCGAGAACACCCTCCCTAACCTTTGAACCTTCCTTTAAATCATCCATGACCTGTTCCAGCCCGGCCAGGAACTCCTTCTCCTGCGTCTCAAAGAATTCGAATCTATTCAGAAAAGGATTGTTCACGGCATAATCACGGGCGATTTCCATTACTTTAGAGAACGACCAGTCAAGGCCCATGTCCGAGACATTTTTTCCCTGGTCGATTAACCCCTTAAAAAAAAGACTCAATATCTTATGGATATACTGTCCCATATCCATGGGAGAGGCCTCAGGGCCAACATCTCTTAGACTACTCAGACCATAGACATACTCAAATAGATAACGCATGGGACAGTTTGCCAGGGTCTCCAGCCGGGAAGCGGAGAATGTATCCTTCTTCTCCTTAAGAAATTTACTAAATAGGGTCGCCCCGTCCACGAGCCCGTCATATTCAAAAAGACCGTCCAAGGCATATCTGGAACCAAGCGCATTGACCCCCCTTATAAGGCCTTCAACAGATCCCTCATTCATCAATATAATGTCTTTTAGCTGAAAAAGAGTCGGACCCGTCTTAGCGGCAGAGACCTCTTTTTTAATGGTGGCATTTAACATCTCATGCCTGGACGTAAAGTATGGATTGTCTTCCCATTTAAAAAGTCTTTCAAGCATTCCGGAATCAGTCTCTGAAGGACTCCCGACGTTTGCCATTGATTCCATATCCGTGAAGACCTGGGAAGGCTGAAGCGCCTTCTCTTCCCTGTACCGGGGATATGATAGGTAGAGACATTTTCGATAGTTCCTAAGAAGATGGCTGAACAAATGCCTGGACAGGCCTATACTATCCTGTACCCGGAAGATTTTACCGGGAGACTCTGAAAGAATAAAATTCATCTCCTCTCTAAGCGGGAATCTGTCCGCTGTCAAGCCTCCGGCAAAGATATAATCAAATGACCTGCCCCTGGTCTCCAGCCACTGGGAAATGCGTATAACGTTTGGATTGCGTTCATCAAGGAGATAAGCCCTATCAAGTCTATGTCTGAAAACAGAGTAGAAATTGGAAAGGAGATCATGCCCCGCTCCGATCTGAAAGAGTTCATCAGCGATCAACAGCTCTTTTGCGCTGGAAGAGATCAATTCATTTAATATGGAATATACCTTTAGATCTCTCTTTATCATCTCCCTTACCGCGCGTGGTCCGGGGCGGATCCCGCGGTGCGATACGTCAATAATACTTACCGGAAGCCCTAATTCATTAAGAATGCCTGAAAATTGCCATATTATCCCCTGGGGATTATCTTGATCTGCAAGGGATTGAAAGGATTTCAGCCTCTTATAAAAGAGATGGGCCTGGACAATAAAAGCATAATATTCCATGCGCAACTGAGCCCTTTCCTCGGCATTATTAAGACCCTGGAGTTCATGACAAAAAAGATCTTTCACAGGTAGAAGGCCCTTCTTCCCAAGACCTGAAAGGTCATATCCTAAGTTATTAACCCCACATCTACGGGTTACCCTATCAAAGAGAAATATATCAAATACAGGTGAAAAAGCCTCCCTGCGGCCTTTACAAAGCAGTCTTTCCACCTCTGAAACACTGTCGCCCGGCAGGAGATATTCCGCCAACACCTGAAGAGATTCGTCATGAACTGTTAAGGCCTGCTTTAAACTTGCCTGAATCAGGTCCGATGAGAATAGATTAAAGATATCCTCCCTCTCAAAATGATTCATGGATATCTTGAAGACATGAATGAATATTTCGGATATGGGGTGGGAAGAGAGGGGAAGCCCTTTTGTAAGGCTGAATGGGAGACTATACTCGTTAAATATCTCAGAGATGAGAGAGGAATAGTCATCCAGGTCCGGAAAGACAACCCTTATCTTTCCAAGATCACGGGATACATCCAGATTATCCTCATGGATAATCCGTTTAATCTCAGAGGCAATAGCCCGAATCTCATCCACGCTACTGCCAAAAGACCTTATCTTGAGGCTGTCAAACCCGATCTCCTCCGTTTGCCCATTCCAGTAGAGACCGCCAGCCATAGGATTGAGAAAGGCCTTATCCTTGGCCTTTTCTACCCGGCACCCTATATCTGCGTTTTCCAGTCTATCCATAAGGGATACAAAAGGGGTAAAGATCCTGTAGGCCTCTTTGCCGTCCGAGCCGGGATCCCTTCCGATCCCCTCATCCTTCCATGGTCTTGTTCCCTCTCTCCCGCTCGATTTCTTAAACTCCGCAATGGGGTCCTCCGGCCGAGTGTCATAATCAATAAGCCACCACACCTCTCTCATCAGCCTGAACAGATGAAAAAGAATATCTTCCTCAATCCTTGATATATGTATGAATCCGTCAAATATGATTACATCACTGCCTGCTATAACAGATGGATTGCCGCCATCCTCTAAAAAGGCCTTCACATTGGTTATAATATCATCCCCATCATACACCCTGATCTCCCTCTTGATTTCCTCATAATCCCCAAACAGCCATACGAGATCTCTCTCCAGTGCATATCTCTCTTCACCAGCTCCCGGAATTCTTTCTTCCAATGCGATCATCCTGCCGGCCAGATCATGGACAAAGATATCCTGGTAATTATTTCCCACGAGTTGGGAGAAAAATCCGGCTATTGAACTGTATATGCCTGGAAAATCGATACCTTTATTATGATCGAGAAGACGGTTGAAATAGATAAGACCATCGGGTTGTGTAATTCTCTTTTCCAACGCCCTTTTTACAAGCAAAGATCTGAAAGTGTCGTCGACAGGTCTGTAACCTCTGAAGTGTTTATGTCTTATATCCTTTTCAAATATCCGTTGAATGACCCCCGTTAAAGTGTCAACTCTCTTCTTAAGCCAGAACTGTGTATCAGCCTCAAGCTCCATGACCCGGCCTTTGGTTGGTACAATGTGAAGGATAGAACCAGATTCCCAAGAAGATATTTTATCGGCAAGCAAACGCTTCCGCGAATCAACGCTCCACCCCACAAGATAGTTAATACAGGCCATCTATATAGACCTTTCTTCAGGAGACCCTAGCCGGATACCATATTCCGACTTCAGATGAGTATACACATTTTCTTTGCCCTCCGCCATATTTTGCGCAAATGTCAATTAGTGTTTACTGAAGCGCTGAATTGTTGATTAAAAAGGCAGCCTGTCTTTCAAAGACGGGATGCCTTTTTAAATCTCTTATTAGTCGATTCTATACGAACATTACAACTATCTTTTCGGTATCTTCGTTATTTTTTTTTGTCACCTTCCCTGGAGTGCAAATGATATGCTATCCTTGTTGTAAGGGAGACACAACCGCATATATTATAGATAAGACTCCTGAACATGCCTGACAAATTATCGTATTCTGCCTGGAGGTTCTCTATATCAAGCTTTTTTACCTTTAAATCTTTTGATGCCACAACCTCAGCAGATCGGGGTTCATGACCAATATCCAAAAATGGAAAATTTCCAAAGACTTCTTCTTTCCCCAGGGTGAATAACGGAAAATCACCCTTCTTGTCTTTGCCAATTACATATGCCATACCGTCAGTTATAATCGACCCTTTCTTTTCAGAAGAATCTTTTTCTATAATCACATTTGCCCCTTTTGGAATGGAAATATCTTCTGTCTTTTTTGTGTACAGGGCCATAATTCTATCTGTAATTTTTCTTAACCTAGTATCTAAGCTACTGAGAATAGTCCTGAAATCGGGAGATAAAGAATTATACTCTCTAGATAGCCTCTCTGTATCCAATAGACCTAGGGAAACCTTGCCACTGGCGACAACAGTGGCTTTTCTTGCATATTGTCCAAATAACAATGCAGTAAATGTACCGATAAAACACCCTTCACCCAGTCGTAAAATGGTTATAGAATCATCGGCCAGTTCCCTCTTTACATCAGCCGTACCTTCCAATATAATCCAAAGCCACTTACCATACTTGCCCTCTTTGACGATTAATTTACCATCTTCAAATTCCTCTTCCCCAATGATATAAGAGTAATCTGCAATAGGGCCTTTAATAACCGGCAAAGCGTCTTTTTTAATGCTTTCACCACTTAACATATCAGATGGAGGGCCCAGCTTTTTAATGACTCCATCATCGAGCATCCTAAGGGCATCCAGGACAATCTCCATCCTGCCCTGATTGATAATCTGACCTTTCTGAACTTCCTCTTCATAAAACTCGAATTTTCCATCCATCCATCCAAAAAGGGGATAAATTGCGTCTATTCCTTTCAGGCGATCACAGATCGCATTTACGGGATTGCCATTCACAAAATATATTTGGCCAGGATTCGGGGTATATTTACTGATAATTTTTAATACGCCGGTACTGCTGTTTCCACCGAGGATCTGAAAGAGATCGGACAAGCTTATGAAACTCAATTTTCCAGAAAGTGCTATATTATCACCCATAACAGATCCTTATTGAGACCATTTTAACTTTTTATTAAGATAATTCAACGTGATCTCGATGGATTTCTTAAGGGTTTCCCCAACGCCTTTACCCTTAAACGCGCTCGCCTCAAAAGAAGGGGCCTTAAGCTTGCTATTAAGATCTCTTCCCATGACCTCAATAGGCAAAATTGGGATACCATCATCGCCCAGATCCCTCTTGTTATATTGCAGGACGAGCGGGATCTTGAATATATCCATATTCTGTTCTGCCAGGTTTTGCTGAAGATCCTTTAAAGAAAGGATATTTGCCTGTCTGCGAACTTCAAGAGAGTCTGCAACAAATACCAAACCGTCCACATTTTTAAGGACGAGTTTTCTTGTGGAATTGTATTTTTGCTGTCCTGGTACTGTGTAAAGCTGCAGCTTGACCTCACAACCTCTAATCTTTCCCAAGCCTATAGGAAGAAAATCAAAGAAGAGTGTCCGATCACCCTTGGTGTTTATCGAAACCATGTCACTTTTAGTATATTTTTTCCCTGCTTTAAAAATATGTTCCAGATTGGTGGTCTTTCCGCAACGGCCGGGGCCGTAATAGACAATCTTGCATTCGATAACTCTGTCCCTTGCATTGAAAATAGCCATAAACTCTACCTTCCCACTGCCTTAACACCTTCTATTGCTTCATGATATCTGTTTGCCCAATATAATTGGAATAATCCAGGTGTTGGAGCGAATGAACTTTTTATACAACGACTACTTGCCATCTATTGTGATATCAATACTGTAACTCCCACGCTTCGGACCTGTCGTGATATTTGCCTTCCCTGAAACAACACCTCTTCCATTAAATATGGCAATAGGCGAAGTACATTGTATATTCGGTAACCTAAGGCCGTTTTTGAAAACCTCGGCTAAATCCTTCTTAGTAGGTGGTATGATTATACTGACAGTATTACCCGATTGAAACGACACATCAAATTCCACCACCTTACCTTTTAACGGACCGTCAGCAAATTCAATCCCGATTGAAGATAAGTCTATAAGGTCGTCAGATTTTTCCTCAACATCTTTTTTCCCAGAGGGTGCACCATCTGTCTGTGGTAGCTGGACCTCAATACCTTTTTTCTTGAAATGATCATCTAGAAACTTTCGAAGGTATTTCAAGTCTCCTTTCCCTAATTCCTCCCGAGATTCCCATCGCTTATATTGATTGATGGCCACATCAGGTGAAGCAAGAGATAGATGGCACCTTAGCAGATTTATTGCTGCCTGTAGTGGAATGGGCCCCTCCTTTACGAGTCTTTCAAGTTCTTTAACTGCCTTATCATATTGTCCGAACTTAGCCAGGGCTACAGCCCCCTCTATTGCCGCTGTAGCCTGGTTTTTTGAAAATGAAAACAGGCTACTGATAAGATTTTGAACATCTTCGGAAAGCTCGGGAGACTCTTTATCCGCCTGGTCAATCTCATTGATCTCATCGTCCACTGCCTGGATTCTGCTTTTAATATCATCTATTAATTTTATATTTTTAGAAGTCGATTCATCGTTTTCTACCAATTTGAAAAGTTCCAGATATTTCTCCTTAGATTGATTTAAAAGGCTCTGAGACCGATAAAGTTCCGCTTCTTTCACCAACGCCTTCATACGCTCCTTTATAGACATCCGGTCCTCTTATTCAAAAACTTATTGGCAGAAATTAATACTCACCTTTAAATATTACAGAAAATTGTTTCAAAATACGTGTCTTTGATTCATCACTTTCTATGAACTGAATTCCTGACTCGAACTTCCCATCATCACGTTTCTTACTATATGTGACTTTTCCTTTTATATCCATAATTACATCTTCCAGGCTTATTGTAAAAGACACAATATAATTAGTGTCAATAAAAGCGTGCGTTTCCAAAAGGATACCACCTTCACTTATATTTAAAGTCCTTCCCATACCCTGGTCTATCGGATTATTCTTTTCATCAAGACAGACATAAAAAATAAGATTATGCGAGTTAATTCTCTGACTTTTTCTTTTATCTTCATGAGTCATATTATCATCTCTCAAATACAAAAGGGTAGTATTGACAGTCTGAGGAAAATATACACACTTTTTCTTATTATTTCAAATAAATAATCATTTTAAAAAAGCGCCATGCGAAGATCAAAGGTAATATATCATTGAATTATATTTTTGAAAAGACATGATAATCAAGGATAAAGCATATAAATATACCTTTAAAAACCTCTATACCGTCTCTAAAAACACTTACGGAGACATCTTTTCTCCTACCATTATTTGAATCTACCTTAGCCTCCGCAATAATAACATCACCAGCCTTTACAGGCTTTAAAAACTTTATGTCAGCGGCACCAAGCACGACATTCGGATGGTTTACGGCCACCATAGCCGAATAATCCGCAAGACCGAAAACGAACCCTCCATGTACAAGACCTTTATCATCAACTGTCATTCTTTGAATCGTTTTTAATTCCACCCGGCTGAAGCCCTCTTTGACAATCAGGACGTTTCCGCATAATTCTTTGTCTATCTCTTTATGGGTATGTATCTTCATTTTTTCTTTTAAGACCCGTCGGTTCCCGCAAAAGTCAAAACATCTCGCCTTAAACTTGCCAAGATTAATTTGACTTCCAAATAAATGTTTTATATACTAAATTAAAATTATATCAGGAAGCAAGTTCAAACCGGATTGGATTTCAATCACCCTTTATCAAAAAGTGTAGGGGTAGGGTATGAGTTATTCCTGATAGAGGCGAAACAGCATGACAGAGCTTTTTCTCTTTGACGGATCAGATAAAGAACGATCCTTTGATTTTAAGAGTGATGATATATATATCGGTCGCTCTCCTGACAATGATATTCAGGTCAGGGATATATCCGTTTCTCGAAGGCATCTTAAGATCACAAAGAAAGAAAATAGATATTTCGTTACGGACTTAAGCAGCAAAAACGGTACTTATGTAGACGGTAACTATATCAGTCCTGGTATTGATATAG
>Ga0184631_10000257_pt1 | contig 11392 bp, 12 predicted proteins | sample PLM4_90_b1_FD_133160 | JGI IMG/M metagenome (GOLD analysis project Ga0184631, IMG submission 133160) | Groundwater sediment microbial communities from an aquifer in East River, Colorado, USA - PLM4_90_b1 | ecosystem: Environmental > Terrestrial > Soil > Riparian zone | place: USA: East River... | reverse complement strand
GGTCCGCTATCGTCATTGACTTGCATCAAGCACTGAAGGCCCGCAACTTGCCGGCAGTGGGTGTACAGCTTGTCGGAGTGGTGAACAATGCCCGTCATATTGCATACGGCAAGGCGGCAACCCACGATACGGGCACAGAAGTGGCGCAAGGTCTTGACGTGGTTTATACCGCGCTGGATGCCGCTACCAGTATCAAGACCTTGAAATCGGCACTCGCGGCAATGAAGACCCAAAAGCACGCGAGCCAGGGCGTCGCAAAGACTGAACCAAAGGCCGCCAAGGTCGCGCCAAGCGCACCCGTTAAAGCGGGGGATGTCGTGATCCCTTCTACCCGCGCCGAAGCGCTGGCGGTCGCAGTGCGTGTGTTGGCTTCGTTCTCCAGTGCATTCCTGCAAGCTGGTACTGATGCCGAACTCATCGGGGAGATTGACCACGTAATCGAAGGCTTGAAGGCAAAAGCTGCTTGACCAGGTTACACCCATTCCCCGCCCGGGCTAACCCCCCGGGCTTTTTTACGTCTGTTGAAAGCGACTAGCATGCTTTTTCGAGAACTGCAAAGGGGGTGTGAGGGGGGTTTGATGAAACGAGGGGGGAGTGTGATTTCTACCATGTCACGTTTATCACAGCCAAAAAATTTTCATATCCCCCCTTGACCCAGAAAAAGTTTCAATATATAATCTTTCCATAGTGTTTTACCCCACCAACAGTTGTTATAGGAGATATTTATGAGATCAGTTTACAGAGTAGGACAGCGATTTGGGCGACTTGTAGTGAATGCGCAGCTCGGCCAATACAGTTCATGCGTATGCGATTGCGGAGAAACCACCAGCGTGCGTACCGACAAATTGTCAGCCGGAAGAACAAAATCATGTGGGTGTTTGGGGGCGGAGATGCGGGCCAAGACTTCAGAAGAAGCGAAGAAAACCCGAGCATCGCGGGTTGCTGAATCCAAGATAGCGAAAACTGCCAAGGCCAAAGAACGCCGAAAGATAGCGGAAGCCGAATACGAGGGGAAAATAACATCAGCGCCATACAAGCTGAAAAATATTTGGGCTGCTATGATGCAGCGCTGCTATAACCCAAGGGATAAAAGCTACCCTCGATATGGCGGTAGAGGTATCGCGGTGTGTGATAGGTGGAAAGACGCTAACAATTTCATGGCGGATATGCTGCCGTTGTACAAACCAAATCGGTGGTTAGAGCGCAGGAACAACGACGAAGGATATACGCCGGATAATTGCGAATTCGCAACTGCGAAGAAGCAAGGCCAGAATAGACGCAATACCCTATACTTGGATAATTGGGGGTACAGGGTATCGCTATCCAACAAATGCCGAAGGCACGGCGTCAATTACAATACTGCGTACCGATGGTTTAAGGAGATAGACAACACCGACGAGGTGCCGAGTTTTGCTGAGTTTAAGAAGCGTTTTGGAGTAGAGTGATTTACCCCTCTAAGCTCAAAAAACTAGTTATAGAATTTTACCCTTTATACAATCCCCTTGACACACAGAAAATTTATCTGTAAAAGTCAGGATTATTTTACCCCACCAACAAGGAGAAAAGCATGGCAAAGAAGAGTGCAGAGCCGACGAACACAGAGATCAACCCTGAGACTGGCGTGCTGAGTATGGACGAGCTGTTCGGTCAAGACCCCAACCAAAACGGAGGCCTTCCAGTGATGTCGGAGGAAACGATCGCGAATGCGCAGCCACCAGAACAAGATGAGATGCTCGGCCAGAGAGTTTTAGGACATTGGACACCCATGTACACGCTCGACAACGGCGGGTACACACAAGTCAAACCAGACATCATATACCCGGTAGGCGCCAAGTTTTATTTCCGGCGCGAAGATGGAACGTACTACGACTCTGGTATCGAGATCGGACCCGACGCCCCTGACTATCCAGCAGCCATCGAACCCAAAGTCCCTCTGGCCGAAGCCGAGTCCCTGCTGGCCTGGTTGAAAACCCAGCCATCCACACCTGAAAACAAAGCCATGCGTGCCCAAGCTGGCATCGTGGTGGACTACCTCAAGGCTGTATAATGGTCACGCTTGTCAAACGCTGCGGTGGAGACGGGGATGCACAACCCCCGCACATCGCCGGTCGCTCTGAATTCGGTGAGGACAAGAAGCGCCCTGACAAGTTGTGCCCATATTGCAGGAAGTGCAACGCCTCACGCCAGCGCAGATGGAAACATCAAAATCCTGAAAAGGTTCGAGAGGATAAACGAGCCTACCGCCTGCAGCAACGGCGCAAGCTGGAGAAGGAACTGAATGATCTCTGATCTCTCAGACTTGGACTTCACCGACGATGATTATCCGCCGAACTTGCCGGATATTGCATCCAGCCGAGAGCCTGTGCGTGTGATCACCCCGGTCAACCCGACTGATCCTTCGCTGCTTGGGTACCCACCCACTCTGCTGGTAGAACTGGCACTGCGCTCTAACCCGCTGAACGAAATCCTCGACTCCTATAACATCGGTGAGGATGAGTGGGAAGTTATCCGCAACGATCCGGCGTTCGTGCAGGACTTGGCACGCGTGGTTGATCAGCTCAAGGAGGATGGAGCCGGGTTCAAGACCAAAGCCAAACTGCAAGCCGAAGCGCTGTTACAGACCAGCTGGAAGCTGATACACGATGTTTTAACCCCGCCAGCGGTCAAATCCGACCTGATTAAGCACACAGTAAAGTGGGCAGGATACGAGCCGAAGCAGACTGCAGAGGCGGTGTTACCAGGATCGGGGTTTTCTATAAACATAAACCTCGGCAACGCTGGCCCAAGTCGTCGAGTGATAAAGGATATTTGATGGCTGAAATAGGATACGTGCCAGATAAAACGGTCGCGGAATTTGTGTCCGATTACATACCAGGAAACCTGTTTTACTCATTCATTGTAGGCCCGTTTGGCAGCGGAAAGACGGCGGGTAGTCTGATGAAAATTGCGTACATGGCATCGCTTCAGGCACCGAGTCCGATAGATGGAGTACGTCGTACACGGTGCGTGGTGGTGCGCAATACCGCGCCCCAACTCAAAGACAATACACTGGTGTCATGGAATAACTGGTTTAAGGACGGTGTGGCTGGTAAATGGAAAGCAACAGAGAAAAACTTCCTGCTGCGCTCTGCCGATATAGAATGTGAGGTGTTATTCAGGGCATTGGATACACCAGATGACGTGTCACGGGTACTCGGTCTGGAGATCACATTCGCCGTGCTGGATGAATTTGTGCAGATGCCGAAAGAAATTGTGGAGGGGGTGTCAGGCCGTTGTGGCCGTTATCCACCAGAGATCGACGGCGGCGCTACAAATTGGGGTGTGTGGGGTGCCTCTAATCCAGGGGAGGAAGATACATGGTGGCATGACTTGCTGGTTGAAAAGAGACCGGACAACGTAATGTATTTCCACCAACCGTCTGGTTTGGCACCTGATGCTGAGAATTTGAAACACCTTCCTCCGTATATAGACAATGACCACAGCTACTACACCAATCTGGCGCAGGGGAAATCAGAAGCGTGGAAAAAGCAATTTATCGAGGCAGAGTGGGGGTACTCCGTCGCCGGAAAACCAGTCGTCCCAACATTCAACCGAGATCTGCACGTATCCAAAACGGCGCTGATACCAAATCCATACACACCGCTGGTGATCGGTTATGACCCAGGGTTGACAGGTACGGCACTGTTGCTGGGGCAGAGTGATAGCTTCGGTCGGCTGCTGATACTGGATGAGATCATCCTGTCCGGATATGGCACCGAGCGCATGTGCAACGACAAACTTATCCCGCTGCTGAACCAGAAGTACCGTGGCTATGAGGTAATTATCGCGCCAGATCCGGCGTGCCAGAGTCGCGCCCAGACCAACGAGACTTCGGTACTGGATATATTACGCCAGCAGAAGTTCAAGAAATACTGGTCGGTTAAAGTTGGGCCGACGAACTTTATCGCGCCGCGCTTGGCAGCGATCGAACACTTTACTACCCGTCTGACGGAGAAGGGCGCCGCGCTGCAGATCGACCCGCGATGCCGACATATAATCAAAGCACTCAGTTCGGGTTGGCGTTATGAAAAAACCAAGGGCGGCAGCGAGAAGGAGACACCGGAGAAGAATGAATCGTCCCATCCAGGTGATGCTCTGACGTACATTGCCCAGTTCTTTCAGGGCGGCCACGCCAAGGCGGCTCGACGGGCGCAGTTAAATATCCTATTGCCGCGTGCGGTCAATACCTATAACATGCGCTGAAATTCAATGGGGAGACTCCAGTGACCTTACAGTTCTATACATACCTGCACTGCAAACCCAACGGAGATCCGTTCTATGTTGGTAAGGGTTGTGATACTGGGTCTGGCAGACGCAGCCACGCTTTCGGACAGCGTACCAAACACCACAAGAACGTGGTGGCGAAATATGGACGCGACAACATAAAAGTATTTGTGTTTCCGTGCGAGTCCGAAGCGCAAGCGCACGACTGTCTGCCGCGATAACTGCGCATTACGCCAAAAAACGACTTCAGGGGTAACAGAGATGGATACACCACAAATACCAGATGATTTGACAGATTCGGGTGTGCCTGCGAAACCCGCTGTAGCGGAACGGCCTAAGCTAAATGCAGAGGGTGCTAAGGCGCTAGGCACTATGCTCATGTCGAAGTTTACAAGGTATTCCGCTGACCGCAAACTTGCGGAGCTTAAGTGGGCACGCAACGAGCGCCAGTATCTCGGACAGTACGATCAGGAGGTCGAAAAGATTCTCGACCCGAACCGGTCCCGAGCATATCCCAAGCTCACACGGGTAAAGGTAGTATCCATGCTGTCCCGCCTGATGAACCTGCTGTTCCAAGCGGATGACAAGTGCTGGGGAATCGAGCCGACGGCGGTACCTGACTTGAGCCAGGAGGACTTGCAAGGCGTGCTGGATAAATTGTTGGACGCTGCGCAGGGGAAAGACTTGCCGGATGAAGCGATCGAGCAGGCGGTACGGGACTTCGCCAAGATCCGCGCGGCGCGACTGGAGTTGGAAGTGGAAGACCAGCTGCAGGAATTGGGTGGTAGCCGGTCAGTGAGTTTCACCCAGCTGTGCCGTAAGGTGTTGCAGAGCGGCATCAAGTATGGAATGGGCGTGCTCAAGGGTCCGTTCACTGAAACGCAAACCCAGCGCAAGTGGCAGAAAGATCCGAGCGGTCGTTACATGGCGGTGCCGTTCGCGGCGTACCGGCCCCGGTTCGACTTCGTTCCGATATGGGACTATTACCCGGACATGTCCGCACGCTACCTGCACCAGATGGAAGGTCAGTTCGAGCGTCATGTAATGTCGAAGCATCACTTTATGATGTTGAAGCAGCGGCCTGACTACTTCCCTGATCAGATCGATCAGATCATCCAGACCAATCCAAACGGTAACTACGTGCGCAAGGCGTTTGAAACCGAGCTGCGCACCATGGGTATACAGGAACAAGTTACTGACATCGAGCGCAACAAGTTCGAGGTGATGTCGTGGGAAGGTTATGTGTCGGGCCGGGACTTGTCCATGGCCGGTGTGGATATACCGGAAGCCAAGATGGATCAGGACTTGCGCGCGAGTGTGTGGTTTGACCTGAGCGGTATCGTGATCAAGGCTGACTTGGACCCGTGGAGCGAGCTGGAGACGGATGGCGAAATGCCGATGTACCACCAGTTCGTATTCGAGGAGGACGAGTCCACGATAGTCGGCCAAGGGCTGCCGAATATCATGCGTGACAGCCAGATGAACATGGCCGCTGCGGTGCGGATGATGATCGACAACGGGGCGATCCAGCGGGTGTTCGAGTTGAATACGTCCTTGCTGAGTCCCAATCAGGATACAACTTCGGTTACACCGGACAAGATATTCTATCGTGAAGACGAGAGCGTTGCGACCGCGCAGATACCGGTGCTGAAGGTTATCGAGTTGCCGATGCACGTTACCGAGCTGAAAGGCATGGTGGATATGTTCCAAGGGTTTGCCGACCAGGAAACCTTTGTCAATCCGTCTACCGGCGGGGATATGCAGCGGGGGCCGTCCGAGCCGTTCCGTACTGCCGCCGGGGCATCGATGATACAGGGCAACGCCGCGCTGCCGTTCAAGGACGTGGTGCGCAACTTCGACCGGTTTACCGAGTCTGTAATTGGTGCTCTGATCGTGTTCAACAAGAACTTCAACCCAAATCCAGAAATCAGCGGAGACTTCAAGCCGCTGGCGCGCGGGGCTACCAGCCTGATCGCCAAAGAAGTACTGGGCAGCCAGCTGGATAACTTCGTCAACACGCTCCACGAGGAAGAGAAGCCATACGTCAAGTTCCGCGAACTGCTGCGCGCTCGCGCCAGGGTGCGTGATCTGATTGTCGATGATGTAGTGATGAACGACTCGGAGTGTGACGCAGTGGATGCTTCACGCGGCCAGCAGCAGCAGGACGAACAGGCGATGGTGCAGAAAGAACGCGAAGCGGCCATCCGTCTGCAGTTGGCGGAATCGCTGAAAGCGGTGACACAAGGCAGCAAGAATTCATCGGCGGCGGATGCGACGGTGGCCAAGGTAATCTTGGACGCGATGGAGAAAGGTCTGCCGATCGAAGCGGCGTTGAGAGCCATAGCAGCATCACAACAAGGAGGTAATGATGGAACCAGTGGATCGCAAGGCGGAGGAGCGGCGGCTCCGGGAAGTGGTGTACAACAACCGGGCGGAGCCGGGCTTGAAGGCGCTCAGGAAACTCTTGGAGGACCAGCGACAGCGCCAGCTGAAAACGCTTCTGCAATGCCTGCCTAGTGAAATGGTTGAACAGCGTGCGTTGGTGAACGCTACCGACAAGCTCTTGGGCATGCTCGAAGAAAAAGATGTTTTACCCTCTTGACCGTTGTATAACCTATTGATATAAGGCTTACTCATGGACCCACTCGTACAAACGCCGGAACAAGAAGACGCGGATTTTACCGCCGCGTTCGCCGAATTCTCTCCAGAAGAAGGAGCACCTGCCCCCGTCGTTAAGACACCAGAAGAGATCGCCGTTGAGGCAGCCGATGTCAAGACACCCGAAGAGATCGCCGCTGAGGCATCTGCTGCCGCCCCTGTCACCAAGACACCTGAAGAGATCGCTGCCGAGGAAGACGCTGCAAAAGCCGCCGCTCCTGACTGGCAGACTGAGATCGATCAACTTAAGAGCAATCTGGCCGCCGAACGCGCCGCGCGCGAGGCCGCTGCTGCCGAGGCTGCAAAGCCAGCACCCGCCAAGGTCGAAGAACTCCCGCTCTATAATGCGGACGAACAGGCGCTGCTGACAAAATATCAGGAAGATTGGCCGGATGTCTCCAAGGCTGAGGCGCTGATGCGCCGTGCCGAGTACAAGGATCTGGTTGGGTATATCTTCCAGCAAGTGCGCGCCGAGCTGGCTCCGCTGCAGGATTTTGTCTCGACTCAGGCTCCGCGTACCCAGTACTCAGAGATTGTAAAACTTGTTTCGGACTACGACGATGTTCGCGATAAGGCTATGGCGTGGGTTGACAGCCAGCCTGCGTATCTCAAAGCCGCGTACAAACAAGTCACCGACGGCGGCAGCCCGGAAGAAGTGGCTGATCTGATCAACCGCTTCAAGAAAGAGACAAATTACGCTTCCCCGGCAGCACCCACCTCCCCTGCCCCCATAGGTGCTGCCACTTTTACACCCCCCGCAGCGCCCGCCAAGCCAGCGGCTCCGGCTCTGCCAGCAGCAGCAACCAAAGCAGCTGCCAAACTAGCTGTGGTTAAGACCGGACGTACCGAACAGGAGTCCGGTACCAGCGACGATGACTTTGATGGGGCGTTCGCGAAGTATGCAGCGAACGAAGACAAACAGAACACTCGAAGATAACTTTAGGAGAACATCATGGCAATGGACCGCGCATTTTTTCAAGCAGCAAACATAGACATCCTAATGAAGAAGATTCTGCACGGGCTTGCAGATATCATCGACGTGACAGTACCCACCGCAGCGGGCACCGTGTTCACTGCCATCAACACCTATTTTGGTATGACTACGATCACGGCGTTTGCAACTGGTGGCCAGGCCAACGCCACCGCGCTTACCGGCGAGTTCAACGAGATCACGGTTTGCGCTACCATCGGCGACTCGGTGAAGCTCCCAGTCGCAGCACTCGGCAAGGTAGTGACCATCCTGAATAGCGGCGCGACCGCTGTGGATATTTTCCCGTTGACAGGCAGTTCGATCGGCGATCTGGCAGTGAACTTGGCGTATCGCCTGGGTCAAGGTCAGCAGGCTACGTTCACTGCGGACTCGGCTACCAAATGGTTGTATGACCGCGAGAGCAGTGTCGAAGCCGGTAATTTGGTCACTCAAGGTACCAGCGCAGTGACTGGCGTGACGTTGAATACGATCAAAGGCATTGTGACCACGTTCTCGCAATCCGCAGCTGCCGGCGTGAGCGCGGCGTTTACGGTCACGAATAACAAGGCCGCTGTCGCGAGTAACATCCGCGCATACGTGATCGACTATGCTGGCGTGTTTACTACCAACGGAATCCCAGTGGTATCGGTGGATAACCGCACTGCTGGAACATTCGATATCGTGGTGTCCAACGGGCATAGCGCCAATGCGCTGTCTGGGGCACTGCAGATCGGATTTGAAATCATCGCATAATTTTTAAGTGGTTACTGCTTGGCTCCGGAACAAGACGGATGCAAAAGCACTAAACCGAAACCAACCACAACTACTTAATTAAGGAGAAATATCATGGCTGTAGCTAATACTTACGGGGACTTGACCCCTCGAATGGCCGCGTACTCAGTGGCCAAGTTCTTGGCTCGCGCTCAACCCATGCTGAACATCGAAAAGTTCGGCCAGACCCCGACGGTGATTCCGACCCGCAGCACCAAGGTCGCAAAGTTCCGTCGTTACTTCCTGCAAGGTGCCTTGGGCGCTGCCGGTGACGGAAATCCTGCAAACGCCTACACCAACGTGCTGTCCCTGACACCGTTGACCGAAGGCGTGACACCGGCTGGCAAGAAGCTGACGTTCCAGGATTACACCGTAACTCTGGTGCAACTGGGCGATTACGCTCCTCTGACCGACGTGATCGACATGACCCACGAGGACAATGTACTGGCACAGCTGATGGAAGTGATGGCTGAGTCCGCTGCACAGACCCTCGAAACCTACCGCTACAATGTGCTGAAGGCAGGCACCAACGTGTTCTACGCCAACGGCACCGCGCGCGCAGCTGTGAATACCGTGATCACTCTTGCGATGCAGCGTCAGGTTACTACCGGTCTGGTTCGTCAGAACGCCAAGATGATCACGCAGATCGTAAAATCGACCATTCAGTTCCGCACTGAGCCGATCGAGGCTGCGTTCATCGCACTGGTCCATCCGGATCTGGAAACCGACATTCGTAACATGACCGGCTTCATCAACACCAAGCAGTATGGTACGGTGACACCGTGGGAAAACGAGATCGGCTCCGTCGAGCGCGTGCGCTACCTGACTTCCACCATCTATGCCCCGTTCCCGGACGCTGGTGGTGCCAAGGGTTTGATGCGTAGCACTTCTGGCACACTGGCTGACGTGTATCCGATCCTGTACTTGGGTCGTGACGCATACGGCATCGTATCGCTGAAGGGTGACCAGGCAATCACTCCGATGGTGGTCAACCCCAAACCGGCTGCTGGTGATCCTCTGGGTCAACGCGGTACCGTGGCTTGGAAGACCATGACAGGCATAACAATCTTGAATGATTGTTATATCGCTCGCGCCGAATGTTCAGCCACCGCATAAAATAGTCTTGACATTCCTCTACCTCCAAGTTACATTGTGGCATCAAGGAGGTAGAGAAAATACCGGACAAAGTATGCGTTATTTGCGGGAAAGACTTTTTTGCGAGACTAACCAGGATACGGACATGTGGCACACCATGCAGAAATCGACTGATAGCGAAAGAGAAGGAAACCAAGCACATGCGCTTGAAAAAGTGTGTGGTTTGCTCGGCGGAATTTTCCGTTCGTGCCTCGGACTGGGATCGGCAGACGTGCGGCAAAGAATGCCAGTTCCAGCTGTCGAGCAGCAAGCAGACGAAACAGATCGCTTGCACATGCAAAACATGCGGGAAAGCATTTACAAAGATCCCAAGTTTGATTTCGGAGATTGGCGAAGATTACTGCTCGAAGGAGTGCTGGTATGCGCGCAATCGTACTCGGGTTACGAGAAATTGTGAATGCTGTGGAAAGGCATTCCATACGCCTCCTAGCCAGATGTACGTTCGCACATGCTCTCTGGAGTGTGGCTACAAGATCAGGCATGTCAATACGCTGGAACCAGTCCGCTGCGAGTGCAGACTGTGTGGTAAGGAGTTTTTCGAGCCTCCTTCGCGTGCTGTTAGCAGGATCTACTGCTCCAAGGAATGTCAGGAAACTGACCCGTGCACTAAGGCGGAAAAGTCAAGACGTTTTTCTGGAGAGAATAATCCATGCTGGAAAGGTGGTGTGGGAATACCTTCTGTGTCCGGTTCAGGTAAAGCGTATCGGCGGCAGTCTCATGCCAAAGAAAATGCAAAGTCCAACGCTCGGAGAGCAGCAAAGTTACAAGCAACACCTAAGTGGGTGGATTTTGAGAAGGTCGAAGAGTTTTACATTTTGGCTCAGCGCATTAGTGCTGAAACCGGTGTAATCCATCATGTCGACCATATCGTACCTCTTATGGGCAAAACAGTCTGTGGTCTGCACTGGGAAGGTAACTTGCAAATTTTACCGGGCAGGGATAACCTCAGTAAGGGCAACAAATTTAATTCTTAACTAGGAGAACATCATGGCTTTAGCAATCAACTCTCAAAGCAACACCTTCGGCATTGCCAACATCGCCGAAGGCAATATCGTCACGGACGCCGTGGCCGCAGTCGCGCAGACTTTCACGCTCGGCTTCGCCCCACGCAAAATCGTGTTCAACAACCTGACTGACCGCATCAGTGATGAGTGGTATGAGGGTATGACCGAAACCGCGATCTACAACTCTATCGTAGGTATTAATGCCAAGCTGGATGCTGACGCGGGTGTTACCGATACCAACTTTGGCGCTTTGTGGAACCCGGTTGCCGTCACTACCGGCACTGGTGGCCCGACCAGCACTCCGCCTTACGACGTGGCTCCGCAACTGGCATCCAGCCTGATCCAGATGCAAGCGTCCATCATCGGCATCCTGAAGAAGTTGGATGCCGACGCTGGTGTGACCGACACCAACTACGCGGCTCTGTGGACTCCTGGCGCTGCGACTGTTGCTGCGTTGGTTGCCTCGATCGCAGGTATGGCCGCCAAGCTGGATGCTGACGCTGGTGTGACTGATACCAACTACGCTGCGCTATGGGCTGTGTCCACCGCTCGTTCGCTGCATACCGCAGCT
>Ga0184631_10000255_pt1 | contig 11418 bp, 11 predicted proteins | sample PLM4_90_b1_FD_133160 | JGI IMG/M metagenome (GOLD analysis project Ga0184631, IMG submission 133160) | Groundwater sediment microbial communities from an aquifer in East River, Colorado, USA - PLM4_90_b1 | ecosystem: Environmental > Terrestrial > Soil > Riparian zone | place: USA: East River... | reverse complement strand
TTACATTTCCTTCCTCGGCGCTTTTTTCATTTGAAAAAACAATATTTTTGTAGTCAAACAAAATAGCGCAAAAAACGCTCAAAAAAGACAAAACCGCAGTAAAAGGAGTATGGCCGTTCAGATATCCTTTTTTATTTAATTCCAGAATTTTTTTATCAACCATTCTTATAACAGTAATTTGTTTTTTTATGCCGGATACTTCGGCAGCCCTTTTTATTCGTTCGGTGGGATTCACCAAAAATAAAGCTATATTTTTACGCCTACCGGCGGATTTTTTAAAGCTTTCCAAGGTAACAATTGAATCCCTTCCTCCGGCAAATGGCACCAAATACTGCTTTTTCAATTTTCCATTAAATTTTTTATATTTTCCATCACTTTCGCATTTCATTTTCAAAAAATCGGGTTTTCGCCAGTCAATTTTATTTTCGTAAAAAAACTGACCCATGCCGTTTATTATCAATTTTTTCCACCAGCTGATCTGCTCTTTATTTAAAAAGCCGGCTAAAATTTTGATTTCCGGAGAGCAGGTCGTTTTCCAATAACTGGGAATTTCAATCAAACCAAGATGAAAAATCAGATTTTCCAATATTTTCCTGTCTGTTTTTTTGATCCGCGATCTTTCAATATTTTCTATAATAATTTTCGGTTCAAAATAAATATCAGGAGGAATACTAAAAAGCAAAGAAATCACTAAATTGTTTTTAGTGATTTCATAAGAATATTTTTCGTAAATAAACTGAGGATGTTTTTTTCTTAAATTTTGAACTTTCATATTAACCCATTAATCTTATGGCCGTTCCTAAAATGGCAAAAATAATACTAATAATCAAAAATCGCATTGTAACCTGATGACTGGGCCAGCCTTTGGCCTCAAAATGATGATGAATCGGCGTTGAAAGCCAGATTTTCTTTTTTCGGAATTTTTTGGACAAAAGCTGTAAGATCAGAGAACCGACTTCAATCACCAGAATTCCGGCAATAATCGGTAGAACCACCACCGAATCGGTCAAAAAGGCAACTACCGCCATGGTAGAAGTCAGTCCTAAAATTCCGGTTTCTCCCATATAAAAACGGGCAGGAGGTATATTCCACCATAAAAAAGCAAAAAGGGTGCCGGTTATTACCGCACAAAAAGCGGCTAAATCAGCTTTTCCCTGGGACAGAGCAATAATGGTAAATGCGCCGAAAATTGAAGCAAAAACGCCGCCCGCTAACCCATCCAAGCCGTCAACCACTCCGCTCGCCCAGGAAGCCAGCATCACCAAAACAAAAAGAGGAACAATCCAGATTCCGAGGGTTAAATCGACTCCCTGGGGGAAATTAAAAAGCAGAGGAACGTGAACCGAATTCCAGCCGAGCTGATAGTAAAACCATAAACCGCCTATTAAACCGAACAGAGACACAATTATTAACCTTCTTTTGAAGGTTAATCCTTTGGCGACATATTTTCCTTTTCCAAAAACGACTAAAATATCATCAAACAGTCCAACTATTGAGGCCACTATTATAGTAAAAAGTGGCAGCCAGGTTTCAGGCCGGGATAAAAAATTCATTTTTTTTAACCACCAAACATCAATAAAATATGGAGCTAAAAAAAAGAATAATATTAAAAATAAAAGTGTCAGCCAAATTATTAATCCTCCGCCCCGGGGAACTGTCACTTCTTTATCTTTGTGCAGGGAATAAAAAACATCGGCATTATCTCCTGTGATTGTCTTATTTCTGGCTTCTTTTTTCCAGAATTTAATTTTATTTAAAAATCTGATCAGACAGGGAGAAAAAACAGCAGCAATTATCGCCGATAATGCTGCTAAAATAAAAACTTTAATTATATTAAAAGTAAAAAGAGTCATTTTTTGGATTTTTTAGATGTTTTAGTCTTTTTCTTTTTTTTCGGCTGTAAAATGGATAATCTTTGATCTATTCTTTCCATGTCTCTTGGGAAAAGACTGGCTTCTCTTACATTTTCCAGACCTAAAACTTGTTTGGCGATTCTTTCCGTTCCCAAGGCAAATCCTCCTTCTGGAGGAAATCCGTATTTAAAAGTTTGGAGATAAAATTCAAAATTTTCAACCTTATTTCCCCATTTTTTAAGATTGTCTACAAGTTTTTCATAATCGTTTATTCTCTGACCTCCAGTTACTATTTCCAAACCTCGACAAAGCAGATCAAAACTTAAAGTATATTCAGGATCCTTGGGGTCGGCAAAAGTATAAAAAGGTCGCTTTTTCGTCGGGTAATGAGTAATAAAAACAAGTTCAGAATTATATTTTTCTTTCGTAAACTTACAGATTTCTTTTTCGTCTTCCGGTTCCAGATCTATTTCTTTTCTGTTATCCCGACCTGTTCTTTGAAAAATAATTTCTTGGGCTTCTCGCATTTTTAGGCGGGGAATTTTCTCGCTGATTTTAGGCAGAATTGCCTGGTACATCTCCAGCTCTTTAGTACAATTATTTTGTAAGCCGGAAAAAATATTTTTAATTAATTTTTCACAAGTATCCATTAAGTCTTCCCAAGAATTAATAAATCCCATTTCAGCATCTAAGCTGATATATTCTGAAAGATGACGAGTTGTAATACTGGGTTCTGCTCTAAAGACATGGGTAACGGTAAAGACCTTTTCGAAAACGCCGACCAAAATCTGTTTGTAAAGTTGGGGGCTTTGGGCCAAGTAGGCATCGTGTTTGTAATAATCGATATGAAAAACCTCTGCTCCCCCCTCAGCATTACTTGGAACAATCATTGGCGCTTGAAATTCGGTAAAGTTCATTTCTTTTAAAGTATTTCTGAAAGTATAGATAATTTGCTCCTGGATTTTAAAAATGGCTTTAATTTTTTCATTTCTTAAAGTTAAAGGTCTAAAATCTAAAAGTACGGGTAAGTTTACCTTCAAATCCTGGAAATCAAAAGGCAGAGTTTTGGCTTCTGAGAAAATTTCTAATTTTTCGGGATGGAGTTCTACTTTTCCCGTTTCAATTTTGGGATTTATCATTGTTTTCGGTCTTTCGGTAATAACACCTTCAATACCAATCACCCACTCCGGCCTTATTTTTTGGGCTGTTTCGTAGAGCTCTTTCTCTTTTGGGGTAAATACCAATTGTAAAATTCCCGATTTATCCCTTAAATCTATAAAAATAATTTGTCCGTGAGACCTTACTCTTTGAGTCCAACCGCAAACTTTAACTTGTTTTCCAATATATTTAATTGTTTCTAAATTATAAATTCGTTCCATAATTTTGTTCAAATCATTTTAATTATGTGTTATTTCTATAAATTCGTCAATAATTTTTGATAAAAATCTAAAACCTTCTCTGTAACAATGTCCCAAGAATAAGATTTTACTTCTTTTTGCCCCCACTCCCCCATTTCTTTTCTTTTTTCCTCGTCTTCAATTAATATCTCTATTTTCCGAGCCAATGCCCGCCAATCTTCAGGTTTTACCAAAAACTCTCTTCCTTTTCCTTTTAATACTTCTTTATAGGCAGGAATTGCAAAGCCGACAACCGGCTTACCCGAAGCCATTGCCTCCAGGAGCACTATCCCGAAACTTTCCCCATAGATTGCGGGAGCCGCAAAAATATCGCAAGTGGCAAAATAAGCAGGAATTCTATCTCCCTCAACTTTTCCCTCAAAAAACGCATCTCTTATTTTCTTTTCCTTTACCAAATTCTGACATTCTTTTTTCAAGTTTCCTTCTCCAACTATAATCAACCTGATGTTTTTGTGTTTCTTTTTTAAAGATTTATAAGCCTTAATAAGATAAACCAAACCTTTTCTTTCTTCAATTCTCCCGACAAATAAAATATTTATTTTTCCGTCCAAAAATTTCTTGATTTTTGGCACGGCCAGGTTAAACCTTTCTAAATCTATTCCATTAGGAATAACAGTTTTTGGGGCTTTGAAATTATTGAAAATATCTAAATCAAACGGAGCAATTCCGATAACACCCGATATCCTTTTATTAACGGCCTTTTTAAATAAATCTAAAAGAAAAGGAAATGCCTTGAAAAATTTGTTAGTTTTTAAATCAATATAAGAATGAAAAGTCAAAACGTTGATTTTGGCGTGCGATTTTTCTAAAATCTGCCAGGAGTGCGGTCCGAAATTATGAAAGTGCAGAATATCAAACTTTTCTTTTTTTAAAAATTTATCAATACTTCGAGGATTGAAACAAAACGTCAAATCGCCCTGCGAGCCGTTAAAAGGGAAGGGGAAAGAAGTTCCCAAAAGCTTTATATCTTTATCGTATTTTTCTCTCGGGTATCGTCTGGGAATAATAATTTTTACAGAATGCCCTCTTTTTTTAAATTCTTCTTTTAGCGCCAGAACATGATTTTTAACGCCTCCTGGATTGGAAAAAGAATGAAGAGGTAATAAGGCAATCTTTAATTTTTGACTCATATAAAATAATAAAAACCAAACCCCGTTAATTATTAATATTATTAGGTAACGGGGTTAGTTAGTTTTAAATTGATGGAAAAGAGGGAGGCGGCGTAGACGGAGGTTGAGGAGTTGAAGGCGGAACCATGGGTGTTTTCGGGGTCTTTTTCTTTTTCATTTCAAAACAAACCAACGCCCCCACTGCTATAACTAATAAAATTATCAGAAGAAGAGTCATAATAATAATTTAATTTTTAAAATTTTGATTTTTGATTATTCGACCTTGAAAAACTCTTTAATTAATTTTAGGTTTAGTTTTTAGACGGGTCAAGTGGAAAACAAAGTTGTAAATATCTCCGGCGCCCATAACAATTACCACTTCCCCATTATTTAAATTTCGTTTCATATAATCTATTATTTTATTTTTTGCAAGATAAATCACCGAGGGTTTGTTGATTATTTTGACTAATTTTTCCGAGCTTATTTTTTCTTTGATAATAAGCGGAGCTTTCAAGGTTCTCCCCAAAGGGGAGGTTCTTATAATTTTTTCCTCCCGGCCGGCTACGTCATAAATATCGGTCAGAATTAATTTTTCAACCGGCGCTTGACTTAAAACCTTAATAAAGTCTTTGAATAAATAATATGTTCTTTGGTATTGATGGGGCTGAAAAAGACACCATATCTTTTTCTTGGGATACTTTTCTCTGGTTGCTTTTAAGGTACCCCTTACTCCCGGTGGGTGATGGCCGTAATCTGAAATAAGAATAAAGGGTTTTGTTTTAATAATATCAAATCTTCGCCAACAACCTCTATATTCTGACAATGATTTAAAAGAAATTTTATCGGGAATTTTTAAAATCCGAGCAACCGTTAAGGCAGCCAGCGCATTGGAAATATTATGCTCTCCGGGAATTTTTAAAATTTCCCTTAATTTATCCGCCTCGGGCTGTTTTAAAGAATATTTTTGATTTTTTTTAGGAATTAATATTTTTTTTATATTTTTATCATCCTTGTTAGCCACCAAAATGCCGTCTTTCGGCAAATGACCGATATATTTTCGAAATGTTCTAATGACATTTTTTAGATTTTTGTAATAATCCAAATGGTCGGCTTCAATTGTCGTTAAAACAATAATTTTAGGCCAGTAATTTAAAAAAGAAGCCATATATTCATCAGCTTCAATAATTAAATATTGAATTTTACCCTGAGCTTGTCGAATGGGCTTTCCTATTCTGCAATTTGTATCGCCAAACTCTTTGATTTTAGTTCCTACAATTACCGTCGGGTCAAAGCCGGCTTTTGCCAACAAAAGGCCTATCATACAAGTTGTCGTGCTTTTTCCGTGAGTGCCTGAAACGGCAATTGTAAAATGTTTTTTAGTCAATTCACCCAACGCCTGAGGATAACTTTGAACTTTAATTTTTCTTTTTTTAGCTTCTTTTAATTCGGGGTTATTTGACTGAACTGCCGGGCTATAAATTACGAGATTAATATCTTTTGGTAAATTTTCTGCCCTGTGCGGCCCTATTAAAATTTTAGCCCCCAATTTTTTAAGAGCTTTTATAATTTCTGAAGATACCAAATCCGAACCACTAACCCTATGGCCTTTTTCCAGATAATATCTGGCTAAAGCTGAAGCTCCTATCCCGCCAATACCGATGAAATGCATTCTCATAATAGTCTTTACTTTTACGATAATCTATTTTGAGAAAAATTCAAATTAGATTTATTCATTTGAGCGTTTTAGAGATAATCGTTTTCAAGTCTTCGTCGCTGACCACCTTTTTATGGTCAGCTATTTTAATAAAGTTATGGTATATCTTTTCTATTTCTTTATCTGAGAAACCAATATAACCCAGAGATTTTAATTTATACAAAAGTCCGTGTCTTCCCGATCTGGCCGTCAGGATTATTTCGTTTTTTTCAACTCCCACGCTCTCCGGTTTTATTATTTCATACGTCCGGCGATCTTTCAGTATTCCGTCCTGGTGTATCCCAGAAGAATGAGTAAATGCATTTACCCCTACTATGGCTTTATTCGGTTGCACAGAAATCATCATTAAATCGGAAACTAATTGACTTGTATTTTTTATTTCTTGCGTAGCGATATTCGTATAAAGGTTTTTATATAAATCTTTTCTTGTTTTTAAAAGCATAACGATTTCTTCAAGGGCAGTGTTTCCGGCTCTTTCTCCAATACCGTTTATCGTACACTCAACTTGATTGGCACCGCTAATTATTGCTTCCAAACTATTAGCAGTTGCCATTCCTAAATCGTCATGACAGTGCACAGAAAATATTATCTTTCTGCCAAGCTTGGGTATTTTTTCTTTAAGTCGTTTTATCAATTTATTAAATTCTTTTGGTGTGGAATATCCAACCGTATCAGGAATATTTATGATTTTAGCACCAGCATCTATTACTGTTCGTATAACCTTAACAAGATAATAAAAATTACTTCTTGTAGCATCTTCTGGCGAATACTCGACCTGTTTTACAAAACTCTTTGCTAATTTTACCGATTCTACGGCCATTTTTAATGCTTCTTCTTTAGTTTTACCTATTTTTTTCTTGAGATGAATATCAGAGGCGGGTAAAAATATGTGTATGCGTGATTTTTTAGCCTTTTTTAACGCTTCAGCTGCTATTTTGATATCTTTTTCTACGCATCTTGCTAGGGCAGTTATAACCGGTTTTTTTATTTCCCGAGCGATAGAAAAGACAGCCTTAAAGTCGCCTGGTGAGGATACGGGAAATCCGGCTTCAATAACGTCAACTCCGAGCTTTTCCAACTGTTTAGCTATTTGAAGTTTTTCCGACGGTTTTAACATTACTCCACGACTTTGTTCGCCATCTCTTAAGGTTGTATCAAATATATAAATTTTTTTCATTTTTAAATTAAAAAATCTGGCTTGCTCGGCCAGATTTGTGATTTCTTAATTTTATTTAATTTAATTATTAATAAACCTAACCGAGCGTTTGATAAAAGCGCTTAATAAAAGCAACAAAAGACCGCTCAAGATTAGGGTTAATTTTTTGCCTTTCATATTTCTAAATTAACAAAGTTAAAAAAGATTGTCAAGATAAAATTTTTAAGAATTCATAGCTTCGGTTAATAAAACCGATTCTAAAATAGCGTATTCCGGGCCGGTTCTTTTTAGTTGGCTTTTCATAACTTCAATTGATTCAACCGGAAAAATCAAAGAAATTTCCTCTGAAATTTCCGGCCTTTCTTCTTTTTCAACTTGTCTGAATTCCCAAGTTTTTATTCTTCCCAAAGTAATATGGGGAGAATAAGGACGAATTTCACCTGAATTTTCATTTATTGAAGTTTCGGAGGACGCAAGCGCGTTTTCCAAATCATTTTGCAGGTTGGCTAATTCTTGGGATTTTTCACCTTCTGCCCAAACCATTCGGGGTGGTTTTTTCGGAGGACCATAAATAATTCTATTCAAATTTATGGAAAATGAAGAACTTTGAGAAGCCACTTCTTGGGTAGTTTTGATTATATCTAAAATTTCTTCATCATTTAAATATCCCAAAAAAATCAAAGTAATATGTAAATTCTCTCTTTTCGTCCAACGACAGGGCAATTCCGGCCATTTTAACCGATAATCAGCGAGCCGTTTCTTAATGTCTTCCGGTAAATTTATGGCAATAAAAATTCTGTGCCGCATATTATAATTTTAGCAAATTTATGATAAAATTAAAGGTGATATGAAAGAAGTTTATTTATATAAGAACCTTGCCGAAAGCAAGAACCTTGATTCTCGCTTCGCTCAAAATAAAAAACTTTCTGGTAAAAAAACGCAATGTCAGAATTGTGCTCATTATTGCATTATTTTTCCTGGGAAACGAGGTATCTGCGGGGTAAGAGAAAACATTAATGGGAAATTATACGCTTTAAATTACGGAAAGGCTATTGCCTGTCATATTGATCCGATAGAAAAGAAACCTTTTTTTCACTTTTTGCCCGGCAGCTATTCTTTATCAGTCGCAACGGTCGGCTGTAATTTCAGATGTGATAATTGTCAAAGCTGGGATATTTCCCAGGCGTCAAAACCTCAAAATCCCGTTCTGGGCGAAGATTTATCTCCGGAAGAAATTGTTAAATTAGCAATAAAAAATAAATTGCCGAGTATTTCTTACACCTATACAGAACCCGCGATTTTTTCCGAATATGCTTTGGAAACGATGAAATTGGCAAAGAAAAAAGGATTAAAGAATACTTGGGTTACAAACGGATTCTGGTCAAAAGAATTGTTTGAGTTAATTTCTCCATATTTGGACGCAGCTAACGTTGATTTAAAAAGTTTCTCAGATGATTTCTATGGAAAAAATTGCGGCGGCCAGCTTCAACCCGTTTTAGATACTTTGATTAGGCTAAAAAAGAAAAAAATATGGGTTGAGATTACGACTTTATCAATTCCGACCTTAAGCGATTCGGAAAAAATGTTTAAAGATATTGCTAAATTTATTAAAGAAGAACTGGGTGCTGAAACACCGTGGCACGTTACCCAATTTTCAGGCGCATTTTCCTGGAAACTGCAGGGTTTACCGGATACTTCCGTTGAAACCTTAAAAATGGCTTATGAAATCGGCAAAAAAGCCGGCTTAAAATATGTCTATACCGGAAACGCCCCAGGCCTTCCCTCGGAAGATACTTTCTGTCCTAAATGCGGAGCTTTATCAATTGACAGAACGGGTTACGCGGTTTCCCGTTATGATAAAAATGGCAAGTGCCCGAAATGCGGTGAAAATTTAAATTTAATATTAAAACAAGGTTCTCCCCTTCGGGGAGAACCTTGTTTTTTCACTTCGTTCAAAAATAATATGCCAATTGTTTTTGCCGCCATATCCCCTCACCCACCGATAATCCTGCCTTCGGTTGGCTCTGAAAAAGACAGAAAGAAAGTTAAAAGCACCATTGAGGCATTGGAAAATTTGGGAAAGAAATTTAAGGAAGTAAAACCAGATTTAATAATAATCTCCTCTCCTCACCCAAATTGGGGCTTTAATGTTCCCCTGTTTTTTCTCGCCAAAGACTTTAAGGAAAAGATAAAAACTTATCTTATTAGTAGTGAATCTCCTGCTTTTTATTTTGAAGAAGGAAAAAAAATTTACAGAGAAATATCTTCTGTTAATAAAGTGGCGATTATAGCCAGTGGTGATTTATCGCATTGTTTAAAAGAAGACGGGCCTTATGGTTTTAATCCCCAAGGACCTAAATTTGATAAAGATTTGATAGACGCCTTAAGGAAAAAAGATGTAGAAAAAATCTTAAAATTAGATGATTTATATCCCGAAGCTGGCGAATGCGGGTTAAGATCAATCTGTTTTCTTTTGGGTATTTTAGAGGCTTCGGCTATAAATTATCAGCCAGAAATTTTATCTTACGAAGCATCCTTCGGCGTCGGTTATTTAGTGGTAAATTTTAAATTATAATTATGAAGTTTTTATTAAAGAAAAGTTTTAAAGACAACATATATAATCTGATGAGGAAAACGGGTTATTATTTTTTAAGAAAAGATGAAGAAAGAGGAGAACTTGTTTTTGTCAGACCGCCAAAAGGTTATCCAAGATTTCATTTATATTTGAAAATTGATGGTTCGACAAGCTCACCACAAGGGAATGAAGATTTGATTTTTAATCTGCACTTAGACCAGAAAAGGCCTGTTTATGAGGGTACGCCCGCCCACAGCGGTGAATACAAAGACGAAACGGTTGAAAAAGAAGCAGAAAGAATAAAAGAAATGTTAAAATAAAAATGCTAAAGATTAGAAATATAATTTTTAATATCTTATTTGCATTGGCTTGTTTAGCTTCAGTTTGTTTTTTTTGGAGAAAAGCTATTCTAATTTTGTTTATTTTGATAATTATATCTTTGATAGGATTATATAAGTGGAAAAATAAAGAAACGATGATATTATTTATATTCTGTGGAATCTTTGGAGCTATAGCAGAAATAATCGCCATTTATTTTAGTATATGGACTTATACCCTACCTAACATATTTGGAATACCATACTGGTTATTTTTCTTATGGGGAGATGCGGCTGTATTTAGCTATCAAATGGCCATTGAAATTAAAAAATTTAAATCATGAATTTTTATATTTTACTTGCTAAAAAAGCGGTGGAAAATTACATAAAGGAAGGAAAAATTATTATACCTGCCAATGATTTGCCAAAGGAGTTTTTAAATCGTAAGGCGGGGGTTTTTGTGACGATTGAAAAAAATGGTAAACTTAGGGCCTGCATAGGGACTTATTTACCGACCAGAAATAATATTGCCGAAGAAATTATTTATAATGCCATTTCCGCAGCTACTGAAGACTACAGATTTGGGCCGATTGTAAAAGAAGAACTCCCTAATCTCTCTTATGAAGTTTCCATTTTGAGTGAACCAAAACAAGTCAAAGACGTTAAAGAGTTAAATCCTAAAAAATTTGGTATAATCGTAAGAAGTCAAGTATTTGAATCCGGTTCCGATGTAATATTCAATCCTGCTCCCAAGCTTTATCAAAAAACAGGGCTTTTATTGCCCGACTTGGAAGGAATAGATACTGTTGAAGAACAAATTTCAATTGCCTGCCAAAAAGGAGGAATTAATCCTAAAACAGAGAAGATTTTAATTTATAAATTTACGGTTGAGAAATATGAATAAGAACCCGAGCGATGCTCAGAACTTTGTTTCTTCGCTAACGCTCAGAAATAATAAAATAATTGTTAAAATTTTTTACGAAATAGCCGAACTCTTGGAAATCAGAGGAACGGCTTTCAAACCCGTGGCTTACAGGAAAGCGGCTAAATTTTTGGAAGAATTAGATAAAGACGTTTCAGTAATCTACAAAGAAAAAGGACTGAAAGGATTAATAGCTCTTCCTAAAATCGGAAATAGCATGGCTAAAAAAATTGAAGAGTATTTGAAAATAAAAAAAATCAAATATTTTGAGGAATTAAAAGAAGAAACCGCCATCCAGCAGATTGTAACCCATTATTTCCAGACAAAAGGATTATCCTTAAAAGAGATTAAATA
>Ga0184631_10000252_pt1 | contig 11475 bp, 13 predicted proteins | sample PLM4_90_b1_FD_133160 | JGI IMG/M metagenome (GOLD analysis project Ga0184631, IMG submission 133160) | Groundwater sediment microbial communities from an aquifer in East River, Colorado, USA - PLM4_90_b1 | ecosystem: Environmental > Terrestrial > Soil > Riparian zone | place: USA: East River... | reverse complement strand
GTCGTGAAGGTGGGGACGCTGGAGGTCGATCTCGCCCGGTACATCGTCTCCATCCGGAGGCGCCCTATCGAGCTGACGGCCAAAGAGTTCGACCTGTTAAAGGCCCTGATCCTAGCGAAGGGGCGCGCCCTCACCCGCGACTACTTGCTGGACCGTGTCTGGGGTTACGATCAGGCATCCGAGATCGAATCCAGGACCGTCGATGTCCACGTCCGTCGCCTTCGCGAAAAGCTGGGGCCGGAGGCCAAGCGCATCGTCACCGTCAAGAGCGTCGGGTATCGGTTCAATCAGGACCTCTAGTCGGCGGAACGGCAAGAATGTCGGCGATTGAAGGCAGGTTTCAGCGCAAGTTGATCGCCACCTACCTCATCCTCGTGCTGGCCATCGTGGCCGTGGCTGGCCTCTATATCCTCTCCTCCCTGGAGCGCGCCTCGTTCGAGCGCCTGAAAGCAAGCCTGGAGGCCCAAGCTCGCCTCATGGGGAATCAGGTGAATCCCGCTCTTCTTGGCCAGGATTCGGGGGAGCTTCAGCGCGTCGCGCGAAAGCTCGCCCAGCAGGTCGGGGCTCGCGTCACGGTGGTGCAGCCTGAAGGCCGCGTCCTGGCCGACTCCGAGCTGACACCCGAGCAGGTTGCTCAAATGGACAATCACCTGGGCCGCCCGGAGGTCCGGGCCGCCATCGCCGATGGGGTCGGGAGCGCTCTTCGTCGAAGCGACAGCCTCAGAGTCGATATGCTCTATCTGGCGATCTCACTGCGCCAGGACGGGATGATCAGCGGGGTTCTCCGACTCGCCGTGCCGCTCTCGGATCTGAGCCGTGTCACCGCCTCGGTCCGGCGAACGTTGGTCATCGGCGGCCTGATTGCTCTTTGCGCTGCCGCGGTCCTCGGATTCCTTTTTGCCCGGCAAGTGACCCGGCCGATTGCTGAGATGACGGCCGTCGCTCGCCGGATGGCCGATGGCGACTTCTCACGCAAGGTCTCCGCGGTCTCCTCCGATGAGATCGGCCAGTTGGGGCGTGTCCTCAATCTGATGGCTCAACGCCTGGAGGATCGCCTCGCCGAACTGGAGGAGCAGCGGGCGAAGGAGGCGGCCATCCTTGACAGCATGGTGGAGGGAGTGCTGGCGGTCGATGGGGAGAGCCGGATCCTGTTCATCAACGCGAGCGCCTGCCGCCTCTTCAACGCCTCGTCAGTCGGGGCGGAGGGTAGGCCGTTTCTTGAAGTGATCCGGAACAAAGAGATCCTGGACCTTCTGAATCGAACGCTTCGGGAAGGGGCATTCACCACGCAGGAGTTTCAAACCTATGCCCCGGTGCAGCGGACCGTCCAAGTACACGCCGCTCCCCTTAAGGGCCGGGAGGGGACATCAGGAGTCATCTTGGTGTTGCACGATGTCACCGAGTTGCGCCGCCTCGAAACGGTCCGAACCGAGTTCGTGGCCAATGTCTCCCACGAGCTCCGCACCCCCCTCACGTCGATCAAGGGATACCTTGAGACCCTCCTGGAAGGAGGGCTCGAGGATCGGGAGCACGCACGTCCGTTTCTGGAGGTAATCCACAAGCACACCGAGCGCCTCGGTCGGCTCCTGGAAGACCTCTTGGACCTCTCAAACCTCGAACTTGGCAAGATCACCCTTCACCGACGGCCGATCAACCTTGCGGAGGTGGTGGAAGGTGCCATGGCCATCTACCGATCGCAGGCGGCCAAGCAGGAGATAGGATTGCGAGAGGAGCTTCCAGGGGATTTGCCGCTGGTCCTGGCCGATCGCGACCGGGTGATGCAGGTCTCGATTAACCTTCTAGACAACGGGCTCAAGTTCACCCCCAAAGGAGGAACAGTCACCGTCGCTGCGCGACTGGTTCCGAGTTCCGAGTTCCGAGTTCCGAGTTCAGAACATGGAACATGGAACATGGAACCTGGAACAGCGAGCGCCAGCGAGGTCGTGGAGATTTCGGTGGAAGATACCGGTATCGGGATTCACTCTCAGGATCTTCCCAGGATCACCGAGCGGTTCTACCGGGTGGATAAGGCCCGCTCCCGGGAAATGGGAGGGACAGGACTCGGGTTGGCCATTGTCAAACACCTGGTAAAGGCGCACGGGGGCGACCTAATCATCGAGAGCGAACTGAACAGGGGGACCACAGTCAAGTTCCATCTCCCGATAGCCCCCCCCGCTGAGCAACCCGCATGATCGGCGGGGATTGACGTGCCTGTATTGACAAATCAATAAAAGTTGATATATTAGTGATATGCGAAGCGTGATGTCGAAGAGTCTGGAGCATGCGGCGCGTTGGTTCCACGCGCTGGCCGATGAAACGCGACTTCGGATTGTTCATCGCCTGAGCGAGGGTGAGCAGTGCGTCTGCGATTTGACCGACACGCTCGGGACGGGCCAGTCGCTTCTCTCCTTCCATCTCAAGACGCTGAAGGAGGCCGGGATTCTACGGGACCGGCGGGAGGGACGGTGGGTGTACTACTCGCTCAACCTTGAGGCGCTCGAGGAGATAGAGAAGCTGGTCGGTTCCCTGAAGGCAATCAACGGAAGACTTCAGGCGGGTTTGAAATGCTGTGAGTGATTTTTTTTGCCTGTATCCATCAATGAATGTTGATGGGATCTGGAGGAGGATCGGATGAACAGCCATGAGGTCAAGGATCTCGTGAAAGAGAAGTACGGGCGGGCGGCTTTGAGGATAGCGAGCGGCGACAGCTCATGCTGCAGCGCCCGAACCGCCACCGCCGGATGCGACCCCATTACATCGAACCTTTATGAAGCTGACGAAATCGCGGGGCTCCCTGCTGAGGCCGTCGAAGCGTCGCTCGGCTGCGGGAACCCAACGGTGCTCGCTCAGCTCAACCAGGGTGAGACTGTCCTCGATCTCGGGTCGGGAGGAGGGATCGACGTGCTCCTCTCCGCCCGACGCGTCGGTCCGACGGGCAGGGTCTATGGCCTCGACATGACGGATGAGATGCTGGCGCTGGCGCGCGAGAACCAGCGGAAGGCCGGGGTCGAGAACGTGGAGTTCCTGAGGGGGGAGATCGAGAGCATCCCGCTTCCGGGCAGCTCGGTGGACGTGATCATTTCAAACTGCGTCGTCAATCTCTCCTCTGACAAAGATCGTGTGCTGGCCGAGGCGTTCCGCGTGCTGAGACCGGGGGGGCGCTTGGCGATCTCGGACGTGGTGGTGCGGGGCCCAGTCCCGGCCCAGATCCGCCGGAGCGTTGAGTTGTGGGTCGGCTGCGTAGCCGGGGCGCTGAATGACGAGGAGTACCGCGACAAGTTGGCAAAGGCCGGCTTCGAGGAGATCGACCTGGAGCCCACGCGGGTCTACCGGGTGGAGGATGCCCGAGAGTTTCTCGCCGGCGCGGGCCTCGATGCCGAGACCATCGCGCGAGAGGTGGATGGGAGGTTCATGAGCGCCTTTGTGCGCGCCAAGAAGCCCGCCGCCAAATGAGCGACTCGCACGCCCGAAAGCGTCTCAGCGTGTTCGAGCGCTATCTGTCCCTTTGGGTGGCTCTCTGCATCCTGATCGGGGTCACCATTGGCAAGCTCGGTCCAGGAGTGGTGCGCGCGCTCAGCCAGATGGAGGTGAGGCATGTCAACCTCCCGATCGCGGTCCTTGTCTGGCTGATGATCTATCCAATGATGTTGCGGATCGATTTCGCGGCGCTTCGGGGCGTCGGGCGCCGGCCGACGGGAATACTGATCGTCCTATTCGTCAACTGGTTGGTAAAGCCCTTCAGTATGGCCTTCCTCGGCTGGCTCTTCTTCAAGCACCTCTTCGCCGGGATCATCGGCTCCGCACTCGGAGATCAGTACCTGGCCGGGACCATCATACTGGCGGCTGCCCCATGCACGGCTATGGTGTTCGTCTGGAGCTATCTGACCGACGGCGATCCGGCCTACACGCTGGTCCAGGTGGCGCTGAACGACCTCATCATGCTCTTCGCCTTTGCTCCGATCGTGATCTTCCTTTTAGGTGTCTCGAACATCACGGTGCCATACGACGTGCTGCTGTACTCGGTCGTCCTGTACATTATCATTCCGCTCGCGGCGGGGGCCGCCTCCCGTGCGGCGTTGCTCCGGACCCGTGGCCCAGCGTGGTTCGAGGGTGTTTTCCTCGCTCGGCTCAAACCGGTAACCATCCTCGCCCTTCTCGCAACACTCGTCATTATCTTCGCCTTCCAGGGAGAGGTGATCCTGGGCAAGCTCTCGCACATTGTGCTCATCGCCATCCCGCTCCTGATCCAGGTCTATCTTAATTCAGGGCTTGCGTATGGACTGGCGCGATGGCTGCAGGTCCCCCATTCGATCGCCGCGCCGGGCGCGCTGATCGGGGCCAGCAATTTCTTCGAGTTGGCCGTCGCCACGGCGATATCGCTTTTTGGCCTTACCTCGGGCGCAACCCTGGCCACCGTAGTTGGCGTGCTCGTCGAGGTACCTGTGATGCTCTCCGTTTGTTCATTCTGCAATCGTACCCGCCACTGGTTCGCGCGTGGCGTCGCTGAGCCGGTAGGTGCCAGCATGTAGGTGGAGGCACGCTAACTCGATGATGTGTGATTGTCCTGCGGCGAAGCCGACCTCTCCCATCGTCTCGCCTGTTGTCTTTGGTCAGCTTATCCCCATGCTCCCCTGAGAGTCTCGATGGCCAAGCCGCGAGTCCTGTTTCTTTGCACGCATAACTCGGCACGGAGCCAGATGGCCGAGGCATTTCTCCGGGCTCTCGCCGGAGAGCGTTTTGAGGTGGCAAGCGCGGGGACCGAGGCGACGCGCGTCCATTCTTTCGCGATTCAGGCGATGGACGAGGTCGGGATCGATCTGGCCGGACACACGTCGAAGTTTCTTGACACGCTTCTCGACAAGCCGTGGGACTACCTGATTACGGTGTGCGATAGCGCGAACGATAGGTGTCCGGTGTTCCCCGGCCGGACGACGCGCATCCACTGGAACTTCCCCGACCCCTCACAGGCCACCGGCTCAGACGAAGACCGCCTGGAGACCTTCCGGAGGGTCCGCGACCAGATCCACGCATGCCTCCGCCAATGGCTCGAAAATCTGGAGGAACCCGCCCTGTAGCAGGTCCTCGCTGAGTCCTGCCCCGCTCCGCCCCTGCTCCCATTGCTGGCACTTCCGCCCACGACTGGCTTGATTGTCCCAGCCCGCTCATCCGGGCTGCTCTCGCGAAAAACTCTAGTGTTCTGTAAGTGACCCGCCTCCGCTCTACCACTCCCTCCTCTTCTAGGAAATTTACACGTCTGCAACGTCAGCGTAAACCCTCTGTCACATCCTCTCGGTATTCTCCGATCACCAGGAAGAACCCACTCGCATCATGCCGGGCGCGCAGACGAAGGAGAGCGCACGATGATCGACGGAGGGGCAGAGAGATTGGAACAGGAGTTCATGAGCTATCTGCTGGCACGACCTCACACGATGCCAGCCGAGCTTGCTCAACACTTCCATCTCTCCGAGAGGTCGGCCGCCTATTGGCTGGGCTGCTTGGTGAAGTCTGGAAGGGTGAGAATCGCCAGCATCGAAGGACGACCCGGATCCCATGCCGCTGGCGTGCCAACCCTCGGGGAAGCCCTCGCTGAGCGAGAAAAGCATTGCTGGGCCGAGGTAGTTCTGGAGGTCTGCCGGGAATCTGAGGCTGCCTGAACCTGCCATGAGTGGGGACAGAAATTAACCCCGTTGTCATTACGGCTTCATACATCCGTAACAAATCGATGTCAGGATACGGTCCCTGAAGGAGGTGTGAGTGTTGATTACGCTTAAGGTCGATCTGGGTTCCTACAACCGATGCGAAGCCATGAGGTGGGTAAAGCGAGGCGATTTGCTCGGCCTGTCACCCTATTTCGATAATCAGGTGGTCTTAAGTCCCATCGACGGGACCATCGAACGCATAGAGGTCGATTCGGAGGAACGGGCAGTCCGGATCGTCATCCGGCCGCAAGACATGCAGTGGCGGGCGGCTCACCCGTAGGTCAGGAGGAGCGGAGCATGCGATACCGGATAAAAGAGCTGCACGGAAGCGTGGTCATCAAGATCGATGGCAGGGCGCGGGAGGACGAGGCGGCCAGGGCGCGACGTGGCCTCTCGGCATTTCTCCGACGCCCCGGCGTAAGAGCCATCCTCTACCTGGCCGGACTTCGGCAAATCGGCATTGCGGAGTTGGGGGTTTTGGAGGCGATCCGCCAAGAGGTCAAGGCGCAAGGCGGTACCCTCCGGCTGTGCGCGCTTCGTGACGACCTCCGGGCGCAGTTCGATCGAAATCCGTTCCTCCACGCGTACGAGCTGTATCACAACCTGGAGGCCAGCCTCTTCGGGATGCCGGACCTGCCCCTGAAACGATTGGCCTAACCCGACTGGGAGGGCAGCGCGGGGAGAGCCTCCGGGTGGGCCAGCGCCGTTGCCAGCATTCGGCATGTTTCCAAACGGGTGATGAAGCAAGCATGAAAGTCAGTCTGGACGAGCGGGCAAGGCAGAGGACGAAACCCAATCACATGAGGAGGCAGAGCATGAGACGAACCTGGCAGAACGTGCTGTTCATCAGCACAGTCATCATGACGGCGCTGTTGTTGGTGGTCCTGTCCCAGCCAGCCTGGGCCGCCGAGAAGAAGGACGACAAAGCGGTCCTGGACGAGGTGTTGGACATCCTGAAGGAGAAGGGGCAGATCACCGAGGAGAAGTATCAGGAGCTGAAGGCACGGGCGGTGAAGGAGGGGGCGGGCAAGATCCTGGCTGGCTTCGAGGGCTGGACCCCCTACATCAAGTCTGCGGACGGGCAGCATAAGATCGAATTTCATGGGCGGCTCAACTTCGACGTGCGCGCCTACGAGGAGGGGTCCCGCAACCTGGACAGTAACCGCAGCAACGTGAGCCCGACCCGGAGTGATTTGGTGACCAAGGAGTTGGTGCGAAGAGCCAGGTTAGGGGTTGATGCGACCTTCTTCAAGTACCTCGACTTCAAGCTTGAAGGCGAATTCCAAGAGCTGGGCGCTGATGCTGATCCTGCACCTCGGTTTCGGCTCACCGATGGCTACGGTGAGCTGAATTATTGGCGGGAATTCAAGATCAGGGGCGGCCAGTTCAAGGTCCCGTTCAGTTTCGAGGAGCTGACCTCCTCTCGGCTCATCGACTTCGTCGAGCGATCGTTAGTCAACAACTTGGTGCCGGCGCGCGATGTAGGCGCGATGGTCCATGGCGGGCTATTCGGCGGCATGCTGGAGTACGCCGTCGGCATCTTCAACGGGACCGGACAGAATAATCCTGAATTGAACGACTCTAAGGATTTCGCCGGCCGGCTGCTGGTTCGTCCGTTTCAGTTAATGGGCATTCCCGCATTGCAGAAGCTCCACATCGCCGGTCACTTCACACAAGGTGATCAGGACATCCACCCGGGACCCACTGCAGGGACCAGCCTCCGGGGGAGGACCGACGCTAAGTTTGTCTTCTTCCCGACGATCCCGACCCGCGGCGATCGGACGCGTTACGGCGCGGAGGCGGTGTACGCGTTTGGCCCCTTCGGCCTCTACGGCGAGTACGTCAAGACGGAAGAGGAGCGCAACCTCGGGCCCGGAGGCAGCAACCTCGGTGACCTCAAGGGCCAGGGTTGGTACGTGGCCGGCACGTTCTTCGCCACGGGGGAGGAAAAGGTCCACGGCAAGGCGCCCAAGGTCAAGCCCATGAACCCCCGGACCGGGGATTACGGGGCGCTCGAGCTGGTTGCGCGCTATGCCCAGCTTGACTTCACGTCTGACGGTCTTCTGCCCGGCCCCAGCCCCTCAGGGGGTGGCAAAGCCGGTGCCAACAAGGTGGATGCTCTGACGGTCGGCTTTAACTGGTATCTCAGTCCGAATGTCCGCATGATGTTTAACTTCGATCAGAACTGGTTCGAGAATGACCGGATGACGCCGATCACGGGCGAGGAGAACTCATGGGAGATCTTTACCCGCCTGGCCCTATGGTTCTAGTGCCGTTCCAATTAACTTCGCCTAGCGGTGTTGCTGGCCCCCGGGGCACTCCCTGCGACGTACCTGAAAATGTACGCCTCGGTCGGCCCTGGGGTCCGCGCCTTGCCATGCTCGTTTCTTGGCCCGGCACGATACCCCACCAAGTTAGGCCCGAAATAGTTGAAGAAGTTCTGGTAGGAGTATAGGCGTCTTCCACAAAATGGGGTCGACTCCGGGCGGGCTCATCGCCGTCCCTGGATTGGGAACGGGGCCCCCCCGCCAAGCAGGACGGCGATGAGCTGGTCTGGGGACAGCAGTCTCTGAGATGGGACGGTCCAAGGAAGAAAGGAGTTCCAACATGAGCGACCCCATCAACTTGAACTACGCGCAAAAGCTTCGGCGGGATGGGGCCGGCTTTTATCTAAGCGAGCTGGCGAGAGGTTTCCTCAAGGGCGAGATCAGTCTCCAGATTGGCGGAAAGCGGTTTGTGATCCCCGCCTCCGAATTCGTGGATGTCGAGATCGACCTTCAGGAGCGGGGAGGGAGATACAACGTTGATGTGAGGGTCTCCTGGCTCCGAATGCCTGTTATCAAGTTGGATCAACAGAGGGAACAGAAAGCGGGTTGATCCTCGGGGGTCTCTGACAACCGTGCCGCGAGATGCAAGAAGAGCGATCATGACCGCGGGAGCGTTGAACCCTGCGAACAATGACTGAGAGGCGCGCGTGAGCCTGGAGAAGATCCTGATCATCGAGGATGAACACGACGTTGCCCAGCTCCTCGCCTACAATCTTTCCAAAGAGGGGTATCAACCCTTTGTCGCACAGGAGGGGGTGACCGGCCTGCAGCGATCACAGGAGTTCCATCCCGACCTCGTCATCCTGGACCTGATGCTTCCCGGCATGGACGGGTGGGAGGTCTTTCGGCGCCTGAGGAAGGAGAGAGAGACAGCCCATATGCCCGTCATCATGCTGACGGCCAGGGGAGACGAGGCGGACAGGGTTCTCGGTCTCGAATTAGGGGCCGACGACTACATCACAAAGCCGTTCAGCCTCCGGGAAGTTATCGCTCGAATCAAGACGGTGCTCCGCAGGAAGGATTCGGAAAAGGATCGAGGCCGGCCAGAGGTGGTCCAGAGCGGTCAGTTGCGGATCGATCGAGGCCGCTTCGAGGTAACCGTCGCCGGGAAGGTGACGCCGTTAACAACCAGGGAGTTCGAGTTGCTCTATACCCTGGCCACCAATCGCGGACGGGTCCTCAGCCGGGATCGGCTGCTGGACCTGGTCTGGGGCCAGGAGGAATTCGTTGAGCCACGGACCGTCGATGTTCACATCACACGGCTGCGAGCGAAACTCTCGGAGCGGTCCGGGTCGGAGCACTATGTCGACACCGTGCGTGGAGTCGGCTATCGGTTCCGCGAGCAGCCCACAGACTGCGCCACCATAACTAATGGAAGTCAGGCTCATCTTTCGACGTTGCCACGACGCCAAAGAGGGGGGTGAGAACGAGGCCAAGCCGAGGGGCGAATGTAACATATCTGTAACATATCTGTAACCCAAGCGTTACAACATCTCTGATATCGTTTCAGAGGAAGGAGGACCACAGACCATGGGGACTATCACACGGCGAGGAGGCAGGCGGCTCCTTCTACTTCTTCTGTCCGTCACCGTCGGGGCGATCTCGTCCTGGTCAGCGCTCGGCTTGGCCGATGTACTCAAGGTGGACCAGGCGCTCTCGACCTATAAGCCAGTCAGCGGCGTCTCGGGCAACCTCTCGAGCATCGGGTCGGACACCATGAATAATCTCATGACCCTCTGGGGCGAGGGGTTCGGGAAGTTTTATCCGAACGTGAAGCTCCAGATCGAGGGGAAAGGGTCATCCACTGCGCCGCCGGCCCTGATCTCTGGGACCGCTCAGCTTGGCCCCATGTCCCGTCCCATGAAGGGGACCGAGATCGATGCCTTCGAAAAGAAGTTCGGCTACAAGCCGACCGGCCTCCGCAGCTCCGTGGACGCCCTGGCGGTCTTCGTCAACAAGGATAATCCGATCAAATGCCTGACCTTCCCTCAGATCGACGCCATTTTCTCCAAGTCCCGGCGCCAGGGCTACAAGGAGGACATCAAGACCTGGGGACAACTCGGCCTGACAGGTGATTGGGCGAACCGGCCCATCAGCCTGTTTGGCCGGAACTCGGCCTCCGGCACGTACGGATTTTTCAAGGAGCACGCGATGAAAAACGGCGATTACAAGGATGAGGTGAAGGAGCAGCCCGGCTCGGCCTCCGTCGTCCAGGGCGTGACCGTGGACCGCTATGCCATCGGCTATAGTGGGATCGGCTACGCGACCTCCGGCGTCCGGGCGGTCCCAATAGCCGAAAAGCCGGGCGCGTCCTGTGTGGAGGCGACCGCTGAGAACGCCTACTCCGGGAAATATCCGCTAGCCCGCTTCCTCTACGTCTATGTCAACAAGGCGCCGGGAAAGGGCCTTGATCCTCTGATGAGGGAGTTTGTGAAGTTCATGTTCACACGACAGGGACAAGAGGTTGTGATCAAAGACGGCTACTTCCCGGTCCCGAACTCCATCGCCAAGGAAGAGTTGGGCAAGGTTCTCTAACAGTAGACTGAGCCACGATATGGCCGATGGCACCAGAGTCCTGGCAGCAGGCGAGCCGCGTGAAGCGGCTCGCCTGTTTTCGGCAAGGGGCGAACGGGTCACGCGGCGGGTCCGAGTCGATCGGCTCACCCGCCGCCTCGTCACCCTTGGTGGAGTGGCGATCATCTTCTCGATCCTCGCCCTTTTCGTCGTCATCGCCGTTGAGGTGTATCCCCTGCTCAAGAAGCCGACGGCGACGCTAGTCGGAACTGTCGCCGCCAGACCGGACTCGACCCCGCTTGCCGTGGGTGTGGACGAGTATCGCGAGATCGTCTACCTGGTGACTGGCGCCGGGGTGCAATTCGTTTCGGTCAAGGATGGAGCGTCGCTCGCCCCAAGCCCCCTCGGGGGCCTGAAGGGGGCTACGGTCGTCGGGACGTCACCCCCGAGGCGAGGTCCGTTCGCTCTTGGACTGTCCGATGGGCGCGTGATCCCGGCGGAGGTCAAATTCTCGGCTTCCTTCCCAGAGGGAAGACGCCGGGTAGACGCTGAGTTGGTGGTGGGCGACCCGCTCTTAGCCGATCCTGATAAACAGCCTATCACGCGGCTCGCCCGCGTTGTCGCCCCAGCCGGTCCCATCACCGCGGCCGCTGTCGGACCGAAGGAGCTCGTGCTGCTCACCGTCAAGGAGACGAAGGCGCTGATCGGACCTTCGACGAAGGAGGAGTCGCGCCAACGTCTCTCCCTGCCGATCGAAGGCGAGATTACCGGCCTTGCCCTCGACGGCCGCGGCGAGGATCTATTCGTCGGCGCCTCATCCGGCCAGGTTCTCAGGGTGGATCTTCGGGATTCGAGCGATCCGAAGGTCGCAGGCGCCGTTGCCGCCACGACCCGACCGGGGGCCGGCGTGAGCGCCATGGGGTTCCTCATCGGCG
>Ga0184631_10000251_pt1 | contig 11497 bp, 18 predicted proteins | sample PLM4_90_b1_FD_133160 | JGI IMG/M metagenome (GOLD analysis project Ga0184631, IMG submission 133160) | Groundwater sediment microbial communities from an aquifer in East River, Colorado, USA - PLM4_90_b1 | ecosystem: Environmental > Terrestrial > Soil > Riparian zone | place: USA: East River... | reverse complement strand
TACCGATTGATACCTATCCGGTAGATAGCTGGAAGGATACACCAGATGCTGTTATGACTATTTATTTTGTTTTTCAGGAAGAATTTAAGAATATGGCTGCTGGTGGTTTTAAGGATTTCAAAGATTGTAAAGAAGGAATGCTAAATGGTTTGCCTGTAGGATAAAAAAGTTTTATATTATAGATGTGTGTGTGATGATGATGGGGAAGCGGTATAGGGCATAATCCTATACCGCTTTTTTATTTTTGTAGCATAAGCTATAATCTTTTAATATGTCTCTTTAGTTATATGATCTACAAGATTGCTTGGGGTGGTATGCTATGGAACCAAAAGATCATGTTAAACAGGTTAACTGTGAGCAAAAGAGACAGATTGAGATCTATAAATGGATCGAATCTGAACGTGCCGGGAGGGACGTTTCTGACAACGCCACACTGGAGTGGGTACGAAGATATGCTAGAGTATTCCGGGAGTGGGCGGAGACGATACCTTATGGATGTACTCGGTGCGGTCTTTGCTCTGATTGTGCTAATCGAGAAGAATGCTGCCGACCTTTTGATGAGGAAAGGCTTCAAAGGATAAAATCTTAACGTTTTTAAAAAGGGCACACATATGTCATCATCTAAAGAAAGATTGGCTTCTATTATAGAGAGCCTTGATAACGTCGCAAGTAGCGTTGAGGCAAAGGGATTACTCAGAGAAGCTGAGGCTCTTGATATAGTCTCAAATACCGTCGAGAAAATGGCTGGGGATATTCCTGCAGGTTCAGATCGACCAGCTCCCATATTTTCGGATAAAAGCTCAAAAGTAAAAGATGGTAAAGATCATTTTCCTATTCCTAACTTGACACATGCTAGAAACGCCATATCCAGGGTTAATCAGTATTCTTCAGTTCCGGTGTGGTATGATGGTTCTTTGGAGGAACTCAAAGCAAAAGTGTATAGTGCTGTAAGAAGTAAATACCCAAGCATTAAAATATCAGAGAATGATTAAAAATATTTTAGTACGATCTATATTATATATCCATTGGATTTCATTTTAAAATAGTATTTGCATAACAAGAATTTAAATAGTATTATTAAGATGTGCCTCTGATGAGTAGGGGTGTTTTGTTGAGACTACAATTACAGTGAAGGCTTACATTAGCTCATTTGGTAGAGCAATTGATTTATAATCAATAGGTAGTAGGTTCAAATCCTGCAGACTAGCATGCACGACTTCTGTAGTTTCAACTTTTTTAATTTTGCATATTCGCTGAAAAGCGTGGATTGAAACTTATTTTTGAAAAAAGGTTACGCAATTACTTTGGTTGCTTACATTTTCTAATTCGCCCAGTTGGTAGGGCAATTTCCTCAAAAGAAATGCGTCGGTGGTTCAAGTCCATCATTAGAAGCCAAAAAAATAGCATCCCTGACTTCTGCGTAACTTTTTAAATATTATAGGATGATATGAGTAAGAGTATGGTAAAACATTATCTAACATTAGCATTGAAAAAGTTTCTTGGGACCCACAGTAGGGTATCCCAAGGTAACCCAGCCACGTCACCTCTGAGGTGCTCTACTTCTTATTGATTTTTTTACGATCTTCATAAAAGAAACCCCGGTAGAGCTTAAAGTTTTATCGGGGTTTCTTTTTTGTTGTGCACACTCGATTTATAATAGTATATTATATCAATGAAAAGTACATACACAGTAGACGATTGTGCAGTGCTACATAGTGTTCTTAGGGATATACGTGGTGCTATCGATGCTTATACTTTCTTTAGTGAGGTTATGAGCACAGCTACTCAAGTGTTGTATGTACGGGAGCTGGGTGCTGGAGAACTCGAAAGGTTAATAAAAGGTTGGTTATATAGAAATTTTCATAGAAAAGCTGATCTAATGTGTGAGTTTATCTTTCAAACTGATCTTGAAAATGTTGCATTATATATCAATAATGCCGAACTTAAACTCTATGTTCAATGGCGATTAAAGATTAATAAATAATATGTTTAAAAAGTTTTGACATAGCATTATATTAACAACATCTATAGGGGGTGTGTATGGCAGATATCCATGTAATGTTTCGAGGAAGACAAGATGACCTTAAATTTGATGAACTCTTCCCAGTAGAGCGGTATGAAGCGCTCGGTATCCCAGCTGGAACAGAGGTAACATCATTGACTGTTAATGACAGTCAGATTCGTATGGCTCTGGCACAGAAATATGACGTAGGTTTAAATGAATTCAGAGACCAGTATATAGAAATTAATCCAAACGGTAATATTACAATAAGAGCAAATGTTCCGTTTGGTAAAGACTGAAGGGGATTTAAAAAGAACCCTGTATCATATAAGATATTATAAAGAATTGGAGATTAAGATATGACAACTCGTAGAGTTACTCCCCAGGCAGCTCCTGTAGTTGAGGGAGATATCCGTGTTAGGGTACTTAATTCATTTATGACATGTCCTCATCGGGATACTGATTCTCTTAAAAAGATCCACGAAGATATTCGTGATCATGACCCACTGTTCTATGCACATCTTGCATGTTGGTATCTTGTCAAGGGTGAGATCAGGGATCACCAGGAGATCTTTGCATCAATGCTAATCACGGATCCTTTTATAGATAACCGTGAGGTTGGTCTTGCTCTTTTCCGGAAACATGCGGTCTTCATGAAGAATAAAATTCTCGGCTTTATTCGTGGTAAAAAGGTTAAGATTCGAATAAAGACTGGCAAGAAGATCAAGATAGATAAGAAGTCGATTGATGAAGTCAGGATTGAGGAGAAAACTGTTGGTATGAAGAGAAATACCACATCTTCTTTCGAAACTGAAATTAAGAATTATCTTCGTTGGTTGGAAGCGGATAAAGATCGTTTCGATACCGTAGCCTTGAAGAATAGGGCAGATTTGAAGAGTCTTTATAAGAAGATTAAGTTAAAGCCCTCAGCACAGGCTCAGGCTATTCTTTTCGATGGAAAAATTCCTGAGGATTCTAAGCTGGCTGTTTTGAAAAAGATTTCAGAGGCTGAACCAACTGATGCAGCGAAAATGATCGTGGAAAATAAAATTCCGTATACGATTGCTGTTGGATTGATTGATAAAATAACTCCTACGATCCTTGTTGCTCTTATCAATAGCATGTCTTCGATGGAAGTCATCAACAACATGGCATCACTTGAAGAAAAGGGTGCTATGAGTAATGAGGCTACTAAGGCTCTGATCCAGGAAAAGCTGAAGAAGGCTGAGAAGACAAAGAATGTGTCGACTCTCAAGTCAAAGGCAGCTGCTAAAACAGGTCGTATTACTGATGTAGATGTTTTGGCTCAATTGGATAAAGTAGCAGATGCTCAGGTTAAAAAGAGTGGACAGATTTCCGTAGCTACTGCCGTATTCGTCGACCGGTCTGGATCGATGGATAAGGCTATTGAGGTAGGCAAAAATACTGCGGCATTGATCTCTGGTGCTTCTGTAGCTGAACTTACTGTTGTAGTCTTTGATACGACACCAATGGTGATTGAAGCAAAGGGAACTTCTATGACTGATTGGGAGAATGCTTTTCGACCTGTGCGTGCAGGAGGTTCTACTTCAATGGGTTGTGCTCTTAATTACTTATTGTTAAAAAACAAAAGTGTGGAGACCATTGTGGTAATCACAGATGAGGGGGAGAATGCTACTCCGATGTTCACTACGGTGTATGATCAGTATGCAAAGAAGCTTAATATTCGTCCAAATGTAGTGATCATCCATATTGGACCGGCTGATAATACTTTTTCCAGCAACCTGAAAAGAGCTGGTATTGAGTATGATATTTACACCCCGGCAGGGAATGATTATTATGCTTTGCCTGGTTTGATCCCGCTCCTTGCTAAGAAGTCAAAACTTGATTTGGTCTTTGAGATTATGGAAACTCCGTTGCTTGTTCGTGGTTCTTTTCGGTAATAACTTGGAGAAACTATGGGTCTTGACGTTTTAGGCATCATTAGTAAACTTGGAGAGAAGGAGCGAAAGATCACTGACCTTGAGTTCGTCTCTCCGGTATTCTATAATGAAGCAGTGGTGACGCATATTGATGGATTGGTCTATAAACTCAAGATTCCAAAGGTTAACCCAGGGTGGTATAAGATCCGCCCTTTGAATGCTAATTTTGCAAAAATAACTGGTGATGCAGACTTTACTGAACGGGACTTATATTTGCGCCGTCTTGGTAGGCTAAGAGTGACTTTGACCCTGAAGAGGGATAAAGAATTCTTAGCTATCCCGGATAAGGCTAACAAATATGGGTTGCCGTTCCGTGGGCTGATACCAGTGTTATTATTTGATGACACGGTCATGAATTTTGACCGTGTCATCGTTCGTTATGATGGTGCCAACTTTTGGTTTGAAAGTGTTGATATGGGTAATGATCCAGCTAAAGCGGATTATCTTCGGGAAAGCCTGGAGAGGTTAGTAGACCCAACTAAGATTAAATTCTCAAATCTTTCTTTTGAAGAAAAAATGGCTTATTCTCTGCGAACTACTTTTGATAAAAGATTTTTGGAGGATAAAAAAGAGATTCTGATAAGGAATGACGTAGAGCATGCTGGTGGAAAGCTCATTCGATTTGTAGAGCGAAGTGATCATTTTAGCGTGACCTATCGAGTAGATGGTGAGGAGTTTACTAGTCATATCTCGAAAGATGCTCAACGAACAGTTATCGCTGCAGGCATCTGTTTATCCGGTAGTGACCATATGCTTGACCTTACAAGTCTAATCACCGTGGTCAGGGAAGCGCAGCAAACTGGTGCACTGCATAGATTTAGTCCTCTAACATGAGTTAAGTATAGGTATCATATGTCAAATTCCTGTGAAACATGTGTAGTAAAAAAAGAACTTATTGAGCTCGCTACAATTTTAAGTAAATTTTTTGATATTACCGAAAGGTATACCTGGGCGGAGCAGGGAGACTACCAGATGAAAATTACTAAAATTTTAAAACGGCTGAAGCCACAGGAAAATGATGCTGTACCCGAGTAAAAATGCAAATGCATCTCAAATATCCTATGATAACTTTTTAAAATTTTTTGATAAGATTCCCCCTTTAGAACGGGATATCTACAGATATTATTGTATCTTTAATCTCGGTCAAGTTGAGATAGCCAATATTACAGGGCTGACTCAGGGAGCTATATCACATCGATTGGCAAAATTAAGGACCAGAATATCTTTTCTTGAAAATTTGGATAGATTGTGCGAGGGTGATCCTGAAAAAGTTTTTAATGGGCTGAAGCAGTACTGTGATCCCTTTGAGATAGCTCTATTAAGAGCGGTATATAGAACTACCAATCAATCATATTCTGCACATATCTTAAATGGGTTGTTTAACCTTACTGGTGAACAAGTAATGAATCAAATAAGAGTTAAATATAGATTTTCAAAAATTTTAGATAGATTAAAGGGTACGGGTTACTACAATATATTCAAGTATATTGAGGGGGGCGGGTATATGCTAAATGAAGTTAGATTACCCCACTTTGATAGGAGGCATGATGGTTAGCAAGAGGTCTGATAGAGGAGCATATCAATGTCTTCTTCCACTTGATTGGGTAACTATGAGCTTTTCGGAAAAAGTTGATTATTCCTTAAAAGTTCAACATGAAGGTTTTCGTGAGTTCATCCTGGATAGTGATAAAAAACTTAAGGATTATTTCTCAAAATTAAGTGAAAAGAAAGATCATAGATTAAAATTATATATTACATTGTTTAGCATACCAGCAGATAAATATACTCAAGAGTCAAAAGCACTATTGAAGGAATTTGTGAGTACCTTGAATAATCTTGGTAGAGCTAAACTTCAATTTATTGAGTGCACAAATCCTGATATAATAGAGATTCGGGAGATTAGGTAACAATGTTTCCCTCTACTATATTAGATGCTGTTGATATTTTTCGGCGTAAGTATGGTAGGAATTAGGCGGGATAATTGGGTAAATTGGATTTTAAAGAAGAGTGCTGGTTTCTATATGGTATTCGTCTGGAGAATTTTATTCCAGGTATAAAATGCTTTATTGGATTCCGGCGATACCATACTATAGGGACTTCTGTGCGAGTAGAAATGGATTTCTCTAAAGCAAATAGTCCTTGGGTGATTGGTTGGTACCACACTCATCCAGGTATTAAGAATACCACACCGAGTCCTACAGATAACTCTACAATGAGATCTTGGGTAAAATCAATATATAAGACATACCTTTGTGGGATTGGGTGTGGGAAATATTCATCTTATTATTGTTACTCTGTGGGGGGTCTTTGTAAAGATAAATCTACTATTGTGAAGAAGAGCCCTATGGAATTTAAGTCTTATGGCTCTTTTTTTATAGGGTGGCTACCAGCTTAAATCATAGAATAATAACTTATATGGGAGGATATTTATGGAAGCACGTTATAATGAACTGACAGATAGACTGGTTGCTGTAGGTCGACCGTCTTTTTCCGCCTCAGAATTTCACGAGCTGCATGATTATATCATAGAGTTGCGTAAAAAGGTTGAGGGTACTAAGAAGATTAAGGGAGGTAAAAATTATATTAACGAACAATAAGAGTACTTTCTTTAAAGGTATCAACGTAGATTATATGCGAAATATCCTAAGTCTTGGAGAAGGTTATTCTAAGAGGGCCTATCCAGAGTTTAGCCTTATAATAAATAAACTCTTAATAGAGATAGACAATGAGGATATTAAAAAATTAAATACACGTAGATATTATGTTATAGAGGATGTAGTCCCTATGAACTTATCTTTTTTAGGCTACCCAAGGGGAAGTAAAATAAGATACTACATTAATTCTGATAGTGTACGTATAATTCAGAATGACACAGAATATTTTACCATTATCTTTTCGGATGACTTTCGTTTGGTGATCTATAATATCTCAGAATATGAGAATATTATAAGTTACCTACAAGCTATATGGGCAGAGGCTCTATGATAGAGCTTTTCTAAAGAGTATACTCCAGCATTAACAGTAGAGAAAGAAATAATATTATGGAAGTAAATTTTAATATTTTGAGAAAAAAGCTTATTAAAGATTATAACCATGTTATAACCTCCTTGAATAATTCTATCTGTGAAGACACTGATATGGAGCGGGTAGTTATTCCTGTTAATGATCTTAAATTTAATATAGAGAGATTAAGAATAGATATCATTGCCATATGTGCAATTAATGATTCGAATATTAAAAATTGTGATTGTGTTCTTGATAGTGATACTGAAGTAGAAGAATTTCATAATTCTGGTTTTTAAAGGAAAAAATATAATGATTATAGCCGTGATCGAAATAAGTTTGTTTTTCGTTTTTTTTGCTGGATTAGTGTCCCAAGTTATTCAGCCTTTTTTAAGGGGGACACCTTATTTTCCTATATTATTAAAAGAGAAAAAATTACTTAGGGATCTGGAGCTTGAAAAGCAGAATGCAGTAGAAATTGCATTAGTGCAAGATATAACACGACAAAAAAAGATAAATATGGGAAACTTGAAAGATATAGAAAGTCTTAAAAAAGAAACAAACGATAATACTAACAGGGAATAAATACCCAATATTAAATAACATCTATGTTAAGGAGTGCCTTATGGCAAAAGCTCAAGAAAGTCCTGCTGGAATTTTCAAGTTAGCTGTCGGAGTCATCATCGGGATAATAGGCCTGTGGTCTATTTTTCAAATTGTTGAGGTTAATGATCCTAATACTATTTTAGTAGTCCAAAGTCCACTATCTGGAAAATTGTCCTGGTATACTGATGCCGGAGTAAAATGGCAGGGCTTTGGTAAAACGACAAAATACCCAAAGCGTGAGATTTATGAATTTAAAATTTCTGTTAGATTTAATGATGGAGGACATGGGACAATGAATGGTAGCGTGAGTTTTGAACTACCACTGGATGCTGCCCATCTTTCTAATATCCACTCTAAGTTTGGAAGTCTTGCCGCTCTTAAAAGTCAGTTAATAGCTACAGTTGTCAATAAATCGATTTATATGACTGGTCCCCTTATGTCAAGTAAAGAAAGTTATGCTGAAAAAAGAAATTATCTGATTCAGTATGTAGAAGATCAGATTCAAAATGGTATCTATAGAACTATCTCTAAAGAAGCAAAAACCACTGATCAAATGACTGGTGCTGAAAAAACGGTAACAGTTGTTGATATTTGTATAAAAAATGGATTACCAGAACGCCAAGAAGAAGCTGCTATGACAATTTTTGGTATAAAAACATTTAACTTTGCAATAAATTCTCTCCCTTATGACGGGGCTATTGAGAAGCAAATTGAAGGTCAGCAACAGATTACTATGGATGTACAGACATCTATAGCAGATGCCAAGAAAGCAGAACAGAATGCTATTACTGTTGCAAAGCAGGGAGAGGCTAATGCCGCAAAAGCAAAGTGGGAGCAAGAAGTAATTAAAGCAAAAGCTGTAACAGAAGCTGAGCAGCAAAAGGTAGTTGCTAGTCTTAATAAAGATGCTGCTGAATTTAAGAAAGCGGAACAGATTCTTCTTGGACAAGGTGAGGCGGAACGTAAGAAACTTGTTATGTCCGCAGATGGAGCTCTTGATAAGAAGCTTGCAACTTATGAAAAAGTAAATTTGGCGTATGCTGAAGCTATCGCAAAATATCAAGGTAATTGGGTACCCTCTGTGATCATGGGTGGTGATAATAAGAGTGCCAGTGGTGCACAGGATCTTATCAGTATGCTGAATGCCAAGACAGCTATGGATCTTGGAATTAACATGGGTATGGCAGGTAAGAATAACACAGCTCAGAAATAGTATTTCTGAGATAATGGTTAATTTAATGGAGTCTTGTTTCGGCTGGGCTCCTTTTTTTTATTTTTATTGTTATCCTCTTAGAACCTTAATTATATTTAATAATATCCATTAGATATCTTGTAAGGATTAGAAAATATGAATGAAGATACCGAAAAATCCCTAAAAAAAGAAATGGGGTATTCCGAGGGTATTCACAAATGTGGTACGTGCAAATTTTACAAGGAAATTGAAAATCCTCATCTTGATAGAGACTGGATAGATACTTGTAAATTTAATAGCATTGGATCTATTACTATTAAGAGTACTGGGATTTGTAAGCATTGGAAAAAATCGGTTAAGAAATAAATCTATATAAAATTTTCAGGAGGTTTTGAATGGGTGGTAAATTATACGAGCTTCTTGCTGTAGAAAAAGATGCAAAGGATGTCTTCGCCAAAATTATAGAGGAGACCCTTAAAACATTTAGCCAACGTTCAGCACATTTCATTGAATCCCGTAAGAGTTATTCTCCTTTCAATGATCAGGATAAAGATCGCCCTGATGAAGAGTTTACTCCTATGGTTACAACGGTTAAGGATAAACTCGATTATTCTCAGGGATCAATAGTTCGTTTTATTGATATCGAACTTCAAAAAGAGAAGGGTAATCAGTGTGCTTCTTCCGATATCATTGTAGAGCTTCCTGATGGCTCTACAGAGACTATCCTTGAAAAGGCTCCTGTTGCATTCTTAGTACAGATGGAGTCAGTCCTGGAAAGGGTTAGGAAGGTTTATGAAGATATTCCCACAATTGATCCTTCAAAGGTATGGTCAGAAGATTTGACTCGGACAGGTGTATGGAAAGCGGAACCCGTAGAAAGAATCAGATCAAAGAAAATTCCAAAGGTTATTACCAAGGCTGAAGCTACTGATAAATTTCAGGCACAGACTGAAATTGTTATGTCAGATGAGGCAGTAGGAACATGGACGCAGTCGTTTGCCAGTGGGGGATTATCTCCAAAGCAGAAGAGCCAGTTGCTCAATCGTATTGACTGCTTGATTTCCGGTGTGAAGATTGCCCGTTCAAAAGCAAATTCTCAGGAAACTGAATCTTTAAAAGTTGGGCAGAAATTTTTTAATTATATTAATCAGGGGTTTAACCTTAAGTAAGCTCCTATTAAGCCAGTTATCTTAAATTCATTTTTGTTTTTTGATATTAGAAGAGGCGGAGGTTCAATTCCTCTCCTTCTCCCCTAAAAAATATGGAGAAGGTAGCTTAGTTTGGTAGAGTACTTCTAAAAAAGACAAAAGTTTATTTTTATTATTTTGCATACCAGATTAAATTTTATATGATTAGTGTTTTGAATGTCAAAAACTCAAAACTGAAGGTGGTTAATAAAGAATAGATAGCTCGAACACACTCCTGTCAGCGGTTCAAATCCGTTTAGACCCTCTAAGTTATCTCTAAGTAGATGACTTCGGGGGTCTATAGCTCAGCGGTAGAGTAGGAGATTTATTATGAAGGGCGATGGTGTTATTTATTAATTACCACTATCTAATCCTGGGATTACAACTCTTGGGTGAGATATAATTTGAGGGGGGAGACCGGGAAAAGTCTTCCCCTTCTTTTTTTGTTGTACAATTCATTTTACTATAGTATATTAATGTACAGAGAGATTCCCCTATTACTTATGTTATGGGGTAACAATGGTAAGATATCGAAGAGTTGTTAATGATGCAGTTGTAGGTCCCTGGGAGGACATGCCTGAAGTTATTCCTCCCACACTGAAGGGCTTATGTGGTTTTATAGAATTGTGCCCAGGATGGGATATTAAAAAATTTGAAGGAATTCGGACACGAGATCGTAGAATCATAAATTATGGAGATAGGTCTCAGTTTATGATTGATGAAGAAATCTCTGAGGAAGATCTCATATGGCTTGCTAAAGAGAAAGTAGGGTATATGCACACAATCTCTAATGATATTGATTTTGAGCAAAAACTATCACACTTGACTAAAATAGATGGCTATCAGATGGTGGAAGACTTATACTTTCTTAGTGGACTACAGAATATAGATTTACCATTACAGATAAATAGAAAATGGCACCCTAAAATACAGGAATTATACAATAGGATGCTATCAGGGGAAAAAGTTATTAGGACAGGTCCCAGATTACCTCAAGTAGGATATGAAACTGATTTTTATATATACGAATTAGAGCCTATTGATGATTGGAATGGTTACCATCATGTTTTCTTAGATGATCTCATTAAAGAAAGAAAATGGTTAAATCTTATTCATCATACTTTTAGAATTCTAAAAGAAAACTCACATTGGGAGCAGGATATAATATCCGGACCCTATATTTCTGCACTTCCAGGTATGGAGTTAACATATAGCCACTGGGTGGTACTATTAAAACAAGAGAATAATGGTGATACTTTTGTAGTCTCAAGATTTAAACTGGATTATCTCAGCGAATTTTTAATAGCTCACAATGTTGTTGAAAAAGGATGACAAATGAAAACCTTTGTACATGAGGGTGCATATCGTGGGGAAGGTCTCTTGAAAAAGATTGCTGCACAGCATATTACTCTGTGTGGGGTTGGGGCGATCGGCTCGAATCTCGCGGATAACTTGGTGCGTCAAGGTTTCCAGAAAATTACAGCAATCGATTTTGACAGGGTAGAAGAGCACAATAGGAATACTCAGGTCTGGAATATTCGAGATG
>Ga0184631_10000250_pt1 | contig 11509 bp, 11 predicted proteins | sample PLM4_90_b1_FD_133160 | JGI IMG/M metagenome (GOLD analysis project Ga0184631, IMG submission 133160) | Groundwater sediment microbial communities from an aquifer in East River, Colorado, USA - PLM4_90_b1 | ecosystem: Environmental > Terrestrial > Soil > Riparian zone | place: USA: East River... | reverse complement strand
TTAGCGGATCGGAGGCCACGTCGAAACCCGCTACCGAGGCCGTGCCCGATGTGGGATGAAGCAGCGTGGTCAGCATACGCATGGTCGTGGTCTTGCCGGCTCCATTCGGCCCCAGAAGCCCGAACACTTCTCCTTTGCCGACAGAGAAATTGACCGACTGAACAGCGCCGAGGGCGCCGAAGTATTTTGTGAGGTTATTGGTTTCAATCATGAGCCATTATTCCAAATCGCAATCATCTGCTATGTTTTCGTAGGAGCGGCCCTGCGTGGCCGCCCTCGTTGCTATCGCCACCAGGGCAACCACGTAGGGTTGCCCCTACATGAGAATGGCAATAATGCCATCTTGAAGGCAAATACGAATTACGTCAGGAACAGTTTTGCCGCGCAAATACGGGGTCGGATGGGGATAAGAGGATCTGGACGAACGTTCGAAGGTGAAATTCCACATCCCGCTTTCAAATGTTCTCCGCCTCACCCTTCCGTCTCGATTCCCAGCGCCTTGATCTTCCGGTGCAGGTTGCTGCGCTCCACGCCGATGGCGTCGGCGGTGCGGCTCACGTTGCCGCCGAATTCCTTGAGTTTCCTGGCGATGAAATCATGCTCGAACTCAGACCGCGCTTCCTTGAGAGTAGCATGATTGCCGCCTTCCCTCCCTCTGCGGGACAGGGTCGGCGGCGCCTTATGTCCCTGGGACAAGGTACTGATCGGCGGCGGTACGCTGTTTTCCGTAAGGATGGGACCGGGAACCATGATAATCAGCCGTTCGATGATGTTCCGGAGCTCGCGCACGTTTCCGGGCCATGGGTACCGGACAAAGAGCGCGAGCGCGTCATCGTCGATGGTCTTCGGCTTCTGGCCGTATTCGTTTGAAAACTCCTGCAGAAAGTGGCGCGCCAGGCGCGGGATGTCGTCCGACCGCTCGCGGAGCGGGGCTACCTCAAGGGGTATCACGTTCAAGCGATAGTAGAGGTCTTCGCGAAAAATGCCTCGCTGAATCTCGTCGGCAAGGTTCTTGTTCGACGCCGCGATCACCCGCACGTCGGCCTTGAGCGTCTTGGAGCCGCCTACGCGCTGATATTCCTGGCCTTCAAGCATTCTCAGCACCTTGGCCTGCGTGGCCAGGCTCATGTCCGCGATCTCGTCGAGGAAAATCGTGCCTCCGTTGGCCAGCTCGAACTTGCCTCGCTTCATGCCTGTTGCGCCGGTAAACGAGCCCTTCTCATGGCCGAAGAGTTCGCTCTCGATCAGTTCCTGCGGTATCGCTGCGCAGTTCACTTCGACAAAAGGACCGTCCGCCCTTTTGCTCGCGCGATGGATGGCCCGGGCAACGAGCTCCTTGCCCGTGCCGCTTTCGCCGTGGATCAGCACCCAGCCGTTCGTGGGACCAGCCAGGGCGATCTGCTGCTTAAGCGTCTTGATTGCCTCGCTCTCGCCAACGATCTCGCACCGCCGTTCAATGCTCCGCTTGAGCGTTTCGTTCTCCTCGCGCAGCCGGTGCTCATCCAGCCCGTGCTTGACCACCAGAATCAGATGCGCGAGTTCCGGCGGCTTTACGATAAAATCGTAAGCGCCCATCTTTGTTGTCTTGACCGCGGTCTCGATGGTCCCATGGCCCGTCACCATGATCACCGGCAGATCAGGCCGTATCTCCCTGATCCTGCCGAGCGTCTCGATACCGTCCATCCCGGGCATGGCTATGTCAAGGATCGCGAGAGACGGCTGCGCCTCAAGAAGCAGGTCGATCCCCTCCCTGCCCGAGGCGGCGGTCACCACCTCGTAGCCTTCGTCGCGCATGACGTCGGCAAGGCTTTTGCGTACGCTCTCTTCGTCGTCAATTATGAGTATCGTTTCACCGGACATAAGCCGTACTCCAACTTTTTCAAACTAATCTCGCTAATGCGGAAGGCAACCGCTTTGGTCGGAATGAATGTGACGTGAATGCACCTCTCGTGATCAGGCCACGCGAGACTCGTTACGGTGCTTTTCGACAGCTCGTTGATAGAGCGACTCGGGAGCGACATCAAAACCGCAGTCCCAAACAAGAGTCGGCCAAGAATCCAGATGAAAATCCGCGAAACGAGCAGTGTCGCGCAATTGCTCCGCAGCTTTATTCGCGAATACCAGGTCTTCCAGATCCACTTCCCCGGCCTCACCCGTATTGAACCGCAACCAGATACGATACCCGCTGATATATTTTGCTTCTGAAATCGAAATACAGTCCATAGTCAGTTTTCTCCTTCTATACCAAGGGTTGGATTCGGTGAAAATCAGCGGTTTCCCACATGCGCAGCAGTTCGTCGCGATGCAGTTCCGCCCACTCTTCAACGAGACCGCGGACCCGGGCCGGAAGCTCTCCGGCTATGAGATTCAGCGTACGTGTCTAAGATTTCTCTGATGCGTCGGAGCGGTTTCAGCCTCGAGCGCTTCAATGATCATCCATTCGTTGGGATAAGTTTGACGAACATCCACCCACTGCATATTCAACTCCCGCTGTGTCTCGATTCTAATGATGCGCTGTTGGTCAAACCACGATGTTTACTCGACGTATTATTATCGTTACGCTGTCGGATTTTGTCTTGCTCGACACAACCTGCCTGCCGGATCACCCCATGGCACAAAACAAAAACATCAGTATTAGTTTAATTGCCGCCGTGACGACCGCTGTTTCAGCCATTTTTTGAATGATGATTGACTTTCTCCCGACGGTCTGCCAGCCAGCAGTCCTTCTACGCTAATATCCTCGTCAATATCCTCCCAGTGGATTCCCTGCCCTTTGCCGATCAGCCTCCAGTGCTTGCGCTCCTGAGAAGTCGCATGCAGAAGCCTTGGAAACCATGCCAGCGGTACGGAAATCGTCCTCCCATCGCTCAAATCCACCGTCAAAGTGTCCTTGGTGATAGCCACGCGCTCGGCAGCCGGAGCCAGCAGTTCAACTTCCGAAATAGTCATTCCACACCTCCACGAAACGGACCTGATACTCTTCAATGATCTCCTGAATTTTACTTATCTCAGCGCGACTAAAGCCGCCGCTGCTGTGCATCCTGACAGGTTCGAGCCAGAACTTTGCAATCTTGTCATCCCGCTCGACATGGACATGCCGCGGCTCATCCTTGTCTCCCGCATAAAAGAAAAAACGATAAGGCCCCTTCTTGAATATCGTCGGCATTCCGGCTCCCGCGCGTTAACCTCTTTTTTTCATCCTTTTGTTAATTATCTGCCGCCTAACTTATGTTTCAACATCTCCACCACCGCTTCGATCTCCCCCTCCGTCGTTTCCCTGCCGAGGCTAAACCGTATCGCACCCCGGGAGAGCGCCGCGTCCGCGCCCATGGCAACAAGCACATGCGACAGCGTCACCGTACTGTCGTGACAGGCTGCCCCGGGGGAAACGGCAACTCCCGCCAAAACTTCCATGACCGTTGCCGCGTCGAATCCCTCAAAGCTGACATTCCAGGTATTCGGAAGTCTTTTTTCAGGATGGCCGTTCAGATGCACGCTCAGTCCCGCATGCTTCAATCCGTCAAACAAGCGCTGCCCGAGCGCCCTCTGCCGCTGGCCTTCTTTCTCAACAATCGGCATCGCAACCATGCTCGCTGCGCCCAGGCCGACGATGAACGCCGCATTCTCCGTGCCCGGCCTGAGACCCCGCTCATGCCCCGCTCCGTGCATCAGGGGGAGGAGTGTGCGCCCGTTCCTGATATACAAAGCGCCGATCCCCTTCGGCGCATAGAACTTGTGGCCTGCTATGGTCAGAAAATCCACGCCAAGATCGTCAACATTCACCCGTACTTTCCCGACGCTCTGCGCCGCGTCGGTATGGAACGAAACACCTCGGGATGATGCGATCCGGGCAAGTACTTTGATGTCCTGTATCGTCCCAACCTCGTTGTTCGAATGCATGATCGTAACCAGTGCAGTATCCGGCGTTATCGCCTTCTCGAGCTCAGCGGGATTCACCATGCCGTATTGATCAACAGGCAGATAGGTTACGGTATACCCGGCGCGTTCAAGGTGACGACAGGGTTCCAGCACCGCGGGATGCTCGATCCGGGACGTGATAATGCGCTTACCCTTTCCCGCTGCCCTGGCGATCCCCTCGATCACCATGTTGTTCGATTCCGTTGCTCCGCTCGTAAAGATAAGCTCGGAGGCCCTGCATCCCAGAAGGAGCGCCAGCCGCTCCCGCGCCTCCTCGATGCCCGCCTTGAGCGGAACGCCGAAGCTGTGACTGCTCGATGGGTTGCCGTAGTTTTTTTTCAGATAGGGCAGCATCTCGTCGAGGACCTGCGAATCAACAGGAGTGCTTGCGTTATAATCAAGATAGATTGGGTTCATAGGTTCCTACAGGCTCACTTTCGCTGCCATAAACGATTCCAGCATATATTCCAGCCCGTTCAGCGTACCTACAATAAGAGCTGCTGCAAGAAACGATACGACCGCATATGCCACCGCCTTCCCCTGCGCAGCCCCGGTCATGGTCCTGACCCCGAGATAGAGAAGATAAATACTATACAGAATGGCGGGATAAAGGGACCAGCTCAATTGTGGAATAATCGCAGGGATGCCGGCAAGAAAGAGCGGGGTGAACGAAAAGCTCGCGAGCTGCAACCCCCGGAGGCTGGACCACCAGGTTTCGTTGCTGAAGACAACGGCTGTTATAACCGCGGAAAAAATGACTATGTTGATAACGATCATGAAATACCAGAGCACATTCAGCGCAAGAACCTGGCCGAGCGGCAGAGCGCCCGCCATCCCCCTGCCGAACATCAGCCGTTCTGCCACGGCTGACAGCGGGGGCGCCATCGCGACGACAGCCACGTAACTGAAAATCAAGGCCCGGTATGTCGTACGCTCTTCTTGAATGACCTTCCACTCCGCCTTCGGGGAAAGAAGAATATTCTTCACCCGAAGCGGGAGACCGTTCATGCGCCTGCCTTCCGCTCGAACATGCCCGTGGTCAGATACCTTTCGCCCACATCGGGGAAGAGGGTCACCACCCGCGCCCTTTTTCCAAGCCGCGCCGCTACCTGCACTGCCGCCCAGCATGCGGCTCCGGAGGAGATCCCGACGAGCAGACCCTCCTCGTGAGCAAGATGCCTCGCCGTATCAGCGGCATCCTCGTTCGAAACCTTGATGATGCCGTCATATACGTTGGTATTCAATATCGCGGGCACGAATCCCGCGCCGATGCCCTGGATGACGTGCGGTCCGGGCTGGCCTCCCGAGAGCACCGGCGACGCGGCTGGTTCTACCGCAAAGATCGTGATGTCCTTGAATTTCTTTCTGAGCACCTCTCCCACGCCCGTGAGCGTGCCGCCGGTGCCGACGCCGGCGACAAAAGCGTCGATTTTCTTCGCGCCCATCTGCGAAATGATCTCTTTCGCGGTGGCGCGGCGGTGGACCTGGGGGTTCGCGGGATTGCCGAACTGGTCGGGTTTGTAATATTCCTTGCTCGAAGCGAGGAGTTCATCGGCTTTTGCAATGGCGCCTTTCATGCCCTTGTCCGCGGGCGTGAGCACCAGTTCGGCGCCGTAGGCCTCAAGCAACCTGCGCCGCTCGACAGTCATGGACTCAGGCATGGTGAGGATGACGCGATAGCCCTTGACCGCGGCGACCATGGCGAGGCCGATGCCCGTATTCCCGCTCGTGGGCTCCACGATGGTCATGCCCTTTTTGAGCAGTCCCTTTTTCTCCGCAGCCTCGATCATGGCAAGGGCGGGCCGGTCCTTCACGCTCCCTCCGGGATTGAAGCCTTCGAGTTTTGCCCAGACCTCGGCGTCGCCGGCCCTGACCAGTTTGTTGATCCTGACCAGCGGCGTATTCCCGATCAGATCCAATATGCTTTTTGCTTTTTTCATTGACGGACCTTTCCGCGGTTTTCTATTCCGCATTCCGCATTACAATGCCCCCCGCTCGATCATCTCTTCAGCGTGTTTGATCGTCGCGTCGGTGATGGTCTTGCCGCCGAGCATGCGGCTGATCTCCTCCACCCGTTCTTTTTTGTCGAGCAGCCGCACCTCGGTGCTCGTCCGGTCCTTCTTCACGGACTTGGAAACGCCGTAGTGGCTCCCGGCCATGCTTGCGATCTGCGGCAGATGGGTGATGCAGAAAACCTGCCGTTTCGCTGCCACGCGTTTGAGCTTCTTGCCCACCTCTTCCGCAACCGCGCCGCCGATGCCCGCGTCCACCTCGTCGAACACAAGCGTGGGAATGCTGTCGCCTTCCACCAGGATGGTCTTGAGCGCCAGCATGATGCGCGACAGTTCGCCGCCCGAAGCGATCTTAGCCAGCGGCTTCGGCTCCTCGCCCGGGTTCGGAGCAATCAGGAACTCGACGCGGTCGGCGCCGCGCGGCCCGAGCGTGTGGCCATCTAGCGTATCGTCACCGGGCTCCTGGGTGATCTTCACCGTAAATACGGTCTTCTTCATGCCGAGGTGCGCGAGCTCCGCCTCGACCTTCTTTTCCAGATCTCGTGCGGCCGCACCGCGCTTTTTCGTGAGTTCCTGCGCCCCTGTAGTCAGCTCTTTCTGAACAGCAGCGATACCGGACTTCATCCGTTCCTGCTCTTCCGTGCTCCGCTCCATGCGCTCAAGTTCGGCCGACGCCTTTGTGCCGAACTCGATGATCTCGTCAAGAGTGCTCCCGTATTTTCTTTTGAGCTTCTGGATCAGGTCCAGGCGGTCGCCGATTTGTTCAAGCCGGTCAGGGTCGAATTCCACGCGATCGGCATAGGCCGAAACCTCGCGGGCCGCTTCTTCGATCTGCGCGCGGCCCGATTCGCAGAGTTCAAACACCGGCATCAGCCGGTCGTCGATGGCCGCAATCTCGCGCAGGCTGTTCATGGCCTTCTTGAGCCCCGACAGCACCGAGCTGTCCGACGCATAAAGCGCGTCGTCAGCTGCCCGGGAAAGCCCGGCGATCTTTTCCGAATTGACCAGCAGTTTCTGTTCGTTCGCGAGCTCGGTATCTTCACCCGCTTTGAGCGTCGCCGATTCTATCTCGTTTTTCTGATAGCGCAGCATATCCTCGCGCTGCGCCCGGTCCCGCTCGCCCGCCTCAAGCTCCGCGAGTTCCTTCCTGACCGTTCGGAGACGCTGATACTTTTCCGCAACCGTATCAAGGAGCGCACCGAGGCCGCCGTAGGAATCGAGCAAAGCCATCTGGCGCTCGAGGGACAGCAGCGACTGATGCTCGTGCTGACCGTGAATATCCGCCAGGGTAGCCCCCAGGGCAGAGAGCGTGGCGAGGTTCGCCAGGCTCCCGTTGATATAGACCTTGTTCTTGCCCGAGGCTGAAAGCACCCGCCGTACGATCAAATCTTCGCCGGAGTTCATGTCTATCCCCTGCTCTGAAAGCAGGGCTGTCACGTCCGCAGTGCCGCGTCCGTTCAGCTCGAACGCCGCCTCCACCACGGCCTCCTGACAGCCCGTGCGGATAAGGTCGGCGCTCGCGCGCTCGCCGAGGGCCAGGTTCAGAGCGTCGACTACGATGGACTTGCCGTCCCCGGTCTCGCCTGTGAACACGTTCAACCCCGGTGCGAACTCCACCCGAAGCTGGTCGATAATGGCGAAATTTTTTATATTCAGTTCTTTTAACATGTTTGCTATTTGGTGCTTAGGTTCTTTACCCCTTCTGCTTTCTTCATCGCAAAGCGTTCCTGGGTGGTTTTTCCGCTCCCGCCCGCTTTGCGGTAAAACGCGGCGGCCTGTTCTTTCCTGCCCATACGTTCGCTTGCCCTGCCTGCCCAGTAGTAGGCGGTGCCGACCCACATGCCCGATGCGGGATAGCTCTGGGGTATTTTCATAAATTCCGTCACCGCCTCGGCATCCCTGCCCAGAAGAAAGTCGCAGAAACCGATCCAGTATTGGGTCTGCGCCTGTTCGGATGTCTTCTGGACATTCAGCGCCCGGCGATATGCTTCGATGGCATGGTTGTAATCAGCGAGGTGAAAATAACTGTCAGCGATCCGGGTATGGAGAACACCCGGATCAAGATCGCGGGAGGGGGGTGAAAGGAGGGACTGATACGAACGGACGGCCTCCGGGTAATGTCCTTGCGCAAACAGCCGGTTTGCTTTCGCATATTTCTGGGAAATGCTCTGCCCGCTGGAGGGATGGGGCAGACCAAACAAAGCCAGGAGCAAAAGGGGAACAATAAATCGCTTTCTTTTCATCGCCATGCTCTCCCCCCCAAAAACTGTGTCAAATTTAACACAAAGAATAGGCCTATTCAAGTAGAATCTTCCCTGCGAATTGACTCAACGATGGCCCGGCGCAACGATATCGGAGCGTGGCTGAACAGATCAGGAAACAAAGAACAAGCTCGAGAGGCGCGCGCCGGGGCCGTCAGTTTTTTGCAAGCATGGACTCCGCGATATCAGCGCGAACGGGTCTACTGAAGTAATACCCCTGGACCATATCGCACCGGAGCATCTGGAGGATCTTAAGCTGGTCCTCGGTCTCAACACCTTCGGCAATTGTTTTGAGCCGTAGATTGTGCGCCAGGGACACGATACTGGAGACGATGGCCCCGTCATCGGGATTGGTCGCGATATCCCGGATGAAGGAGATGTCTATCTTGAGATTGTCCGCGGGCAGATTCTTGAGATAGCTGAGCGACGAGTATCCCGTTCCGAAGTCATCGATGCTGATCGTGCATCCCAGGTTCTTGATGCGCGTCAGCAATTCCCTGATCTGGTCCGGTTTCTGGACCAGCGTGCTTTCCGTCAATTCGAAAGCGAGAAACTTCGAGTCGATGCCCGACGCCCTGATGGCCTCTTCGATGAAATCACCCAGGTCAGTCTCTCTGAACTGGACAGCCGAAAGATTCGTGGTAACAGGCACCATTGCGTATCCCTTGTCCTGCCAGGCCCTGATCCGCCGGCAGGCCTCCTGGACGATCCATTTACCCACATCGGCGATCATCCGGTTTTCTTCAAGCACCGGGATGAACTGCGAGGGGCTGATGAAACCATGTGCCGGACTGTTCCATCTGATCAGGGCCTCCATGCCGGTTACTTTCCTTGAGTGGCTGTCAAAATAGGGCTGGTAGTAGAGCTCGAACTCGTTGTTTTTAAGGGCATGAAACAGACTTTTCTGGAGCACGACAAAGGAAGATGCGCGTTGATGCATGTCGGCGGTGAAAAAATGATAGGTGTTCAATCCCGCCTCCCTGGATTTGGACAGGGCGGTCTCGGCGTTCTTGAGGAGTTCGTCGGCATCCCCGGTATCCTGGGGCGCCAAGGAGATGCCGATATGTATCGCCGCGGGGATATCGGTGCCGTCTATGGAAAGAGTCGGCTTGAGCGCGTTCAATACCTCGCTCACGACAATGAGGACGTCCTGGGCCCGGGCCATATCGACGAGCAGAATGGCAAACGTATTCCGTCCAAGGCGGGCCACCGTGTCTCCTTCGCGGATGACCGCTGAAAGTCTCCGTGACACCTCACGCAGCACCTCATCGGCGTACTCAGTTCCCAGCGTCCGGCTGACGAACGATAGCCGGTCGATCTCCACGGCAAGCACGGCGAGCTGCCGTTTTCGAAACTCTCCCCGGGGGATCTCCAGCTTGATGCGGTCGATAAGCAACGTCCGGTTCGGCAGCTCGGTCAGGTTGTCGTAATTAGCCAGGTAGTTCAGCCGCTCCTCGAGAAGCCTCATCTGGGTAAGGTCCTTTGAGGTGGCGATAAAATGAATGACCTTCCCGGATTCATCCTTCAGCGGCGTGATGGTGTGGAAGAGCTCATAAAGCTCGCCGTTTTTCCTGCGGTTCGTGAGGATGGCCTGAAAGGGTCTCCCCGAACGGAGCGTGTTCCACATGCTCTTGAAGATCGCACGGTCGGTCGTACCGGAACTGAGAATGCCGGGATTCCGCCCAAGGAGCTCTTCCCTGCTGTAGCCGCTCGAATCGAGCACGGCGGTGTTCGCGTACTCTATGATGCCTCGCCGGTCGGTCATCAAAACCCAGTCGGAAGATCCCTCCACCGCGAGCGACAGTTTGCGCAGCTCCCGTTCGGTTTTTTTCAGATCGGTAATATCGGTCAGGGAGGCGACGCTTTTTCGCGTACCCGGTATCAACGCCACGCTGGCGTAAACATCCTTGTACCTGCCCTGTTTATCCTTGATTCGGAACTCGTATCGGCTCGGGACGGCGTTGGGAAGCTTTCTGCGCACGGCATGATAGATTATCATCCGCTCCAGGTCTTCCGACACGACGGCGATCGTCCAAGGCAGTTTTCCCTCCACCTCCGCCCGCGAATAGCCCGATAAATCCTCGAACTTGGCGTTGGCGAGGGAAATCGTCATGTCCTCTTCAATGATCATCGTCGCTGAATCGGAATGATCGAAAATGGTGCGGTAACGCGCTTCCGATTCCCTCAATGCCTCTTCTTCGCGGCTGATCCGCCGCAGTTCCCGCAGGTGTTCCGCGTTGACCGCCGTAAGCTCCGCGATGCGGGCCTGAAGTTCCCGCACCCGCTGCTCTGCATCGAATGGGGAGTTCGCGCTGCTGGAACTGCTACCGTCGTTTCGATTCATAAGAAACCTCGTTCCTGTTTAGCTGGAAACCTTGTTCTTTCCGGAACAGCGTTGTGAAAAACAGTACGAAAGATCTTCATGCGCGGCAGGGACCGGCCTCGGTGCGATTGCCGTGCTGTAGTATACCATAAAACGCCATTGATATTTATTTGAAAGTGCACTAAACTAATATCATGCGTTCCGGTTACGACAGGTTCACGGAAGCGCTCCATGCGTGCCGGGGGGGTTCTCCATGAAAAGCATAGCGATTTTCCTGAATAGCGCCTTGATCGTGCTGGTGTCGCCCTTTGCCGTCGTTCATGCAACAACGCTCGACTGCGGCAGCAAGATCGTTTCCGCCGAAGCTTCCCGGGCCGATGTGCTCATGAGCTGTGGCGAACCGGACTCGAAGGAATCCCGCCAGGAGGAGCTTATTGAAACAGCCGACGGCTCTTCAAAACACAAAACAATCATCACCGTGGAGGAATGGACATACAATTTCGGCCCAAGCCGGTTCGTGCGCATTGTTACACTGAAAAACGGCAAGGTCGCGGATATTCGGGTCGGCGATTACGGGTATGGTAAAAACAGTAAGCCGGAAAAGCCCGAGTTCAGCGACCGCATTGTTTCACCAGGCGATTCAATGAGCGACGTAGCGGCGAAATGGGGAGAGCCCACCTGGAAAGAAACGCGCCAGGAGGAATTCAAGGAAAAGATCGACAATGGACTGGAGCGCAAGACCATCGTGACAACCGATGAATGGACGTATAATTTCGGTCCGAACCGGTTTGTGCGCATCCTTACATTCAAAAACAGCAAACTTGTGGATATCAGGACCGGCGGCTACGGCTACGACAAGAAACAGTGACTGATCCTAGGAGTTTGTCGGACTTAAAGATCTAATCCGACGACCATTTGTATAGATTTCTGCGGTCATCAGCATTTTGATCGAATCTCTTCGATCAAAGTAACGGGTGATCTGCTCTTTCTTATTG
>Ga0184631_10000249_pt1 | contig 11516 bp, 15 predicted proteins | sample PLM4_90_b1_FD_133160 | JGI IMG/M metagenome (GOLD analysis project Ga0184631, IMG submission 133160) | Groundwater sediment microbial communities from an aquifer in East River, Colorado, USA - PLM4_90_b1 | ecosystem: Environmental > Terrestrial > Soil > Riparian zone | place: USA: East River... | reverse complement strand
TCATTCCTGTTCTTGCGTCAATGGTAGTCCATACCTTCACCCTTACGGCAGAGCACATATCGTTCTCCCGAACGTAGACCACCTCGCTGCCCTGCACCGAGCGTCTGAAAGTGCATTTTTTCAGAAACGATTCAAGAACCGGAGCGGAGATAGGGTTGTATTTCAAGAGGGGTAGCCTTCCTTCGGCAGTCGTGAGTGTCCATGTATTGGAATGTTTGCCCGCACGCGCCGCACATAGCGATAGCGGGCCCCATAGCGTCGTATTCGATTCCCGTGCGCTGTTCGAGCTCTTCGATCTCGTGCGCCCGCCTCACGAGATCGCTAGCTCTTTTCTCCAGTGCGAGCATCTCGCAAAGAGCTTTTTCTTTGATTTCCTCGAGATCCCGAGTTCTTCTTGGATTTAAAGGTATGGATATTACGTACTGTCTACACGCATCCGTATATCGTCCGCGTGAAATGGTAATCAAACTTGACAGTATCTCGAGATTTTTCATGAACGTCTCCTCCATCGTGGCAACCGCTATCTCTTCCTACCTATTCATCTCGTCTGAGCTTACTTTATCTTGAGTAAGATAATCAAGTATTATCGATCGGAGTGGGCGTAGGAATCGAAGGATCCGTCGTTTTTTGCTTTGGGGAAGATGCAATTTTCGTCGGCGCGTCATCGTCTTGTGAGAATCCGGCGGCCGTGAGACTAAGATCGGGGGTAGATGAGACTGGCAAGGGCCCCATGGGAACGTGGGCGGGCGTTGGTGTAGGGGCCATCCGGCTCCACGTGGGAACGTCATTATCAAAAGACGAGTTGTCTTTCTCCGATTGGTCGGAACCGGGCGATTCAGTCCAGCAGGTGTGATCGGGAATGTACTGAAAGGCTTCTCCACAGAAACAGCACTTCCCCAAAAGGGGACCAATCGCATTGAACTCGAGCCCAGTTCGCTGCTCGAACTCCGCGATTTTATCCCTTTGTTCCTCGAGGACTTTTAGTCTCTTCTCGAGGAGAAATGCCTCTTCGAGCGCGCAATTAACGCGCGTGAGAGCTATCTCGAGGATGATTGTATCGCCGGCCGCAAGAGCTTGTTTATGTATCTTTTCAGCGTCGTCGTGTTCCGCGGTTATCGCGCCCACGCGCCCCCTAAGCGCTTCGACAGACATGATAGCGTTCATGTGCATCTTCGACGCCAGCTCGTGCCGTTCGCGGGCTTTTTGAGTTTGATCATTGAGGGTTCGTACGTTCTTCATTGGCGGGGGCCTCCTACCCATATTTTATCAGACTTTCTATCTTGAGCAAAATAAACATGCCCGCGCTTCTCTTGAATGGAGTTTTATGTAAGATAAATTTCATACCTAAGTGACTGATTTGATGACGCCCGTTCGAGTCAAAAACCCCTTTCGAAAAAGCTCAGAAAAAACGTTGACGCTCGATCATCGCCGGAATACGTTCGCGCTCCTGCGGTGAGAGCGAAGGGTGGTTTTTGGGGCCGTATGCCCCAGAAAACTCTTGCATGGCGAGCGGCTCTGGTTGCGCCGTCCCTTCGTTCTTACCGCGGGTTAACCCAAGGAAAGAGGAGTCACATGTCCGATCAGAAAACCGTTAGACAGCCCCCAGCAGGATACAAACGTCTCACCGCGCTTGGAGATGCGCCCTGGTTCCTTAACCAGGCGGGTAACACCGCGGACGGGAAGCTCATTGGGCGCTACGTTATGAAGACAGATCCGCCCAGGGCGTACTATCAGCTCGAGCTCAAGGACGAGTGCACCGTACGCGTGGGCAAGGGCCAAGACGTGAAGATCGTTCAGGCGGCGAAGGGCGATATCATCAATATTGGCGAGTCCTACAAGCTCGCCATTCTCAAGGACAAAGTCGTGCCGGAGTGCAACGCGGGCGCGGAGTACAACGTTTACGTTCAGTCGGTCAAGAAGATCCCCGTCGGTACGAGTGGCCGGTCGATGTGGGACATGGAGGTGGGTGCTCAGTGCATAAAGCCCCCAACTCAGCCCGTACGTCCTCTTTCGCCCGATGAGGCGAACATTCCGGCGGACGAAGGCGAGTCGGACGCTCCCTTCTAGCTCTATCCGTTAAGTCGTATCTCAGGAATCCGGCCCATGCTCCCATCCACTCGTCCGTGGTTGGATCTCTCCTCGCAAGGGTATGGGCCGGATTCTTCTTTCCGCGTGTTCTTTCGTGATTACGTGTAAGTATTCGTTTTCAAACCCGAGGAGTGAGCCATGACACAAAGTCCAACGGGAACAAGCCCCATCAGTCACGAGATGTTCATGCGCTATGACAAAGCCAAGAAGGCGTATGAATGGAAGCTGACCGACGATTCTCCCGTGATCCCGATCTTGGAAAGTCAGGTTCCGGAGGTCATTTCCAGCACAAAAAAGGACGTACCGGAAATGCTGGAAAGATCGTTCAAATCTCTTTCCGAGGGGATGGCTTCAATCGTGCCCGAAAATGGAGGTCACGAATGGGGTGTGATTGGAGACCTCGTTAAGAAATTCAATGCCGCCGTTTTGGAAATTAAAAACGGCGGTCATTTGGAGTGCAATCCGGCTTTCATTCAAAAGGCGGTTGCTGAGGTTTCGGAGATTGAGAAGATTGTTTTAGCGACTTCAATTTCTCTTCCTATCAAAAAATTGTTTTCGGATTCTCGAGTTTTGATTAACGAAGTCCAAAAGCAATCCAACATTTTCATAGTGCTTAACGCTCTTCTTGACGCCGCTAAGAAAGACCCAAAGGGTAATTGGGTATCGGCGTCTGATAAGCCCATTACTCCTGGCCAGATCACGATTCCAGTAGGTGGGTAATGAGCGAAAATAAAACTGGAGAAAAGGCGCCATCTGATCAGAAAGAAAAGGAGCTTTCCGAGCTTTTTCGTGGTTTTTCCGAGCTTGCCCCGATAAAACGCATGGGTGTGCTCGAAAAGTGGGCCGTGGGCCAGGAGCTTGATTCCGATGCACGGGGTAGGGTCGTTACGGCTCTGAGTGTTTTTTTCGAGAAGTGCCCAAAAAATCTCCATGTGGCGAAAAAATACGCCGCCGATGTGGCGAAGGTCGTAGTGCTTCAAAAGGGGATCGATAAAAACGCGCGAGCCGATCTCGGACGAGCACTACGGGATTTTATCGAAGGGAGCAATAACGCGGAGGCGGCGGGAGAATACGTCGTTCAGGCAGTAGACATCGTAGCAGGCGTGTTTAACCTAGATAAAACACTCGAATCCCATGCTGGCGAGTCCCACGGGAGCGAGCCCCCCAGGCAAGTTTCAGGAGCGAACCCCGAAGGGGCAAGCCCCGTTGTGGGTCAAGGGCCGCAGCCTACCGACCGCAGGTCCCTTGCGGGGTGTGAGGCGAGCCCCGAAGGGTCGAGCCCCGAAGGGTCGAGCCCCGTTATGGGTCAAGGGCCTGCGGCCCTTGCGGGGTGTGGGGCGGAGCCCCACGTGGCGAGCCCTATTGCGGATCAAGGGCGAGCCGCAGGGGCGAGCCCTGTTGTGGGTCAAGGGCGAGCCTCAGGGACGAGCCCCGAAGGGACGAACCCGGTTGCTGGTCAAGGGCCACAGGCTGCCGACCGCAGGTCCCTTGCGGGGTGTGAGGCGAGCCCCGAAGGGGCGAGCCTCGTTATGGGTCAAGGGCCTGCGGCCCTTGCGGGGTGTGGGGCGGAGCCCCACAGGGGCAAGCCCCACGGGAGTGAAGAGACCCAAAATGGTCCTTTCCGTGTATTGAAACCCTCCATACGTCCCCGATCGGTTTTTTCAAAGTAATGAGCTTTCGCGGAAGGCGCTATCATGTTCTGGGCAATGCCCTCTGTACGCAAGATGGCAAAAAGGGGATTGTTTTGCAAGAATGCGGAAGCGAGGACAGCGAGGTGCTCCTTCTAACTCCCATCCAATCGGGTAAAAGCCTTTTCCGCGACACTGAATTCGTAAAGCTTCATCCAACCGACGATCATCACGTACAGATAGAGTCGGAGGATTCGCAAGCGGAGGATTCTTGCCCACAGGATTTCTATCGAGGCCCCTGCCGAGCTTCCTCCAAAAAATTCCGGGACGGATGGGATCACGCATTCGGAAATTCCTCGAAAAAGGTTTTAAATTGACGGAGCACCGTCCGTTATCGGAAGTTTCTTCCGGCCCCAAGACCTTAAAGAATCTCATGCGAGAGCACGAGCGGCTAATCGTCGTAAAGACGATGGAGCGAAACGGTGGTAATCAGCAGCTTTCAGCCAACGCGTTAGGCATCACCAAACGTGCGCTACAAAAAATTCTCGAACGGCAGCGCTTAGTCAAGCGGCGTTTCACCAAACCACTCCCCATTTCCAGTAATTTGATAACGACTCCTGAAGAAACTTCTCAAGACCGGAAGAGGAAATCATGAGCAACGATATTTCCGTCAATAATCTCGCTAATCAGATTTACGAAGCGCAAAAGACAATCGGTATATGGAACGACTTCGAAGGAGGCGAGATTGAATTCGATGATATTCCGCGATTTTTTGCAAATCTTCACGCCCGCGTTTCGGCGGCTTACGAAAAGTACGAGCAGACCGCGGCTGAAGGAGGCGATTTTTCGGGAATTACATGGATGGAGCCTGGAACGGATATCGAGACGTTAGAAGAAGAAGGAATTCCAGATGGTTTTCCAATCGATCTTGGAGCTGTGGTCTTCGATTTGCTCGGCCTGATGAAGCGCATTAGCGCGGACCCCGGAGACATTTTAGGGAAAATGGCGCGTACTCAAGCGAAGTTCGGAACTGCCGGGGATTTAGAAGGGGGGGAACCCCCACAGGCGGCACCCCCACAGGCGGCACCCCCACAGGGAGCACCCTCACGGGAGGCATCTCCATCCACCGAAAAGACAGAAAATGCTGCGCACGATTAAACGCTACAAAAATCGCAAGCTTTACGACGAGGGGATATCCTCATACGTAAACTTCGAAGAGCTTCGCGAAAGCATTCGGAGTGGAGACGATATCGTCGTTTCCGATCGCGAATCCGGATTCGATGTTACCCTTTACGTTCTAGCATCCATGCTATCGCAGGAGGAATTCGATAGCCCATCGAAGAGCGACTTCGCCTATGAAAAGCTCGTTGAGGTCATGCGTCTTCAACGAGACGTGCAAGCGCCACCCGAGAATCCTGTAGACGAGCCCTAGGGGCGAGTGGTCTGGGGCGAGCCCGTTATTGGTCAAGGACCGCAGGCTGCTGACCGCAGGTCCCTTGCGAGGCGTGGGGCGAAGCCCCACGGGGGCGAAGCCCCGTAGGGGCGAAGCCCCGTAGGGGCGAAGCCCCGTAGGGGCGAAGCCCCGTAGGGGCGAAGCCCCGTAGGGGCGAAGCCCTGTAGGGGCGAGCCCGTTATGGGTCAAGGGCCTGCGGCCCTTGCGGGGTGTGGGGTGGAGCCCCACGGGGGTGTGGGGCGGAGCCCCACGGGGGTGTGGGGCGGAGCCCCACGGGGGTGTGGGGCGGAGCCCCACGGGGGCGGAGCCCCACGGGGGCGAGGCCTGCGTACCCGAGATGGCAACGCCCTACGTTACAAACTAGATCGTAGAATATCGTTCACAGTCCCTTCCCAAAGCGTTATAATGCGCTCTCTGCTTCACGCATTGCGCAGGGTGCTCTCCCTACACGGGCTCGGAGGTCGTATTCATGGGTAATGTCTTCGTAAACTTGCCAGTCCCAGCCGCTCCAGGAATCGGCGCTCCGGTATTAGTTACTGGAATCAGTCCCGATAAGACAGTCGTACTCGAAGGGCCCGGGGGTATTGCTCCTTCGCTCAGTGGTGCAAATGGGATTCTCGTACTCGAGGCCTCCGAAGATGCTGTTCACTATGCACCTTTTCTCACACTCGATTTATTGCAAGATCCTCGCGTACCTCCTTTTACCGTAGTCGCGGCCTGGATGCGCGTACGTAGAGCTTCTGGATTCGGTGGAAACGTCATTTTGGGTTTAGGGGGTGAAAGCACCACATCGAATCTTTACGCCGCGATAGTCGTTCCTCCAAACGATACAGGACCAGCGACGAACGTATCGGCTTTAGGCGTACGCAAGACGGTAGTCGTTTCCGGCCAGTACGATGGGGTACTTGTAATCGAAGGAGCGGTAGATGCTGGAGCTACCTACGATCCTCTTCTGACCTGCGATTCGCACAATTCGGGCGTATACGTCTTTAACGGAGCATGGCAGTTCATGCGAGTACGGCGTGTGGGAAGCCTAGTTGGTTCTCCCAGCATCGCCGTCGGCGGCCATCCTATCGGAGGTAGCGGAGCAGCCGGAGTAAATTCCTGCATTCTGTTCTTTAGCGGAACACACAGTATTCCCGGCCCGAATGGAATAGTACCGGATCCCTGTATCCACTATTTTGCGAATGGCTATTTCGAGCAGAGAGATGATCCATGGGATTTTTGCCTACCGGCGGCCGGAACGCTATCGGATCTAAGGGTTTGTTCGTTATCCAATGGGTGCGACGGCACAACCACCGTCCACATATTGACTGGTGTAACTCCCACCGTTCAGACTGTAACCATTCCGCCCGGAACGACGGGGGTTTTTATCACAGCGGGAGCGGGAGTTGCCTACGCGCTCAATGACACCCTATCGCTTCGCCTATTGACCACGAGCGATACTGGCGAGAATCAGCTTATTTTTACCGCTACGGCTGTTTACACGATTTCCTAAAAACCGGGGTTTGACAAATGTCTAATGTTTTCATCAATTTACCTGTTCCAGTGGCCCCCGGCATAGGTCCGGCGGTATTCGTTTCGGGAATCGCTCCTCAAAAATCTCTCGTACTCGAGGGGCCGGGAGGTCTACTTCCCGCCCAGACAGGAGCGAATGGGGTTTTGGTTCTGGAGACATCGCAAGATGGAGTAATGTTCGCACCACTCCTCACGCTCAATCTTTTGGCCGATCCGCGTATTCCGCCCTTTACGGTAGTGGCAGCGTGGATGCGCGTGAGAAGAGCCGCTGGGTTCGGTGGAAACGTGATTTTGGGGGTTGCTGGCGAAAGCACCACATCGAATGCATATGGGATTTTCGCCGTCCCCGCGAATGGAGTCGGCATACCTCTCGATACTTCGACCTTGGGTGTGAAGAAGACCGTGAACGTGGTCGGTTCGTATGCCGGCGCGGTCGTAATCGAGGGATCAGCCGATGGCGGAGCCACCTATGATCCGATTTTGACCTGCGATTCTGGAAACTCGAATGTCTACGTTTTTTCGGGCGTGTGGCAGTTCATGCGAGTAAGGCGAGTGGGGAGTGATAATAGCGTTCCGGTGGTTACCATAGGCGGCCATCCAGGCGGCGGGGGAGCGGCCGGAGTCAATTCGTGCCTACTCTGCTTTGGCGGCGACTATTACCTTAGCTATGAGGAGCCGCCTATTCCTTTTATTTCTTATTATGCCAATACTGTTAGTGATTGGTACGATATTGCCCGCTGGGATTATTCTCTCCCTGTTGGCGGCTCCGCCTCCGGTCTTAGAATAGACGTATCGTTGAATACTTTTAATGTCGATGCGGTTTTTAATTTAATTAAGAACGGCGTTGTTACATCTCAGACTGTAACGGTACCAGCCGGTCTTACAGGCGCGTTCATTACCGCGGGAGTCGCCGCATCCTACGCAGCCGACGACTTATTGGCCCTGATGGCGACTAGCGAATACGCCCGCATATATAGCGAGATATTTTTTTCAGCCGTTACTCTTTACACCATTTCCTGACCGGGAGACAAAATGCCGAATATTTTCGTTAGTTTGCCTGTTCCGCCCGCTCCCGGCGTGGGAGCTTCCGTGGCTGTTTCCGGAATCGGTCCTGAAAAGTCTCTCGTTGTAGAAGGGCCGGGCGGAACGACTGTTCCGACGGGAACGAATGGATCCTTGGCAATCGAGGTGAGCGAAGATGGCGGAGCTCATTTTGCGCCGTTTCTGACCGTTAATCTACTCGGCGATCCAGGCGTGCCCTCTTTTACGGTTGTTTGCTCTCACATGCGCGTAAGGAGGCTCGCTGGCTTCGGAGGCGGGGGCGTAACGGTGACCATTGGTGGGGAAAGCACGACTTCAAATGCTTTTGCGGCAGTCGTAGTACCGGGATCCGGCACTGGGCCTGGAGTCGATATTTCCACACTGGGTGGGCAGAAGACGATTGTGGTCTCCGGTATCTACGATGGAAATCTCGCTATCGAAGGATCGGTAAACGGAGGCGCTACGTACGATCCGATCGTGACCTGTAATACCAATAGCTCAGATGTTTACGTCACGGTAGGCGTCTGGCAGTTCATGCGGGTGCGGCGAATAGGCGGATCCCTCGGATCCGTATCGGTCGCCGTAGGCGGGCATCCTCTTACCTCAGCGGCTGCGGCGGGAGTGAATACATGCATTCCGAAATGGGGTGGAAGTTTTTACATACCGGCAGGTAATGGACAGGTTCCCAATCCATATATTCAGTACTTTCCAGACGCCAATTACGTTAGCGCCGACGATCCAATCTACTACGTTGTGCCCGCAGCGGGTATAGCCTCGCTTTTAAGGGTAACGGTTATGTACAATGAGTGCAACGGCACTGCAACCTTCACTCTTCTCAATGGAATCGTCCCAACTGGCCAGAGCGTAGTCGTAGCCGGCGGCCTAACGGGAACCTTCATTACCGCCGGACCTTCGGCTCCATGCGCCCTCAACGATCTGATAACACTCCAGAGCTCGGTAGTAGATGATTTTGGAAGTCACACAATGTTTCTCAGCGCCATGTGTCTCTATACCATTTCATGAAACGCAAGAAATCTTCTAGAAAGAAGAAGCGTGAATCTCTAATAGATTCGACGCTATTCAAGGCCATTGCGCTTCCGACTATTTCCGGAACCGACTTCTGCCCGGATTGCGCTAGTATGGTAATGAGCAAGCGGAAGGGTTATCTGCGAGTTTGTGCTAGCTGCGGCTCGCGCATCGATTGAGCCGAAAGTCGATAAAAGAGCAGTTTGTTAAAACTGCTCTTTCGAAAGAGAATCTATCCGATTTTGGTAACCGTGAACGTTTTAGCTTGCTTGAAGTGAAAGTATCCCTTCCGGCTCGTGATCGTAAAACTGGAGCCTTCGTATTCGAACGGGCCTTTACCGACGGCGTCGTGGATGATTTTGATCACGCCGCTCTTTTCCTGATGAAGGACTTCGAGCTTTTCACCTAGCTCGAATTCCTTATGATCGATTTCCTTGGCCTTATCGAACAGCTTCTTGAGCTCTTCTGGCGAAAGCTGAATTTTCTGGGGCGATTCGCTTGCGGTAAGGGTTTCTTCCGTTTTCTCGGGGGTAGGGACTTGGGATGTTTCCATGGGGGCTCCTTTTGATCGGGCGCGATGATATCCCAATCGTAAACGCAATCCAGGAGATTTTTCGATTAGAGGAGCCGGTCAGAGATTTTCCCAGTCCTCGTCCTCGTTCTCGTCATCTTCGTCTTCCTCTTCATTAATCTCGAGCTCGATATGGCTTGCGGGGACTCTTATACCGCCTCGCATGACGTAGACCTTACCGTCGTGATCGGTGTATGTGAGATCGTTTCGTTCAACGAAGTCCGCCATCCATCGTTCGGTCTTCATGAGCGGCTCGGTTCGGTCGAAATACTCACGTACCGTCTTGTAAAGCGCTCCTGACTGAGCGAGATTGAGGTCATCGCCGGGCTTTATTCTCGACCCATTACCGACGCTTTTTATACGATCTAGAATAATCCGATCGCGAAGCTTATCGGAAACGAGTGGTTTTCCCGGAAAATCCACATAGGGTAGATTTTTTGGGAAGATGTCTCCTTCGTCACCTATCAGATGCCGCATTTCGCAAAAGATTCTATCATAGTTTTGGTGAAAAAATTTCGTGCATCGCGAACGCGGGAGATTGATAATCCATCGCCTGTCAAGCGGGTTCTTCCATGAAAAATCTCTACGATATTCTCGGCGTCGATAAAAGCACTTCCGACGCCGATGTGAAGCGCGCGTATCGCAAGCTTGCTTTAGAGCTCCATCCGGACAAGACCGGCGGTAACGAAAGGAAAGCCGCGCGATTCAAAGAGGTGTGTGCCGCTTATGCCATTTTGGGGAATCAGGAAAAGCGCCGAGTGTACGATCTGGAAAAGCGGCAGTCTCCTCAAAGTCCATCGATTTTCGGACCGCTTTTCGATGATCTCGTTGGACGAGTGAAGAGCGAAGGGATCGGTATACACAACCTCGATGTGATTCTTGGCGATTTGGCCGGCGTTGTGGACGATATGAAAACGAATCTTCCAAAGCGCGTCGTCAAGTCGACGAAACCATACGCAGGCATTATGGACTTCGTTGAGCAGTTTTTCGATAAGACGATCAAGGCCGAGGCGGATAAGGAGCATGCTCGTAACGCCGAAGAGGCGACTGGGCGAACCCCTGCGGGGAGCAAGTCAAAACGATGACCGTTAAGCTCGTTCCGACCCCCCTGCGGGGGGCAGTTTCGCAGACGGTAGGTCCTACTGGAGGCGATAAGCTCCTCATAGTCGTAACCCCTACCCACGACCCGACTTGGCTCAATAAAACGTGGGAGTCCTTACGTGCGCAGGATTACAAAAACTGGCGTTGGCTCGTGCTGGTAAACCATCCTTCGGGCAATAAGGCCATACTCGAAGAGTTCGAACGAAAGACCCTCGCTGCACTCGATGGGTTTTTGCCGGATCAGGTCGTAGTCTCCGTCTGCACTACGCCAATCGGGTCCATAGGTCAATGCAAGCTCGAAGCCGTCAAACGCGCCGAGGAGTTTTTTGGAGGTGGGACGCCAGAAAACGACGTGTTCATCGAGTTCGACCACGATGATCTTCTTCTTCCCGGAGTTTTTGGGAAGATCGCCCAAGAATTCGAGGATCCGGGAATTGGGTTCGTGTACTCGGATTTCATCGATTTCGAATCAACCCCGTTGGGCGTAGCCCCGTCGGGCGTGGCCCCGTCGGGTGGAGCCTCGTCACGCGTGACCGGCCAAGGCCATCTTACGTATAGAAATCCCCAATTGCGTGCTTCGTGGGAAGCGAATGGGTGGAAGTTTTATACGAAGAAGATCGACGATTTGCCCTTGCTGGGGATCATGGGCGGCTCTTACGAAGTGGCGACGGCGTTTGAGCCTTCGGCCCTGGCCCTATCGCTCGTCTACTACGCGCCGAATCACGTGCGCGCCTGGCGCCGGTCGGCGTATTGGAATGCGGGAGGCCATAGTCCCGTTTACGAGCTGTGCGACGATCACGAGCTTCTCTGCCGGACCTACCTCACGACCGAGATGAAGCACATACCTGAACCCTTGTACATGTACCGGGTCTCCGATAAAAACACCTGGTCAAAAGATACACAAAAAATCAAAAAGTTCACCTACGAGATTCGCCAAAAATACCTCGAACGGCTCATTCTGCGGGAGTGCGCGCTTGCGGGCCTGCCTGCATATGACCTTGGAGGCGGTATCTCCCCAAGGGAGGGTTTTGTGCCTGTTGACGTGGACCTCACCGGGGTAGGTATCAGAGCCGATTTGGAAGGCCCCTGG
>Ga0184631_10000248_pt1 | contig 11520 bp, 9 predicted proteins | sample PLM4_90_b1_FD_133160 | JGI IMG/M metagenome (GOLD analysis project Ga0184631, IMG submission 133160) | Groundwater sediment microbial communities from an aquifer in East River, Colorado, USA - PLM4_90_b1 | ecosystem: Environmental > Terrestrial > Soil > Riparian zone | place: USA: East River... | reverse complement strand
GATGCTGAATTTGGACTCCCTGAACCTATGGTCAATATACCCACTCTGTTTACACCATTTTTGCGCAATTACCTTTCGCCCTGTCATGCCATGGAGCTTCTCTTGACTGGTGATCGTATCAACGCCAAGCGGGCTTATGAGATGGGTCTGGTGAATCGAGTTGTTTCCCGAGATCTTCTTTTAGATTCTGCAAAGTCAATGGCGGAAAGGATTTGTCAGAACGGGCCTCTCAGCCTGAGGGCAATGAAAGAGGTCTTTCAACGCAGTCGGGAGATGGACTCTACCAGCAAGTTGACCCTCCTTGAACAGATTTTTACACCTGTGATGAATTCTGAAGATGCCGCTGAGGGTAAAAGGGCCTTTCAAGAGAAGCGCAAGCCTCAGTGGAAATGCAGGTAATTCATTGCAGGGTCATGACATCTACCTTCTATCTGAATAATATCGGAGAAAAAAAACGATGAATCAACCAATTCTGGAAGCCGACGTAGTCATTATTGGTGGTGGAGTAACAGGAGCAGCCATCGCCAGAGAGTTGTCGCGGTATCAATTGGGAACGGTATTAGTGGAAAAGGGAGGAGAATTATGTGCTGGACAGACGAAAGCGAGCCTTGGAAATATTTATACCGGCTTGAATCTGGTCGGATCCATGATTTTGAAGAGCGTTTTACTGCCCCCCGGCACCCCTTTAACTGAATTATATCATCCCCACACTCTTCACACCAAATGGTGTGAGGAGGGTTTTAGAGAATGGGAATCAGTTTTAAATGAATTGGATATAAAACATAGGTATGTTCCGTTGACCATTATCGCTAAGGATGAAAATCAAATAAAAAATTTGGAGAAGATCCGTGACCTGGGAAGGCAATTGGGAGGTATGTATGCCGATTTTGAACGGATCGATCGGAAAGAGATCCTTGCCAGAGAACCGAACGTCAATCCCGAGGTTGTAACTGCCCTATATGCTTCAAGGCATGTCATAGATATATTTCCCCCTGAAGTGGCGATCGCCTTAGCTGAGAAGGCCGTGCAAAATGGTTGTAAAATTCTGCTCAATACGGAGGTCATTGGAATTTTACAAAATGGTCCCCACCAGATCGTTCAAACCATCCGAGGACCGATCAGGACAAATTTTATTGTGAATGCGGCTTGCGGATGGGGTGATAAGGTATGTGATATGACTGGTGAAGGACGAAACTGGGGCCTCCAGTATAGAAAAACTGTCATGATCATATTGGACACTCGATGCAAAGAGTTGGTCAATGGTATGGTCAGGTGGCCGAATGTTCCTGGAAGATTGGATCTCGTTCAACGCCGGGAAGATAATATATTGATAGAGTGCGGGACTTATGATCCGACCAATCGTCCTGACGATACCAATACGATTCGTGAAGATGTGATCAAGAGTATGGAGATGGCAAAGACCATCATTCCCAGTATATCAGAGAAGGACATCATCAATACCTTTACTGGGGTGAGGGTCTTCAATACCCGGGATGTGGAAGATCATATCGTCGAATTCCATCCTTCGAATAAGAAATTTCTCAACGTTATGATCCGATTACCGGGAATCATCGGTGCCCTTCCGATGGCCAGACATGTGGTGGGAATGATTGAAGAGGCAGGGTGCAAATTAGTTAAAAAAGATGATTTCCATCCTTATCGGAAGACCATTCCAAGATTTCGAGACCTCAGTGATGAAGTGCGAAATAGACTGATAGGGAATGATCCTCGATACGGTCATGTGGTCTGTCGATGTGAAACCGTTACCGAAGGACAGATCGTTGAAGCGATCAAAAGAGGAGCAAGCACAGAAGAAGGAATTCGAATGAGGACGAGGGCGGGGATGGGTCGTTGTAAAGGAGGGTTCTGTGGCCCCAGAGTGGTCAAGATGCTGGCAAGGGAATTAAAAATTCCTGTTACAGAAGTGAAGAAGAGAAGTTTAGATTCGCCTCTTCTTCTTTGTCGGAGTAAGGAATTGCTGTTAAGAAATGAGAAAGGCATTGCATGATCTCAGATAATATTGATGTATTAGTCATCGGCTCTGGTCCGGCTGGAATGGCTGCTGCCATTCAAGCGAAAGAGTCCGGTTCAGATCATGTGTTTCTTGTGGAAAGGGCTGAAGAGCTGGGCGGTTTGCTCTCCCAATGCATTCATAACGGCTTCGGTTTGATCTATTTCAATGAAGATATGACTGGACCCGAATACGGTCAGAGATTTGTTGAAAAAGTGATGGATTCAAAAATCGAAGTTCTTTTAGAGACCATGGTGCTGAGATTAACCGCCGATCGGAAGGTGACCCTGTGCAACAGGAATGGAGTCAAGACGCTCAGTCCTAAATCGATTGTTTTGGCGATGGGATGCCGGGAGAGGACAAGAGAATCGATTGTGATCCCAGGATATCGGCCTGCCGGCATTTTCACTGCTGGCACAGCCCAGAGATTGGTAAACATCGAAGGCTACCTTCCCGGAAAGGAGATCGTGATCCTCGGTTCGGGGGATGTAGGGATGATCATGGCACGTCGATTAACTTTAGAAGGGGCCAGGGTCAAAGCAGTAGTTGAAATTTTGCCCTATATTGGCGGGTTAATCAGAAATGAAGTTCAGTGTCTTTACGACTTTAAGATACCTGTCTTGTTAGAACATACCGTGATCAATATCCTTGGAATCCAGCGAGTCCACGGAGTGACGGTAGCCAGAGTGGATCAGAATAGGAATCCAATTTCAGGGACGGAGAAGTCCATAGATTGTGATACCCTTCTCTTATCGGTTGGTCTGATTCCTGAAAACGAATTGTCCTTCATGGCAGGAGTGAATCTCGATCCGATCACAGGAGGCCCGCTTGTGAACGAGAGAATGGAGACGAATCTTCCCGGCATATTTGCTGCAGGCAACTGCGTCCATGTCAACGATCTCGTGGATAATGTTACATTGGAAGGTGAAAAGGCTGGCCAGAATGCTGCTGAACACGCCTCGGAAAAAGCTGCGCCGAAGATGGGGATCAAACTGGTGGCAGGGGATAATGTGAGGTATGTCATTCCTCAGATGATTACGGGTGAAAGGGAGGTTACAATTCGGCTGCGAGTGAAGGAGCCAGAAAAGGGTGTGATCTTCAAAGTTGGGGATATCATGACAAAGACGTTGAAAGTAGTCAAACCGAGCGAGATGTTGAATCTGATCCTTTCTGAGACACATTTGAATAAGATGAAAAAAGGAACCACCCAACTTGTCGTGAGCTGCCAAAAGAAAGGTTAAGATGGTGAAAAACTTGAACGAAATTATCTGTATCATCTGCCCTCTGGCATGCCGCATTTCTGTGGCTGTGGACGATGAGGGACGTCTCATCGAAGTGGCGAACTTTCAGTGTAAGGAAGGGAAGGAGTACGCGGTGGCCGAATACAGGTCACCCATGCGCGTCCTCACGACGACCGTCATTGTTGGAAAGAGCAGGCATGCGCTGGTGCCCGTGAGAACGAATCGGGTTATACTTAGAGAGAAACTTTTTGACTGCATGCAACATTTGTCAAGAATAAAAGTGGAGCCTCCCCTGAAGGTAGGAGACGTTATTGTAAAGAATATTTTGAACACCGGATCGGACATCATTACAACCAGTGAGTTAGTCGATTAGGATGAGAACTTAACCCATGAATTTATGGCGGGGAGGAGAACGATCATGGAAACGAAGATGTTAGAAGAGATGAGCTGGGAGCAATTTGACAGAGCCAGGAGGGAAATTGTAGCAGCCTTAATCCCTATCGGCTCCATTGAGGAAGAAGGGCCCCATTTGCCCCTTGGTGTTGACACTCTTGTGGCGATTGAAGTGGCGAAGAGGGTGGCGCTCCAATTCCCTGTGATCATCGTCCCAGCGGTGTCCATCGGATATTCTGAATGGCACAAGGGTTTTCCCGGGACCCTGAGCCTCAGCATCTCCACCTTGACCCAGATGCTCAGGGAGATCTGTGGAGATTTAGCGGAGCAGGGATTGAATCGAATGGTCTTCATCAATCCCCATGTGGGCAACGAGACTCCGATCATGGAGGTGGCGATCGAACTGAGAAGGAGATCGTTGGCGAGAGTCGCCATGTTCCATCTTTGGGCCCTTGCCAATGAGATGGCCAAGGATATGGAGGGGTTGGTCGAGAAGAAGTTTGCCCACGGAGGAGAGATGATGACGTCTGTGATGCTTGCCCTCCGTCCTGATCTCGTCCATATGGAGAGGGCGGTGAAAGAGTTCGAGAGGTCGCCGATGGAACGGTCGAAACAGGAAGGGAGCTTCAAAGTTCTGTTCAAGAATCGTCATATCAACTTCTATTGCTTATCGAAGGAGCTGACGAAATCTGGGGTGATGGGGGATCCAACCCATGCTACACGAGAGAAAGGGGAGATCATTGTCAAGGCGTGGGTGGATCTTATTTGTGATTTCATAAAAGAATTCAAAGAGGTTTCGATTTAATTTTCTTGCGCGGAGGGTCAACAAATGGATTCCAGAACTTATTTTTCAGATCCGGATTTAAACTCATTCTCTTCTGATCAGATTGGGGAAAAGATCCGGTTGATTCAGGAAGAACGTCTCTCACCGCAGCTGCGTTACTGCTACGATCGCTCCTCTTTCTACCGGAGGAAATTTGATGAGGTCGGCGCAAAGCCTGAGGATATTCGAACCTTAGACGATCTCAGGGCCCTCCCTGTTTTTATGACCAAAGAGGTGGAAAGAGAAAATGCCATGGAATCCATCGAGAAAAATAGCCATCCCTTTGGAACCCATCTCTGCGCCCCAGTGAATGAGATTTATTTGACGGGGACAACCTCCGGGACGACCGGAGTTCCTACGTTTACCTATACATTCACAAAGAATGATATGGAATGGATCGGGAAGGCGCTGGGTCATCGGTTCGCTTATAACGGAGTGGGAAAGGGAGATCGAATTCTCTTCATCTTTTCTCTGGGCATCTATGCCACCACAATGACGTTGTGGGGAATTCGTGGTCTTGGAGCCCTTCCCATCGACATCGATGCCCGTGCGGGTTCAGAATTGATACTGCGCATTGCGGATTTGACCAAGCCCACCTATATGGCCACCACACCGTCTTTAGCGGAGCATCTCATAGAGAAGGCCCCTCCCATCATTGGCAAGGAGGTCAGGAGTCTGAAGCTGAAAGGCCTTCTACTGACAGGAGAGAGTGGGGTCAGCATCCCGGAGGTGAAAAAGAAACTCGAGGAGACCTATGGTTGCCGTGCCTATGACTACTGGGCCCCTGCCGGCCATTCCATCGCGATCACCTGTGACTCGGATGTCTATCAGGGAATGCATGGTTTATCTCCAGATCTCTGTACGAGCTTCGATGACCTGGTTGACCCGGATACCAAGAGATCGGTTCCTGTGGAAGACGGTGCGATCGGTGAGATGGTGATCACTTCTCTCAAACGGGAAGCCGCGCCTCTGATTAAATATGCCTATGGAGATATTGCCCAAGTTTACACGAAACCCTGTCCCAATTGCGGTTTCCCTGGAAAGCGGATCAAGATCATTGGTCGCTCCGACGATATGCTGGTGGTAAAAGGGGTGAACATCTATCCCTCTGCCATCAAACAAGTCGTCTCTTCTTTTGTACCTAAGGTCACTGGAGAGATGCGGATTGTTCTCGATCAACCCCTTCCTCGGATCATTCCGCCTCTGAAGCTGAAGCTCGAATACGGAGTCGAAACCCGGGAGCCAGACCTTCCAGGGTTGGCGAATGAAATTAACAGGGCACTCCATGACCGGTGCAAGATCCGGCCCCAGATCGAATGGGTTCAGCCGGGGAGCCTGGAAAAATCTACAAGAAAGACTCCGGTGTTCGAGAAGAATTATGAGAAGCGGTAAAAACGAGTTCCATCGATGCAGAATTTACAATCTTTGGAGAACGGAGCTATAGGATGAACTACCGGATCATACCTCTCGTTTTATTAAAATATGAAGGTGAAAAGGGTGTCATGACATTCCTTACTGACTATGGTAAGCCCATCGTTCGACCTTTTGTCATGTGGTATATCGAAGGGGCTGGAAAAAATATCATTGTTGATACTGCAATCGAACTGAGAGACTACAAGAATTACCATCCCGATTTCAACAACCTCTCCATGGATCAGATCATGAGCTTCGAGGAGGCGCTGGGATCCGTTGGTTTAACCCCGGAGAAGGTCGACGTGGTGATCCAAACCCATCTCCACTTTGATCATTGCTACAATACCCGCAAATGCGTCAATGCAAAGGTGATCGTTCAGGAGGATGAACTAAAATTTGCCTATTCAAGCGGCCCTTTCCAAGGTCTCTATCGAAAGGAACTCTTTGAGGGGCTTAATTTTGAATTGGTGAAAGGTGATCATGCATTATTCAACGGAATCGAACTCATCCATGTCCCGGGCCATAGCTTGGGAGGTCAGGCTGTTTCCATTCAAACCAAAAATGGAAAAGCGATCATCAGCGGTTTTTGCTCCATCAAGGAGAACTTTTATCCAAAAAAGACCCATCCCATGGCTGGCCATCCTGTGGTGCTTCCTGGAATCATGGTCGATGCCGTGAAAGCATACGAGAGCATTCTGAAGATAAAAGAAAGGGCGGACATCATCCTGCCCCTCCATGATCCTGAGTTACTGGAAATAAAGAGTATTCCGTGATGAATTAGGATGGTTTACTTTTTGGAGGCTATTTTTCGTTAGGAGGTGGGTAAATGGAAAAGATTGGTTTTATTGGATTGGGTGCAATGGGAAAACCGATGGCAAACAATTTGATCAAGAAGGGTTTCTCCCTGATCGTTTTCGATCTCTTTTCAGAGAGGATGGAACCTTTGAAGGCCCTCGGAGCGGAAGGAGCGAATTCCTGCAAAGAGGCGGCGGAGAGGTGTCCGATCATCATCACAATGGTACCTTCCTCTCCGGATGTGAGAGAGGCTGTCCTCGGAAAGAATGGCCTCATCGAGGGCGTCCGGAAAGGATCGATTCTCATCGATATGAGCACCATCGATCCCATCATGACCCGGAAAATTGAGGCGGCTCTGAAAGAGAAGGGAGTCGAGATGCTGGATGCACCTGTAGCGAGGGGTGTGGCTGCCGCCATCGAAGGGACCCTGGTGATTTATGTGGGTGGGAAAAGGGAGGTGTTCGAGAAGTGCAGAGCAGTGCTGGGGGCCATGGGAACGGACATCTATCATGTTGGGGATATCGGTGCTGGAGAGGTCTGTAAGATCGTGAATAATCTAATGGTTGCGACCACCACGGCGGCACTGGCCGAGGCCATGGTCCTGGGTGTGAAGGCTGGGGTTAATCCAGACGTTCTTTTTGAGGCCCTGTCGAGTGGATCCGGAAACAGTTTTGTCCTGCAGAATCACTATAAGAACCATGTGATGAAGGGCAGATTTGAAGAGGAAGTCTTTCCCGTTGACTATATGCTGAAAGATCTGGGGTTGGCTTTATCCACAGGTGCTGCATTGCGTGTTCCTCTTTATTTCGCAGCCCTCGCCGCTCAGCACTATGTTTTAGCAGGAGCCAGCGGAGAGAGCAAGAAATACCATCCCGCCGTGATACGACCCTTTGAGAAACTGGCGGGCGTGGAAGTGAGAAGTAAAAAGAAGTGAACGAGGGACTATATCTCATAGAACAAGAAGGAGGAAGAAATGGCCGATGTAAGAAAATTGTTTGAACCGATAAAGATCGGGGAGCTGGAGCTGAAAAACAGGATCATCATGGCAGCCATGGTTACAAACTTTGCCAGCCGGGAGGGTTTTGTGACGGATCGCTTGATCGATTACCACGTCAACATCGCCAAGGGCGGATGTGCTTTAAATGTGACGGAGAGTTCCCATGTCTCCCTGGAGGGGAAGCGAATCATCGATGGTCTGGGTGCCTATGACGATAAGCTCATCCTTGGATACAGGCGCCTTACCGATGCGGTCCATGGGGCTGGGGGGAAGATTTCCCTTCAAATTTTCCACGGAGGGAGAGAATGTTCCTCGGAGATCACTGGACTCCAACCCATCGGTCCCACCAATCTGGTTTCGCGATATCGGGCCATCACCAAGAAGATCGAAGTTCCGCGGGAAATGACTTTGGAAGAGATTGAGGCCATGGTCTCGAAATTTGGCGATGCCGGAAGAAGGGCACGGGAGGGAGGATTTGATGGTGTTGAAATCCATGGAGCTCACGGATACCTCATTACTCAATTTCTGTCGCGCTACTCCAACAAAAGGACAGATCGGTATGGAGGGACCGTGATCGGAAGGTCTAACTTCTTGCGCGAAATCATTCGGGACGTGAAGAAGAAGGCTGGAGAGGACTTTCCCGTTCTCGTAAAACTTAACATCCATGACTATGTGGAAGGGGGCATCACCCCTGACGAAGCGAAAGTAACGGCCAGGCTTGCAGCGGAAGAGGGTGCCAATGCCATCATTGCCTCCGTTGGGCTTCATGAATCGCGGCCTTACATGATGATACCGCCCATGTCAATTCCCGAGTTTGTCAACATCCATCTTTCCGCCTTGATTAAAGAGAATGTGAACATCCCTGTAGCTACCATCGGCCGAATCATCGAACCAGTCAGAGCAGCAAAGGTGATTGAAGAGGGAAAGGCCGATCTGGTTGCCCTGGGAAGAGGTTTATTGAGCGATCCCGAATGGCCCCGAAAGGCTCAAGAAGGCAGGTTCGACGATATTCGGGAATGTATCGGTTGTAACCAGGGATGCATCGACACGCTCCATAGGATGAAGCCTTTCACCTGCCTCCAGAATCCGGAAATCGGAAGAGAGAGGGAATTCGAAATCCGGAAGGCCGAGAAGCCGAAGAGGATAGCGATCATCGGAGGAGGGCCTGCAGGGCTGGAGGCTGCAAGGGTTGCTGCTCTGCGGAACCACCAGGTGACGATTTATGAAAGGGAGAAGGAATTGGGCGGGCAGATAAGGGTGGGCCGAGTGCCGCCCCACCGCGAGGAGCTCGGAAAGGTGACCGATTACCTCACGCGCCAGGTGAAGAAATTGGGAGTCCCCGTCGAACTGGGGAAAAAGGTCACTCCTGCAATGATCGACCGTCTCGGTGCCGATGCGATTGTGCTGGCCACAGGAGCGTTGCCTCTCATTCCTAAGATCAAGGGAATCCGTCAGAAGCACGTGGTTTACGCCATCGATGTGTTGGCCGAAAAAGTTTCTGTTGGGAATCGGGTCGTCGTCGTCGGGGCAGGTCTCGTGGGACTGGAGACGGCGGATTTCCTCGTTGATAAAGGAAAAGAGGTGATTGTCCTCGAGATGCTCGATACGATGGCCGCGGATACAGGAAATGCGAACCGGATCTATTTCGAAGATCGGTTTGCGGAAAAAGGGGTGGACGTTCTCCTCAATGCAAAGGTCAGGGCTATTGATCAAGAAGGGGTTGTTTACCTTCAAAAGGGGTGGGCCAAAAAGATTCTTGGTGTGGATACGGTGGTTCTTGCCACAGGCGCAGTGTCAAACGACTCCCTCTGGAATGCAATCAGGGCAAAGAGAAAGGGCAAAATCTTTTCCGTAGGAGACTGCGTGAAGGCACGGAATGCGATGGAAGCAATTTACGAGGCCTCAAAAATTGCTCGTGAACTATAGAATAGAAGCGGAGTCCCATTATGGCAAATTTGAGGGTCGATTCAGAAAAATGTTGCGGTTGTCGAATCTGTGAAATGGCCTGCAGCATGGTCCATCTCGGTCTTTTCAATCCAAGAAAGGCATTCCTCCGGATAGAGATGGACCGCCTGCCCAAGGTAGAGACCAAAACCTCTGAAATCGATGTGCCCATCGTCTGCCTCCAGTGCGATCCTGCTCCCTGCGCAGAGGCCTGCCCTGAAGGAGCCATTGGGAAAGCTGCTACAGGAGCATGGATCGTAGATAGAGAGAAATGTACGGGTTGTGGCCTCTGTGTGGATGTTTGCTCTCTCGGAATGATTTCTGTTAAGGGTCAAGAAGAGTTTGCAAGAAAATGTGACTTATGTGAAGGGAAACCTTTATGCGTTGTATATTGTCCCACTGGGGCATTGACCTTTTGAGGGAAGGAGGATGAAGATCATGTTCCAGGGAGGTTATAAAGGAAGATACCTGAGAATTGACCTATCCCAAGGAAAGGTCAAGGTCGAAAAACTTGATGAGGAGATTGCCCGGAAGTATTGGGGAGGAAGGGGATGGGGTGGCTACCTTCTGTTAAAAGAGTTGGCAAGCAGAATCGACCCTTTTTCTCCTGAGAATAAGGTTTTTTTTCTGACGGGACCTCTCCAGGGGACACTCACCCCTTATTCACCGAGATTCGTTGTCTTAACGAAATCGCCCCTCACAGGGACATTCACGCGGGCCGTCAGTGGAGGGCAATGGGCCCCTGAACTGAAGTTTGCAGGGTACGACGGGATCATCATTGAAGGGAGATCTCAAAAGCCAGTCTATATTTTGATCGATGATGAAAAAGTTGAGATCCGAGACGCCATTCATCTTTGGGGAAAGGCAACAGGCGAGACGGAAAGATTAATTAAGGAAGAATTAAAGGATAAGACGATCAGAGTGATTTCCATCGGTCAAGCCGGCGAGAGGAGGGTGAGGTTTGCAAACGTCATTCACGAATCGAGGGCTGCTGCCAGAGGCGGAACAGGAGCGGTCATGGGGTCGAAGAACCTGAAGGCCCTTGCGGTGAGGGGAACGGGGAATGTGGAGATTGCAGATATCGCCTGGTTTAAGAGTTTATTGGCAGAGGCTTATGAGGCGATCAAGAAAGATCCAGCCTCACCTTCAAGGATCAAATACGGAACTACAGGCACAGTAGCAGTGGCTCACGAATTGGGTGTCATGCCCGTGAAGAATTTTTCCAGAGGTGTGTTCGAAGGAATTGAAGGGCTGATGGCGGAGACCATGAGAGAGAAGATTGTGATCCACGATGAATCATGCTTTGCCTGTGCGCTTCCGTGTGGAAAATTAAGCCTTATAAAAGAAGGACCCTATGCAGGTACGGTCCTTCAAGGCCCCCAGTATGAGACGATCGGGCTTCTGGGATCGAATTGTGGCATTTCGGATATTGAAATCGTTGCTCGGGCTAATTATCTCTGTAATGAGTATGGGATGGATACCATCTCCACGGGGAATGTGATCGCTTATGCGATCGAGGCTTTTCAGAAGGGGATTCTGACAAAACAGGATACGGATGGGATGGAGATGAGATTCGGGAATACAGAGGCCCTCCTCAGTTTAGTTGATCGAATTGCGAAAAGGGAGGGATTCGGAAATAAGCTGGCAGAAGGAGTAAAAGCCTTTTCGCAGGAGTTGGGTGGAGAGGCTGAGAAATTTGCGATGCACAGCAAAGGACAGGAATTGGCCTCTTTCGAGCCCCGCAGCGTGGTCGGTATGGGCCTCCTCTTTGCAACAGCCTCAACCGGAGCCAATCATTCCTTTGGTCCTACCTTTCGAGAGGAGATGAAAAACCCTCTAACTGGCAAAGGAAAGGCAAATATCCTTGTTGAAAACCAGAATTCCTATTGCCTGATGGATTCTT
>Ga0184631_10000247_pt1 | contig 11534 bp, 18 predicted proteins | sample PLM4_90_b1_FD_133160 | JGI IMG/M metagenome (GOLD analysis project Ga0184631, IMG submission 133160) | Groundwater sediment microbial communities from an aquifer in East River, Colorado, USA - PLM4_90_b1 | ecosystem: Environmental > Terrestrial > Soil > Riparian zone | place: USA: East River... | reverse complement strand
CAGGATGTGACTTAGCTGGGGGTCCGTCACCCTGCCCTTACCAAATAGGATGAGGTAAGAGGTGACAATGATGGCGGTCCATCTGAGGGATAAAATAATCTTTTTTCTATCTTGGTCTTCCATTTTAACTTGCATGGTCATCAGCAAAAATGAATCTTATTTCGCCTATTTAATTCTTGTGGTTTATAAATTGAGCAAAAAACATACCAATTGGAGATTGTCAAAGACGAAACTGTACAAATGATTTATAACTATAGGGAATTTTTTAATTTATGAGAATTCCAACCACCTCTTAACTTTTCTCCATTTTATTGGAATAGTACCGATTTTTTTCCATTCTTTGACATTTTGTCCAAGTTTTAACAAAAAAGCAAAGAGGAAATAGTGGAAAGTTATGAAGGAGGGTATGTTTGGTTTTAATTATGAATTATAAATTATGAACTCAGAACTAAAAAATGGTCGGGGCGAGCCGATTTGAACGGCCGACCTCCTGCGCCCAAGGCAGGCGCGCTAACCAGGCTGCGCTACGCCCCGATTTAACAATGTCAACTACTTAGAAAAATCTGTTTCTCCGGTTCCCCGGTTTTCTGACTACTTTTCTGACCATCGTGAATTTTCGGTAATACCTTCGCCACATCATAGAGGCCGTCAAGCAGTTCTCCGGTCTTCCTTCGATATTCTTCAGACAGATGGGTATAATTGTTTGTCATCTCCGGTGAAGCATGGGCCACATAATTTTGAACCATAGTCGTATCGGCCCCGCACTCTATCAATTGGCTAATTGCAGAGTGCCTTAACGTATGGAAGACGATCTTCATATTCTCCTTGCCCGGATCTATGCCGGCCTTCCGTATCGCTGTATCAAGGGCCTTTCTTACATCCCTGAAGGGTTTCCCATTGTGCCCAGGGAAAACCCACTCACTCTTAACAGGAAGGCCCATAAATAAAGCATGGAGGTCCTTGCCCATGTTGATAACTCTGGTACGCCCTGTTTTCTGCTCTGCGAGTGTTATCCTGGCCCTTTCCAGGTTGATATTTTGCCAGCGCAAGGTTAGTATATCCGCTTTCCTCAATCCGGTCAAGATACCTACCAAAAGGATTGGCTTGAAATGTGGTATGCTGGCATCAATCAATCTCCTGACCTCATCTGGGGTCAAAGCCCTTTCCCTCTTTCCGGTCTTGCCATAGAAGAGGTCTTCTGCGTTCTGGAAAGGATCATCCATGATCCAGCCCCACTTCATAGCTTTCCTGAACATCCTTCTCAGGACTGCCATTTCAATATCGACGGTCCTTTTGCTTCGCGGCCTTGTTTGATACTTTGTCTTTATTGAAGCATTTTTTCTGGATTCCCGGAAGTCCTCCAATGCCTTGTAGTCGATCTCAGAGAGAAGTTTTTCCCCGAATTGCTTTAGAAGGACCGGCTTGAAATACCGGATCATCCGCCGATAGAAACTTGTATCCTGCATCTGCTTTGAATATTCTTCCAGAAGATCATTAAAGGTTTTCGTTCTCTGATTGATAACCCGGCTGTATTTCCCTCTTCTGATAATGTCTCTCATCTTCTGGAGTTCGGCCCTGGCGTCCTCGAAGACCGGCCCCACCAGTTCGCGGTGTCTCTTCCCATCTGCATAATAATCGATACCATAGACGAGGCCGTTCTTGCCTTCGTATTTAAATATTCCCGGCTGTCGTGTTCTTGTGTAGATTCCCATTCAACTCACCTCCTTTTTATACCATTTTCCCTTATCCCACGTTATCAGGAGCAATTAATTTAAAAAACCCATGTCTAACCATTGACCTTTAACAATACCCCTCTCCTGGTCCTCCGTAACCCCTATTTGACCCTATTTGGATGGGTTCTGATGGGGTTATGCTGCCTTCTTTGAATCTCACCTTAGTTGTGGCCCATCCGGCCACTGGGAAAGAAATAACCTCGCGGCCTCGATCTCCTCTCTTGTGCGCTCCCCTGACCTGGCCCACCCTGCAACGATTGAAGCAGCACTAACCAAATTAGGGACCTCTCCAATCAGATCCGCCGGTCCAAAGTCGCCGTCAACATCCTCCGCCTCGATCCTCAAAACAGGGACCCCGTAATGAGACATTGGGCTATCTGTGGTGAGGATCGCAAAACCGCCCTTCTCATCCTTGGTGATTATAATATCCTCCATTTCTCTTTCACCTCCTTTCCCGCAAATTTTAATAAACCATCTATGGTAAATTCATCTTTATTCATAAGGGACTTTCGAGATTTCTTACCAGCATCATCTTCTTTTGTCACCTTGTTGGATTCGACGGTTTTTGTTGGAATGACAGGTTCGGAATCATCATCGGGATTCACAATATTCCAAATAGCCTCGTCCCAAGAACTTTCTGGATCTTCACTTAATGCCTCATTAACATCCTCCACCAGGTTGTCTGGAATAACGATCTCTGAATTATTAAACTCTTTCTGCATCTCCTCTTCCTTTTCCACAAGTCTTTTTAAATACAGGGCACGTATATAGGCTTCACCCAAATACACTTTATCAGGGACATATTTCTTAATCCCGACCTTGGTCAGTTTAGCTTCAAGCCAGTTAATGAATTCTTCAGAAGTCATTGCATTAAGCTCGACACGCTCACTTTGAAGAAACTCAATCTCCTCCTTTGTGGCCCCAACCTCTCTCAATCTGTCAACAATGGAGCCCCTGGGTGTGACCGGTTCCGATTGCAATCCTTGAATGTCCTCAAAGCGAAGTCCCAGGTCAATAACCTTGCCCGATCCGTGCGATCCCCTTGCCCCTTCTTTCAATGTTTTTAGAATAGTAAACCCTGATACATCAAAATCATGCAGGCAATATGCGGTGACATCCAATTGCTTCATTTTTGAAAGAAGATCACAGAGGGCGGCAACCGGCATCCCCTTGCTGCTCGTGATTGCAATATCAAATCTCTCTGGAATTTTGACCGCTCCCAACAAGGGGTTAAATCCTTCTTTTTCAATAAATAGAACATTACTAAAACGGTGAATCGGTCCGGTGGTTGGTAGCAGTATCTTTGGTTCATAGGAAGGTGTTGAATTAATCCCTTGCGATGTAAACTTGTTGATATAATCCCTGACCTCCAATCCACCCAGACCAATCACCTCACGGGTATGAGGCTCCATGATGTGACCCCGTGCATCCCACACGACATCCCATGCTGGTCTATGTTCCTCCATATAATCTTTTAAAATTGTCTGAGTGAAGTATTGAGAACCCAGTTCATTTTTATCCAACCGGCTTAATATTTCCGGCCTGGCAGCATAATAAATTTGTCTTGCGTTTGCCGGATACTTACCGTTTGAAGACGCCTTCATGTAGGCAGACTCCATCACTTCAAATGCCACGTCCCGGATACTTTCCTTTGGTTCGGCATAATATCTCATTCGATGGAGTCGAGGAGTAGTTACACGGTCATTCTTATCTGCATGGCGTTTGGCACGCTTCCACTTCCCACCTACTTTTTTTAATGCACTACCCAAATCATCCTTTAAACTCATAGTTCAATCCTACCTTTACCCCGGTCAACGAATTCAAACCTGGGTCGTGCGATATGAACAATCACACTTACTGGGTCAGACTCATCGATTCGCATCTTGCCAAGTAAATAGTCCAAATCTTCCATTGGACTTTCCAGACAAGGCGCCCAATTCAATCCTGTAACAATACTCCGTTCATCCTTCTCGTGAATCCCGAAGGCAACCTCCAACACGTGAGGCAAATCATTCTCAAAACCAACCGTCTTAACGTAGTTGAAACTATTTTCCGTAATCCCTTCATACTTAATCAGCCAGTTTTTAAGATGTTCCTTTCCTATAATTCCCAGGATCGCGGGCTTAGGTGCAGTGGAAAGCCCCTTCATAACTTCCAGGAGGTCTTTGACGCTCTCTAAATCTATATCTCTATCCTTTATCAGGTCGTGAAGGTAAACGTCCTTGAACTTTTCAGGTAGTTCTTTTTGCTTATCGGTCCTTGATAGACCCCGAAATTCAGAGATAAATTCTCGAACCGTTCTGGATTCACCACCACTTTGCTCTTTTGAAATGTAACCGGCAATAAGGGATCTTAATGTCTCGGTTGTGTACCAATGCGGTGACGTTGGGTCAGTAGGGCCCCATTTCTTCCAATGGACATCGCTGGCCTCATAAACCTTTTCTTCCATCCTGAAGGTAGCATGAGGGTTGAAAGCGGCATATCCCATGACCAATTCTTCCATCGTATTGTACAAATCATCATTTTCTGACTCTTCAATTAAGCCTGCTAAATTCGGCCAATGGATTCTTATAAAAGTCCCCTTTACAGAAGGATCAGGTTCATTCCTATAATCAATGGCCGGCTTTTGGGAGATCCGGTCCAGTTCAACGACGATGATATGATGAAGTTTCTGGCTCCATACCTCTATCTCCCCATGCTCGCCATTCAACACAAAGGGAACAGCCCAAACGGTCTTTAGGGCATTTCCAAGCTGGCCCCGTGTCGGTGATACATAGAAGAGCTTGTCACTAACTCGCTTCAAATAGTCCAGGGACTTCTTAATGACCTTTGTAGGCAATCCAGGGCCATTATCCCGGACACTAAGGGAATCATCCTCAATGGTGACTTCGATCTCAGGTGGGATACCGGCAGTCTCGCAGGCGTCAAGGCCATTGTCGATCAATTCTTTTAGGATACATAAAGGCCAACTTTCTTTCTCATGGCCGATCTGCATGGTCAACTCTTTCTCATCAAAGAACTCCAATTCACGACTGATCTCAAATGTAGTTCGCTTTAGTTCTTTCATCTATATTAACCTCCAAATAAAAATGCCCAAGATTTGATACGGCCTTCAACGAAGCCGCTCCCAGCCTCACGACTGAAAGAATCTTGGGCAATCTGAGTTAATAAAAAACTCCCAGGGCGGGAGCAGCCCGTTGAAGTTAATATCAAGAAAATCATACCAAACCTCTTTTGGAAATGTCAAGGGTTATTTTATAACCTTCTATAACTTTTATCACCTCAAGGCAAAGAGGGATTACTTCCTTCCCCACTTTAGCCATGATTCAAGATCACCTTTGAGGATTCGCCATTGACCGTTTACCTTAGTCCCAATGGGTATTTTCCCATTCTTGAGGCCACGATAAAAAGTAACAGGAGTCACCCTCACCCTCTTAGCCGCTTCTCTGACGTTTAAGACTTCATCCATTGTCTTTTCCTCCGTCTTCAGTTCTCTTTCCATCTCTAATCGCCTCCTCCAAAAGTTCGTTAAGATGTTTTTCCACTAAGGGCCAGCTATCCAGAAATTTCTTAACTCTGTCGTTAACCCCCATTACACTCCTCAAACGCCTCTAAACACTCCTGAAAGGGCATCCAACCCCTCTCAAAAGCCTTTTTCCCCCCGTATAGGGCCATTTATGCGTGCTTAGAGGCTTCTAAAACCCTTTCCCCTATCCTCTTACCCCTCATTTTTGGGAATATCTCATTCTAAGGTCGTTTAAACGCCTATTTTGTGCGTTCTAAGCCCATTCTCACCCTTTAGCTGGCCTATCCCCCCACCTATGAGAATCATTCCGCCTTCGGTTTCCATCCCATTGCCTTTTTGTAACGAGAAATCAGAGCTTGGTCAAAATTAAAAAGCTCGCAAAGTTTTATCTCTTCCGCTATTTCCCTCGCCTCTTCTTCTGCGCAGGATTTGCATTGTGGGTGAGGACTATAAGGGACCGGATATTTTTTGTTTCCCGGCTCGCTGACCATAATGCGTGGCCCGTGCGGACCGGCCAGGGAAGCAGTTTTTTTGCATGGCGGTTGACAGCTCATTTCAGACCTCATTTTTTAAATCTGAGGGTATCCGCCTTCGCGTCAAACCACATCCCGTCGGGAACGGGATGAAGATTTCCGTCATGGTCAACCCAGTATTCGTCTTGCCCCGTGTTTTGTTTTAAATAAGCCTTTGCTTCTTTTAAAAAGGCTTTATTTTGCTCCACCGTTTCCTCAATGTCCATCAAAACCCCTTGCCTCACAATCTTAGAATTTAAAGCCTGGGTCAGAGACATTACGAGAAGTCGATTCGGAATAAAGACTTTCGTTTTCGTATTCCGGGCCGTAAAGATCCGGCTTCGGGACATCATTGAAAAACTTTTCTATTCCATCCTTCAATTGCTCAAAGGTCAAGTTATCAATGGGCAGGTTATACCCTTCTCTCAAATACGTCCGAAACTTTTCAAGGGCTTCTTCATTGTTCCGGTGCTTGGTAACTGCTACCGTCCGGGTTTCCGTTACCCGCTTTCCATCCCTACTGACGGAGATAGGCTTCTCTATGATGTAGGGTCCCTGCTTTTGAATCTTCAACCCAAACCGGGCATTCAGTTGCGATTCTTCACCGTTTATAAGGTTGCTTATCACTCCCTTAAAATCTCTAAAAAGTAACCCCTTAGCCTGCTCGTCCGGGTTGTTTAATTTGGCCTCGATGGTAGCAATCTCAGCCTCATTCTCAGATATGGCCAGTCTTTGTTCTAAAATTTCATCCTCTAACTTTCTTATATTCTTCTGGTGATTTTCTCGGGCTACTTTGCGAAAATTCAAATTATGCAGGGCTTCCGTCTTGAAGGTCTCGATGTAATAATCTTTGTTTTTTTCATCAAGATTTCCGTATCGCATTTTTTTTACCTCCCATATTAGATTTTATTAAATTGTGGTTCCCAGGCCGCGCCACAATGCGGACAATATCCATCATCCTTGACCTTTACCCGGATTCCAGCATTTCCAAGACACCTTGCACAGATGCCCGCTTCTTGCGCCTCTTTCTTTTGCTCCCGCAGAATGACTTGCCTTGGGGTCTCTGTTCCTTCATTCACATCTGCACTGTTCATATTTTCTCCTTTTCATTTTAGATTTTTTGTTTTTTACAACTATTTCTTCAACTATTACTCCCCAACCGATTCAGAATCAGCATCCCCGAGACCCCGAATTTCGCGTCCCTCTCCAAAGTTTTTCTTGCGCTGCTTCCCGCAACCCTGGACGTCCAGCATCCCGTAGGACGATCCCAAAAAAACCTTGTCGAAAGACTTCCTTCGCCGCCATCCCGGAAGCGAAGACCTGGCCTCTTGCTATGTAAACCGTACCTGGTACGGATTATTCTCATCTTCAATTTAATCATATTTTTTTACTTTCCCCTAAATAACCAATTTTCTCTTGTGAATTGGATCCATCTCCTATCGGCCCGCCTTTTCCTTTTCGCCCGTCCCTTGCATTTTGGGCCACAATAAACTTTATCGTGTGCGCCTGAAAACTCTCTATTGCACACTGGGCAAATCATACAATCCTACTTTCTGGCCTTCTTCCGGGAATGGAATTTTTTCCATTTCTCAAAGTCCATGTGACAATGTTCGTATTCCCTGACCAACTGGTGCTCCTCTGGCGTTAGCTTAGATGGATAAGTTCGTCGGTTGCCCCCGTCCTCTAAAAAAGCAACGCAACACAGCCCGCGTAAATATTCTTCAGTTAAGTTTGAGGGGATTCTATTCATTTCTGCTCTCAATTTTCTCGGTTTTCGTGGCATAGTTCACCTCTTCAATTTAATATTTTCGTGGTTGACGGCTCTCAGGGCCTGTCGTTAAATCCAATCCCATCTCCCTAACAAGCCGCATGAATAAAGCTTTCGAATCCCTCAAGCTCTTTACGGCCGGGTGCTCAATGAGCTTTCCATAGCGGTTTTGAATATAATACCCGTCCGCATCAATCGCCTTCTGGGATTCACTCTGAGCATCCAACTCCCCGCCAGCCGATGCGAGCAATTCAATCTCATGGGCATTCTCAAATACGAACTCGGAAGCAACCTTGTTGAAAAATTTCTTCCCTCTTTCCTTCAAATAACTCGGTGGTTTAATCTTTTTCATGATATCTCCTCAACACCAATGGTTGGGTTGGCCGTCGTATGCAGCGCCTTGACACCTCGGTTATCGGAGCTTACCTTTTGAGGATTTCTTGCCGCGCCGGCCGACCCCCCCTATCATCATCATAGTTATTAGGTTAGGCACGCTCCCTCTCTCTCTTCTTTGCCTGCTCGCGCAAACGACGGCCGTTTAACCTCTGCTTTTCTCTTCTTTTTTCGCCAGGCTTAATAAAACTCAACCTTGCTTTCACCTGTTTATGAATCCCATCGCGGTTAACCTTCTTTTTTAATTCTTTTAGAGCATCCTCAAATGACTCTTGAACGACCACTTGCATCTGAGCACCTTGTTTTCCCTATTGCCTAAATTCCCTCTTGGCCATTTCCAATGGGTCCATGCCCTTTAGTCCATTGAGTCTGTTGATCTCCTGCTTGAAGATCCCAATGGTGAGGCCCCGGCGTTTGCATTGTTCGTCCTTGAAGAAGGCTCTTATTGAATCCTGAAGGGTAGGAAGATCATGGACACTGAGAAGGTTCTTAATCACCTTCTGAACGCCACAATGAAAATAGAAAGTAAGCTTCATCTTCTGTCCTCTTTGAGTTCCCTCCTCGCCTGCTCCAGTCCGTTCATTGATTCTTTACCTCCAAGGTTCCCATCCTTGATAATAATTTCTTTTCCATCTCTTCAAGAATCCCAATGACAACTTTCTTGAATGGCCTGCGAAAGCCTCTCTTCTCAAACTCGATTTTCACCTCTTCATATGTCAATGGCCTTTCCAATTCATCAATGAGGTCATCTATTCTCAACCTAATCCGTCGCTGGTACTTCGATTCCAAGATCATCTAATCACCATGAGGTCACTTGTCACCGTGACAGTACCTCCTGTTTTGTGCATCAAAAAAAATTGCGCTTTTTTTAACCTTTTCTCTCCCTTTCCCGGAAGAAGAGAGCTTTCTCTCTCTTTAAACATCTAAACCCTTTAACATCTCCTTTAAGACAAGAGAATACTTGCTTTAAACTTCGTTTTATCCTTGGTTATATAAGAGAAGTGTCAATATTAGCACTATACGAAGGCCAAAAAGCGTCTCTTTCAGTGTCAATATTAGCACTATACAGATTTTGTATAGTGTCAAAATTAGCACTATCTATTACCTTGTATAGTGTCAATATTAGCACTTAGGCAAATTTCCTTTTCCCGTATCTCTTCTTTGGTTTTTCTTTGCTTCCAAATCCGTAATTTCTCCATTTAATACTTATCGGCCAATCTGTGTTTTTGAAGTTTGGCGTTCCAAAATCTCTCCATCGATTTGAGATTAAATATTCTGTCCAATCACTTTTAAGCCGCGATCCCGGTTTTTCGATGTCGATAAATCCAAGACTATGAATTTCCCGAAGTCCCCGGTAAACTTGTTTATGGGTCAATCCCCTGCATTCTGCCTCGGCATAAGTAAAAGAAATAACCCCGTCAAGAACTTGGTAGCGTTCTTTGCCCCGTTTTTTTTTATTTACCTTTACTTTGACTTTTTCGTGAAACCAAATAAGTAATTTTAACGCTGGTGCATAGGATAATGCTTTAAAAGCCTCACTATGCAGCAGCGCAAAGTCTATGCGAATCCGCCAGGTCTTAGATTTTTGCTTATATTCAATCCACTGCTCTTCGTTCACTTTGTGGCCCCTCCTGGAGGGCTTATCTAAATCAGGAGGAAGGGGACGCCCAGGAGCATCCCCCGCCGGTCCTTAGCCGGTCCTCCTGAACTTCTATTTCTCGAAGTTTCGTCTCCGTTTTTTGGCTTCTTCTTAATCCAGTTCTTCACAATCCCCGCATCTCTCTCTTTCCCTTAACCACTGTTGCAGCTTATCGTTCGGGATTCTTACCGCCCGGCCAATTCGGATTGACGGAATTTTCCTTTCCCGAATCAGCTTATAAACGAAAACGCGGCTGATCTTTAAACGCTTACCTATTTCTTCCGGGGTTGAATATTCTTCCATTCAATAAGATCCTTTAGAAATGTGGAAATGTGAAGCAAATTACGGGCAATATCGTTTCTTCGGGATGTCGATATTTTCGATTGCAGATCAAGGGAGTTCATCATTAATAAGTGACCTAAAATATCGAACCACCATTGTCTTAAATCCTCATCAAACTTTCTGTTCAAATCTCTTTCTTGTTTCGAATCAGTTCTGGCCTTCAGGATGGATGCCCTTGTCCTCATAGCATTTCCAAATAAATGAAAGATTGGGTCCAATCCAAGATTTTCTTTCGAAGTCAAAACTTTGATGATGTTCTCCTGCAACTCAGGGCTATAACCATCAAAGTCAGACATGATCCTATCCAGCAATGAAGGCCCCACGATAATAAAGGTCTCCATTTTCTTGAGAAGATCACTGAGGTGATCAATAAAAAAAAGGGTGAAGTCCTCGATATGCTTCTGTTCAACCCTTTTAAATGCCTCCTCAGTTCTCCATTTTCTCAAAAGGCTATGTCCAACCCCTGATTTTTTCGCTATCCAGTCCTGCTTGTAATTTGTTAACCCTGTGAAAAGAGATGCCCGGTATTTTTTCAGCGAGAAACGAGTCGGTTCAACAAATGATTTAATCCTGTCTTTTAAAAATCGTTCCAGTAATGGAGTGTTCCATTTTTCTTGATCCCGGTTATTCTGTTTCATCGATTTGCCTTTTAGTTCGTAGTAACATTTTATGAAATATATACAACAAATGTTACTCGCTTGTCAAGGGGGTTTTCTTGAGAAGATTTTTCCAAAAAAAAACCAGCCCGTAAAGGCTGGCTTTCAAATTGTAGAAATTTTTCGGATGTATTATTAAACAAAAATACTAATTTCTTCTGACCAACTTCTGCCCATAATCTGGATAGCTCTGGAAATTCCCCAATGATTTTGAGTGATACTGGTTATACTCTTTGATGGGGTGATTCAATATCAATCTCCTGTAATTCCAATTACTTATCAACTTTTCGCTTTTGCGCCCAAGGCAGGCGCGCTAACCAGGCTGCGCTACGCCCCGATGCCCAAATTTATCCTTTTAGTCGTTAAGTCATCCAATAACTGATGACTTATTGACCTAATAATCCAATTACTTTGTGATTTGGTGGTTGGAATTTGGTTATTAACACATTTCCTAAAATATTCCAACACTATTTAATCCCTGAACGCCTTGATGATTTCCCTTATTTTTATCAAAGCCTTCCCTCGATGACTGATCCTATTCTTTTCTTTGAGGGAAAGCTCAGCCATCGTCTTCCCATATTTTGGAAGAATGAAGAGGGGGTCATACCCAAACCCTCTCTTTCCCTTTTCTCTGAATCCGATTCTTCCCCTGCATGATCCTTCTGCGATTCCCTCTCTTCCATCGGGCGATACCATCGCCATGATGCATTTAAATCTCGCCCCTCTTTTCGAGAAAGGAATTCCTTCCATCTTTCTCAGGAGTTTTTGACTATTTTCTTCACTCGATGCCCCTTCTCCAGCATACCTTGCGGAATAGATCCCGGGCAATCTTTTCAAACCATCCACTTCTAATCCTGAATCATCCGCCAAGGTCAAATACCCAAAGTATTTTGAATAAAACCGAGCTTTTTTCAGGGCGTTCTCAGTGAAACTCTTACCATCCTCTTCGATCTCAGGAACATCTG
>Ga0184631_10000246_pt1 | contig 11574 bp, 10 predicted proteins | sample PLM4_90_b1_FD_133160 | JGI IMG/M metagenome (GOLD analysis project Ga0184631, IMG submission 133160) | Groundwater sediment microbial communities from an aquifer in East River, Colorado, USA - PLM4_90_b1 | ecosystem: Environmental > Terrestrial > Soil > Riparian zone | place: USA: East River... | reverse complement strand
GTATAGGTCGAGTTGCATTATATGGGAGCTATGCAAAAAGAGCGAAAAGAGGTATCGCCTGGAGAAAGAAGCAAAAGGAGCGGAATCTGCATAACAACTATAAATAAAAGCGATTTCACCTGCAGGGTTTTTGAAAATGCATAGTATAGTGTGAGGGAGGGCTCCCTACCAAAGCAACAAGGACTGAATATCATTCAACCTCGACTCGTACTATCTGACCGGGGAATATGGTCCTTTCTGGTGTCAGGTTATTGAGATTCAGAAATTCAGAAAGATTCATCTGATTTTTTTTGGCTATCAAGTATGGCGAATCTCCTTTCTTTACAATGTATTCCTGGGTATTACCAGACTTTGGGGTCGTAAGTCCAGAGGAGGATATTTTTAGGGCCTGCCCAACCTTGAGATTCGCACTCTCCAACCTATTAAGGGCCTTTATGGCATTGACGGTTGTATGATAACGATTCGCTATATTCCACAAGGAATCACCCTGTTTCACAATATACTCTGTTGGTTCTTTTTCTACTCCCTGGTAAGATGAAGTGCTTACTTCACTTGATACGTAGCCTTTCCCTGTTGGTATTTTCAATTTCCATCCCACCTTAAGATAGTCTTTTTTCTTAAGACCATTCATGTCCATAATAGCCTTTATAGAAGTCTTATATCTGTCAGCGATTACGGATAAGGATTCCCCGGATCGAACCCTGTGTTCTACGTATGTTGCCAGAGGAGGACGATACGCAGGTATATTATTCAATTCCGATAGCAGGACCTCTCCCTTGCCCTTTACGACCTTCAAAGAGTATGCTGCTTTCGGTGTAACATCTTGACGCAGCTCTGAATTCAGGTCTTTGAGGTCATCGGTATCAATACTAAGACGTTCAGCAATGGCCTTTAACTGGACCTGCTTTTCTATTGTGACATTTTCATATCCAATCTCATTTTCCAGGGGAGGAAGGGTAAATCCATATTCTTGCGGATTATTTAATATATGTAATACAGCAAGGAATCTGGGGACATAAGAGGCTGTTTCGTTTGGCAGTTTTTTATAAAGATCCCAGAAATTATCGAGGTAATTTATCTTCTGATTATTTATAAGCTTTAAAACCCTCATTTCCCCGCAATTGTAAGCGGCCAGTACAGTGATCCAATCCCCGAATATCTTGTGTAACTCTGTCAGATATGCGATAGCCGCCTTTGTTGACTTTTCAGGGTCCATCCTTTCATCGATATATGTGTCCCTTTTCAAGCCATATTTATAGCCGGTGGAAGCTATGAACTGCCACATTCCAAGTGCCCTTGCCTTAGACAGGGCCCTAACCTTAAAACCGCTTTCAATAAGAGGCAACCAGGAAAGTTCCTCCGGCAGACCCGCTTCATTAAGTGCCCTGACAATAGCGGGCCGGTATCTGCCTGAACGGGCATAGGCATCCAGGAAGAACTCCCTTTCCTTCCCCTTAAAAGATGCCAGAGCATTCTCTACATCTTTGTTCATATCAAGCGGAATTGCCTTGTGAGAGCCGTTTGCTACGGTGAATCTGGAGGAATAGACCTCGATAATCCGTTTGGATATTGTAATACGGAGATCTTCTTTCTCCTGTAAGATCTCCGCATCAGCCCTATCTATCTGCAACACAAGGGAATATGCCTTATCAAGGGCATCTATGGCATTATCCAGTTCCCCCTTTTCCCAAAAATCATTTGATGCCTGACAATACTCAAGGGCCGCGTCAATCAATTCCTGATCCGTGGAATAAGAGGTTGTATTTAACGAGTCAGGCTGATCAGGTTTCTTTTCAAATGAGGGGGAGATTTCTTCGTTAGGAGGCATGATATTGTCGCTGACGTCGGGGCTTGAATTTATTGGTGCCTGAACAGGCTTTTCTTGAGCAACCACGTCCTCGTTGACTACTTCTTTAATTACCTCTTCTTCTGTCGACCTGACCTTATCTGTGGGCACATTTGGAGCTAATGATCCGCATCCCGAATATAATAGTACACATAACAACAGAGATGCTTGATTAAACCATTTCTTTATCCACATCATCGTCCATGTCCTTTCCCCCGAGCTACAAAAACAATCCTACACATAAAATATATAATGGGGTTCTTCTATTAAATTTCATTTAAATTTTAAAAGAGTATAGACAAACCGGTAACAATGGTCAATATGATATATTTGTTAAAAAAGTGTTATTAAAAAGACGGCTTTGGATAAGTGATATTCGACAATGATGCTGCTTGGGTATTTCAGAACAGAAAGATACTCTCATTAAACCCACCCCTCTAAATTCCTTAATATTATTTGTGTCTCGGAGAACTTGATTATCCCTCTATTTTAAAGTATATTACATTACCATTAATTATTCTAAAAAGGTTTATTAAATGTCCGATGGGAAATCTATGCAATCCTTATCCTCCGCTAATAAAACAGGCAGGTGTCTTTCTTGTGGAGAACATGGGATAACACCAAGAAGACGCTATTGTTCCAATGAATGTAGGCAACAGATGCTATGGGTCCTTTCGTTATCTAAAGGACTCCTTAATATCTTCAATACGAGATATGCTTCCTTCTCTTTCGATAATAATCACGTGATCCTGGATATTTTACCGGGCTGGTCAAAGGATATCTCAAGATTTATTCAAGAAAGGACCCCCGGGAAAAAACCTGCTGAAGATCTTAAACTTCTCATCCTCCAATACGGAAGAGAATGGTATCATATAATCGATAACAATAATTCAAAAAGTTATGCCTCCCTTGTTCTTCTAAAGAAAAATTTCAACGGGAATATCAGCGTTGGAGCCATTAAGCCGAGCAATAGGATACGGCCAAGGTTTTCCAAACATGAAAAGGACTCAGCTAAACTCCTTCAATTGGGATTTGAAGAATTAATCACTAAAGAACATATGGCGAAGATAAGGTCCGCATACAAAAAATTGGCCAAGATCCATCATCCTGACATGGGCGGAGACGCCGAAAAATTCAAGAGATTAAATGAGGCGCACCAGCAGATGCTGCTTTGGGCGAGAAATCCGCAGTTCACATCCAGGAAAGCTCTTATTGCTTGCTGGTCATACGATTCATTAACCAATAAATGGGCGCCTCCCATATAAAATATTGGTAACCTTCAAAATTGTATGCATTCTCAGGGTTGTCCGATTAGGATTTTGCATAAACAAGTTAATGCATATACATGTCCCATGGGGATCTCTTTTCAGAGGCGAAAACATTATATGCAAAGAACCAGCATAAGGATGTCGTCAGGCGGGCGGCGGATTTCCGGGTAGGCAGCCGATCCTCCTTCCTGGTTAATTTACCTGGAAGCCCTCCACCCGCCTTGCTAGATCTTGTGCAAAAATCTTGCAGCTGAATTTATTCACCTTCGAAAAGAGATCCCTATGGGACATTAAACCAATATCAGATGCAAAATCTTAACCGGACATCGGTAATCTATTTACCATTGTATTGCGTGAGATTTCACTAATGGATTCCATATACTTATCAGCAAGAAATATCCTTAAACAGATTCTCATCGAGGCCTCTGCCCCATGCAGGATTGATTCTGGGGGGACATGGGATATAAAGGCTATGGCCCTGCCCCTCGAAAGGATTGAACCCACAACGGTAAATATGGCATTGAGCCTAAGAACCCGCGTTGAGCTCTACCCATTTAAAGACGGTTGGGTGAGAATCATATCTGAGGGTTTTGCTCATGTAGAAGAACAAATCATGGAAACCCCATCTTTCAATTCTCCTTTTGGCCTTTTTTTTGCGACAATTAACTATTTCGGATTCCATGGGCTCACCGTGAATGTTACGTCCGATTCTCCGATAAAATCAGCCCTAGGCGGCTCCAGCACAGCCTTGGTGGCCCTCATTAAGGCCCTTTCGAAACTTAAAAAGGTTATGGGAGGGAAGGGTTTGTCAGCCAAGAAAATCCTTCATCTCGGATACCATCTTGAAGATGGGATAAGTGGGGGAAATTGCGGTATTCAGGATCAGGCCGCGGCTGTTTATGGAGGAGTCAACCGATGGATATGGAATTATGGGAGCGAAGCTTCAATGTCAAAAAAAGAATCCCTGCTCGATAGGAAGGGTGAAAAAGAGATCTCAGATCGCATTCTTGTGGCATACAGTGGAAAAAGTCATGCCTCTGCCGAGATTAATCGGTCCTGGGTTAAAGCCTTCCTCACCGGACAAACAAGGTCCGGATGGATTGAAGCGAATTATATCGTAAACGGCCTGGCAAAGGCCATAAAAGAGAGGGAGTGGAACAGGGCCGCAGGACTTTTAAGGGATGAGATGGCGATACGTAGAGAGATTACCCCTGACGTCTTAATCCCAATTACCTCAAAGCTGATTGATCTGGCTGAAGATACAGGGTGCGGCGCTAGATTCGCTGGTGCTGGTGGGGGCGGTTCCGTCTGGGCCCTTGGAGAACCTCACCGCATCAGACAATTGAGAAAAATCTGGGAAACAGTTCTTGCTCCCATTAAAGGTGCCGGCATCCTGGATTGTACAATTGATCATGTTGGAGTCAGATGATTAAGCCCGTTCCTAGCTGCCGGGTTTTCATGTCATTATTCTATGCCTTTCCCACCTCAACGAGTGTATCCATGAAAACCTTATAAAATTTTTCATGCTCAGAGAGGCCTTGTTTCAATATAGAGGGCAGTTTGTCTGCATCTTTAGTGCTGATAACAGTATTTGCGCTCATCGTATAGGCCATCATATCATCCATGGTCTTCAATTTATCACCCATCAGCGCCACGAAAATCCGACGACGGGAAGATATGGATAACGTATTCAAATAATTGTGAATAGGGCTGTTTTCGAGTTCCTGACCATCAAATCCTTCAGCAATAAAGATTATATTAAAACGGTGAAAACGCAGTTTTCCCAAGGCATCTCTGGTATTAGGGGCGGGGATATACCTATATCCAAGCCCTTCCACCGCTGTTTTGACCTTCTCTGCAATATCATCATCTGCTAAAACCAGCGCCAGTTTAGTGTCTTCGTCAAAGAAATCAAGGGTTTCTCCATCACTATAATCATCTTTAACATCCCCCCTCTTTTCAATATCTTCCCCTCGTTTGGATTCAATAAATTTGAGATGCAACTTACCTGTCTCAGCATAAGAGTCATTAGGGGATGGTTCATTTTGTGTGGATATACGGGGATCAATGGTGATCTTGTTCTTGCACTTAGGGCAACTGACCCTGATCATCTGATCCTTGGGGATCTTTTCATCCGGCACATTTAGTTTTGTCTTGCATTTCGTACAAGTGACTTCCATGTTCTAACCTCCTGAAAACCCTTTTAACGTTTTCCTTGTTTCTCTTTTCCCCCATATTGATCATCTATTTTAAGGCCTTCTATTCCGGTCGTCTTTTCTCCCCTCTCCGATTTAATAGAGTCGATCATCCTCCCCACGACACCTTTTCGGGAGGAGTAACTTAAGGCTGTTTCTTCAGTAACGTGGCCGTCCTTGTAATGATCAACAATACACTGATCAAAGGTCATCATACCGAATGGCTGACTTCCTTCAATGATCTCATAGAAGGTCTTTCCCTCGGATTCGCCGTTTAATATACTGTCTTTTACCCTCAGATTAGAGCCCATGATCTCATGAGCCGCCTGACGACCGCCTCCCACTTTGGGGAGCAACCTCTGGCATACGATCCAACGCATCGTATCGGCCAGCCTGATCCTGATCTGCTTTTCCTCTTCCCGTTCAAACATGCCGACAATCCTGTTTATGGTCTGTCCGGCGTCAACGGTATGCAGGGTGCTTACAACCAGATGCCCGGTCTCAGCCGCGGATAGTGCGATCTCAACGGTCTCCCTGTCCCTCATCTCACCGACAAGAATAACCTTTGGCGCCTGTCTGAGGGCTGCCCTCAGACCGGAAGAAAAGGCGTCAAAATCCTGCCCCAGCTCCCTCTGGTTAAAGGTGGCCTTTTTCTGTGAATGCACAAACTCTACAGGATCTTCCAGGGTAACCACGTGGACGGACTTGCTCTCGTTTATGGCATTTAGGACAGCTGCGAGAGAGGTGGATTTGCCGCTGCCCGTTGCCCCCGTAACCAGGATAATACCGTTTCTTTCCTCAGCCATTTTTGAAAAAGCAGGCGGGAGCTTCAACTCTTCAATTGTGGGGATCCTGGTGGCGAGCTGCCGCATCACTATGGAATAGGTGCCCTTCTGAGAAAAGACATTCACCCTGAAACGGGCCTTTCCCGCCAGTTGATAGGATAAATCGCATGAGCCTTCCGTTAAGAGTATTTTTGTCAAGCGACGGTCTGAGTTAATAAGGTTAAGGGCTAACAATTCAGTCTGGAAGGCCGTCAGCCTTTCAACAGGCGGTTTTAACGAAACCGACTTCAATTGCCCCGAGGCCTCCACCTGGAACGGCTTGTCCACGGTCATAAGAAGATCGGAAACACCGTCATGTGACTCAAGCATTGTTGTTAGGATATTATCAACCTGTTGTTTTTTCATGGTCTTCATTCCCCTTTCTTAAAACTGCTTATAGCCAAAAATCTTCGGCTGATAATAAAAGGTCTTTTGTCCATCGATCTAGTTTATGCGTCAGTAAAATCTGTGGGCGGATTTTTTAGATATGGCTTAAACGTCTCCTTATTATTGCACTTTGCATAGGCATCATCTGCGCTAATCTTTTTGGCCAGCAGAAGTGCCATTATGGAATCATCCAGGGTCTGCATGCCGTATCTTTTCCCTGTCTGCATAGATGATGGGATCTGAAATGTCTTGGACTCCCTTATCAGGTTCCGGATAGCAGGGATTGCAATCATAATCTCCAGGGCAGCGACCCTTCCCTTCTTATCAATCCTCTTGAAAAGATTCTGAGCCACCACCGCCCGGAGACCGTCGGCAAGGGTATTTCTTACCTGGGCCTGTTGGTTGACGGGAAATACCTCGATGATACGATCCACGGTCTTAGCGGCGCTTGTTGTATGCAGCGTCCCAAACACAAGGTGCCCAGTGGCTGAGGCCTCAATGGCCAAGGCAATGGTCTCCAGATCCCTCATCTCTCCTACCAGGATAATATCGGGGTCCTCTCTGAGGGCACCCTTCAGGGCTGCCGCAAAAGACCTTGTGTGAAGCCCGACTTCCCGGTGATTGATTACGGCCTCTTTACTTTTATGTACGAATTCTATGGGGTCTTCAACCGTGATAATATGATCCTTGCGGGTCCTGTTAGCCTCATCGACAATAGCTGCCAGGGTCGTTGACTTACCGCTGCCTGTGGGTCCCGTAACAAGTACCAGCCCCCTGGGAAGGGAGGCTAATTTACGGACTACAGGGGGCAGACCGAGCTGTTCGCAAGACAATATATCCGACGGTATCTCCCTGAAGACCGCGGCAACGCCCCATTTCTGTTCAAAGAAATTTGCCCTGTACCTGGCAAGCCCCGGAATCTCATAGGCAAAATCCACGTCCCCTGTCTCTTCAAAGACCTTGACCTTATCTTCCGGTGCTATTTCATAAAGCATAGCCTTGAGGTTGTCATTATCCAGTTCCTTATATTTGACCCTTGTCAAATCGCCCTGGATACGAAGAACCGGTTGTTGACCTGTAACAAGATGAAGATCCGAGGCCCCTTGTTCATTCATAAGCTTAAAAAAGGCATCTATCTGTGCCATACCCTATTACCTCCCCTTAAAAAAAGGTTGTGCTGTCTGTCGTATATCGCATAGTTATCACGGTGGTGAGATGAAATAATTCTAATCGGAAATCGCCAGCTTTTTAAGCATTATAAACAGAAATACAGCACTGATTCAACCACCAAATTAATAACTTCCATGGCTATCACCCTTACTTCAATAGATTCTCCAGAGAATCTTTGTACATCACTATAGCATCCTGCCCCTCAGGGTAAAAGCCTTTTTTTATCTCACTTTCTATGTAACCACTTTGCGTAAAGAGTTTTCGGGCATGGAAATTTTGGGTGCCGGTATACAGGAAGATCTTTTTTATGCCAATCTCTGCGGCCTTTCTTTCCACTTCCCTTAATAGCACCGCCCCAACCCCTCTATCCTGTTTTATTGGATCAATGCCAATGGCCAACAGTTCTGCAACATGTTGAAGCCCATATCTGCTGGACATATCTCCTATCATTGAGAAACCCACCGGTTGCCCGTCCATAATAGCAATCAAGGTCCTTGTCATGTCCGACTCAAACCAACTGGGGATAATCTGCTCATAAGGACCGTAGATGTTGAATAATTTCCTGCTTAATCTCTTAATGAATCGGATCTCATAAACCCTGGCCGGGCGAACGATTATATCCTGTTCCCCATACAAGGGTTGACCCGGGGATTGCCTGGTTCTAAACGGCTTTATTATATTACCCACACCGTATATAGGATCCCTGATTCTTGAGAGACGAAGGCGATCAATCCTTTTCATTTCTCCATATTTACCGAATCGGCCACTATTCCCCATTTCAGATGATCACATACTCAATTAAGTACCCAATGGGCCAATGGTTATTAGCCGGACAGTCTAAAGATTCTTCCAGTATCGACTATGAATTTTTTTGACGGGCTTTATTGCGTAATCGACCAGAGTCCTGTCAGCCCTGGCCAATAGATCATTAGAGTCGGTTTTTACCTTTCCGGAAAGCTCCTTTAATACCGCCTTCACGGAATCACTCTGCCCCTGAATGTGATATCCCCCTTCAAGTGTGATGATCACCTTTCCATCGCAACATTCATCTGCTATGTCCATAATAGATCCTGCTAATCCTGCAAATCCGTTAGGAGTGACATTCATCCCTCCCAGAGGGTCCCCCTTGAATATATCAAAACCTGCTGAAACAAGTATTATATCAGGATCAAATTCAAGGGCAACAGGTCTTAAAATACGCTCGAACATTGTAATAAATTCACCATCTCCATAACCGGTCGAAAGAGGCACATTGATGGTAAACCCTTCCCCTTTACCTGTCCCGACTTCTACATAGGATCCTGTTCCAGGGTAATAGGGGTATTGATGGGTTGAAAAATACAGAATGGAAGGATCATCCTCGAATGCATGCTGAGTGCCGTTACCATGATGCAGGTCCCAATCCGCAATAAGGATACGATCAAGCCCCAGATGTTCCTGGGCATATCTTGCACCTATCGCCACGTTATTAAATAGACAAAAGCCCATAGCACTAGCCTTCTCGGCGTGATGCCCCGGAGGTCTTATCAAGGCGAAGGCATTTTCCAATTCCCCGGAATTGACCATGGAGACAGCCTCGCACAACCCGCCGGCGGCAAGAAGAGCAGCTTTGTAGGACCCTGAAGATGTCTGGGTGTCGGGGTCCAGGTATGTAGAAGATTTACCATCAGTTGCCTCCAGCATGTCTACATAATCCGGCGAATGTATCATAAGGAGTTCCTCTCTTTTAGCCATCCTCACCGGAACATCTATATAATTTCCCTTCATATCAGAATCTTCCAGCATTTCATAGATTACCTTAAGGCGCTGCGGACTCTCTGGATGATATGCTCCCATGATATGATCCAGATATCTCATATCTTTTACAATACCGGTTTTTCTCATTAGCTGTCTCCCACAGGGAAAAGTGAATAGCTGAAAGGACTTCTGTTTTATAGCATAAATTCATTCCATATAAAAGTTATTCCACATACAGTCTTGTTTATTCATAACTGTTCAGCCCTTTTAAAATTTAGGGACACAGCAAGATCATTATGGTCCCCTTCCCGAGCCAGTTAATTTCGCTACACTTCTAAGAAACCAAGGTTATTTACTAAAGTGTTAAATCGGGTCCTGAAAGATATTATTAATTTCTATAATCCTTTATCCTTGATAAATAATTGCCTTAAAAGTAGATTATTATCCGATAATAGAACTGCATGATGAAATGCAACATTGAACTATTTGATAGGATTGAATCATGTTCTTTTTCATTGGAGGAGTTCAGCATAAAACTATTGATCTCGATGAAAAACCCAGGATTTGTTCTTCCTGCGGATTTTATGAGGCACATGTCAAAAGGGTAGATCATTACATATCCATATTCTTTCTACCTGTTCTGCGCCTAAAAAAGGGCTTACCGTTTTTACTGTGCAAGAAGTGCGGACACCTTTCCGTTGAATCGGAAGATGCATTTTTACGATTTCCTGGGAGAAAATTTCCAAATATATGCTCGTACTGTGGTAAAAATACCGATCCTGGATTTAATTTCTGTCCTTTCTGTGACAGATCGTTATAGTTCATAATTAATATTTAATACTTTGTTAAATTCGTGGCAGTTTAATATTTTTAAAGGAATGAATTATTTTCAAAGATTGATAGTTGCAGAGGGCTCCTGAAAGAACTTGTGATCCTTGAAATTCATTTAAACATCCTTACAGATATATAAATTTTTAGCTAAATGGGTATAGATTATGAAAAGATCAGGTATGGATGAGAAAGAGATCTTGGACCAGCTTGAGGAACTGGCTGAAAGCCTTGGGATTAAGATCAGATATGAGCAGTTGCAAAAGGAAGGGACTTTTTTCCCGGGAGGTCTGTGTAAGGTAAAAGGGGGAAATATTCTGATTATAAACTCCAAAGCCGGTATGGAAGATAAAATTGAAACCCTTGCAAAGGCGGTAATATCCTTTGACCTCAGCAGAGTCTATATGCGTCCCGCCTTAAGAGAATTCCTGATAGAACACCCCCCCGATGAAATCTGATAACAGATATGTATAAATTATGACTATAAGTCTTCATATCAACCTTTATTCTTGGCTCTTGAGGTATTTCGTTTGTAAAATTCCAGATACTTTGAAACAGCCACCTTCATGTTCTTCCTTTCAGATATCTCCTGGATGCCTCTTATATCATGATAATAATCAAGATGATTATATATATCACCTGATATATCATGAAGAGATTGAGACCTGACAAGATTCTCATCCACCTTAAATCCCCTTGACTCCATCACCCGAGGCCCTGTGAATATCACCAAGGCCCTTGGCTCAGCAATTATGACATCACCAAGGGCCGCATAACTGGCAATCGCGCCTCCTGTTGAAGGATCTGCAAGGATAGATATATATGGAAGCCCGTTTCGTTTGAGACGATTAACCGATTCAATAGTCTTGGTCATCTGCATCAGGGCGGATATACCCTCATAGAGCCTGGCTCCTCCAGAACAGCAAAGACTTATAAAGGGGATTTTTTCCTGTATAGCAAAGTCAACCGCCCGCCTGAATTTTTCTCCAAACACAACCCCCATGGAGCCGCCGCAAAAATAGAATTCACTTATTGCCATTATAACCTTAAAATCGTAAATTGAAGCACTGCCTACCACAAGGGATTCCTTGAAATGGGATCTGCCCTCCTGTCTTTTAAGAAAATCCCTATAGTAATCAGTGATTGTATCCTCTTCAAACAACTGATCTACAGTCAGATTACGATAAAGCTCATGAAAGCTTCCGGTATCAGCAAGACAGTCTATCCAACCTTCCGCTCCAAGTATGTAAGAGTATCCACATTCGGGACATACATGAAAATTATCGAGAAAGGTATGTAAAGATATAAGTTTTCCGCAT
>Ga0184631_10000245_pt1 | contig 11578 bp, 8 predicted proteins | sample PLM4_90_b1_FD_133160 | JGI IMG/M metagenome (GOLD analysis project Ga0184631, IMG submission 133160) | Groundwater sediment microbial communities from an aquifer in East River, Colorado, USA - PLM4_90_b1 | ecosystem: Environmental > Terrestrial > Soil > Riparian zone | place: USA: East River... | reverse complement strand
TTTAAAGGTGGAGACTGTCTGGTCTTATCAGGCAGGCATCGAGTCCGCTGCCATAAAGTATCTCTGGTTAAAACTTTCATTATTTAGAAACGATATTCGGAACCTGGCGGTTCCGCAACCCATTGACGGTGCACCTGATACAATAAAGTACGTAAACTTAGGCCGCGACCGACTGGACGGTGTGATGCTGGAGACCAAAACCATGCCAATATACAACACCTCTCTGCGAGCGGCTGCAGAGATTCTTACCGTTAAAGACCTGGATACTAATGAAACAATCGCGGGCCAGCCAGTTCAAGTCTACGATCTCGGATTGAGCTACGATGACAAGGGGTCGTTCAATGCCTTGCTGCAAGGAAGGCATATCAACTGGAATTTAAAAGACCCAAGCATTCAGACGTGTAAGACCATGATTCTTGACCTTACGGTGAACAAGAGGATCCATCAAGTGAAGAGCACCAGTATGACCGTTTTTGCGAGTGGCCACAACCTGCTGAACACGCAGCAGCTCTGGTCGACTTCCTGGCCGAACCCGGAACGGTGGTATGAGGCTGGGCTAAAGTATAATTTCTGATCGAGGCGGCATCCTTGTCGCTATCCTGGTGCCATGGGGGGTGATGAATATGCAGAAACGCATCACGGTTGTTAAAACAGGTGTTGGGAAGCACGGCAGCGCGATGTTGGGTTGCTGTACCGGAGGTGCAGGAAAGGTTAAAGCATAAAAGCCAGCTTTATTCGAAGGAGGGCGAAAGCCCTCCTTCGACTTTTACACGGAGCTATTTTAAGGCTATGCCTTTTTCAACTTATTCACTACAGATCGATCATCCTGATGACTCTGATCAGGTGGTCCTCTTCTCAACGATGACAGCTGCGATCGTCACCCTCCACCGCGATGTGTTCAAGGACATCGAGGGAGGAAGCCTTTCCGCCGATGAGCAGGAAACCCTGAGCGAACTCGGCATCATCGTCCCGGACGTAAAGGCAGAACATGAGGAGATGCGTTCATACATCGACGATATGAACGCTGCGAATAGAGCGCTTACTGTTACGCTGGTCATGAGCCTGGACTGCAATCTCGCGTGCCCTTACTGTTTCGAAGGGACGCGCAAGGGGAACTATTATCTTTCCGAAGAAACGGCCGATGACTTTCTTCGCTTCATCGGCGAGAGGCTTTCGGGATTGGACGAACTCTTTATCAGATTTTACGGCGGCGAACCGCTTCTGAGCTTCGACATGGTCCATCGCATCGCCCGGGAGCTGGCAAGGGCCGCGAGCGAAGCGAGGGTAAATTTCAGCTTCGGTTTCGTAACGAACGGGACGCTCTTGACCCGCTCTGTGGTGGAGAAACTGAAACCTTTCGGACTGAAGTCGGTATATGTCACGCTCGACGGACCAGGGGAGATGCACGATACATCGCGGCCCTTCAGGAACGGCAATGGGTCGTTCGCGACGATCATCAACAATCTCCGGAGCGTCTCCGGCCTGATCGAACTCCATCTTGGCGGGAATTATTTGCAGACGAATTACCGGGAATTCCCGCGCCTCCTCGACTTTCTGTTCGCGAACAAGCTCGGGCCCGACAAGGTCTCCTTAATGAGTTTCAGCCCCATCATGAATGAGGACGCGAAGTTCTGTCCTGATTATCATGACGGCTGCTCGAATGACAACGAACCCTGGGTCGCGGAAGCGGGGCTTTATTTGCGGCGGGAAATCCTCGCGCGCGGCTTTCGCACCGATGCGGTGCTGCCGACGGTCTGCATGCTTGAGCGTCATGATCATCTGGTCGTCAATTGGGACGGCGTCCTGTACAAATGCCCGGGCCTGATCGGACGAAAGGACTATGGCGCCGGCACATTAACATCGGGGTTGCTTGACTACAGCGCGACCCACGACCGCGGAAACTGGAAGAACGAGGGATGTCTAAGGTGCAAGTACCTGCCACTCTGCTTCGGCGGATGCAGGCATACGAAGTTGATCCGCGAGGGCACGATGAAAGGCATTGAGTGCAAAAAAGATTTTTTCGACAAGACGCGTGAAGCGTGGGTGCTTCAGGACCTGAAAGATGGGAAAGCGGGTTAGGCATTCATTAATCTTATCATCTTTCCAATGAACACTGTCGCTCAAAGCATTTTCCGCAACAAACGAAAAACCGTCCTCCTGACGGCAGCGCTCCTGCTATGCCTGCTTACTGTTCCCGTCATCGCCGAAGCCTTCGACGTTCTCGTTGTGAAAGACGCTGAAATAAAACCTTACCACGATGCAATCGAAGGGTTCAAAAGTGCCTGCGGCTGCCAGGTGAGGGAAATTGAGTTGTCGGATATCGAGGCCCTTGAACGGGCCGTCAAAGACCGGCCCGCCGCCGTCGTCGCCGTCGGGACCGAGTCGTTCAGAAGAGTAAGCAGGCTCAGAACAATCCCGGTTATTTATGCGATGGTGATTCCATCGGAAACAGCGGACCTGTCAGCGGACAACCTGTCGGGCGTGAGCATGGAAATTGCGCCGGACTCCTACCTGTCAGCCATTGCAGAATTATTCCCCGCCGCGAAAAGGGTCGGCATTCTTTTCGATCCCTTCTCCACGGGCTCGTTTGTTCAGGACGCGTCGAGCGCGGCCCGCGACAGGGGGCTTACCCTGGTCCTCAAGTCCGTCCGCGATCCTCGTAGCGTGCCCGCGCGTGTCGACGAGTTGCGGGACAAAATCGATGTCCTCTGGCTGCTTCCTGATGCGACGGTTTCGAATCCCGATTCAGTCGAATACGTGATGCTTTATTCTTTTCAGCACAACCTTCCGATATTCTCTTTTTCAAAAAAAACCGTCTCCCTGGGGGCAGTCGCGGCGTTGAACGTGAGCCCTTATGATATGGGAGCTCAGGCCGGGGAAATAACCCGGCGCTTGCTTCAGGGTGCAAAAGGACCTGTACGTGCCTATGCCCAATACCCGCGAATGATCGTGAACAGAAAAGTCGCCGCGAAGATCGGGGTAAAGATCAATGATAAGATTACCGGATATGCTGAAACAGTGGACTAAAACAAGCACGAGTTTCCTGAGAAGAAGCCTGAGCATTCAACTTCTCAGCGTTTTTATTTTTATCATCGTTGTCCGTGTCCTGGCTTTTTCGGCACATGCCATCAGCCGTGAGAGGGCCCGGGTGCGGAGAGAGCTTCAGGCCAAAGGCGAGTTGCTGGCCAACCATCTCGCGTTCAGTTCCCGGCTGGGGGTATTCGCGGAAAACAAGGACCTGCTGAAGGACGTGGCCGAAGGCGTTGTTTCAGAACCCGATGTCGTACTTGTCGGGATTTACAACGCCGACATGAAGCCGTTGTACTTCATGCGCAAGGCATCGTTAACAAGAGAGGGGCAGCGCGTCATAAGGACGAATGATGGCCCGGGCGGAATGGATTCGGAAGAGTCTCTATCGCCCGAAAACAAGGACGCGCTGACGATTCAAAAACCGGTAGTGATCAAACGTCTCGTGAACGAGGAAAAGGCGCTTTACATCGAAGAGCAGGTCCCGCATACAACGTCCCGGACCATTGGACAGGTGAGGATCGCCCTGTCTCCGAAATCCATGTATCAGGAGATGCGGAATATCCTGGCGCTCAATGCGATGGTAGCTCTGCTCTTCATCAGTGTGAGCGTCGTGGTTATCTATCTCTGGGTGAGGCGGGTCATGAAACCTCTGGAAACGCTTACCGTCAGCGTGAAAGCCCTGGGACGGGGGGAGGACATCGCGCCGGTTCCCGTCGTGACCGGGGATGAAATAGGCAAGCTTGCGGCGGCGTTCAACACCATGCTTGATGAACGCAAATGCGCGGAACAGGCTCTGGAAAGGGTCCTCATGGACATCCATGACGGCATCGGCGGCATCACCACAAATATTTCGCTGCTCTCGGCAATCGCCCAAAAAACGACGTCGCCTGGCAATGTTAATAACGCGCTCACCACGATATCGGACCTGGCGCGGGAGGGGATGGGGGAGATCAGAAACCTGATGTTCAGTCTTGACAGCGACGACCTGAGCTGGAGCACTCTTGTCGGCGAGCTTAAGAGCCACGGGGCGAAGAGAGTCGAGCCCCATTCGATAGCATTTGAGATGACGGCGGATCTCGACCAGGCAACCGCCCGCCCAACGCGCCTCCTGTGCCTTCACCTGTTCAGAATTTACCGGGAAGCGCTGACGAATGTCGTGAAACATTCGAAGGCAAAGAACCTTATCGTCAGTCTCCGCGTCGGAAGCGGTCGATTGTCGCTCTTGATCAGAGATGACGGGAATGGATGCGGGAAAACCGTCTTCTTCGGCGGGGGGCGGGGAGTGGGCAACATGAAGGCGCGGTCCGCTGAACTAGGCGGCATGATTACAATCAATGGCGACGCGGGCACCTGCGTAGCGGTGGATATCCCGCTTTCTCCGGACAGCCCATGTCATGTACCCGGAGCGACGGACCCATTGCCCTGACCCGAATTCCTTGCCGGGAAAGCAAAAAAGGCCGGAGAGTTTGGGCCCCCGGCCTTTTTTGATATATTTTCGTATCTATCCCCTGCTAACTTTTCAGTATTTTCTCCGCCGCGATCTGGGCCTCATGCACGCAATCACCGATGCCGATGCCCTTGTACGAACAGCCGATAAGGTGCAGCCCCGGGTTTTTCGCGACGGCGCGGTCGATTTGGCCGATGCGGTCGAGGTGGCCGACGGTGTACTTCGGCATACCCCGATACCAGCGGTAGACTTTTGAAAATTGAGGCTCCGCCTTGAGACCGAGAATCGTGTCCAGTTCCTCGAGCACCATCTTGACCATCCCCGCGTCATCGAGCTGGTGAACAAGCTCCTCGTGATGTCCGCCTCCCACAAAAACGCGAATGAGAATGGTGTCATCAGGCGCACGGAACGACCATTTTATGGAACTATAGGTCGCCGCGTTGACCCTCCTGCCCTCCACACGGGGGACAATGAAGCCGAAGCCCTTGAACGGGACCCGCACGTCCTCTTTACGGACCGCGATCGAGACGGTAGCGGACGAGGACCACTCGATCAAGCCCAGTTTTGCGGCGAGGTCCCCATCGAATCCCTTCACCAATTCCGCGGTTTCATAGGCAGCCGAGGCGAGCATAACATGGTCCGCTTCAAGCGTCTCTCCGCTCGCGAGGACCACCGCGTATCCCTTTCCCTTTGGTTCAATCGTCGCGACGCCGGCGTTGAGTCTGATGGACTCCTTCCCGATACGATCCGCGCATCCTTGAGACAGCGTTTGCATGCCGCTCTTGAAACTCATGAAATAGGTCATCTTCGGCGCGCCTGGTTTCGGCGGCGGGCCGCTGAGCATCGCATGGGGACGGTTCTTCATGGCGGAGATCATGCCGTGAATAAGGCTGCCGCTCTGTTGTTCCATCTGGACGAACCGGGGGAATGTGGCAAGCACGCTCATGTTGTCCGGGTTTGAGGTGTGGATGCCGGCCACGAGCGGCTCGGCGATCTTTTCAAGGCATTCCCGTCCGAGCCGGCGGGTCACGAACGAGGCCAGGCTCTCGTCGTCGCGCGACTTTCGCCTTGGAATGAACATCTCCATGCCCATGCGGAGCTTGCCCGGCCAGGTGATGAGGTGTGACTTCGCCATGGGCCAGAACGAGGTGGGCACCATAAGCATCACGCCTTCGGGCAGGGAATGCAACTTGCGGCGGGAATAGATAAAGGTGCCCTTGAACTCGTCATTCGAGGGGAGCAGCTTGGGTTCAAGGCCGATATGGCGCGCAAGGTTCACGGACCAGACCTTTTCGGGAAGGAAGCTGTCCGGCCCGCCCTCGATGAGATACTTGTCAACCTTTTCGGTCAGGATTTTTCCGCCGATGCGGTTGTTTTTTTCAAGCAGCAGCACCTCGACGGTCTTGTCGTAGGCCTTTGCCCCTGATTTGAGATGGACGGCTGCTGCAAGACCGGCGATCCCGCCGCCTATGATGATGACTTTCGGCATGATTTAAAGACCTCTCTCCGCGTGACTTGCCCGAGTTGCTGCGCCTTACATCGCTTTTTTCACAACATCCGCCAGGGCCTTGATGAATATCGGAGACGTGTTCAGTGATTCCGCGCGCTCAAAGTTGAGCCCAAGCTTTTTCGCGTGCGCCCGGTGTACGATGTCGATATCGTAAAGCGTCTCCAGGTGGTCGCAGGTGAAGCCAATCGGCACTTCGAGCACTTCCTTGAAGCCTTCCTGCGCGACCTTGTCAAGCGTCGGTTCCACTTCAGGTTCGATCCAGGGTTCCGCGGCACGCGCGCCTTTGCTCTGCCAGGCAATGCGCCAGTTCCTGATGCCGAGCTTGTCCACCACGAGCCGCACCGTCTCTTCAACCTGCCGCTGGTAGGGATCTCCCGCGGCGATATACCGGACCGGAATGCTGTGGCTGGTGAAGACGACCACGACGTGGCGCTGCTTTCCTGTCCAGAAGCGTTTCAGCCCATGGAATACGTGCTCCTGCCACGCCTGGATGAAGACGGGATTGTCATGCCAGCTCGCAATGAAGCGCGGACGGGTTTCCCCGCTTCCCAGGCCTTCGCAGGCGCTTTTGTAGGCGCCCGTTGTGACTGCGGTCGAAAAGGGCGACAGGGAGAGGGCCACGACGCGGCGAGCGCCGTCGCTCATGGCCTGGTCGAACGACTCCGCCACCGTCGGTGTCGAGTGCCGGAAGCCTTCGTACACGCGAAAGCCGTTGCCGAGCTCCTTCTCAAGGGCGATAGCCTGCGCTTTCACGAGTTCCGGCAGGGGCGACTTGCCGCCGATCAGCTTGTACCGTTCGACGACCGCGGAAACGACGTTCGGCGGGGCGGGTCTGCCCATGAAGGCGGCCATGAAAGGACCGACTTCGTCGAGTGACCGGGGACCGCCCAGGGCGATAAGTATGACAGCAGTTTTAGTCGGCATCAATTCCTGATTTCGAAGTACGAATGCCTAAATCATATCACAAAAAAGCATAAACTGTTATGCGTTTAGGCATTGAGCGGTCCGAAGTTATGTGGTTTACTCAGCGCTTGCTGAGTTCATGGGTTGCGTTGATGAATTCCGCCGCATGGTCGAGGGGCGTCTGCTGCAGGATGCCGTGGCCCAGGTTCATGATGTGGCCGTTTCTGTTGCCTGCGCGGTCGAGGATCTCCTTGGTGCGTTTCCTGATGAACTCCTTGGTGCCGAACAGGCTGATGGGATCGATATTGCCCTGCACTCCCTTGTCGTGGCCCACGCGTTTCCAGGCTTCATCAAGGTTGCAGCGCCAGTCGAGCCCGATCACATCTCCGCCGGCCTCGGCCACCATCTCAAGGAGGTGCGATGCGCCATGGGCAAAATGGATGAGCGGGACGGTCTTCCTGACGCCGGCGATCACGTTCTTCTGGTGAGGCAGGACGAACTCGCGGTAGTCTGCCGGCCCGAGGGCGCCGACCCAGGAGTCAAAGAGCTGGACCACCTGCACGCCCGCGTCGATCTGGGCGTCAAGGTAGTTGATAATGACGCCGGTAAGATGCTCCATGAGCTTGTGCCAGGCCTTGGGTTCGGCGAACATCATTGCCTTGGCATGTTCGTAGTTGCGCGACCCGCCGCCCTCGATCATGTAGCTCGCAAGGGTGAACGGCGCGCCGGAGAAACCGATGAGCGGCACTTTCCCGTTCAGCTCTTTCTGCGCCATCTTGCTGGCGGTGATAAGATAGTCGATCTGACGGGCGGAGTCGACAGGCTTGAGCTTCAGCACATCGGCCATGGAGCGCACGGGGTTGTGGATCACCGGCCCTTCGCCCTTGGCGAATTCGAGCCCGATGCCCATGGGCTCCAGCGGAAGCAGGATGTCGGCGAAGATGATGGCCGCGTCTATCTCGTAGCGCCGCACGGGCTGGACCGTCACTTCCGCCGCGAGCTCGGGTGTCTTGCACATCTCAAGGAAGGTATGCTTCGCCCGGATCTCGCGGTATTCCGGCAAGTATCGTCCCGCCTGGCGCATCATCCACACGGGGGTGCAGTCCACCGCTTCACGTCTGCATGCTTTTAAGAACCTGTCTGCTCTGGACATTCATAATCTCCTGAAAAAAATATTCTGTTCACCACAGGGGGCACAGAGAACACCGACGGTCCGAAGGAGCATTTCCCGCATAGCGCATCGATGATCCTGACACTATAGTATTTTACGGGGCAAAACTCAAGGAAATTATCGTTACTTAGGCTGAAAGGAGCGCGTGCGGGCGGCCTGTAACCGGCTTTTCTCCGGTCTCCTGATTGGCAGTGTTTTGATTGCAATAACGCCGGTAGTATGCTACTCTTTCCCAATGCCGGAGCGGAGCATGGCGACCGGCAGGGCAGACGGATTTGCGGAGGCGCTGATGGGAGAGGACGAGAAGGTTGTCGCCCGGTTCAGGGACGGCAGGATGGCTAAGGGCCATGTAATACGGTTCAGTATTGAATCGGATACGATCGTCCTCAAGAACGAGCAATCCGGCGAGGAAGGTCCGGTTGCGATCGAGGAGCTCAAGGCGATCTTCTTCGTAAAGTCGTTTCAGGGATTTCGCGAGCACGTTGAAAAAAAGTCGTTCGGGACCAGAAGGCCGGCGGGGCGAAGGGTTTTCGTGAAATTTCATGACAAGGAAACGCTGGTTGGGTGCATCGAGGGAACCGTTCCCTGGGATAAAGGGTTTTCCCTGGCAAAGCTCGGGGAAAAAGTAAAAGGATTTTTTCTCATTCCCGTGGACGGCGACAGCAATAATATAAAGATCTTTGTGGTCGGGACCGCGATACAAGACATTCAGATCATGGTGTGAAGGCTGGGACAGTAACGCAAACTATCGTCAAAGGAGCAGCCGTGTTGCAACGCTGCTCTTTTTCTGTTTCTTTCGAACAATATAGTGTCAAGGTTATGGAATCTTGGCATGAAATCAAAACGAGGCCGCTCATGTCGAAAGCTTATCACGGGGTTTTTCCCATATTTTTAATGATCATCATGAATGCACCGGTGTCCCCTGCCTCTGAACCGGGAGCTGTCGCCATGGATAGGAAACGGTTCGCCGATGCCGTTCACCTGCAACAGGAGGGGCTCTCGACAGTTCATGCTCAGCATGATGATAAAAATGAAAGCGCGACACTGAATAATTCAGGACGTAATTATGCGCTTCGGGGAGATTATAAAAGCGCCGTGGAGTGTTATGGCAAATCCGCAGTACTTCTGGGTGCAGCCGGCGATGTTGACGAGAGAGGCCGTGTCTATCGAAAGCTCGGCCTGATCTATGCCGGCCTGGGCGATCATGCAAAAGCCAGGGACTATTTTGATCTGGCGTTAGGTGATCATAAAATAAATTACGACAGGCAGGAAATGGCTGATGATAACGCGGCGCTGGGTCGCTCCTATGCCTATTCAGATGATCATCGCAATGCCTTGAAATATTTCCAGCGAAGCATGTCGATGAGTGAGGCCATCGGAAGAACGGATTACAGCGTAGCCGATGATATGATTTACCTTTATTTGGACCAGGACTATGCGGAAGACGCCAAGAAGCTCATAGCTTCAAAAAGCCTGTCTTTACGGCCCAGCGCGGGCAGGTACTATCTGTATACGAATTCCTATGATGAAGCGAAAGCCGTATTTCGTCAGTGTTCGGATGCTGCCGAAAAGGGACGCGATGTCGGCACATCAATTTATTGCCTGACAGGCCTGGCCCGCTCTTGCGAAGGCCTGCTGAGCTATGATTGCGCAAAATCAAATTATTTGAAGGCGTTTGAGCTTGCGGAAAGGGAGCGCGAAGGCCTGGCGGTTGAGCAACGTACGGGTTTTTATCAAGTGGGAGAAAAGGGCGCGTGGCCAAGAACTGAGTCTTATGAAGGTCTCGTCAGGATTTCTCAGTTTAACCCCGGTGGTGTTCGAAAATCATTTTACTATTCAGAATTGCTTCGGGAGCGAATCTTCTATGAAGCGATCGCAAGAAAATATCGCGGCAAATCAGTCACCAAAGTAAAGGCGGAGGTACTAGCGGCGGACGAAGCTCTAACTCTGCAAATCGCCGATTCATTACGACAAATACATGCCGCACGTGAAGAAGGTAATGATACCCTTTTGGAAAAACAGAAGGACGGTTTGCTTGCGCTGAAACAAAAACAGGCGGAGCTTGTCCGGTCGATGCGAAGAAGTTCTCCGGGGTATGCGGCGCTGAAATATCCCGGGCCAATTGAACCGAAAGCAATTCCGCTGTCCGCATCCGAAGTCATCGTCGAGTACGAAGTAATGGAGCCGTACGTACTGGCGTATGTGGTGCGAAACGGGGAAATTGCGCTCAGCATCTTCATAGACATCAACCGCAAACAGCTAACCGAACTTATCAGGAATTATCGGTCGACGTTTGATGCCATGGAGAAAACGTCGCAGCTTTCAAAATTCAGCCCGCAGCCTGGCAAGCAGCTTTACGATTTGCTGTTAAAGCCGTTATTGGAAGCGCGGGGACAGGATGGGAATAAAATAATATCAAAATCAGCAAAAATAATTATTATGCCTGATGAAATCCTAGGGCTCCTGCCGTTTGAAGCCCTGATCGCTTCTTATCCTGAAAACATGCAATTCAAGCACGGGCGGTTCGGACCGGTCCCCGTCGGCATTACCTATGTCGGAGACGATTATGATATCGGCTATTCCTATTCCGCGGCGGCCTTGGCAATGCAGCGAAGCGCGAAGTACAAAAAAGGAAATGGCAGGGAGGGTCTTTTAGTTCTTGCCGACCCACTATTCAGCGATGCTGCCATTCGTTTGAAAGGGACGCCGGTTGACAAGAAGGATCCCCCTGCGTTCGATGCAAATCGTACGCGTGCGATCATTACGTATACGGGTAGTGGCGGCACCAGGGACGCGGGTGATTCACTTTCTTTTCCCCGTCTCGCAGGCACGGGGCTCCTGGCAAAAAGCCTTGCAAAAACATTTTCCGGGAAACACATGGATACGCTGCTGGGCCCCTCGGCGAGTAAGAAAGAATTGCTTAGCAAAGATTTGTCGCGATATAAATATCTGGTTTTTGCCACGCATGGTATTCTGGATACGAATGTCCCTTATCTCAGGGAGCCAGTGCTGGTTTTGAGTCAAGCCGATAACCTCCAATTTGAAGACGGGATCCTCACCATGAGCGACGTTTTAAGTTTGCATTTAAACGCCGAGGTGGTCGCTCTCACGGCTTGTCAAGCAGGCAGAGGGCGAAATGCCGGCGCGGAAGGAGTCGCAGTTCTCGCACGGGCGTTTCAGTATGCGGGGGCGAAGTCAGTTCTGGTCAGTTTATGGAACGGTACGGATGAGGCATCCAATCTGCTGGTGGACAAATTCTTTCAGTATCTAAAACAGGGAAGGACAGCGAGGCAGAGCCTCAGGCTGGCGCGCGAACAGGTCAGGCAGGCCGGTTACGATCATCCCTACTATTCGGCTTCGTTTATTTTGTATGGGGAGTAGAGGTCTTAAATAAAAAAAGACCGGCAGGAAAGCCGATCTTTTTATTATTTTTTGGTGCCGGTGGACGGAATCGAACCGTCATGGAGTTGCCCCCGGAGGATTTTGAGTCCTCTGCGTCTACCAGTTTCACCACACC
>Ga0184631_10000244_pt1 | contig 11654 bp, 9 predicted proteins | sample PLM4_90_b1_FD_133160 | JGI IMG/M metagenome (GOLD analysis project Ga0184631, IMG submission 133160) | Groundwater sediment microbial communities from an aquifer in East River, Colorado, USA - PLM4_90_b1 | ecosystem: Environmental > Terrestrial > Soil > Riparian zone | place: USA: East River... | reverse complement strand
GGGATCTCAATTCTTATCCCGAGGAATACAGGTTCTTGTTGAAATTGAATCCGTTGACCTACTTGCTTGAAGGGTATAGAAAGAGCTTTCTGTATGGTGAGCCATTTTGGGCCGATCTGAAAGGCGGGATTTACTTCTGGTCTTTTACACTGGTGGTGCTGGCTGCAGGTATGATTACTTATAAAAAACTTCGCCCTCATTTTGGAGATGTCATATAAATGTCGGATATCGCTATACAAGTAGAAAATATCGGCAAAGTATTCAGGATCTATGACAAACCATCAGACCGCCTGAAAGATACATTTTCATTCGGCAAGAAAAAGTACTATACTGATTTTCAGGCACTGAGGAATATCTCCTTCAATGTGAAGAAGGGTGGTTTTATCGGGATCGTAGGAAGGAACGGTGCCGGGAAATCAACATTATTAAAGATACTTTCCGGAGAGTTGACGCCCTCCGAAGGTACCGTAAATATCCAAGGGAATGTTTCTCTGCTCCAGTTAGGGGTCGGATTCGATACCGAGTTGACCGGGATAGAGAATGCGCGCTTCGCGAGCAAACTTCTCGGTTACTCGAATCGGGAAATCGATACAATGCTGAAGGACATCATCGAATTTGCCGATATCGGTGATTTCATCTATCATCCGGTAAAAACCTATTCAAGCGGCATGTATTCACGATTATCGTTTGCAGTAGGTGTTAATATCAATCCCGACATATTGATCGCTGATGAGGTTTTGGCTGTTGGAGATATGCGTTTTTCGCAGAAGTGCCTCAGAAAAATGAGAGAATTCAAAGAAAAGGGGAAAACGATCGTTCTCGTTACTCATGACACGTCTACTGTGAATGTCTTCTGCGATAGTGCTCTCTGGTTGATGAATGGGGAGATATTCCAGCGAGGAGATGCTAAGTCGATATCGACAAATTATATGAACTACATGCTCTATGACAAGTTGCCTGAGGATTATGCAGTTCAGACGACAAGGGGAGAGGAAACCGAAAAAATTCGCAATAATCCCATTGAAATCGATCTTAACGATGTCGACTGGGAGGAGACGGCACATTTTTCGTCAATCGGTGATGGTAGAGCCGAAATACGAAGAATAGCATTCCTTTTATATGACACGATGCTCAGAGTAAAAACAATTAATGGCAATGAACGAGTTCTTATTATGCTGGATGTATTGATCAAGGTACCAATTGATCATCCGCAGGTAGGTATAAGAATAAATAATAGACATGGATTGGTAGCTATTCATACAAACAATGATATCTGCGAAAATAGCCTGCCACCGCTTAAAGCCGGGGACAGATTTATTACAAAATTTACACTTAAAATGCCGAGTATCTCCAATGGCAGCTATACGCTTTCTGTAGGTTTACAGGACAATATAGGTTCTCAGGATGGCGCAATTATGCCTCAATTAATTGAAGATGTTTATGAATTTAAAGTTCAGAGAACCGATTCAAACTCGATCCAATGCGGCTACGTTATTATTGAGGAGCAGGCAGTTAACTTCGTTTACACATAAGGACCTATGATCGAACTGGGCTTTCAAAAAGAGCATTTCAGCGAACAGTGTGACAAGAAAACTCAAAGGGTTCTTTTCCAGAATTCCGTTTCTCACGTCATAATCGAGCTGTTTACATTTTGCAATCGCAAATGTCCTTATTGCCCTAACGCATTATTTGACAGGAGCAAAACGAATATTTTCATGGATGAAACGGTTTTTGATAAAATCATTAGCAGCCTTGACGAAATAAATTATCAGAACAACATTTGTCTGAATCTCTATAATGAGCCTCTTGCTGAAAAGGAATACATTCTCAATAAAATATCTTATATACGAACAAGGTTACCTAAAGTCTTCATCTATTTCAGTTCAAACGGAGATTATTTAACAAAAGAATATCTTAGAGACCTCGAGCGTGCCGGCTTGAACAAATTGTACGTCACCGTACATCCAGCCGGGGATGAAGAGTACAATGATTTGGAGATATTATCCCGTTTTTCTACTCTTTCGGCTAAGCTCGACATTCCGCTTAAATTCACTGCCTTGGTGCCAGGTGCATATGTTGGTTCTAAATCAAAGTTTCACCACCTTGATCTTGAAGTATTTAGCGCCGATTACAGAAAGAGAGGTCAAAATCGAGGTGGGTTAATAGCACTAAATACAATAAATGGTTATGTCAGAAGTACGCCATGCGATAGACCTTTTAACAATTTAACCGTTGCTTATGACGGTAGCGTTTTCCCATGTTGTCAGTTCTATGCGGACGACGTATCTCACAAACAATATACGGTCGCGAATCTCAATTCAGATGCGGATATCTTTACCATATATTCGAGTAGTGCCTTAGCATCGTGGAGATCCTCGTTATTTAGGTATGGGCCGAAGAAGGCGCCTTGCAATAGTTGCACAGAAGGCGTATCAGATGTTCAGATAAGCAAAGTTGATATTGAAAAAAGAGACCGTCTATACGAAGAACTTACAAAACGCAAAAATATATTTTCTTTGTTTAAATAAGAAGATCATTTTTTCAGCGTCAGATATTATGATATAGCCTTATTAGGCAAATAATTATCGAATTCCAGACAGAGAAAGGCTGCATTGAAAAAAGTATTCAATTTACTCTCTCTTCAACTCGATCATGGCAGACGGTATGCTGCACTTGATCACGTTCGAGCTTATGCAGCCCTACTCGTGCTCTTTGCACATATATTGCACAATTTGTCGAGAGGATTATTCCCAAAAGAAGTTGGGTCGTGGATAACTACAAATAACATTGTCTATGAATTTTTAGCAGAAGGTCATGCAGGAGTATCCTTGTTCCTGGTATTGAGTGCCTATCTTTTCACCACACTCACTTATGAGAAAGAAATATCATATTGGCTCTTTATTAGAAGTCGAATATTGCGCATATATCCACTTTACAGCTTATTGGTCTTCTGTGGCATGTACACGAATAGCAGTACGTTGACTTTTAGCAGTTTTCTTGGAGCATTGTTCCTTTTACAAGGGACGCCGGCGGCGCACGATGGGGGTTTATTCACTGTTATTCTATGGACGATATCTACCGAGTTCATTTTTTATTTTATTTTTCCTTTCATGATGATCTTTATTCGTCAGTTCACCTGGCGGATTATTTTATTTTGGATAGCACTCTTTATCCTCTTACGCCTTATGAGCGTTGATATGGGGGCATCACCGCGCGATATGCCATATTTCACAATTCTCGGGCGAATGGATCAATTCTGCCTTGGAATTCTTGCTGCAATATATGTTAGAACATATCCTCAGCACAACTCGATGCAAAGGAAGATGCTTCTTCCTGTTATCCTGTGTATTATCGGCGCTTTAATCATTTTCAATCGCTTAGGGGGGTGGGAACGCATTACACCTTGGAAAATTTATTGGAATACCTTAGAAGGTATTCTCTTTGCTGCATTTATCGTAGCATATCAGGCATTTGAAAACCACTTTCACAGAATTTACAATGCAATATTAAGCTTCGTCGGAAATATAAGCTATTCTATCTATTTACTACATATACCGATCATAGGTTACTACTCACATAAATTCTTTTTCCGGGCAACGGATAATTACTTCCACAATGCCATGGTCAATGCACTTGTGGTCATTCCTATTGTTCTCATTATCTCTTTGCTATCTTTTATAGCCGTTGAAAGACCATTTTTACTTCTCAGAAAACCTTATACCCGAGACATCTGATTATGACAAACATGAACCGAAAAAATATACTATTAATTATTATTGCGGCTACATTACTGATGATCTTGATCATATATAAAACAGTATGGATGTCTCAACTAAATAATAATAGTCAACCTGCCCAGGTGGAAGATATATACGCGTTATATACTCAACATCCAGAACTTCGCTTCAAAGTTGACTCAGATTATACATATAGTTCCAGTCTTATTGATTTAACTCCTGATGCAATTCTCAATGACAAGGCTGCCTTTATCTCATGGCAAATTTCGACAATTAAATTTATTAAAGATCTCTACAATGCAATTCCACTAGAAAGTCCTAAAGGTTTGATCTGGGAGAATGACCAGCAGCATCAATATGGCATTCTCAAACAGTATCATTGTGCATGGCCAGATCGGCATCCACTTGCAGGCTCGAAAACTGGTGGCACCATAGCGATTCCTGTTACGCCCTTGAAGGATTCGCCACTGGTTATATTTATTCATGGTCACGGGATGGTCCCTAGCCGTGAAGAAAGGACCGCATTATTCGCTGCAGGCTCACCAGCAGCAGAATTATTGGCGAAAGGGTTCACCATTTGGGCTCCCGATAACGTCTACCACGAGGAACTTAAGCAACTATTTAGTTCTTATGATTATTCAATGATGTGGGCTAAGGTTGCGAATTTGACTTGGCCATTATTACAACACGTTACATCAAAGTCGCGCGGATCGATCGTCATAGGCATAGCTGCTGGTGGACTAACGGGTTTAGTCATGAGCATCACGAATAACGATATCTCTGGTTTGATTACGAGTGGCGCTTTTTTCCCACTCGAATTGACGAGACGGGATTATAGAATTAAAGGGCATCCTATTTGTCATGACTTTCGACAGTTTACATCATATGTACCGATTTATGCGTGCGTACTTGGACGGCCCTTACAAATTCAAATGGGGCGGAAAGATGCATTATGGATAGGGAAGCCGCTTGTTCCAGGCAATAACAACTTTACAGGAACTAAGCGTGGAGTATTTGCCGAAGAAACGCTAGGCGGCATCAGCTTGCTAAAAGATATCAGTAAAAAAATAAAAAGCCGTTTTTCTTTTGTTCTTCATGAAGGCGGGCACACAGACATAGATATACAATCGGCTCTAGGGTTCATCTCAGCAATACCCGGATATTAGGTAAGGCACTTAACGGCGGGCGGGAAAAAACGATATGAACATTACTAATATGTACGATATTTTGAAGGATACGAGGATGAGCTTTCATTCTCTTGTAAAATTAAGAGAGATATTATCTCATTTGCAACAACAATATCCTTCTGAAGCAAAATATTTTCATTGGAATAAATTGAAAGAGTTGCTTTCATCATCAGAAGTACTAATGAAGTATAAACTAACACCTGAAAAGGTCGAATCAATAGCGAAATGCGGTAGTGTCTTTCATGATAATAAACTGTTAGATGATCCCGAGCCGGATCCTGCTATTTATCAAAAAATATCGCTTAATCTTGATACGCTTTTGTTCAAAATGGGACAATACTCTACGTTCAAGCTTGAAAAGCCGGTGAATTCAAATAGAGAACCAATTCCATGGATCACCTATCCTGCACTGGAGTTCCTTCTGCAGTTTGATTACTTCGGTTCATCAGTGTTTGAATATGGGTCTGGCAACTCAACATTATTCTGGTCCGGTAAAGCAAAAGATGTAATTTCAGTTGAAACGGATAAAGATTGGTTTGAATTTATCAGCAGAAGCAAGCCCGATAACGCCTCCATATATTTGCATGACAATATCGACGACTTCATTAACTTGATACTAAAATTCGATCGTCTTTTTGACGTTATTATAATTGACAGCATTAAGTACAGGTACGCTGTTATTGATAATGCCCTGATCAAACTCAAGCCGGGCGGAATCATCATATTTGATAATTCCGACTGGTACCCGAATTCGTGTCAAAGGTTGCGAGATCATGGTTTCAACCAGATCGATTTTCATGGTTTTGGTCCGGTAAATGGTTATACATGGACGACATCTCTATTTTTTCAGAACAACATCTCTCTACAAAGACTCAATAGTGAGTTGCGACCTGTTGGAGGTCAGATAGTACATACTGATGATGACATGCCGAGAGACAATAAGTAGCGGTTCGGCTTAACAGCATAATTTCCTACGTGGTCATATAGGATATCAGAATACATGAAAGAAACTTTCAAGAAAGCCATCATCTTATTTTTTAATAAATTGTTTAAGACGAGAATTGATTTTACTACGTTACATTTGCTCAGGAACACTTCGATCCCATCAACTGATCTCAATCGATTTATTGATCTTTATAAAAATGACAAGGATGATCTTGTGAACTTTTATGAATTTTATCGTGAATTTCACAGCTCAGATTCTTCTCAACAGAAGCCTTTTTCATCATCGCTTGTGGAAAGCGGGTCATTTGCGTCATATCTCAACATCCTTCTCGATTTAAAGAAGTCCGTAATAAGGATCGACGACATAAATAATCTCAACGAAGGCAGGCTCATATTTTCACAGGAAGGTGAAGACCTCGTTTTGTTCCGCATATTCAATGACCAGCGGGAGGGGTTTTTCGTAGATATTGGAGCGCACCATCCAAAACGTTTTTCAAATACCTTTTTTCTTTATCGACTGGGGTGGAGAGGTATCAATATTGAACCGAATCCTGACGTGAAAAGGCTTTTCGACGATATCCGTCCAGAAGATATCAATATCGAAACGGCCATCGGGAACGATGAATCCGAAAGTACGTTTTATATGTTCCAGGAACCGGCACTCAATACATTTAGTCAATCGCTTGCCGAACAATATGAGCGAAGCGGACAAAAATTGATGGGAAAGAAGACCATCAAAACTCGTAAGTTATCGTCTGTACTGGATGAACACGTTAATAACAGGCATATAGATTTCATGTCAATTGATGTGGAAGATTATGAAATGTCAGTATTAGAGTCAAATAACTGGATAAAATATCGACCGAAAATACTGCTTATCGAAATATTGGACTTCGATGTCAATCATCCTGAAAAATATCCTATCCACAATTTTGTCGTCAATAAAGGGTATTCTATGTGTGCAAAGACTTACAATACGGTTTTCTATAAAATCAACTAAGGATGGCAATGAGTCAGAAAACATTGGTGAATGAAATATTTTCAAGCGAGTCCGATACTGAATCTCGGTGGCGACTATATATAAATCGCTTACTTGCAGAACAAATATCAGTCTTCGCTCGCTATTATGATCAGCTTATTCAATGGATGCCAAGAAAAGAGGATACTGGAATCCTATTTGATTTCATCGATGTCCCGCAGAAGAAGATGATACGCGATGGAGAATCTTTCCCCGATCTGAGTCAGGATAAAAATTCACGGACAGCTATTCTGCTCAATGGCAATATTAATTATCATTATGATATCCAGGGTTTATTAATGCAACTAAGAAGGTCGTTATCAAGAACCTCCAGGGTGGTATTGATTGTCTACAACCCTTATTTCAGCTGGCTATACCGTTTAGCCAATTGGATGAATATTCGGAGAGGTGAAGTACCGACGACGTTCATAACCCGCGAGACCCTCCATGAGCTTGCAACCCTTGCCGGTTATTCCATCGTGAAAACAAGATTGGCTGTCTATTTCCCTTGGCGGTTATGGGGCATAGGTGACATCATCAATAATCTCATGTTTATTATTCCCGGTTTGCGATGGCTGTGTCTTACCTATATAGCGGTTCTTAGACCGATTATTGCTGAGCCCGCTAAACCATCTTTATCGTGTATTATCCCAGCCCGCAATGAGCGGGGGAATATTGAAAATGCCATAAAACGTATTCCAGATCTTGGGTGTCATCTCGAAATAATTTTTGTTGAAGGCAATTCGACAGATGATACATGGAGTGAGATTAACAGGGTGAGGGAGCGTTATGGCAAGAACTTCGATATCAAAATGTATCAGCAAACGGGCAAGGGGAAGGGTGATGCTGTGCGCCTTGGATTTTCAAAAGCCACGGGTGATCTGCTGACTATCCTTGACGCAGACCTTACCATGCCTCCAGAACTTATCGGACGTTTTTACGATGCTTATTGCACGGGACTTGGTGATTTTATTAATGGGTCGCGACTGGTATATCCTATGGAGAAACAAGCTATGCGGTTTCTCAACAGGTTGGGCAATGTTTTTTTTGCAAAAGCTTTAAGTTGGGGGCTTGACACGGATATTGGAGATTCATTATGCGGAACAAAGCTTTTAGCAAAACATGATTATGAGAGGATGATAGCATGGAGGAAAGATTTTGGCGATTTTGATCCTTTTGGCGATTTTGAGCTGATCTTTCCCGCAGGGATACTTGGGCTTGGCTGTGTGGATATACCGGTAAGATACCTTGAAAGGACATACGGAAGTACTAATATTAGTCGCTTTAAACATGGTTTTATGCTGCTTAAGATGACGCTCATTGGTTTTATTCGGATCAAAATAGGAGCGGGAAATGCACGATCTCGACGATCCCAATAGGATTTTATCAATCAGAAAAACCATTGAACGAAAAAAGTCTCTGAGGACATATTATGACAAAGTATACCGAGATTATGTTGACTGTTTGCACCGTTGTCCCAGGGATGGCGACATTCTTGAGCTTGGATCAGGGGCTGGTTATGCAAAGAAGTTTATCCCGGATCTTATAACATCTGATATTCTTCCCTATGAAGGAATCGATAAAGTCGTTGATGCAACGAATCTTCCTTTTCCCAAGGATAGTTTAAAATTGATATGCATGATGAATGTTTTTCATCATATCAGCAATATAGATCTGTTTCTCGACGAAGTTCAGCGATGCCTTGTCTCTGGTGGAAGACTTTTTATCGTTGATCATCATGTAGGACACATCAGTAAATTTATCATAAGAAACTTTCACCATGAACCATTCCGTCCCGATGCATCTGAATGGAAGTTTGACTCAGCAGGGCCACTTTCAGGCGCGAATACCGCTTTACCATGGATCGTGTTTGTTCGCGATATTAATCAGTTTAAAAAACGCTTCCCTCATCTGAGGCTTGAATCGTATATACCTCATACGCCATTGTGGTATTGGCTGTCTGGTGGCTTGAAAAACTGGAGCCTTATACCAAGTTCGTTGTTTGGCTTTGTTACCTCCATAGAGGACACGCTGTTGCGAATATCTACGGACTTCGGTAGTTTCGTGAACATCGAAATCGTCAAGGAATAATTGTGAAAAAATATTTGATATTTTCGATACTATTGGTACTTCCGTTGCTGCTCATCAATACAGGATCTTTGTTGACTGAGTCAAAAGGTCCTTACTGGCTCGCACCAAATCAAGATCCAGAATATGCGTACCTATTTAATGCTCTCAATGTCGCCACTTTAACAAAAATTGGTCATACTGATCATCCGGGCACCCCCGTCCAGGTGATTGGTGGAATTGCCCTACGCTTGTTGAATATCAACGCATCTAGTTCGACGCTTGCAGAAGAAGTGATCAGGGATCCCGAGTATTACTTAAGCATATTGAATAAGATCTTTTCATTCATTAATTTTAATGTACTCCTTATCACCGGTGTTGCAATGTACTTTCTCACTAAAGACATTGCCCTAAGCTTACTTATGCAATTATCACCGTTCTTTTACGAAACCATCCTTGATTATGGATTGACTCGCGTTTCGCCAGAGCCATTATTATTATCCGTAACTTTATTGTTTGCCCTTTTTCTAATAATGTTTTCATTTTCAGACATCCAATCGACGACAAAGGCTGAAGGCATCGGTATTAAAATTACTCATAAAGGATTTGTTACAATATTTGCGCTTCTCGCAGGCTTCGGAGTTGCAACTAAATTAACGTTCTTGCCGCTCCTTGTCATTCCTTTAGTGCTTCTCACATCTATAAAAAGCAGAGTCCAGTACCTATTTGGAACACTTTTCAGTTTTGTATTATTCACACTGCCAATCATTAGCCAATATGACTATTTCTTTATTTGGTTATACAACGTTTTTTCCCATACAGGTTTCTATGGCAGTGGTATGAACACAATCATTGATTCTACATTATATTTAACGTCTGTCAAAGAGCTCCTTGAACAGAACATAGTTTATTCCATGATCGTGCTTAGCTCATTTATTGTTCTTGCAATAAAACCATCCATATATGGCCATAAAACGATCTTTGATGACAAAAAATGGAGATTATTGCTTGGGCTTGCATTATCACATGTCACGTCAATCCTGATGGTGGCTAAACATCCTGGCCAGCACTACTTACTGCCATCGTTGACTTTAGCGGGTTTCACAATGGTCTTATGCATACTAAATCTAAGACCTGTATTAGATTACTATCGACTACCGGTCAAGAGTTCAGTCATTATCATTTCATTGATGATTCTCTCTGTTCTTACTGTGCAAGGACAGAACATTCACAATTTGTATCGAAACAATACCGCTACAAAGAATGAACTATTTAAAATATACGTTAAAGACGAAACTGACTATCCAGATTATGCTCGAATATATTATTATCGGTCCTCATCACCATATTATGCGTTGGAATTCGGTGATTTATATTCATACAGGAAATACGCGCATGTTCTTAGTAAATATTATAATAATAATGTTTTTTTTTATGATATATGGAGACGACAATATAACAGCTGGACCGAGACCATTAAATTACAGGACCTTGTGACTAAATATGGAAGAAAAATAATATTTCATGGAACCAGTTTTAGAAATGAGTATTCACAATTTGCGCCAGAATTACCATTGAAAGCAGATTTCAGCATCAATAATGAAATAATTTATATAGCAGATAAAGGCTTGAGATGATTGAAACGTCGAAAATACTTTTAAATGAACTACACAGGGGCAAAAGCCCAGAATGACTTCATCGCCCCAAATATATATTTTGCTTCCAGTTCATAATCGATGTAAGATTACTTCAGACTTTATTAAATGTCTTAAGAAGCAAACATATCGGAATTATCATTTAGTTCTTATTGATGACGGATCGACAGACAGAACATCCGAGACTGTTCTCGATCTGCTACCTGATGCAACAATCATTCGCGGAAAGGGAAATTGGTGGTGGGGCGGTTCTCTGCAGCAAGGTCATAATTGGCTTGTTCAGGAAAGAGTGCCAGCAGAGGATTACGTCCTCGTCATGAATGATGATACGGAATTCGAGGCGGATTTCCTGGAGACAGGTTTGTCTATTATGAAAGACCATCGGCGTACATTGCTGACGGCAACAGGATACAACTTGACGACAGGTCAACCCCAGGACCCGGGAGGATACAAATTTGCCTGGAAAGATCTGGTCTGTTATGAGACCCATGATGTGAGCGAGATCAATTGTCTCTCTACGCGCGGCATGCTTGCCACAGTGGGCGACTTCTTGAGCGTAGGCGGGTTTTATCCCAGACTGATCCCGCACTATCTGTCTGATTTAGAATTCACGATGCGCGCTCAAGAGCGCGGATTAAAACTGATGCTCCATTCTGACTTTAAGATCGGTATCGATTTTGATAAAACAGGCAATCGAGATTTGAGTAATGAAACCTATATACAATATCTATTGAAGAACTTTTCAAGGCGAGCAGCCATGAATCCTATTGCTTGGACAAATTTTATTATCTTACGGTGTCCGAAAGAAATTAAAGTAAAAACGTTATTCAAGTTTTGGACCTTAGTATTAAATCGCCTTTTCTTCGTTCGGAGCATATCTTTAATTGGTCACCGTTTCATTGTTCAGAGCATATCTTCAATTAAAATAATTGTATCATTCGTTATTCGACAAGGAGTAAGATTAATCCCTTTTGGGATGCAACAGCGCATGAAAAAAGTAGTGCCTGCTGCAATAAAGCGTAGATTGCGGAAATACCATGACAAT
>Ga0184631_10000243_pt1 | contig 11660 bp, 11 predicted proteins | sample PLM4_90_b1_FD_133160 | JGI IMG/M metagenome (GOLD analysis project Ga0184631, IMG submission 133160) | Groundwater sediment microbial communities from an aquifer in East River, Colorado, USA - PLM4_90_b1 | ecosystem: Environmental > Terrestrial > Soil > Riparian zone | place: USA: East River... | reverse complement strand
GTCACATCCAAGGTCCCTACCGGAATGTCAGCCCCGTCGATGATCTTCAACTCCTGGGCGATCCGCCTGGCCAGGTCCACCCCTCGGCTACGGAGACCGATCAGCACCAGGTCATGTGTCCCCTTGTTTCGCTCGACGATCTCATGGGCGATCCTGGTCACTGCCCGCTGGATGCCGGCTTGATCAAGGATCTGGGCCTTTTCATTGAGTTCAGCGGCCATGACGTTCAGGGCATAAAAAAACCCCCTCACCATCCGGTGAGGAGGTTGTCAAAGTACGACCGACGACAATGACTTGGAGAACTCCCACTTGACCCCCTTTTCGAACCTCACTGAGTTCGATTAAAAGGTTTTCTTATCATAACAAGAAGCACGTTATTGTCAAGAGAATTTTCCGAACCGATGGCATCCTAATTTGAAATCCTTGCGAACCCGTCCATCAGATATTGTTTCCTCCAGGCTTACTTCCTCTTATTATAGATCTTGCTTCGATGACCAACGCTGTGAATGACCACGAGACGTTCCTTGCCAAGGAGTTCGTAAACGACTCGATAGTCGCCCTCACGAAGTTTGAAAAAGCCCGCAAGGTCGCCTTTCAAGGGGTCAGGTTTGATGTGCTCAATGTTCTCAGCCAGCCATCGAATGCGGTCTACAAGGCGGCGGGCGACGGCGAGATCGAGTCGCTCCAACTCTCGGCTGGCGCCCTTGAGGATTCGAGGAGTGAACACGGGTTAGGCCAGCTTCAGACGGCGTACCATGTCTTCCAGGAGTTCTCCGCGCTCACCCTTGGCCACGGCTCGCTTCTGCTGCAAGAGCCTTTTGCGCAAACTCTCCCGAAGCACCAATCCTTCGTCCGGGTCACCCAGGAGTTCGATGAGTTTTTCTTCGACTGCCAAACCGACGAGCTGTTTAAGTTCGTCGGCAGTCATTTCAGCAAGGATCTTCGCCATAATCTCTCCTTCAGACTCTCCACGCCCAACAATTCTAACGATTCCCGTAGGTCAGCCAGGCTAAACAGCGTGTATGTTAGTCGGCATATCCCGGTCCTCAGACGTCTAACTACTGCGGCAATTCTTCTTGATTTGCAAGGACTTATCAAGGTTCGCGGGAACCCGCCGGTGCCGACAAACATTGACCAGCATAAACCGATTATGGTCGCAGCGAATTGAGCGCCAAGGTGAATGCATCTGGCGGCAGCATCCTAATTTGCAATCCTAGCGGGCTTATCCATCAAATTGGGACACTACCCGCCGATCCCCCCGACATCATATCCCATCGCTATAATCCCAGGTGATGATCTTTTTGGGAATGACCTTCATGAGCAAAGGATCAGCGCCGCTGATTAGGTACTGATAGCCCGGATGCTCGCTGGTGCCGAAGTAGCGCTGTGCCATCGCCTCGCGGAATCGCACCAGCATCTTCTTATCCTTCACGAACTCTACCCTTCCTTGGATCATGACCCCTTTGTAGGCATCAAAACTGTCGCCGGCATCGACCACCAGCGCCATCTTGGGATTGGCCTTGAGGTTCAGACCTTTCTTCGAACTGGGCGAGGTTTCGATGTACAGGTCGCCGTCCAGCAGGATGTGCCAGACGGGCACCACGTGCGGCTGACCGCGGCGATCCGCAGTGGCCAGCCGGCAGACTTTCTGCTCTCCCAAGAAAATCTTCATGGCCTGTCGGCTTAGCTTTGCCATTTCTCTCCCTCTAGCCCTGGGGTGTCGTGGCCCGTCGCACCTCGATCAATTCTCGGACAGCAGGAACCAGGTAGATCGTCGAAAGATCGAATCGTGCCAGGCAGTCGGCTAAGACGCGGATCCGATCGCTCGGAGGAAGCCGGTGATCGATGATCGCCAGCAGGTTCCCCCGCACCGTGCACGTCCCGCTCCTCACAACGAACTCCTCGTGATCGAGGTTTTCGTAGAGGACCCTGACACCAAGGCGCTCGGCTAACTCTTCAAGCTGTTGAAGGATCGCTGCCTCGATCATTGCGCATCGACAATGCGGCGCAGGACGCTGCCGCCGGGGCCACGCTACTGAAGAACGGCGCAATTGTCAAGACAGCAAAAGCAACGCACGGAGGGAGAGCGGAAAGGCACGAGGGGCTGGCCCCATGGCCAGCCCCTCGACTGAAGTGGAAGTTGGAATGTCCTCCGGAGCGTGACTCTTGTTACCTCCAGTGTCCCTGGACCCACGCACCGAAGCGGTTGTAGTGGCCCGGCACCCACACAGCGGGAGGGGGCGACGCGTGTGGGCCGGGCGGTCCGGGCGCGTAGACGTCGCACCCGGCTTCGAGAGAAACCAAGGTCAAGAGGGGGCTGAGAGCAACGCAACGCACTCGACGACTCCCGAGCATCTCCAGTCAGCGCTTACCGCCAGTGGGCCGGAACCCATGCGCCCCAGCGGTTGTAATGTCCGGGGATCCAAACGGGCCGATAATGAACCGGCCTGGGTGGGGCGTAGACCACCGGAGCCGCTACCACCGCGGCGACCGGAGCCACCACCACCGGGAAGGGCACCTGGAAGCCGATTCCGACCCGCACCCATGCCAGGGCCGGCTGGGCAGCAGCCACCAATCCCATCATCACGAGGACCATCAGAACGCCTTTCAACAGGTACCGTTTCATCGCGGTTGCCTCCTTGTGTGACCGTTTGCCAGATTAGACAGGAGGGCTTCCCAAGGGTTTAGTGGGCCGAATTACCTTGCCTGGACGGAGAATTTCTGCTACCAATAAGTTGAACGTGATCTCACTAAATCGCAGCAGTTTTAAATAGTTAGACGGATGCCAGGGCAGAGAGCCATGCCAGACAGATCCAAGATCCAGACACAGGTCGAGGAGCTTCGACGACTGATCCACCGCCATGAGTACCTGTACTATGTCCTGGATCGTCCGGAAATCAGCGATGCCGAGTTCGACAAGCTCTATCAGAAATTGACGCGGTTCGAGGAAGCGCATCCCAAGCTGATCACCCCCGATTCCCCAACCCAGCGCGTCGGCGGGCAGCCGGTGGAAGGGTTCGCTCAGGTGCAACACAAGGTGGCGATGCTCTCCCTGGACAACGCCTACAGTGCCGACGAGCTGCGGGAGTTCGAGACCCGTCTGAAGAGGGCGCTGCCGGGTGAGCGGTTCACTTATGTGGCCGAGCCGAAGGTGGACGGGCTGAGCGTAGCGTTGTTGTTCGAACAAGGGCGATTTGTGAGAGGGGCAACCAGGGGCGACGGCAGATTCGGTGAGGAGATCACTCAGAACTTGATGAAGGTCAGGAGCATCCCCCATCGCCTTCACGGGCCGCTCGCCGCGTTCAAGGCCCTGGAAGTGCGTGGGGAGATCTTTATGTGGCGTCAAGCGTTTGCAAAGTTGAATCGAACGCTCGAGGAGGATGGCGAAGAGCCGTTCGCCAATCCGAGGAACGCGGCGGCCGGATCGGTGCGTCAGAAGGATCCGCGGATCACCGCAGCCAGGCCGCTCGATATCTTCGTCTATGGGGTGAGTTATGCCGAGCCTAGTCCCTTTACCACCCACTATCAGGCCATGCAACAGTTACACGAGTCCGGGTTCCGGATCGATGCCAAGGGGGAAAAGAGCATCCTGGAGCGATATCGCCGGCGCTGTTCCGATATCGAGGCGGCAATTCAGGCCTGCCTCGATGTTGAGGCAGCCCGCCATGAGCTAGGATGCGATTCCGATGGCGTCGTAGTGAAGGTCGATTCAATCGAGCAACAACGCCGGCTCGGCTCAACGACCCACCATCCACGCTGGGCAAGCGCCTACAAATTCCCGGCCCAGCAGGCGACCTCCCTCATCAAGAAAATCGAGATCAGCGTGGGGCGGACAGGCGCGCTCACCCCAACCGCCCACCTCGTTCCGGTGGAGATCGCCGGGGCTACGATCGGTCGCGCCTCACTTCACAATGCCGACGAGATCGAGCGCCTCGACGTCCGCGAGGGGGATACCGTCCTGATCGAGCGGGCGGGCGACGTCATCCCGCACATCCTGCGGGTGGTTCAGGAAAAGCGGCCGCCCCGGACCAAGCCCTTCAGCTTCCCGACCCGATGCCCGGTCTGCGACGCCGAGGCCTTTCGCCCCGAGGGCGAGGTGGTCAGCCGCTGCACCAACTCCGCCTGCCCCGCCCGTCTCAAGCAGTCGCTTCTGCACTATGGCTCGCGACGCGCGATGGACATCGAACACCTGGGTGACGCCGTGGTGGAGCAACTCGTCGATCGCGGATTGGTCAAAGAGTTCGCCGACCTGTACGGATTTGATGTGGCGACGCTTGCAGGCCTTGAGCGCCTCGCCGAGAAGTCGGCGACGAACCTGTACAATGCGATTCAGGGGAGCAAGGGACGCGGCCTCCGTCGCCTGGTATTCGCGCTCGGAATCAGGTACGTGGGTGAGCACGTCGCCACGATCCTGGCCCAGCACTACGGGTCGATGGATGGGCTGGAGCGGGCACCCGAGGAGGAGCTGGCCGAGATCTATGGCATCGGCCCCCGCATCGCGCAGAGTGTGGCCCTCTACTTCCGCCAGCAGGAGAACCGCCGCCAGATCGAGCAGCTTCGAAAGGCGGGGGTGAGCATGACGGAAGAGGGCGTGACGACAGGGCCGCGCCCCCTGGCCGGTAAGATTTTCGTCCTCACAGGCGGCCTGGAGGGAATCACCCGCGACGAAGCCAAGGAGTTCATCGTCCGGCAGGGCGGCCGCGTGACCTCGTCGGTCAGCAAGAAGACCGACTACGTCGTCGCGGGGAAGGACCCGGGGAGCAAGTTCGACGACGCCAAGCGCCTCGGCGTCCCCACCCTCGACGAACCCGCCTTCAAGAAACTCCTTGGCCAGGGACAAGCATGAATGCCGATAAGATAACGCACACCACAGCCACCTAATCAGCGCCTTCAAGGACACGGGTCAAGGCCATCATGGCGTGTTCTTGCGACTCAGAGAGGTTCATTCCTAGCGGCCAGGGTTCGCTTTGCAGTATTTGTAGTTGTACCTGGACCCTATCGGAGAGGAGGTGCCAAACTCACGGGATGGGCGGTAGTATTAGTGAACTCACTAGTATGAGCGCATTGGCGTCTACAAACAAGGGTGACGCCTTACTTCATGAAACGGACACGACCGGGTGGATTCACGAAAGTGCTCTTTCATTAATACAGGAGTCCGGCGAAATGCCACACCTGTAGTACCCGTACCAAGATGAAGAACATAGTAAAAAAAATACTGAGAAGGCTCGGACTACTTAGGGTTACTTTTAGACTATCCGAAGCGATAAAAGTGGTGAATGTTCGTACCTGGTATCGGAATGCTCAATACTCGGATAAGGCGGTCCAGGATAGATTGGCCATCCCCCCCTTGAAATTGATTGTGTTGGTTGCTGGAACTGCCGACATTTCCTGGTACCTTGAAAGTGGAAAGCTTGCGGCCCAAAGCATACTTCACACCCTGGAAAAACATAAGCTGGCTATTGACCATTTTCAAGCGATTCTAGACTTTGGCTGTGGATGTGGGCGCGTTATTCGGCATTGGAATTCTCTAAAGAAGGTAAAGGTATATGGCACAGATCAAGATCCTAAACTAATCAAATGGTGCAGGCTGAACCTTCCTTTCGCCCAGTGTGAGACAAATGATCTGTACCCGCCATTGAGTTACAGTGATGGGAGATTTGACTTCATCTATGCGCTTTCCGTCTTCACTCATATGCCTGAACCACTGCAGTTCCTGTGGATCAATGAACTTTCCAGAGTCCTCAGACCTGGCGGGTATCTTCTAATAACCACTCACGGTCAACGTTTCCTCGAAGAACTCAATCCCAATGAGCAAGAGGAATATGAGGCTGGTCGTTTGGTTGTCAGGAATGAAGAAGCAGTTGGAACCAATCTATGCACTGCCTGTCATCCGCTCAGCTATGTCCGAGAAAAACTGGCTAAGGGATTCGACATGATCGACTTCATCCCAGGAGGAGCAAAGGGAAATCCACATCAGGATGTCTTTCTTCTGAGAAAGCCTGTGTGAGCTTGTTATAAAACGTGGTATTCGGGCACTTCGCCTAACATAGTGATTCGCGGCCGCATTCCATACGTCCGCTCCGCACAGCCCGTATGAGGTTTTTAGGTGGCTGGAAATCTGGCGCGACACACTGTGCTGATTACCGCACTTAGCGTGGGAATCTTGCTCGGGTGGGTTCAATAGCCTGCCGAAGGTATGGGTGGAGGGTCAGACACGAAAAAGAGTAATCCTTCTGATGCCGCTGGTCGCGGTTGGCATTACCGTCTTCGCGGGAAGGGCGGCGGCGAGCCCCTTGTAGCCAATGGCGCGAGCGAGGCGACCGAGGTCGAGGTCAGCTCGAAGCTGCCGGGCTACTTTCCAAGCACAAATCGCGTTGCGAGTTCCCTGACCGGCATCCCATTAGCGAGCGTCGATGGGGCTGAGTCAAAATAGGAGTCGATCATGCTGACGAACTATATTCAGGCCGCGATGCGCCGAACAAGATATGAAATTTTGCCGGACGACGGCACCTTCTACGGTGAGATTCCGGGCTTTGACGGCATCTACGCCAATGCGAATACCCTCGAATCCTGTCGGGAAGAGTTGGAGGAGGTGTTGGAGGAGTGGATCCTGTTCCGGGGCTCTGAGAACCTACCTTTACCAGCCATTGCAGGATTTCCAACAGAAGATTCCTTGCCTGCCTGATCTATTTCACCTTGCCAAGAGAATCGCTAGCTTGATGTCCTTGGCAGATCAATCCAAGATATACCCCCCCTACAATAGTCATTGCGTGAAGCACAGCAACGACGTAATCTTGCTCCTGGGTTGACAAGTTGGAGATTGCTTCGCGTCGCTCGCAATACCTCATGAGCCGCTGGCTCGCCAATGGGCACGAAAGTCCGTCGTGTTTTCCTGTCATTCTGAGCAAAGCGAAGAATCTTGGAGACCCTTCGCTGCGCTCAGGGTGACAGTACGCATGACGGGAGACTTTCGAAGCAATGACATCACCATAATGCTGCAAACCATACAATGCTGAGGATATGGGTGGAGCAGAAGCAAAAGATAGGGTTGTTGGTGGGGCTGATAATGGTGGCGGGAGCGGCGGCTTTCGTCGGGTGGGAGCTGGTGCGCGGGAAGGGCGGCGGCGAGGTTCTCGTGGCCAACGGGACGATCGAGGCGACCGAGGTCGAGGTCAGCTCGAAGCTGCCGGGCCGCATCGCGCAGCTCCTCGTGAGGGAAGGGGACGCGGTCCAGGCGAACCAGATCATCGCTCGCCTCGACATGGCGGAAATCGAGGCGGAGGTGGCGCAACATCGGGCGGCACTGGCAAGGACCGAGGCGCAGCTTAAAGAGCTGCTCGCCGGTTCGCGCGTCGAGGAAATCGAAGAGGCGCACGCCAATCTGCGACAAGCAGAGGACAACCTGAAGCTGGCGAAGGACGATTGGGACCGCTTCGACAATCTCTTCAAGGAAGGCGCGATCTCGGCGCAGGAGCGCGACCGCGCCAAAAACAAGGTCGAGGTGGCCATCAGCCAGGTCAAGGCTGCGCGGGAACGGTACCAGATGATCCGTATTGGCCCTCGACCAGAGGTGATCGAGGCAGCCCGCCACGAACGGGACCGGGCGAAGGCGGCCCTGGGTGCAGCCCAGGTCAGACTCCGCGACGGCACCATCCTGGCGCCCCTCGCCGGAATCGTCCTGACCAAGCGGGCCGAGCAGGGGGAGATCATCAATCCAGGGTTTCCTATTGTCGTCCTCATCGATCCCGATGATCTGTGGCTTCGCGTGTACATCCCAGAATCGGAGATCGGGCTGGTGAAGATCGGTCAGAAAGGGACGATCACCGTCGATTCGTTCCCGAACCGGCGGTTCGAAGGCAAGGTGATCGAGATCAGCTCGAAGGCCGAGTTCACGCCCCGCACGGTCCAGACCAAGAAGGAACGCGTGAACCTGGTCTTCGGGGTCAAGATCAGCCTGGACAACCGCGAGCGCTTGCTCAAGCCGGGGATGCCGGCCGACGCCGAGATCATCGTGGGAGGGGGCACAAAGCGAACCAGCGGACCCCTGCCCACTCAGGTGGGGACGCTCGATGCCTGATCTCGATCGCGACGCGTATGCCATCGTGACGAAGGGGTTGACGAAGCGATTCGGCAAGATCCTGGCTGTGGACCATGTGGACTTGACCATCAAGAAGGGCGAGGTCTATGGCTTTCTCGGTCCGAATGGAGCCGGGAAGTCCACCACCATCCGGATGCTTTGCGGATTGCTGGACCCGACCGAGGGGACGGGGTACGTGCTGGGCCACGACATCACCAAAGAGCCGGAGCGGATCAAAGAGAAGATCGGCTACATGTCCCAGCGCTTCAGCCTCTACGAGGACCTCACCGTGCGAGAGAACCTCGACTTCTACGCCAGTATCTACTCGGTCCCCAACGGGATCAAACAGACACGGATCGAGCAGATGATCCAGATGGCCGACCTGACCGGACGCGAAGGACAATTGGCCGCTCACCTATCCGGCGGCTGGAAGCAGCGCCTGGCCCTGGGTTGTAGCATTGTCCATAAACCGCAGCTCCTCTTCCTGGATGAGCCGACGGCCGGGGTCGATCCGGTCTCACGGCGAAATTTTTGGGATCTGATCTACCGGCTCTCAGAGGAGGGAATCACCATCGTCGCCACCACTCACTACATGGATGAAGCGGAGCACTGCGACAGCCTGGGATTCATCTATCAAGGGAGGCTCACCGCACAGGGGAGCCGCGAGGAGATCAAGGCAAACGCCCTGAAGGGCGGGGTGCTGGAGATAGACTGCGAGCCGATGCGCGAGGCGACTCAGGTTGTCGAGGAACTCTCCGGCGTGGCGGAGGCGGTCCGCTACGGGAACACCATGCACGTGGTGATCGAGGAGGGCGGCCCATCACCCGCCGAGGTCGAGACTCGCCTGACCACCGAGGGGATCAAGGTCAACCGTGCTGAGCTGGTGACCCCATCGATCGAGGATATCTTCGTCTCCTTCGTCGGCTTGGCCGACCGTCGCTCGCTGCGGGCGCAACTCAAACGGATGCGGGAAGGTGGGGTATGAGATCGCGCTTGCTCGGCATGATGCGAAAAGAGTTCATCCAGATGCGGCGCGACCGGATTACGGTGGCCATGATGCTCTTCATGCCGATGATTATGCTCAGCATCATGGGGTGGGCCATCAATACCGACGTGAAGCACATGCCGACCGCGGTTTTCGATCAGTCGCGGACGCCGGAAAGCAGGGATCTCCTTCATGCCTTTACGAACTCTCAATACTTTAACCTCGATTATTACGTGGACAGTTATGAGGAAGTCACGCATCTCATCGACAGCGGCCGTGCAAAGGTGGGGATCATCTTCCCGCCCGACTACGCCCGTCTGCTCAAGCAGCAACGCGCCACGCAGGTCCAGGTCATCGTCGATGCCTCCGACCCGCTGGTGGCGACATCAGCCGTCAACACGGCCAACGCCATCGGCCAGGTTGGATCGCTCCGGATCGCCTCCGAGACGCTGCAACGGAGCGCAGGTCGCGTCCCTCCGAGCACCCCCCTGGATATTCGCGTGCGGGCCTGGTACAACCCGGACATGCTCAGCGCCATCTTCATCATCCCCGGCCTGCTGGGCGCGATCCTCATGCAGACCACCATTACGATCATCGCCATGGTGGTGGTGCGGGAGCGGGAGCGAGGGACACTCGAGGCATTGATCGTGAGCCCCCTGCGCCGCTGGGAGCTGATGATTGGAAAGATCGCGCCGAACGTCCTGATGGCCTATGCGCAGATGACGATCGCCCTCATCTTCGGCGTCTGGCTCTTCGACATCCCGGTCCGGGGAAGCTTGCCCCTGCTCTATTTCCTCTCCCTCTTCTTCATCATGGGGACCCTGGGTCTCGGCATCCTGCTGTCCACCCTCGCGAAAACCCAACACCAGGCGATGCAGATGTCGTATTTCATCTTCATCCCGTCGATCTACCTGTCCGGAGTCCTCTTTCCGATCGAGGGAATGCCGCCGCTGGCAAGGACCTTTGCCTACATGATCCCATTGACCTACTATTTGCAGATCCTCCGGGGGATCATCCTAAAGGGAATCGGGATGTCCTACCTCTGGACTCAGTTTCTGGTCCTCACTGCCATCGGGATTATTCTGATCTCGGCCAGCATCTTGCGCTTCCGCAAGAAGCTCGGCTAGTGCCGTTCCAATTAACTTCGCCTAGCGGCAGGCTTCACCCCAGGGTGCTCCCTGCGACGTACCAGGGTATGTACGCCGGGTACCCGCGCAGTGGGTGCGGCCCTCGGGCCCGCGCCTTGCTATGCTCGTTTCTTGGCCCGGCACGATGCCCCACCAAGTCAGGACGAAATACTTGGAGGAGCACTAGAGTGCTGAGAGTGGACAAGGTCGGCCTGGCGAAGTACAATAATGGGGTTATAGAGCTGCATGAACAGCAGTGCCATATCGACGCGAGACGGTTGAAGTGACCCGATCTGTACGGATTATTGAATACTCCGACTATCTCTGACCCTGGTGCTATCCGGCGGCGGTTCGCCTCCAGAAGCTCCAAGAGCGATTCGGTGACAGGATCACGATCGAGCGGCGGGCCTTCCCCTTGCGGCCAGAGCCAGACCCGACGGTGACGTTCAAGGGGACGTACAGGGAGGCGGCGTGGCAACGAGCGGCCTTGATGTCGGCGCCGGATGGCGTGACCTTCACGATGTGGGCCCGGGATGACTATCCCACCTGGAGCCTTCCCGCGCTCGAGGCTGCGAGGTGCGTCGCCTCACAAGGGAATGAAGTTTTCGAGCGAGTCCATCTCCTCCTGTTCGAGGCGTTCTTCACGAAGGGAATCAATATCGGTAACCGTGAGGAGGTCATCGAAGTGGTCCGGGGTGCCGGCGTGGATATGGATCGGTTCCTGAAGGAGTACGACGCCGGAACCACCAGACCTCAGGTCTTGAAGGAGTACGAGGAGGCACACAGCACGTACCAGGTCACCGCCATCCCGACCGTCATTTTCGACGGCGGCCGGAAGGTCGTCGGCGCCACCTCGTTCGATGAATACCTGAAGATCCTGGCTTCGCTAGGGATCTCTTAAGGACTCCTCACCCTCACCATCTCCTCGAAGAGGAGAGGGATGGGTTGAGAGGTCATTCTCAGAATAGGGATGTCCGTGGAATCGGCCGCGTATCTTCCGGTTACCGTCGATAAGAGTCATCTCATCACGATCGGCGAGCGGCTCTATGCGGAGAGCATCGAGCTGATCCGGGAATTAGTGAATAATGCCTATGACGCCGACGCCACCCTGGTGAAGGTCACCGTGACCGAGACCTCAGTCTGCGTCGAGGATAACGGGACCGGGATGGACCTGGATGGACTTCGCCAATACTTCATCATTGGATCTCAGGAGAAGCTCCTGAAGCCCAAGTCCCCTGTCTTCCACCGGGATCGGATCGGCCAATTCGGCATCGGCAAGTTCGCCACCCTATCGGCCTGCGGGCGTTTTCTTGTCTCCACGCAGAAGGGAGACTTTGCCGCCCGAGTGACCTTCGACAAGGTGGAATGGTCCAGGCCCGATGGAGAATGGCGCCTGCCTCTGGAGATCCTTCGACCGAACCCAGAACGGGGCGATGGGACGGCGGTGACCCTGTCAGATTTGACCAAGCAG